>Ga0208459_1002366_pt1 | contig 16050 bp, 14 predicted proteins | sample AD_UKC087_MetaG_FD_184433 | JGI IMG/M metagenome (GOLD analysis project Ga0208459, IMG submission 184433) | Active sludge microbial communities of municipal wastewater-treating anaerobic digesters from USA - AD_UKC087_MetaG (SPAdes) (version 2) | ecosystem: Engineered > Bioreactor > Anaerobic >... | reverse complement strand
TACTACCACCATAGTTTGTAGATTCTCTCACCTTGCTTAAGTCTGATTTGTTTAGCTTGTAGACTTTTTTAGTGGTGCTTCCTCCCACATAAAGGTAGTTATCATCGGAGGTTATAGACCGTATAGTACCACCGTAATCTATAGATTCTCTCACCTTGCTTAAGTTTGATTTGTTTAGCTTGTAGACTCTTTGAGTGGAGCTTCCTCCCACATAAAGGTAGTTATCATCGGAGGTTATAGACATTATAACACCACCGTAATCTATAGATTCTGTCACCTTGCTTAAGTCTGATTTGTTTAGCTTGTAGACTCTTTGAGTGGTGCTTCCACCACCCACATAAAGGTAGTTATCATCGGAGGTTATAGAGTATATAGTACCACCGTAATCTATAGATTCTGCTGAAAAAATAATTTCATTGGCTTCTGTTAAAGATGCCCCCTTACCCTTAGGGGCATAAGTAAAATTTACGCCATTCTCAACGACCTCCACGAATCCTCTGGATAGTTCTGTTACAGCTACGCCGTCAATATCAACAAGCGGTTTTGACGTTGCTCCTTCATCTGTGGAAATAGTGATATCTCCACCTGACAAATCTGCGTCAAGCTTAAACTTCAAAATGTTAGTATCAGAAAGCTTTTGTAGTTGTATTTGCGTACCGTCTATAATAGGTGTTTTGTACTCATAATCTGCTAATTTCGAATCAATCAACCCAAACTTAGTATCCGATTCTTCCTTATTATCGTTTATTAAATCTAATATATTACCAACAGCATCTTCATTCAAAATCTCCTTCATTTGATTGAACCAGTTTGTAAAATCGTCTTGTTCACTGGCAACAAATTGGTCGAGTTCATCCTCCCATTGACCGAGAAGCTCATTGAGACTGATTGTCTGAAGAATACCGGTTATGAACGGTGTTTCTTCAGTACCAACCATATTAGTGATATCAGCTTGAGTAATCTCTGTACTTCCGGAAGCTCTATAAATATAACAGAGTGGGTACTGATGAAGAGTTTCACTCGAAGCCATAGTCGGTCTAACCGGCTGACTTGATGGTGTGCCCTGAACGAATTTGATGGAATTTGCACGTACAGCCTCTGAAGTATCTACCTCGATGACTACAGCATCAATACGATCAAGCAAAACTTCTGAAATAGGAGCTTCTAATGGAAGAATGGCGTCGTTCAACGTCCACGTTTTATTGAACCAGGCTTTACCAATTCCTACATTTACGGTATTCCCAGTAGCAGCATTAACGACAAAACAAGTTCCAATGGAAGCAAATATCCCATCAATAATCAAGCCGTCAAACATACTTGATATTTGAGTTGCGTCGTATTTGCGGTCACCATTAAGTGAATTATAAAATCCATATGTTACACTCATTCAGTTTCTTCTCCTTCCTCTTGAATTGTTTGAAAAGTAGGATATATAGAAATCCCATCTTCGCTTTGTGAAATAATGAGTTCCGAAATATAAGCCCTTCCTTCATGTTCATATTCATTAGCGATTTGTACAATATCGCCAATGAAGAAGTCCTCACCGTACTTAAACAACCTAGTCGCTTCAACTTCTCCTTCAAAAGCGGTTTTGACAGTATGTTCTGATAGTTTTTCATTTCCTCTAGCTTTTAGTTTTTCGATATATTGCTCGTCTGTTAGTGTCCCACCATCAACATCAGAAGAAATATCCCGGGCATCCGTAAATAACTCTCGTCGATTCAAACCGGAACCGGAACCAACAGTAGTTGTTTTACGAGAAGCTCCTTCTCCTTCGCCAGCAACAAGGGTTACGTTTTTCAAGTTAGCTTTAGAAGTAAAATAATTACTATTTATGATGTTCTCAAACTTCGGAGAGAACACTACCCATGGATTGGTGTTTTGGTTGTACGACCTATCTGCTCCAGCGTATAAACTAAAAACGAATTGGTTATTGTTGTTAAGTACGATTTTAAATCCAAGGTTATTGGACTGACATAGTTTTTTTATAACGTCGTATAAGTTATTGCCCGTAAACTGTGTATCGATAGTCAGCTCCGTAACTCTTGGATCTGTAGATGGCTCAAATATAAAATTGTCAATCTTACGCTCCGTTATAGATGGTGAAATTATAGACTCGTTCAACAAAGTTTCAATCGCATCTTGTAAATTACCGGTTAAAACTTTTTGTCCCCATATAATACGTCGTTCTAAAATAGATTCTAGAGATCGTCCGGTGACAATAAGGTAGTTTCCGTCTTCTGTATCCGAATCTACGGCCAAATCCTCTATAATCATACAGTGTTCCGAATCTTTTAACCATAGGTAATAATCCTCTTTTAAATATTTGAGAATATCAGAATTATTTGTTAATGCTAAGCATATTTCGAAATCGCCATATTCATTATACCTATCGGTCCAGATCATCGATTTAAAAGAATCTATAATATATACGGACTCGAAGTTAGTATTCAAAACTAATATTTCCATAGTTACACTCCTTCGTAGATTACTTTATTCTCGATCCAGAATTGAATATTGGTAGTACCTGATTCGGCGGTAAAAGCAAATATGTTATCACCTTTTGCTAGTGTGAACCAGTCTGTTTCTTTACCCAGACAATTCAAAATATTAATATACTGTCCCTCTCGAATTAGCGTGATGCTTTTATCTCCTTTTTGGGTTTTGATAATAATATCATCTCCAGCTACTATTCCGGAACCAGTAAGAGCTTCTAGTTTTACGGTATTAATTCTCATAATTTCCCTTGTTCCTGTATTGTAGATTGTTATATTTTCAATCTCCCCAATAGCATGAATATGAATAGTTACACCAATTTCAGTATCCCCTTTGTAAGTGATTACGTTTTCTGTCTTGAGTTGGATATTACCAAACACGATCAAAGGATCTGTTAAGGATTCATTACTGAATGGAAACTCGAAGACCGATTCAACACCATAAAAAACTGTAGTATTATTACCAGCCGAATAAAAGTGGGGCTCGGGACAAATAATGGAAATCTGTGTTCCTTCTCGAGAACTAAAAATATTTGGTTCATTTGATTCTACATAACCAGTAGTTTTTGCAATTCGGTTATCAGTCTCAATAAGCAAATCAAGTTTTTTCTTTAATGGAAAATACTTATAAGACTTCTGTCGGACATCCTCAATACTTTCCCCATTAATTGTTTCAACAAATATAAATTCAAAAACGATGTTTCGCTGATTCAATCTTGCAGAATTGAACAGAGAACCGTCATTCGTGGATACTTCTGTTGTATTAATATTTGCCTTACTGGGACCAAGTCCGGAAACAGACCCGATGAGGAAGCCCGATTTCTCAGGCCTCCCTATTTCAAGTTTAATACTATCGCCTAGATAGTTTGTTACGGTAATTGATTTAATCATGCTTTCACCAACCCTTTCATCATTGAGAGCTGATTTTTAGTCTGTCTATAAATCTCAATTCGCGACAGTGCCTTAGGGGAATAGTTGTTTTGCGTGAACTGAATTGTATTTCCGGAAGAAGTTATCACTCCATTTTGAATTTCTTCATTAGCTACTCGGTTCATACCGGCACTGATAGACATTGCTTGAGTCCTGCTAAATAGTGCATTTAGTCTACCAGTTCCACTTTCAACATCGGATAAGTCCAGAACCGGTCTTATAGTCGGCTGTGTATCAATGTCCCCTTCGATCACATCGGTAATCTTAGAAATCGCCTCACTCAAACCGTTTTTAGCCGATTTAGCTATTTCGGAACCAGCTTGATAAGATTTAGAGACATAGGCAGATAGAGCATTGACAAAACCCAAACCAAAAAAGCTACCGATTCCGTAACCAACCTTAGAAGGAGAATTAATATCAAGCTCTTCCTCAGCTGCTCTCGCTACTGCCGCTGCCATAGCACGAGCTCTGGCTTCTACAATATAGGTATAGGCAGTGATTCCATTAGCAAACCCTTGAACAATGTATTTACCAGCATTATAGAAATCTGCATATTGATTTTTTATGACTGTTAATGCTCTACTTATAATTTGCATAAAAGTGTTGGAAACTGCCAAATCTTTGGCTCTGATACCAGCAACCAAATTCGACGCCACATTTTGACCTGCCAAATTATATTCCACTTGTTTACTGTTAATCGTTTCTATTGAATTGTTCATTGTATCGTTAGTAGATGTAACAATATTAGTATTGGTTGGTAACACTATGCCTAACAATTCAGCCATTCGTGTATTCCATGCGTTTGTGTATTCAGCAAGCTTTGCGTCTGCCTCTATTTTTAGTTGCTCAATTTGTTGTAGTACTTCTCTTCGCATCCCCTCAAGTTCAGCAGTCGCTTGACTTTCAGCTATACTGTGTTTTTCCCTCCACAGATTACTATATTTCGAAAGTTGTTCGTCTGTCATATTAGATATAGCGGTGAGTTCACCTAACGCCGATGGCCCCATCTCACGTAACTCTTCTATCAACTTAGGATCTAATCCACGTCTTGTCAAATCATCCAGTGTATTTCTCCAAGTTTTTAGAGAATCGACTTGAGTATTTAAATTTTTTATTAATTCGTCGCTACTTACATGTTCAGGGTCTGACACTTTATCGAATAAACCATATGATTTATATATCTCATCGGCTCTAGACTTTAATGCATTTTGATAATAGTCATTTAATGATTGTATATCACTTTTTAAATCATCATTTATAGATTTAACTGTATCGGCGTATTCTTTTTCTAATTCTATTTTCTTATCTGTCAATTCTTTTTGTAGACGATAAACTTCTCTATCGGCCTTCTTTCTTTCTTCGGAACCATCCATATATCTACTTTGAACTCTCTGCCAAGCTTCCAACTCTTCTTTTAAACTTAATCTGTTGTAGTACTTCTCTTCTTCAATCCAGTCTATAGAATATTGGTACGTAGCTTTAACTAATTCTTTTTGTAGACGATAAACTTCTCTATCTGCCTTCTTTCTTTCTTCAGTTCCTTCTTTATAACGTTGCTGTACTAAAGTCCACGCATCTAGCTCTTCTTTAAGACTTATTTCGTTATAATACTTTTTATCTTCAATCCAAGATTGAAATTCTTCAATGGTTTTTTTACTATATTTTATTATTTCTTTAGCCAGTTTACTACTGCTCTTCGTTGCTTTGCCTATGCTGTTATCTATACCGATAGCTAATCCGTCGCCAATGCATTGTCCAAGATACATAAACTCTTTTGATGGCGAATGAATGCCAAGGAAACTTTTTAATCCGTTTAAAGCATTTTTACCAAGATTTTTAACAGAATCGACCACGCTTTTAATTCCGGCAGTTAAACCGCCAACAAGCCCTTCAATCATGGCTCCTGCTAAATTACCCATCGCTTTCCCTAGAGCAGGGGTGTTTTCCCGTATAGCATCAGCTAATCCATTGATAAAATTAATTATCATCTTAAATCCTGCATCAATAATTCTCGGTGTTTCCTCTCCTATTGCTGTCAGGAACGCAACGACGATATCTACTGCGGATTGAACCACTCCAGGAATACCTTCAGCTATACCTCGTAGAAATTCGGAAATAAGTTTTAAAGCAACTACTACCACGTCTTGAATGTGCGTAGCTATACCTTCAAGAATACCTATAAGAAGACGCATACCAGCATCCACCATTTGTGGAACAGCGTTAGCTAATTGCTCAAGTAAAGTTACAAGAAACGTTAATAGTGCTTCAACAACAGGTGGAGTAATCTCAATAAGATTTTGAATGAACGCAAGTGAAATCTGTTTAACAGCCTCCATGATAACGGGTATACCATTTGTTATGACACCAGCAAAGGCTATAATTCCTTCACCAATCTTTTCAAGAACCATAGGAATTAGACTTATTAAGCTTGTTACAACAACGACTAATGCTGCTGCTCCAGCAGTACCTGAAACTGCAAGAGCCGTAAGACCAGCTGAAAACATAAGAAGACCTGAGCCTATAGCCACAACCCCTACACCGAGTAAAGCAATTGCAGCCGCAAGTCCTAATATAATAGGAGTTAATGGAGCCAATAGTAATCCGGCTGCACCGACTACAACAAAGACTCCGACAAGTGCTAATAACGCCTTACCTATTTCTGAAAGATTCATGCTACCAAGAGTTTGAAGTGCTGGTGTTAGAACTCTGATAGCAGCGGCCATTACTAACATAGCTGCTGCTCCCGCTAATCCACCAGTCATAGCATTTACTGCTACTGTTAAAACTAAAAGAGATCCGCCTAACATAACCAATCCTTTGGCTATTTCATCCCAAGACATTCCGGACATTTCTTTAAGAGGACCAATCATGATTTGAAGAGCTGCAGCTACACCGATTAAACCCAACGCTTTGTTAATCATACCCTTAGGCATTAAGTTCATAGCGACTGTTATAGCAGTTAAAGCTCCGGCCATTGCAACTAGACCTCTAGCTATTTCGCCCCATTGCATATCGCCAAATTTAGACATGGCTTCGGCAATGATTAGTAACGCAGCACCCATGACAACCATTCCAGTTGCTTTGTTAATCATACCCTTAGGCATTAAGTTCATAGCGACTGTTATAGCAGTTAAAGCTCCGGCCATTGTTATAAGTCCTCTGGCAATCTCTCCCCAAGACAATTGACCCATCCGTTCAACTGCTTCTGCAAATATAAGCATAGCAGCCCCAAGGGCTATCATACCGATACCAGTAGATATCATTCGTTTTGGTTCGCCTATAAGGTTGGTAAGTGCTACTATTTCGGTCAGTATAACCGTAAGGCCAACTAGACCTTTAGACAGTTCGTCCCAACTAAGTTGAGCAAGGTTATCTACTGCGTGAGTTAATATAAGAATTGCCGCTGAGAACGCAATTAATCCAGTAGAACCTTTTATAATTTTACCAGAACTCTTATTCAACATATTAGCCGAAATTACTAATGTAGCAGCAAGGGCAGCAACTCCAATTATTCCCTTATTAAAGTCTTCCTGATTAAGTTCGGCAAGATTCTTCATGGCACTCGAGAGAATGAGAATTGCTGTAGCCATAGCAACCAACTGACCCGAAATCTTAGCCATTTTGACGTTACCCAACGTTTTACCGAGAACAATCATCGAAGCCGATAATTCGATGAATAGGGCACTAATAGCAACTAGGGAAATAGTAAGTTTATCGCTTGGGATCATTGATAACACAACAAGGGCAGCTGCCAAGATACCGATAGCTGTTGCGATTGTAAATAAGGTTTTAGCTTTTAGACTACTCTGATAAGCTTCCAGAGAACCGCGAACACCGTCGAGTATTCCAGTTATACCATCAAGGAAACCTCCGGCTCCTGATGTTATTTCTGTTAACGAATCGATAAACTTCTTGATTCCGTAAATAATAGCACCAAAAAGTCCAGTATTAATAAGGTCAAGAATTTCGTTGAACTCCATGTTTTCAACAGCATAACTTACCTTATCAGCGAGAGCACCTAATCCTTTTCCAATAATACTTCCAAGTTTAGCGACAATCGGAGCTGCCCATTCCAGAACTTTTACGATTGCTTCAAACACTGCTCCAAATATCTGCCCTAAATGAGTAAACGGACGGAATCTTTTTTCTGCCTTCTCCGAAAACTCATCCAAAGGTCCCATATCGATAGATTTGAAACCTTGAAACGCTGATCCTATTCTTGAAATGGCTTCTTTAATTTTATCAGCTACTGTTGTAAAGATTTCTTGGATTTTCTCAAAAGCCTTACCAAATATATTTCCTGCTTCGGCAGTATCATGCAGTTTTACAAGGAAATCACCAAACCTTGCTGTAAGTTCTAATATTCCTCCAGCCGTTGGTCCTCCAAATAAACTAAAGACTTGACCGGCTACCTTTAAGACAAAACCGAAAGCGTCTTTAACCATGTCGAGAACAGCGAATAAACCCTTGAATGTTCGCTTGATTTTATCAGCGGTATCGTCTCCGATTTGCAATTTCTCTGTGAAACTTTTTAATCCTTCGGTTAACGCATATAGTCTCTCACTCGTCATCGCTGGGAAGATATCCCTAAAGGCTTCTTTGATTGGGGTAATTATTTTTCCTAAGGCTTCGAACACATTTGAGAACGATTCAATCAAAGCGGTTCGTCCACCAAGTTCTTTCCATCCCTCTAACATCTCATTACGTGCTTCTGCGCCACTGGCGAAAACATCCCATAAAGCATTGGTGACGTCTGTCCAAAGCACAGTTGCTTCTTCGATGTTACCAAATATAATCTCCATGGTTTTCATCCAGCCGGTGCTCACTGCGTCTTTTGTGGCGTCAATTGCCTCGGTGAATGTTTTTGCTTGCTGGGCTGCCTTAAATGCTTTTTCAGCAACATCCGAGTATCGTCCGGATAAAGCCTCCATCGCTTCAGAGGCTGTATCATATTCTCCGGATTGAACAAGTTTATATGCTTCTTCAGAGAGCTCTGAGAATTTTCCAAATGCCGCTTCCATAACTGAAGTATCAGCCCATTTATCTTTCAGAGTACTACCAAAGTTACTTATTGTAACTTCTCCTTCTGCAATCTTCCCCATGGCGACGCCAGTATCAATGAATATCTGTTTAAGTTGTTTTGAGGCAATGCCAGCAAGTTCTAAGCTTTTCCAGTCAATGTATTGAAGACTTCCCATACTATATGACTGGTTTAAATTATACATTGCTCTACTAAATTCAGCAGCGCCTTTACCAGCGTATGCCGTAGCATTCGCTACACCTGTAATCAAGGGGAGAAGGTTTTCAATATCTCCGCCAGAAGAAGTCATCTGTGCAAGAGCCGCTGTCATATCGGTAAATCCATAACTTGTTTCATCCGAGAACCACATAAGCTTATCGAGATAACCGTTTACTTCGTCAATCGATTTACCTGTTGCGTTCATGATGGTTTGGACGGATGCTGTTTTCTGTTCGTATTTAGTCCAACCTGCTGTCACCTGATCAATAGTTAGTGATTTTACTAACTGTTTGCCTGTATTAATTGCTGAGTTGGTAATATTGGCGAGGGCGGTTACCGCTATGACTTCAAGAGCTGAAAATCTGGTACGAACCGTCTCAACAGCCTCGCTAAGTCCTGACATGTTGACGTTTTTAGCGGCAGTATTTACGTTTTCTAAGCCTTTTGAGGCTCCGGTAAAATTCAAACTTTGCTTAAGTTTATCAAGAGTTGACATTGAAGTTTTGACGTTTGATTCAAACTGTCTATTGTCGAATTGCATTTCAACAACTCTTGAATCGATTGTCCTACTCATAGCTTAGTAACCTCCCTCCATGCTTCATTTACGATTTTGTCAAAAATAGGCTGGATAGCAGGATTAATGTAATCTCTCCCCTGTACCCAGCCGCCGTTTCGAGTCCCGTGTCCATACTGTAGAATTATGGCTATTAGAACTCCATTTTGAATATTTGAGTTATAAAAAGTAATCTTTACCAATCCTTGTTTGTTGGTTATTTTATAGTTCCATGAACTGGCCGTTTTTCCAGAGTCGATAGGTGTTGCAGACGCAAGGGCGGCTACTCCCTCACGCCCATATTTATCGAGATCGCTAAGACGGACCGTCTTTTTAACCTTCTCTAAGAAATTTGTGAGTTTTGAAAAGTCACCCTTTTGTCTGAAACTAATCATATAAAATTCTCCTTTTATAGAAGTTCGTTTACTCTCTTCTGCACGGCTGAATAATCATAGCCAGCTTTAGTGATGCGGTCCTTTCGGTCCTGACCATTACCCCATAAACCCTGAATGACTTCTCGGGCGATTTCATCGATGCTTTTCTTCGAAGATGTGGTCACTGCCATTCCACTTTTAGTGGTAATGTAAGTATCAAAACCAGCAGCTTTAAGTTTAGCGGCCATAGCATCTGCGTTTGTTTTTTTACTAAATGCACCAACCTGAATTTTGTAGAGATTGTCTACCTTTACCATATAAGTATCAAATCCAGCGGCTTTGACTTTGGCCAACATAGCGTCGGCATTTGCTTTATTACTAAATGCCCCTGTCTGAACTCTATATAAAATTTCGGGGTTAACATTAGGGGAGACGCTATTTAACTTTGCGTTTACTTCGGATGCAATTTGTCCTAGACGATTATAAATATAATCACCAGGACAATACGTATTAGCAAACCATCGATGAACAGTCATGTTCTGTTTATCTGGCTGGCCGATTAAAGATTTATCAGCTTTCCACTTAAGTTCTGGAATACCATTTCGTTTGCAAATATCGACTAACAGTTCTATTAAAGCCTTATAAACTTTATCATTGATAGCATAAGGGTGAGTTTTATCGCTGGCACACTCTATGGTAATTGCTCTATTATCGTTTGCTGAGCTCGAAGAACACCACGAACGGTCTTTCTCCTCTACGTACATTCCGATCCGACCGTCAGGTCCAATACCATAATTAGAAGATGCCTTACGAGAAGCAGGTGCAAAAATATCACCAAGAGTCTCCACTGAGCATTGACCGACAACGCAATGAATTGTAATGGTGTCAATTTTATGGTTCCTTGGGCTGGTCTTGTTTGGGCTAATTTTGGTATAACTAACCAAAGGGCTATTACTCATGATTATTCCTCCTTGATACTTTGAATCTGTTTAATCATTTGGACCACTTTGTCGTAACCAACCGTTGAAATTAGGAAACCAAGATACATAAGAATAACAATCTCAACTCCAACCTTCAAAGAAAAGACAATGTCGTTCATGATGATATAGATGACACAAACAGCACAAGCGATTATAACTGAAGAAACAGCGGCCAAAACATTTGAAGAATATTTAACAGTTGTCCCGTCAAGAAGTTTCTTGATTCCTTCGACCGTTAGATTTGTTACAACAGAAACAATTAAAAGTGCTGTAGTTAAAAAATAAATAGGCATGGTAAAACCTCCTTTATTCAACTGACTCGTCTTCTTCAGACGAACAGTTTTGTTCGGGTTTTTTATTTAATCTCTTTTCACGTTCTTCAAAGAATGTTTCAAAAAGAGCTTTTAAGAAATATCCAAGCATTACTCCGATGATGGTGTTGGCAATGGTGCTAGAAAGTGATTCTGCAATTTGCTCTTTACCCATAAAAGCAAGTATGTATGATAGCTGTAAATCTATTAATGAGATAATAAGAATTACTACAACTGTCTTTTTCGTAAAGGTTGTAAGCCACGCTTTATAGTGTTTTTGTTGTTTGTTGTTCATCGCTTCACCCCTTTGTATTTAATTGTTTTCTACGAGCAGCGTTCAAAGCAGCATTACGACTCATGATCTCTTTTTTACTTCTTTTTTTAGGAGGCTGATTCTTAATGTTGCAGACCTTAATTAAAGTAAGAAGACGGCTAAGATGCCATTTTTGGCATTCAAATGGTATATTTAAAGCAATCATCCAATAATAAATAAGCTCAGCTGTAACTTGCTCTCTACTGGTTTTACTGTTTTTTTCATCTAAAAAATAAGTAGCAGTCATCGGAGCTTCTATATATCGATTAACCTCGTCAATGTTTTCATTTGTAAGATGATTGTAAACTTCTGGATCCACGTTTTGCGTGATTGTCATGCATTTTATATAATCTAAAGTTTCTTCGAATGTTTTTTCCTGTTTTGTTAGAAATGGTTTACACCATTTGGATTCCCATTTTGAAAGAGAGACGAGGGAATGTTCCAAAGACAGCGTCTGCTCTTTTGTGGTAACGAATTCCTGTTTCTGCTCGTCCCATAGTTCAACGGCTGGTATCGTAATTTGAAGCATTCCTCAATCCTCCTTAACTTTTTTATTGTTGTGCAACCGGCGCTGCTATTTGAGTGGCATTCGCCGGAATGATCCCGTTCATAAACTTTGCTGCTGCATCTGCATTTGTCACTAATTCTATGAACAACTGAGAATAGGCTTCTGTCTGAGAAAAAGCAGTGGAAAGTTCTTCGGATTTAATAAACCTTTTTCCATCAGGAGACTTCTCACCGTAAGCCTTAAGAATGATTTCTTTAAAGGTCTTGATAATTTTTTCGCCGTCCTGAGCGGTGACAATCTTATTAAGCATTTGGGTCATGCCACCCGCTATGCTTAATTCCATTTCTATAATTTCTGCCTTAGAAAGATTGAAGTAGAAGTCCTCTGTTCTTTCGTTTCCGTCAAAGTCGGTGTAAGTTATTGTTTTTTTCAACATAATAATATCTCCTTTCGATAATTAGAAACGGGGGAGCCGCCAGCTATTGAGGACTCCACCATTCTAATAATATTGTTTAACCTGCGACAGTTGTAAAATTCTTGACTACCGGTGCAAGAGACTGGCCGTAGATGTCGACTACACCGCCGACTGTGACCAGATAAACGGTGCTACCGGCGAAATCATCCGTCGGGTCGAAGGTAAGAACTTTTCCGGCGGTATTCCATGTCTTAGTGCCTGGGATGATTGTGCCATCAGCTTTCGTTACAATAATGGCTTCGTGCAGGATCTTGTTATTAAAAGTAAGCGTTATGTTGGCGGCAAGAGCAACGTCTTCTTCATCATCATCTGGAACAATTGAAGATAACGCCAACGCATCTGGAGAATCCGCCGCTAACAGAGTAGCGATTTCGTCAGGTAGAGGAAGTCTTGCTTCAGATTCCTCGCTACCATACAAAATATCTTCCAAATCAGCCAGTTTAGCAGCGTCGACCTTAGTGGAATCGATAGTAATACAAGCCGTAGGTTTATATCCGGTTACATTAACAGGAGTAGTAGTGATTTCCCAAGAGAAAGTAATAGCTTCTGGACTATCGTTAATAGTAGAATAACCCTTTTCTGAAGGGGCAGCCAAAGCACCATAAATAAGATGTAGTTTGTATCCGTAGTCGTTGCCATCAGAATCGTTGCCAAGTACAGTCTTATAAGAGAGACCAAAGACCTTGCGGTTCTGCTGTCCGATCATGACGCCAGTAGCAATTTCTGCAGAACCATCACATTGAGCAAATTTATCAGGATAGGTGTAAGCTTCGATAGTGGCACCGAACTCCTCGGCAGACATGAGATTAAGATACTTGATATTATCAGCATAATGAGGCGTCGGTTCAGCACCAGAAGGACTCTCGGTAACGGATATAAGACCATTCCAGGCAACACCCTTAGGATATGTGCCTCCTTCCCCCTGAGGATAAAGAACGCCCTGATTTACACCGGTTTCGTAATAACGTTCACCGGTCTTGTCCCAAACAATTTTTGACATATTTATGTCCTCCTTTTTTTTAAAATTCTAGAATGAAAACGTCATGGTTGAGGTTATCCGATTCGAAATGTCTATTAAAACGACAGGATGGTAAAGAGGCAACTCTACCAACAATAGGACTATCTGGATCCTCATCGATGACTGTTATTAAATATTTTCTTTTAGACAAATATACCCTGTCATTGGCAAACGTGTTCTTGATGTCTTCGAGACCGTAAACAATGGCGGGGTAATTCATCTTTACTGACTCAGGGGGTTGAAAATATACATTTCGACTTCCGAGTAATTCCTCTAGCAAAGTCTGTAGTTCTAGCCTACTGGGCATGGTACACACCCCCTATAGTCAGTATTAGTCTTGGGTACTGAACTTCAACATTTGTAATCTTCCATTTAGCACCCATAAACTTAACGTATCGCATCGAATGAAAATTCTCATTGGCAAACGGATCGGCTACAATGCTGATCTCATTTGCAACATTGATGTTGTCGTTTAGTTGATTAGCGGATTGAAGTGTACGAGTATTTCGAACAAGATCTCCATAGTATGTTCTTTCGGTTATTTGCTCTTTCCATACACCGGGCTTCGTTTCCACCATTTCAGCATAACCAATTACTCCGTACCATTTCGCCATTTTGAATTTCCCTCCCATAATTAAGCAATATTATTATTCTGTTTCAAGTACTAGGTTGTCAATAGAGTAAACCTTTGTAATTGATTTACCATCCAAGGTAGTTACAACTCTGATTCCTTGGTCAGACGGTTCGATTTGACCAACCCAAATCATATCCTCGTCAAGTGCTACTGGACCAGAAGTACCTCCGATAATTTCTACGGTTGTTGTAGCTCCTTCGCTGTGTTGGAACTTGAGAACTAAGAAATTACCAGATTGTTCGTCAACATTACTAGAGAAACCAGTGTAACCAGTTACATAGTGTAGGACACCTTCTATAGAATTATCATTGACAATAATGCCTGACTGCAAATCGCCTACAAACTTGCCAAGTACTACTGTCTCGCTATTCTCAGGCTCAACAACGAGACTTATTGAAAAGTCAGTTCCAACGCAATAGCAGAGTAAGGCTTAATCAAAGCACCAGAACAACGAGTCTCAATCAGGTACTTCTGAGCATTGTAATCGATGTCAAAGTCGTCAAACATATTAACGGCTCCGCCCTTATCGGCGCCGATATTGTAATCAGTCAAGTTGACGATAATACCCATAAGGTTATATGTAGTACCATTGTCGACTCTGCTGAGATTTTCCATTACTGGAACAGTTACTATTTCCTTAACGCGAAGAGCGGTAGCAAGCTTTGAAACGGAATCATAAATGATTCGACCAATTGTATCTTCTATCAACAGACAATCGGTAAGAATATCTTCGGTAGTATACAGAGTAGGTTCGCCAGAACCCTTATAGTTCTTGCGGGATTTAATGGCTGCACGAATAAAAGCCTTAGCCTTCTCGTCAGCTGTGGCATTAGCAGCAACAGTTACAGGAGCCTTAATTGTGTATAGATCAGCGTCGGTCCAGATAGGACGAATATTCTGTTCGTTAATCTTGTCGTCGGAAGAAGCCAAACGACCGTCCCCAACTAGAACAGCACGAGCAATCTCCTCATCCAGCAACACGCGCATCTCAGATTTGAGCCAAGCCACAACATCGAAATCCACGATGTCAACAACGTCGTCGCGATCTAACTTCTGTTTCTTATAAATGGTGGTCGGAGTGGTAGTTCGTTTAAGCAGTGAGAATACTTCTTCTTTCTTTAGATTACCCTTGATGTAACCTTTAGCTCTGGCATCATCCTCTGTAATATCCGCAAAGATAGACTTAATTCTGGAGAACGGAGTGTTGTGTACAGATTTCATAACTTTCTGAACCCAACCCATATCCCTTTGGATAAACTGAGGGGTATCAGTAACATTCTTAGCATCAGGGAACAGATAATCGATGTTTTCGATACCATGAGCGAGAACAGCATCTCTAAGACTACCGTAACGCTTAACATTGGAGAAGATGGCCTCCACATCGGAATGACTAAGAACATCCTTCTTAGCGTCTTCTTGATCAAATACATTATGTTTCATAGTTTTATTTCCTCCTTCATCGTTATCATCTTCAGACTCTTCTTTTTCCTCAAGAGCCTGTCCAATCATAGCATATACTACCGTTTTCTGTTTTTCAGTAAGAGTGTTGAAAACGTCGGCAACGGTTTCCTCGTTTTTTTCTTTCTTTTCCACTTCCATGGTTTCTTCTTCCTCCTTCTTCTCATCTGAGTGATACATTGAAATATTTTTACCAGTATAAATAATGGCTTCCTCGTCGGATGTCTCGCCGTGCCGAATAACAGCATCGATGAAAGCTCCTGGATTAGCACCGGCTAAAACAAGACTCACTTCGCGAATAGCTCCGTGAAGAACATTGGAACCATTCTGTTTTAATTGATTAGCATAGATAGATAGAGCAGATACGTCGCCGTGTTCAACTAAAAGCTTTGCGTTCTTCCCAGATTCTGTTTCGTTGAACTTACAATAAGCATAAACTCCTTCTTCACGATTCTCAAGCAGAGCATGCCCAAGAACGTTAAGAGGATCGTTGTGCTGGTGATTCCATACAAGAGGAACCGTCTGCCCGTCATTATGCTTAAATGCGTCTTTCATGATAGTTCTTCCGTCAGAGCATTTAAGATTGTTACGGGTAGCCCAGCCGCCGAAATCAAATGTCTTCATTTTGAATTTTCCTCCCTTTCTTATTAGTCAGACCATTCGTTTGAATTTCCCTCCCATAATTAAGCAATATTATTATTCTGTTTCAAGTACTAGGTTGTCAATAGAGTAAACCTTTGTAATTGATTTACCATCCAAGGT
>Ga0208459_1002365_pt1 | contig 16055 bp, 13 predicted proteins | sample AD_UKC087_MetaG_FD_184433 | JGI IMG/M metagenome (GOLD analysis project Ga0208459, IMG submission 184433) | Active sludge microbial communities of municipal wastewater-treating anaerobic digesters from USA - AD_UKC087_MetaG (SPAdes) (version 2) | ecosystem: Engineered > Bioreactor > Anaerobic >... | reverse complement strand
TGCATTTTTTGACCCGGCTGAAGCTTTAATGATTCTCTGACTTCTTTGGGTATAACCACCTGATATTTCGGTGATACAGTGACGGATTGCATGCCAATACCTCCATCGATATATTGTTGGTATTACGATATCACAATCGATAGGTTTTGGTCAATGATTCGATGATTCAAATTCTGATCCAACCAAACCCCTTCGCCCTTTTCGTCATCTTTCAAGTTGCAATTTATTCGGGGGCGGTTTATGAAAACAAAACTTCCCTCAAAGGATTGCCGATGCTGAAGATTGACCCGATAAAAATATCAAAAATCAAAGGATTTCTGGATGAAGCGGAGGCCGGGCGCCTCTATGAACTGGCCCTGGAAGCCTCCCGGTCCGCCCCCTGCCTGGAAATCGGCAGCTACTGCGGAAAATCCTCCGTCTATCTTGGGTGCGCCTGCCGGGAAAACGGCGCCATATTTTTTTCAGTGGACCATCATACCGGCTCGGAGGAGCAGCAGCCGGGCCAGGAATATTTTGATCCCGAGCTGCTGGACAAGGAAACGGGGAAAATCGACACGTTCCGGCTGTTTCGCAAAACGATTGAAGATTTCGATCTTCAGGACACCGTCGTCCCGATTATCGGCCGGTCGGACATCATCGGACGGGCCTGGAAGACGCCGCTTGGCCTTGTCTTTGTGGACGGAAGCCACGCCTACGAATCCGTTCTGAAAGACTATCAAGTTTGGGCGGATCACGTCCGGTCCGGCGGCTATCTGGTTTTTCACGACATTTTTCCCAATCCCGCCGACGGCGGCCAGGCGCCCTACCTCGTTTACCAACAGGCGGTCGCTTCCGGCCTCTTTGACGCAGCGCCTCTTTTCAAATCGCTGGGGGTTTTGAAAAAGAAATAAAAGATTGAACGGAAAAAATACAGTTTAGCCTTATAGGCCGCGCGCAGTCATCCGAAGGTTTCAGCTCCAGCGCCAGATGCAGCCCCTGTCGCTGAAATCGGCTCTCAGATAGCCTTTGGCGATAAAATCCCGCACGGTCGATTCAACCACTGCGGGATCGCCGGAAATGGATTCCTTCATTCTTTCGATGAGCAGGTTTTCCGCCTCGTCTTTGCTTCCGCCGCCGGCCAGGGATGAATCGATGACGCCCAGGCGCTCCACGAGGTCTTCCTTGAGAATGGCATACGTGATTTTCGTCCGGCTCTGCCCTTCAACCCGCAAATCGTCGTAGGGGGTGTTTTTCCCCGTCTTGTAGTTGTCCACCACCTTTTGCCAGTCGCCGTTCACCTCGGCTTCATATCGGGCGACAAAATCCCGAATGTCCTGGGGCACAAGCTCCGATGTTTTCACGATCGCGTCGTTGGCATCATATTTGGACCAGTCGCGGGTCAGAATCTGCAGATCATAGCGCTCCACTTTCTCGCACAGGGTCGTGCCCGGAAAAGGCGCAAGGTAATGGTAGCCGTACATGATGTCCAGACTCCGGGCAAATTCATCCGTCCGCTGAAGCGTTTCTTTTGTCTCTCCCGGCAGACCGACCATAAAGGAGGCGTGCGCCAGCATTCCGGACTGCTTGCACATTCGGACGGCCTCGGCCGCCTGCGCAAGCGTTATGCCCTTGCGCACCCTTTTGAGCATTTCCGGACAGCCCGATTCGACGCCGAAACTGACGCTGTCGCAGCCCACGGACGCCATCTCATCAAACATTTCCTGCGTGACGGTGTCCACGCGCGCGAAAGCGCTCCAGGTGAATTTCAGGCCGCGCTCGCGAATGCCCCGGCAGATTTCCCGAACGCGGTTTGTGTCCGAAGCAAAAAGGTCGTCGGCGATGTTCATCCGGTCAAAGCCCATGCCGATGATCTGCTCGATCTCGTCCACCACCAGGGCCGGATTGCGGCGGCGGACTTTCGCGCCGACCATTTTTCTTCCCAGACAAAAAATGCAGCCGTGCGGACAGCCGCGGCCGGTGATCATGCTGACGGGATACCCCAGCGCCCGGTAGCGGGAAATGGGCAGCAGACGGCGTGCGGGCAGCGGAATGCGGTCCACATCCGTGATGAAGTCCCTGCGGCCGGTATGGACGATGCCGTCGCCGTCGCGATACGCGAGGCCCCGCACCTGAAGCCATTTATCTTTCCGTCGAATCAGCGGCGCGAATTCGATGATGGTGTCGTCCGCCTCGCCGATAAACACCACGTCGATTTCCGGGTAGGTCTGCAGCGTCTCTTCCACGGTAAAGGACACATGGGGTCCGCCCATCATGGTAAGGATGCCGGGATCGATGCTTTTCACGTCGCGCAGAATCCGCTGCCCGTCGTAAAAATTCATCGTGACCGAACCGGCGCCCACGGCATCCGGCTGAAAATCGGCCAGTTGAGCAGCCAGTTTTTCCCTGGAATAACAAGAGATGATATAGTCGAAAATCCGCACTTCGCAGCCCGCCGCTTCAAAGGCCGCGGCGACGTAGGCAATGCCCAGGGGCGGCGAGGGAAATTCTTCCAGCGGGTAAGGAGCGGCAATCACGGCAACGCGCATGAGTTCAGTCTCCCTTTCTCGGAAAAATAATCGACCGGAACCAGCCTATCATCGTGTTGCCTTTCATCATGTCGCGGTCAATCTCTTCAAACTCTTCGGCCAGCTTGGCGGGGTTGGCCAGCCATTCCATGCGCGTCCGGATCGGTTTGTCCGGATCCAGATATTTGATCACCGCGGCCGGATTCCCGGCGGCAATCGCGTTGGCCGGAATATCCTTGACCACAATGGAGCCGGCGCCGATCACAGCGTTGTCCCCGATGGTCACTCCCTTGCAGATCACGGCGTTTTCGCCAAGCCAGACGTTGTTGCCGATGCGGACCGGCTGTGTAACGCCCACCGGCTGACTGCGATCGTATAAATCATGCCAGTCGGAATCGCTGATGCTGACATGCTGGGCCGTCATGCAGCCGTCGCCCATCGTAACCGAGGTGGCCGCCATGATTCTCGTCCCCGGACAGATCAGGCAGCAACGACCGATTTCAATTTTCCCGGAACTCTTCCAGGCCGGCCAGACGGTCAGCCTCACTTTCTTGTCCGGGGTGGCGATGACATTGGAATAATCTCCCAGAGAAACCGGTCCGCCGAAGATTTCCACGTGCCAGGGCTTCATAAAAACCAGCCCGCGTCCGAAAACTTCGAACTGGGGCGCCAGAAAATAGCGGGCGTACATCTTCTGGAACTTATTGTAAAAGCGCTTGATGTAGTAGGGTCGATGATCCTTCAGCAATGTCTTACTCTTTTCATAATCATGCGCCGCGCAATGGAATTCGCAAACCCATTGTTGGTGGAAGGCGATCCAATATTCGCAGGATGATCAGGGTTGCTCCTGCCAGCGGCGATGGGTAAACATTTTTGAGGCGGGCGTCATGCCGTTCAGGGCGTCCCAGGCCAGAAGAACCGCCGCGGCCGTCCAGCCGGTCTTTTCTTCCGGCCAGATCACGGTGTCGGGAAACGTCACCCCCATCCAGTAGGAACCGTCCGGATAGCGCTTGTCGCCAAGCCAGCTGAAGATGGTCCGGGCCCGCGTATGGTCTTCCATGGCGGCGAGCGTCAGGATAAATTCCGATGTTTCGGCCATGGTCACCCAGGGACGGTCGCTGACGCAGCGCACTCCCCAGTCGGGCACGACAAACTTGTCCCACAAATGATCAATCCGGGCTTTCGCCTCGTTTCCGCGGACGGCTCCGCACAGGATCGGATAGTACCAGTCCATCGAAAAACGGGACTTGATCATGTTGAACAGATCGGGCCGGCTGCGGATCGTCTCTCCCAAGCGCTCTTTGGCCTTCTGCCACGCGGGTCTTTTGATGTCCAGCACGCCGGCGACGGCCAGGGCGCACTTGAGGCTCATATAAATGGAGCTGCAACCGGTGAGGAGCGCCATCTTGTCGATTACGCCGTCGCGGTTTCGGGCCCAGTAGATTTCACCTTCCGGCGCCTGCAGACCGATTGCAAACTGAATGCCGCGCGACATTGCCGGCCACATGGCTCTGAGAAATTTTTCGTTCCGGGTGATCAGATAGTGATGATAAACGCCCACGGCGATGTAGGCGGCAAAATGGGTTTCCTTCGTCGAATTGGTGACCACGCCGTCGCGGATTTCCGACCACCAGCTTCCGTCCGGCAGCTGGGTGGAAACCAGCCAGTCATAGGCGCGCTCCGCCTCGGAGGTCCATCCGGCGACGCTTAAACCCATGGCGCTTTCAATATGGTCCCAGGGGTCCGTCTTTCCGCCCTGCGACCAGGGAATCTCGCCGTTTTCTTTTTGCAGGGAGACAATGAAATCGGCCACCTTTTCCACGTCAATGGGTTTAAGCTCTTCGCTCAGTGATACGTTCAGATCCATAATGTCAGCCTTTTTTCAGATAAAACACGATGCTTTTTCCGATGACCGGATTCAACGCTTCCTCCAGAACCCTCACCGCCCTTGGTTTGCAGAACATGTCCCAAACCAGAAATTGATGATAAAGCTTTACAAAATAATTATCTTCGTTCTTGATGCCGACCAGGCACTTGAGCCACCAGTAGGGCGCGTGCAACGCGTGCTTGTAGTTGATTTTCCAGCACTGCATCCCCTGCCCCGTCAGCATCTTTCGCAGGTCTTTCTTTTTATAAATGCGGATGTGCCCGCCTTCATCGCTGGAATACGCCGGAGAAATCAGCCAGCAGATGCGCTCGGAAAAATAGCGCGGAACACTGACCGCCAGCGTCCCCCGCGGCTTCAGCACGCGGACCAGTTCCTTCAGGGCCGCTTCATGCTCCGGAATATGCTCCAGCACCTCGGAGCAGATCACACAGTCAAAGGTTTCGTCCGCAAAGGGCATTTTTGTAATGTCGGCGCTCGTCACGGAAACTTCCCGGGAAAGCGCATCCGGCATCTCCTGAAGCGCCCGGACCGCCTCGGCCACATCGGAGGAATTCCGGTCGATCCCGAAGATTTTCAAACCCGGCAGTCTCGCGAGCGCGCGCAAATGCCTGCCGCTGCCGCACCCGGCGTCCAGAACCGCGCAACCCGGCTTCAACTTCAGTTCAGGCAAATCAATGGTAATCATGGATCGCCTCGCGATAGACGTCGGCCACTTCCCGGGCGGCTTTTTTCCAGCTGAACACGGAATGCACGCGCGCAAGCCCGGCCTTCGCGTATTTTTGTCTTTCTTCGGGAGCATCCAGCAGATGCTCGATCGCCCGCGCCAGCGCTTTCGCGTCGGCGGGCGGAACGATGATGCCGGCGTCCCCCACCACTTCCGGAAGCGCCCCGCCGGAGGTGGAAATCAGCGGCACGCCGCAGCCCATCGCCTCGGCCGCGGGAATGCCGAAACCCTCATACAGCGACGGCACGACGGCAATCGTCGAGTGGGCGTAATAATCGGCAAATTCCTCGTTGGCGATTCGTCCGGTAAAATGCACGACATCGGACAAACTCAGCCGGGCCACCAGGTTTTCAATGATGCCGTCTTTTTTGGGCTGACCGATCACCGTCAGCCGGATCGGCCGCTTGCGGCGGATCTGATCCACCGCCTCCAGAAGGTACCTCAGTCCCTTCAGGGGCGTGTCCGCGCTGTTGGTCACAATCAGGGAATTTTCCGGCCGGGGCCCGTTTTGCTTGGGATAAAAGAACTCATTGTTGATGCCGTTGTGCACCACCCGGAACCGGTTTTCATCCAGCGAAAATTCTTTGGCAATGTCCTTTCGGGTGAAGGAGGACACGGTGATGATATGGGAAAAGCTTTTTGCGACTTTCAACTGCATATTGATGAACGAGTACCAGCGGTACACCCGGAATTTCTGGCGCAGCGTTTTGGCCGCTTTGTACTCTTCCTGCCGGTCCACGGTGATCGGATGGTGAATCGTGGGGATTGTCGGCATGACTTTTTGCGCCAGGCGGCCGATGCCGTAAGACAGGCACTGATTGTCATGGACAATATCGTAATCGCCGCGGTGCTTCTTCAGATAGTCATAGACACGCTCGCCGAACGTGTAAGGCTCGGGAAAGCCTCCCACGCAGACGCTCATGAACTCATACAGGTTCAGCGGCCGGGCCAGATCCCCGAAATGTTCCGGCCAGAACAGATGATCGGGATGATAGAGATCCAGGCCGGGCATTTGAATCAGACGGACAGGATCGTCGAGATGCGGATAGGGCGGTCCGGAGATGACGTCCACCTGGTGGCCTTCATCGGCCAGCGCTTTGCTCAAATGCCTGATGTACACACCCTGCCCGCCGCAGGTGGGATTGCCACGATACGTGAGCAGACAAATCTTCAACGGCCCTGAACTCGAATTCTTTTTCACGCCAGGGCCCTTTTTGCAATCTTTTGAGAATTTTTCAACATGATGACGATTTCTTTCTCGGACAAGCCGGCGCCGCGCGCAATGTTCATGGCCAGAGGGCGGCCCACAAAATCGCCCGGCGCGTGAGCGTCGTTGTTGAGCACAAGCTGCGCTCCGCATTTTCCCGCCATCGCCGCCACGTGGCCGTTCGTGTAACTATGCCCCCGGCGGGTGGTAATCTCCAGAAAAACGCCTTTTTTCGCGGCCAGCTTTGCCTCTTTAAGGGTAATCAGACCGGGATGGGCCAGAATATCCACTCCCGCGCAAATGGCGGCCAGATTGGTCCCGGCGGAAACCGGCTCCGTGAGGGTTTCCCCGTGCACAACCACCATCTTCGCCCCCAGCTTTCGGGCTTCGGCCGTGAGCGCGGCGATGTCGGAGGGATCGACATGCGTCAGTTCCACACCCGGTATCACGAAAATGTTCCCTTTTTCCGATATCTTGTCACAAACCTTGACCATTCGCGGAATAATGAAATCGATATTGGAATAATCGGCATGGTCCGTGAGCGCAATCGTCCGGTATCCGGCGGCATAAGCCCTTCGGGCCGATTCCGCGGGAACAAGCGCGCCGTCGCTGAAAAGGGTATGTGTATGCAGATCAATCACGTACAGCCATCCGTAAGCTGAGACCTTTGCGCAACTCCATTTTACGTCATTCCCGCTTGTGCCCTTCAGGGTGCGAAGGCGGGAATCCAGGAAATACTTAATAATACTGGATACCGGCCTTCGCCGGTATGACATGATTTCCGGTTTTCTGCTGTTGTGCAAACATCTCAAGCTTTCATTGCACTTGCAAAAACTAGTGGTCACTTAGCAAATTTGAAGAATACAGTCAATAAAGATGATGAAATTACTGAAAATTAAATCCATGGTTTTGCTTGTTTTTTCCGGGAAAATGGCTTAAATCATCGCCGAAATGACGCAACAGTCATTTTTTCGATCATTTCGAGGGTCGGAAAAACCTCGCTAGAATAGACTTGAAGGAGATCGTTTATGCACACGTTTACACTGGATAAGCCTGACAACCTAATTGACTGGTGGCAGGAAAGCGAAGCAAAATTTGCCGAGCGAAGAGTTTTCGGCACAAAAAACAAAAGCGGCGTTTATGAATGGGTCACGTACAAAGAAGTGGGAACCCGCATTCGTAATCTTCGGGCGGGACTGGCCCAGTTGGACATCGACAAAGGAGATGTCGTCGGCATTATCGCCAACAACCGCGTTGAATGGCCCATTGTGGGTTTTGCCGCCTGGGGGCGCATCGCCCGTTTTGTCCCCATGTATGAAGCGGAACTGGTGCAGATCTGGAAATACATCATCACCGACAGCCAGATCAAAGTCCTGTTTGTTTCCAAACCGGAGATCTACGAGAAAATAAAGGACTTCCCGAAGGAAATCCCCACGCTGAAGCATATCTTCATCATCGACGCCGAAGGCGAGAATTCCATGGCCGCCCTGGAAAAGAAAGGCGCCGCCAAACCCGTCGCCGCGCAGGTCCCCAAACCGGACGACATCGCCGAACTCATCTACACGTCGGGAACCACCGGCAATCCCAAGGGCGTTCTTTTGTCCCACGGCAACTTTACCAGCAACTCTCTGGCGGGGCTGAAAATGTATCCCGAACTGGAAAGAAACGAAGGCAGAGACGTGGTGACCCTGGCCATCCTGCCCTGGGCCCATTCTTTCGGTCAGACCGGCGAACTCTACGCGGTCATCCGGCTGGGCGGCTCCATCGGCCTGGCGGAAAGCCCCGCTACGATTGTGGACGACATTGCCAAGGTGAAGCCCACTTTTCTCGTCGCCGTGCCCCGCGTTTTCAACCGCATCTATGACGGCCTCTGGGCCAAAATGAACAAGGAAGGCGGTCTGGCCAAGAAACTGTTCGTCATGGGGGTTGAAGCGGGAAAGAAAAGACGCGAGCTGGCCGCACGTGGCCAATCCGATTTTCTGACCGAACTCAAATTCAGGATCGCGGACAAAATCGTCTTTTCAAAAATCCGCGAAAAGCTGGGCGGCAGGGTGCTGGGCGCCATGACCGGCAGCGCCGCGATGAATCCCGAAATCGGTCATTTCTTCTTTGACATCGGTCTGCCCGTTTACGACTGCTACGGGCTCACGGAAACGTCGCCTGCCGCAACCATGAACGCCTCCTATGCCTACCGCCTGGGGAGCGTCGGCCGGGCCATTGAGAAGGTCCGGATCGTGATCGATTCTTCGGTGGTGGAGGAAGGCGCCACTGACGGCGAAATTATCATTTACGGCCCCAATGTCATGAAAGGCTACCACAACCGCCCGGAAGACACGGCCGCGGCGATGACGCCCGACGGCGGCTTTCGCACCGGCGATCGCGGCCGCCTGGACAAGGACGGCTACCTCTTTATCACGGGGCGCATCAAGGAGCAGTATAAGCTGGAAAACGGAAAGTTCTGCTTCCCCGTCTCCATCGAAGAAGAAATCTGCCTGTTGCCCCTGGTTCAGCAGGCGGTCATTTACGGATACAACCGCCCCTTCAACATTTGCATCGTCGTTCCCGATTTTGAAGTACTGAAGAGCTATGCGAAAGAAAAAGGACTGCCGACGGACATCCAAGCGCTGGTCGAAAGGCAGGATGTGGTGGAAATGTACGGCGCCACGATCACGGCTCACCTCAAAAACAAGTTCGGCGGCTATGAAATCCCCAAGAAGTTCTTGCTCATCCCCGAGCCGTTCACGCTGGAAAACGGCACGCTGACCCAGACGATGAAGCTCAAGCGCAAAGTGGTTCTGGATAAATTTCAGGACCGGATTGAAGCGCTCTACCGGTAGCAGGTTCCGCACCCCGCACGGACGCACAATAAAAAAGCCGGCTCCTTTTTACACGAGCCGGCTTTTTTTAATGATGACAAATGAAATTTATTTGACCGCGTCCTTCAAACCCTTTCCAGCCTTGAATACCGGAACCTTCTTGGCGGCGATCTTGATGGCTTCGCCGGTCTGGGGGTTTCTGCCTTTGCGGGCCTTTCTCTTGCTGACAGAGAAGGTGCCGAATCCCACCAGCGTTACGCTGTCGCCCTTCTTGAGCGCCTTCTGAATTGCCGCCAACGCAGCGCTGATCGCCGCATCAGCCTCTTTCTTCGTGCTCGTCACTTTTGCCACTTCTTCGACCAATTCTGCTCTGTTCATTGCTCACCCCTTTAAGTTTTATTTTGTAAAACGTTGGGCAATGCTTAACCCTAATTCAAAAAAAAATCTACTGTTTTTTGTAAAATTCATCCGATTATTTTCGTGTATTTTGAGGCCTGAAGCGCTTTCCGGGCTTTTTCCCCTTCAGAAGCGAATATCCGCTCTTCAAATTCTCCTCGTTTTCCTGTAAAGAAAAAAATCAGCCCCGAAGGAAAGGATGCCAATGCATACAAAAACCGTCTTGCTTTTCGCCATTTTGTTTTTGGTCATGCCGGCATGGCTTTTCGCGGAAAGAATGACCGACAACTGGCGGCTGACCGGCTACACGAAATACCGCGACGCCGTCTTTGCGGACCGCGACCGGATTTCACGGCCCGCCCCGGACCTTACGATGGTCTGGATCAAGATCGCCCCGTCCGGAAAAAGCAGGTATCTGCGCTTCGTCGCCGAATACCTGAATTCCGTCAGCAAATGGAATCCGCGATTTAAATCCGTCGAAATCCTTTGTGAAATCAATTGTTCCAGGGATTTCATTCGTTTTAGGGAATTTGTCTATCTGGACAACGACAGAAACGTCCTTCACAGGGCCCATGAGACGGGGACGCAATGGTTCATGATCAACCCCGGCAGCACCTGGCATTTTGTAAAAAAAGAAGCTTGCACTATCAAATAAAAAAACAGGGAGAAGAAACTATGAGCACTCAACCGGTAAAGATCCCCACAACCTTAAGCGCGTCCGAATTCTTTCTGAAAATCATCGAAATTGCGCCGCGTCTTCCGTCGATGATCTTCAACCTGATCAAAGGATTGAAAAGCATTGGCAGCAATGTCAACAACTCCTGGGGGCTGGAACTGGAAAGAATCGCCGCCCAATACCCGCAAAACGCCGCGGTCAAGTCCCCTGACGGCATCCTCACCTACCGGGAGCTCAATGAGCGGGCCAACCGTTTTGCCCACTATCTGATCTCCAAAGGCGTCCGCCGCGGCGACGTGGTGACCCTTTGCTTTGAAAACCGCCCCGAGCTGCTGGCCGCCTACTGCGGCTGCTCAAAGGTCGGCGCCATCGCCTCGCTGATCAACACCAATCAGCGGGGAGACTCGCTGGTGCACAGCTTCAACCTCAACCGGGGAAAGGTTGTCCTGATCGGCGAGGAGTGCTGCGAGTTTTTTATTGAGGCACGCGCCGGAATCGATCTTTCCCAATCGACGCTGGGAATGGTCCGGGACAAGGGACAGTTCCAGACGAAAGACATCCCCGACATTACGGGTGAGTTGGCGCGGCAAAGCGGCGCAAATCCTTCCACCACCAAAAGTGTCACCCTGAAAGACACCACTGCATATGTTTACACCTCCGGAACCACCGGGGGCCTGCCCAAGGCGGCGGTCATCATCAACAAACGAACCCTGTCGGCCATGTTCTGGTTCGGGAAATTTGTCATGCCCGTAAAACCCACGGATACGATTTATATTCCGCTTCCCTTTTTCCACACCAACGCCATCACCGTCGGATGGCCTCCTGCGCTCTATAACGGCGCGGCCGTGGCCCTGCGCAGAAAATTCAGCGCCAGCAAATTTCTGGACGACGTCCGGCAGTTTCAGGCGACGCACTTCATTTACGTGGGAGAAGTGTGCCGCTACCTGATGGCGACGCCCGCGAAGCCCGACGACCATCAGACGACGCTGAAATACATCTGCGGCAATGGGCTTCGGCCGGATATCTGGATGCCCTTTAAAAAGCGGTTCGGCATTGAAAAAATATACGAGTTTTACGGCGCGGCCGAAGGCGTTGGCGTCTTTACGAACTTTCTGAACATCGACTACAGCGTGGGCACCAGCGTGACGCCGTTTGCCATCGTGGCCTACGACACCGAAAACGACCGGCCCTTCAAAGACGAGAAGGGCTTTCTGAAAAAAGTCGGCAAGGGCGAAACCGGGCTTCTGATCATGGAAATCTCCGAAAAAACCCCTTTCGCCGGGTATTCGGACAAGAAAAAGACGGAAGAAAAAATTTTCCGTGATGTGTTCAAGAAAGGCGACCTGTGGTTCAACACCGGCGACATGCTTCGAAACATGGGCTTTGGCCATGCGCAGTTCGCCGACCGGCTGGGTGACACCTTCCGCTGGAAAGGCGAAAACGTGGCCACGCAGGAAGTGGAAAAAGCGCTCGATACGTTCTCCGGCGTCAAGCAGTCGGCGGTTTACGGCATTGCCATGCCCGGCAGCGACGGCAAGGCCGGAATGGCCGCCGTCATTCGGGATGAAAACGAGCCGCTCGATCTGGCCCGTCTGGCAGCCCATCTGAAGGCGAGCCTGCCGAAATACGCCGTGCCGATCTTCATCCGTTTCGTTCCGGATTTCGAATGGACCGCGACGCACAAAATCAAGAAGACCAGCCTCAAGAATGAGGGATATGATCCGGCGCAGGTCAAAGAGGAATTGTACGTGCTTCTTCCGGGGAGCGAAACCTATGTGCCCGTCAATGATGAAATCCATCGCAACGTGACGGCCGGAACGTATAAATTTTAACGTTCGACGCCGTCTCCGGCGAAGGCGACGGCAAGGCGCCAGGGCGTGCCGTGCAGTTCAACGGTGCGCCATTCCACCGTTTTGGCAATCGGCCTTTCACCGACTTTCCGGTAAAAACGGTAACCGCCCGATCCTTCTCGGGCGTCGGCCATGGTGCGGCAAAGCGCAATCAGCTCCGGAAACGGCTGGTATAATGGATCGGTGAAGATGTTGAGGCCGATCTGTTTTGCATCCACGTCATAAATGATCAGACCGTCGGTCTGCATCAGGAAAATGGAAACCGGCATGTAGGCGGCGATCGGTCCGATCATGTTTGAAAGCAGGTATTCCGGCGCAAACAGCGCCGAGACCGATCCCGAAAATTCTCGATCCGTCGAAAATATCGGATGATGAATGACAACGGACCGGGGGCCTTCCACGGACTGGAATGAGCCGCTCAATACCGGCGTGTGGGTTTTGAACAGCCGGATCATGTGCGCCTGCCCGCTGATGTCGGCGCCTTCGGACGACCGGTGCGCCGGCGGCTCCACCGCCAGCATGATTCCCGAATCGCTCACCGTTTCGCAGTCGATGATGTAGGGATTTGCCCTGTAAAGCCCCTGGAGAATGCCGCGCGCAAAATCTCCCCGCAGGTCTTTGCCGGCCAGCACCTTGGCGCTATGCTGAAGATCATGGTCCAGCCGGTTCAACGTCTTCTGAATCTCGGATTGCAGACGAGACAACAAGTCCCGCAATTCCCGCCGGGAAAGCGCCGTCCGGTGTCCGCTCGCGTCGGGAACCGTCAGCGCACCCGACACAATTTTTGCCCGCAGCGCCTGAACCTGCTGATGAATGCTTTCGGGAATCAGCTTCCTGTTCTGCTGATTATACACATATCCGACGCCCTGTTCCTTCAGTCCCAGCGTTTTGAGTCCTCCCGAAAAGCTTCCGCGTACGCAGGATTGCACCGCCTCGAACACCGCCCCGTCGATATTTTTCAACATGCTCGTCAGGACACGGCCGGGCGCCTGCGCGCTCTGATCGATATCCGCTCCGATCGCCAGACGATTCATCTTTCTTGCCGCCTGAAAGAGGCCTGCTCCCGTTTCGCCCGCGGCATGATATATGACGTCCGCCCCGTTTTTATACATGCGCACGGCGATCCGGTAGCCTTTCCGCGGATCCCTGAAGGCCTGTCCGGTGATGCCGGCATAACGCGAATCCATCCGGATGCCCGGACGAACGGCTTTTGCGCCCGCCTCATACCCTGCCTGGAATTTGCGGATGATCGGGCTGTCCATTCCGCCGATAAAACCGATTTTCCCCGTCCGGCTTTTCAGGGCCGCGATCGCCCCGACCAGAAAGGACCCTTCCTCTTCCTTAAACGTCAGTCCCGCCAGATTGGACGGCGGCACGATGAGGTTTCCCCTCTCATCGTACTTCGCGCTGTAGTCCACCACGACAAATTTTTTATCCGGATGCCGGGCGGCCAGATGATCGAATTTCTCCGAAAAGGCAAACCCGACGCCGATGATCATTTGCGCGTCGGAATCCGCGGCCTCGCTTGCGGCATGGTCCAGCTCCAGATTTCTCTTGTGCTCGATATAGACGGCTTTTACACCCAACTCCGCAACCGCTTTTTCCATGCCGATGTATGCGGAATCGTTAAACCCGCCGTCCCCCCTGCCGCCCATGTCAAAGATCAGGACCACCTTCAGCGGCGCCGGACCTTGCGCCTTCAAATCCTGAACGACCGCCAGAGAGACTAACAGCATCAGCCAGCACAAAGAAAGCACCCATGCCTTTTTCAATCTTCCATCTCCTTTTCCGTTTGCTACAAAGATCTTCTCTATTTTCTCGTTTTCACGACCGCTTTGACTTCGGAAAATTCCGCGGCCTGCCCCGTACCGTCCGGCGCGGCTTTGATCTTGACGCCCCGGGTTTTGACGCCGATGTCTTTTGATCTCGTTTTAACGGTATAAATACTTCCCTCTTCCTTCAAGATCAAATCGCCCAGCTCGGAGACGCTGGCATAGACGATGATGTTTTCCTCGCCGAAGGGCGGGTTCACTTCCAGTTCAAACTGATCCTTGCCGGAGGGGATTTCGTAAATCACACCGCCCTGAAAATAGTTGTCCTGCCGGTAGGGATTGGGCAGGAGCTGCAGGTTACTTTTCGCCACGTCCCGGTAAATCACGCGGGCAAAAAAAGGTTTGTTGCCTTTGAGATAAATCCTGATCTTCTCTCCCGCGGCATAAGAGGTTTTGTCCGTCCAGACTTTTACGGTCAAAGGCAAAGACGGATCATCCAGCGCGGCTTCCGATGCTTTTGCCCCTGCTTTCTTCATGGCTTTTTCATCCGGAATTACTTCGGCCTTAAGCTTGATTTTGTAGCAGTCTCCCTGCCCCGGGTCTTTATACCAGCTCTTTTCCAGCGTCTCGAGCACTTCGACCGTGGCATTGGCATAAGCGGACACCAGGTCTTTTTGCAGCTCGAAGTCCTTCACCTCCGTCGCGGAAGAGACATAGGTCTTGACCGATTCGACGGCGTTTCGCTTGGCGTCGGTAAGCGCCGCGATTTCGGTCTGCTTGCGCGACTTGTCGTCTCCCATGCAGGCGGACCCCTCGGCAATTTTGATCGTCGATTGCGCGGCGTAAACCGGCACGGCCAAAAGGATGATCATTGCTGCAAGAAATAAAATTTTACGCATAGAAACCTCCCTTGTCGTTTATCTGCCAAGCACCAGCGGAAAATCCATTCCCCGGGAATCCACCACGGGGTACTGGGCTTCCTGTTTATACTTTTTTGTGATTTCCGGCAACTGCTCTTCCACGTAACCCATCAGCTTGCGAACGGTGACGGGTTCGCCCGGACCCGCCGCCTTGCCGCCCAAGCCCGCAAGCAGCGTATAGGTGAAAACGCCGTGCCCCAGGTCTTTCACTTCGGCGGCAAACTGGTCTTTGGTGGAGGCGGCCACGACATGCACGCCCGTGGAGCGCGAAAGCTGGGAAAGCGCTTTGCGGTCCTCAAACCCGCGGAAAGCAATCAGCACGGCGCCCGATTTGCAGGCATCCACCAAAAGCAGGATTTTTTGCGCTTTGATGTTTTTGATATAGCCGGACAGATCATCGGATGAAACACCCTTCGCACGCACATCCGCTTCCCGTTCGGGATAGGTCAATTCATGCGGGATGAAGTACCATTGGTCGCTCAGGCTCTCACCATGTCCCGCGAGATAAATCAGCACCGCATCCTGTGGATTGGTATTTTGCAGCTCGCTCAATTGAGAGACGATATTCTCCCGGGTGGCCTGCCCGTTGTAGATTTCCCGAACCTCCACCTTTTTAAACAATCCGCCGCCCCGCTTTCTAAAGAAGCCGGCAATGCTCTTTGCATCCGGCTCGGCGTAGTTGAGATTGAGCACGGGATTCTTATATTTGTTGATGCCGACCGCCAGGACATAAAGAGACACTTCCTTGGAAGGGGCCTTAAGCCGGACCATCAGTTCATAAGGATTGGATTCCGTCCTGTCTCTGCTGAATCCCACGGCCCGAAACGTATTCGCGCCATCGACCAGCGACACGGAATATTGCCGGACCGTTTCCCCGCTCCGGGGGACGATTTTGACGGCGCGTTGCTCGCCGCCGACAACCTTGCCGTTATGATAAAGCCGAATTTCGTCGATGCCGCCGCCCGTGTCTCTGGCCGCCACGGTAAGGGCCAGCGTATCCGTATTCAATACGCTTCCCGCCGCGGGAAACGTGATCCGGACCTCCGGCGGTGAAAGGATGCCTTTTCGGATGTCGGCCGTCGCTTCCACTTTCTTGCCCTGCAGCACGGAGGCCACATATACGGGATTGAAAAACTTCTCGAAGAGATTGTCGATGGAATAGACATTCAACCCGATGCGAACATTCAGGTGTTTTGCGCCGCCCGGAGAGGCGTTGAAATATCCTTCCGGGGTGATCACAATCCATTCACCATTGGTGAAGCTGACGAATTGGGCAATTTCTTTGCCGGAGGCGATATCCCA
>Ga0208459_1002352_pt1 | contig 16117 bp, 13 predicted proteins | sample AD_UKC087_MetaG_FD_184433 | JGI IMG/M metagenome (GOLD analysis project Ga0208459, IMG submission 184433) | Active sludge microbial communities of municipal wastewater-treating anaerobic digesters from USA - AD_UKC087_MetaG (SPAdes) (version 2) | ecosystem: Engineered > Bioreactor > Anaerobic >... | reverse complement strand
CTATACAGACCCGGGCCAATGGGACAGATACCCGTTTATATTAAAAACAAGTTAAATCCTGATAAAGTTACTTATATTCACCCAAAGCTTGAGCCAATACTTAACGTAACCTACAGCTGTATGGTGTATCAGGAACAGGTTATGCAGATAGTAAGAGACATTGGCGGATTTACAATGGGTCGGTCCGACTTGTTGAGACGTGCCATGGGCAAGAAAAAAATGGATGTTATGCTCAAGGAAAGGCAGAACTTCATTTACGGCAAGAAAGCGGAAAATGGTGAGCCGGAAATTAGAGGTGCTGTTAATAACGGTGTTGATGAAAAAACAGCAAATGAAATATACGACCTGATGGCTGAGTTTGCAAAATATGCATTCCCAAAGGCCCATTCCGTAGCTTACGCCGCTCTTGCATATGAAACTGCATGGCTTAAAACCTATTATCCTGTTGAATTTATGGCAGCTTTAATATCAAGCATTATGGGAAGCGCAGGCACCGTGTCACTCTATGTCAGGGAGTGCAAACGGCTTGGAATTGAAATACTGCCTCCTGATATAAATGAAAGTATGGGAAAATTTACGGTAGAAAATAGGAGCATACGCTTTGGCCTTGCTGCTGTAAAAAATGTAGGAACAAATGTAATTCAGGAAATAGTAAGGGCAAGAGAAGAAAATGGCAGGTTTACAAGCTTTGCAGATTTCTGTACAAAGGTTGACCCGGTTGTATTAAACAAAAGGCAGATTGAATCATTGATAAAATGCGGTGCCTTTGACTCTTTAAATGTAAGACGTTCGCAGCTTATGGCGATTTACGAAAGAACTATTGATTCTGTAACAGCTCAAAAGAAAAGAAATATTGAAGGACAGTTTTCTCTCTTTGATTCCTTTAAAACAGAAGTTGAGATTTGTGACGAACTTCCGCTGCTGCCCGAATACAATGAAAAGACACTATTATCAATGGAAAAGGAAATGGTGGGCCTATACTTGAGCGGACATCCTCTTTCCGAATATGAGGGAGTGCTGGAAAAGTATGCAACAACAAATTCCAGTGAAATATCCGAAATAAGTGAACAACAGGAAACAGTTCTGTATGACGGAAGCAGGGTTGTTTTAGGCGGGATAATTATTAAAAAACAAAATAAAATAACGAAGAATAACAATATGATGGCATTCATAACCCTGGAAGACTTGTACGGAACCGTGGAAGGAATAATTTTTCCTAAAATTTACGATAACTGTAAGGACATTTTATATGAAGACAATATAATCCTGGTTGAAGGAACAATAGATGCTTCAGAGGAAGAAACACCAAAACTAATTATAAATAAAGTGACTGAACTGAAAAAAGAGCATGAAGAATTAACGGGACAAAATAATCAAAATAATCAAAACACCCAAAACAATCAGAATAAGCAGAATAAACTTTATATAAAAGTAAAGGATACAGAGAACTATAAAAATATCAAAAAGGATTTGTTTCATTGCATATGCAGCCACAAGGGCGGAGACTGCGTTATAATTTACAACGAAAAAGATAAGGCAAATATGGTTCTGCCCAATAAATACAGTGTGAATGCAGAAGATGAAGTCTTAATTACTGGGCTGAAAGAATTGCTTGGAGAAAAAAATATAGCAATTATATAGTTGGATCGGAGGGTAAAATGAGAAAAATAGGAGTTTTAACAAGCGGCGGCGATGCGCCGGGCATGAATGCAGCCATAAGAGCGGTTGTAAGATACGGGATTTATAATAATATAAAAGTAACAGGAATTTACAACGGCTACCAGGGCTTGGTAGAAGGAGACCATATGGAAATGAATCTTTCTTCTGTTGCAGATATCATTCACAGGGGAGGAACCATGCTCGGAAGTGCTAGAAGTGATGAATTCATGGAAGAAGATGGTTTTAACAAAGCATTGAAAAACATAAAATATTTAGAGATAGAAGGTATTGTTGTAATAGGAGGAAACGGCTCCTTCAAAGGGGCACAGGATCTTGAAAAGGCGGGTGTTCCCACTGCCTGCATTCCCGGAACCATTGATAACGATCTGGCATACACAAAATATACTCTGGGCTTTTTCACTGCTCTTACTACTGTGCTGGAATCAGTTGAAAAAATAAGAGATACATCATCATCCCACAACAGGTCAAATGTTATAGAGGTTATGGGAAGAAACTGCGGAGATATTGCACTTTATGCAGGCCTTGCAGGAGGGGCTGAATTGGTTATTATACCTGAAATTGAATATAATATAGATGAAATAAGCGATAGAGTAATGCAGGGAAGAACAAGAGGCAAAAAACACAGCATTATTATTTTATCCGAAGGTGCCGGAGATGCAAGGGAAATATCCGAGCAGATAGAGAAAAAAACAGGAATAACCACAAAGTATTCCATCCTTGGATACACCCAGAGGGGCGGAGCACCCTCAGCCTATGACAGGCTGGTGGGAAGCCAGATGGGAGCTCATGCAGTAGATTTATTATGCAGCGGCAAAAGAAACAGGGCTGTTGGAATAAATGGAAGCGGAATATTCGATATGGACCTGGATGAAGCCCTTGCTGTTGAAAAGAAATTTGATGAAACAATATATGAGCTGACAAAGATATTGGCGATATAATAAAATTGTGCAGCGAGACTGCGGGTGTGGGGACACACCTTCAGCGAGAGGAGCTAATATGTTAAATATGAGGAAAACAAAAATAGTGTGCACCATCGGACCTTCATCCCAGGATGAAGAAATATTCAAGGAGCTGATTCTTAACGGCTTAAATGTGGCAAGATTGAACTTTTCCCACGGTACACATGCAGAACACAAAGAAAAAATTATTACAATAAAAAAAGTAAGAGAAGAACTGAATACTCAAACAGCAATAATGCTTGATACAAAAGGACCTGAAATACGGGTAAGAGATTTTGAAACCGGTCAGGCTGAACTGGCAAAAGGGCAGGATTTTATTCTGACAACCAGAGAAATAACGGGGAATGATAAAATTGTCAGCGTGACCTACAGTCAATTTGCAAATGACATAAAAAAAGGTGATACAATTCTTATAGATGACGGACTTATCAGCATGGAAGCAGTTGAAATTATAAATAATACCGATGTTAAATGCCTGGTGAAAAACGGCGGGACTGTAAAAAACAAAAAAGGCATAAATGTTCCAAATGTTCAAATTAATCTGCCTGCACTGACAGACGGCGATATTAGCGATATAAAATTCGGTATTGAGCTGGGAATCGACTATATTGCAGCATCATTCATCAGGAAGGCAAATGATGTAATAGAAATAAGAAGAGTTTTAGAAGAAGAAAATGCAGGGCACATAATGATTATTTCAAAAATAGAAAACAGGCAGGGGGTTGAAAATATTGATGAAATAATCGAAGTTTCTGACGGAATAATGGTAGCCCGGGGAGACTTGGGAGTTGAAATACCGGCAGAAGAAGTTCCTTTAGTGCAAAAGATGATAATTAGAAAATGCAATGATGCAGGAAAACCTGTTATAACAGCAACTCAAATGCTTGATTCAATGATAAGAAATCCGCGGCCTACCAGAGCCGAGGTTTCAGATGTGGCTACTGCAATATTTGAAGGTACCGATGCAATAATGCTGTCGGGAGAAACAGCTTCAGGAAGCTATCCGGTTGAAGCGGTAAAAACAATGGCAGGAATAGCTCTTATGATTGAAGGCTCATTAAACTACAACGAACTTTTGAAAAGCAAAAGCCCCGCTTCCAACTGCAGTGTAACTGATTCCATAAGCTATGCAACCTGCAAATCATCCTTGGATTTACGTGCATCTGCTATAATATCCGCAACAACATCAGGCTATACAGCAGCAAGTGTCTCGAGATACAGGCCTGCAGCCCCCATAATTGCTGCCACTCCATTCGAGCAGGTTATGAGAAAATTAGCCATTTTCTGGGGGGTATATCCCATAAAAATTGAAAAACTGCAGTCTACAGACCTTATAATTGAAAAGTCTGTCGAGACAGCACTAAAATCAGGATATTTGAATAAAGGCGACTTAACAATAATAACTGCAGGAGTTCCGGCGGGAATTTCCGGCATAACAAACTTATTAAAGGTTCACATTGTGGGCGAGGAGATGCCCTAACCCCATTTCTCAGAGTCATTTTTCTTAGAAATGGCTGGCAGGTCATTCGCAGTGAGTGTCAATTTTATGCGGAGTAAGGAGCAAATAAGACTTTGCAACGAGACTGCGAGAAAGAGAGGCAGCAAATAGAAAGGTATAGAAGTATTCTAAAAACTTCATTTCCGGTATTGATAACAGCGCTGATTATTTTATTGATAGTATTCAGCCCCGGCACATTCAGCTGGATTTTTGGTTCCTTTAAACCGGTAATATACGGTCTTGTAATTGCATACCTGCTGGATTCTGAGGTCGTGTTTTTTATGAAAAAACTCAAGGTCAGAAGAAAACAGGGTATTTTTCTTGCATGCATAATTTTGATTGGAATTTTAAGCGCTGCAGTATACAAAGTCCTGCCCCAGATTATAGATAATGTGAATAATATAATGTCCTTTGTAATGGGTGGTGAAGTTGACATAGCCCAGATAGTGAGTGACATTAGAAGCAGGGTAGACAACAAGTATGTGGATTATGTAACCGGTTACATTTTACAGGCAGGCGAGTCAGTCAGAAATATTATAAACAACCTTTTAAGATACCTGTACAACACTTTGATGTCATTGATCACAAATATCGGCTCAGGCACATTTACCGCTGTTACCAGTTTTATAATAGGCATATACATGATGTCGGAAAAAGATGACTTGCTGGCAAGAGGAAGAAGATTCATACACGCTTACTTCAAAGAAAATAAGGCAAATGACATACTTCGGGTATTCGGCAGAGCAAATAAGATATTTAAAAGTTTTTTAATCGGCAAGCTCTTGGATTCAACCATAGTAGGAATAATATGCATAATAGCATTTGCCATTGCAAGGGTGCCCTACGCTACTCTTATGGGAACATTGATAGGATTTTTCAACATAATACCTTATTTCGGTCCCATAATCGGTTCGGTTCCGGTAGTCGTGGTGTCATTTTTTGTAAACCCTGCCAAGGCTTTGACTGCTATGATAATAATAATTATCATACAGCAGATAGACGGAAATTTCCTGGACCCTAAAATAGTAGGTGAAAATGTTGGGGTAAGCCCCTTTTGGATTATTACCAGCGTAACCGTGGGAGGAAACCTTTTTGGTATTCCGGGAATGATTTTAGGTGTTCCGGTTGTGGTTCTCCTGAAGGAAGTTTTAGAAGGCTCCATAGAAATGCGCCTTATTGAAAAAGGCAAAGAAAATATAGAAAAATCAAACCTCCGCAAATAGGAGGTTTTTTTATAAAGTTTTTATTGACAAATATAATCAAGTGTAATATAATAATGATATCAAAATGATATTAAAAAACATTTATTGGGAGGAAATAAAATGTCAGATATAAATAAAGAAAAATTAATCACCGAAGAAGTCTTACCTAATTCAATGAACGGCATGTTTATGCTGATTCTAAATATTGCATTGATGTTAGGCTCGGCGATTTTGTTTGTTTTCAGCGTGAGTTCATTCGGCGGCGGCATACTGAAGGTTGTTATGATTTTTATAAGCGTGCTGTATTTTTTTATCATAGGTCCTGTTTTGTTTGCAGGCCTCAAGGTATTAAAGCCCAATGAAGCCCTTGTACTCACTTTATTCGGAAAATATTACGGCTCGCTGAAAGGCGAAGGATTCTATTTTGTAAATCCCTTTGTAACAGCTACAAATCCATCGGGCAATGTTGCAACAACCGCAGTATTCTCTATGGAAGGAACAAATAAAGACAAGAAAAATCCGGAACTTAATATTAGAAGCAAAAAGATATCTTTAAAAACAATGACACTGAACAATGACAAGCAAAAAATCAACGACGCCTTGGGAAACCCTATAACTATTGGAATAGTTGTAATATGGAGAGTGGTTAATACCGCTAAGGCAGTTTTCAATGTGGATAACTATACCGAATACTTGTCAATTCAATGCGATTCAGCATTAAGAAACATTGTGAGACTTTATCCATATGACACATTCGGCGACGACAACGAAAAGACACTAAGAGGAAGCAGCCTGGAAATAGCCAATAAGCTTAAGGAAGAAATTCAGGAGAAAGTGAAAATTGCAGGCCTCGAAATAATCGAGGCAAAAATAACCCACTTGGCATATGCACCTGAAATAGCTGCAGCAATGCTTCAAAGACAGCAGGCTTCAGCAGTAATCGATGCAAGACAGATGATAGTGGAAGGTGCAGTGGGAATGGTTGAAATGGCACTTGCCAAGCTAAGCGAGAATAATGTCGTCGAATTGGATGAAGAAAGAAAAGCAGCCATGGTAAGCAATCTGCTGGTTGTTCTTTGCGGGAACAAAGACGCACAGCCCATAGTCAATTCAGGCTCGCTGTATTAATAAAATAAGTGGCCAGTGCAGGAATAATAGAAAGGAGCTGATGATAATAGAAAATAATAAAAAGGAAAAAGAAAAAAAACAAATATTGCTGCGTTTATCATCATCTCTTTGGGAAGAATTAGCAGGCTGGGCTGAGGATGATTTCCGCTCAATAAACGGGCAAATAGAATATTTACTCAATGAATGCGTAAAGAACAGAAAAAGAACAAAAAGAGACATCGGGGGGGTCCCAAAGTAATTGAGTAATATAAAAATTCTAATATCAGGTTATTAGCAAGAGCCGGACATATGTCCCTTCACAGAAATTAAAAACCCACACATAGTGGGTTTTTTAAAATTCAGCTATTTGGTATTAATTATTCAGCTGATTGGGATCTCGGCCGGCATCCGCCGCCGCCTGTTCCGCCTACTGAATTTTGGTCGATTTGTCTTGGGAACAGTCTTGGGAATGTGGGGCATATAGCTGCCTGCTCAGGCGACAATTCGACAAAACCAGTAGAAAGCACGCAAAGCTGTACAGGAACAACTATTTTCTTTTCACAGGAGATGCAAAGTGAAATAATCAGATCCACAGACAATACTCCTGTTCTCGGGTCAATTTCAAAATCTCTTTGAATACTGTTAGTTGCAAGCCTTATTACACAGTCTAAGTTGCAGAATTCAGTGAATCTTGGCAAGAATGCGGTATCAAATACCGAAGGCACGCATATCTCAAAGAAATTAGTCAATACTAACGGATTGCATTCATTTGCAATTTCTACTACAGCTGTTAATGTAATTATACTTTCTCTCGCTGAATCACATGGAGAAACAACTAAATCCATTTCAATTTCAACACATCCTGAAACTTCAATCTCTTGAGTTCCAAATATGGGTGTACCCAATTCTTCTTCATCACAAAATCTTGTATCCGCAAATACCAACTTTTGGCTTAGGGTTCCATCCGGACCTATAACCTTGAAGTCGCAGCCATCTTCTTTTTTAACAAACTGACCGCCTGATAATGTAGTATTAGGATTAATTTTTAAATTGCATGGATCTTTTATATTATCCGGATTAAAGAATTTTCTGCATCTTATGTCTGCAATTCTGATAATATTTGTTCCGCAGCCTAGCGGCGGTTCAAAACAAGTATTTGGAGCTGTTTTTAATCCCTGCAGGTTAAATAAAACTGCATCGTATACCTTTTGTACATAAATGGGTTCCGTGACTACATTTCTTAGTGTACCGTCCCAGTCACAACCTGATTGACCGGTGCAACATCTATCCGCAATGCCGCCAGTTCCCAAAACATCATTATTATTTGAGCATTTCATGCTGGCATAACCTCCTCATAATTTCTGTTACTTTACTTTAATATATTCTAAATACTTTTACTTGTTACACACATATAAATTAAAAAACAAAAAATGACAATAATTGAATATAAATTATGAGCGGCTTTAGGATGATCATGATTGCTCCTGCCAAACCATCCAGGTATATAGGAAAGTCTCCTTCAGAGCTAAATGGAATTTCCCTTGTATTATTTCTCTTGTTATTGTAAAGTATCATTAAGAATAAAATTTCAGGAGGGAAAATGAATCCAGTAGTAAAATTTGAGTTTGAAAACGGTGATATAATCAAAGCGGAATTATATCCGGATATAGCTCCAAACACAGTAAAAAATTTCATTTCATTAATCAATAAGAAATACTATGACGGCAAAATTTTTCACCGAGTAATCAAAGATTTCATGATTCAGGGAGGATGCCCAAACGGGAATGGAATGGGCGGTCCAGGATATTCCATAAAGGGAGAATTCAATTCAAACGGGTTTAAAAACGACTTAAAGCATACAGAAGGGGTATTGTCAATGGCAAGGTCCATGTCTCCCAATTCTGCAGGGTCGCAATTTTTCATCATGCATAAAAGATCACCTCATCTTGACGGGCAATATGCAGCATTTGGAAAGGTAATAGAAGGCATGGATGTGGTTGATAAAATTGCTTCAACAAAAACAGGCCGCATGGACAGACCTGTTTCAGATGTTAAGCTTAATAAAGTCACAGTTGATACCTTTGGAGAAACATACGGGGAACCGGAAAAGTTATAATTATAAGCAGAAGATAAAAGACCACTATTGTGGTCTTTTATGGTTGGGCATCTTAAAATCCTAAATTTTCACCGACTAAAATTACTTTTATTTTATTTTTAGGTCTGCAGAACCTTGTAACAAGAATTTGTCCGCAGATGGTGTCGCTCATGGTGCAATCTGAACACTTTCCCGTAAAGTGGCAGGGGGTTTGCGAATTTGTCCTGAACGTGTTTGGAACAGTTGCATCAAGTCTCGCCTTTTTAAGTGCAACATCCAAATCAGTTACTATTTTATTCATTCCTGCTACAACTATAACACTGTCAGGACCGTAGCAGTATGCAGCAAGCCTGTTTCCGTTTCCGTCAATGTTTAAAAGCTCACCGTCCATAGTAATTGCATTGGCACTTGTAAGGAAAACATCAGAAGTTAATGCTTTTTTCATCATTTTAACTTTTTCTTTAGGGTCAGTTTCTTTATCTCTGTCATAAACAGCTATATTTTTTTCCTCTAACAGCTTCTTGATTCCAATTTCATCAATGGTAGTTGAACCGCCCCACCCGACTATGTCATCCTGTTTAATCATTGACATGGCTTTTTCTACTGCTTCTTCAACAGTTTCGCAATAGTAGCCTTCCATATTCCTTTTTTCAAGATTCTTTATAACAGTAGCACTTTTTACCTTGTATCCTTCTTTAATAAAACTCATAAACTACCTCCTATCTATTCTTGTCCATATTATATATCAATCTAATCCTTAATTCAACAATTAGATGCCCTAACCCCATTTTTTTGAGTCTTTTTTCAAAAAAATGGCTGGCAGGTCATTCACAGCGAGCGCCGATTTTATGCGACGAAAGGAGCAAATAAAATTGTGCAGCGAGACTGCGAGATTCTTTTTATTACCTGCTGCTATTTAATAAACATTGATATACAAAATCCACAATGATATACTGATAGTATCTAAATAATAAGCACAGAGAGGACAAGATGAAAGTACACGAGAGGTTTTTAAAATATGTAAAAATTGATACTCAATCTCTGCCGGAAGCAGAAAATATTCCAAGCAGCAAAAAACAAAAAGACTTGGGAAGGCTTCTGGTTGAAGAAATGATATCAATAGGAATTAAAGATGCATACATGGATGAAAACGGATATGTTTACGGTACTGTCAAAGGCAATGCAGATGGGCCTGCAATAGGGTTTATTGCCCATATGGACACATCGCCGGATATGCCGGGGAACAATGTAAAGCCAAAGATAATATATGATTACGACGGCAGCGACATAGTATTGAATGAAGAAAAACAAATTGTAATGGAAACGAAAACCTTTGACCATTTGTTGAAATACAAAGGGCAGGACTTGATTGTAACAGACGGCACAACCCTTCTTGGGGCAGATGACAAGGCGGGAATTGCAGAAATAATGTCAATGGCAGAATACTTTATAAACAATCCTCAAATTAAGCACGGTACCATAAAAATAGGTTTTACTCCCGACGAGGAAGTGGGACGGGGAGCAGACCTGTTTAATATTGAAGAATTCAATGCAGATTATGCCTATACCGTTGACGGCGGAGAAATCGGTGAGTTGGAGTATGAGAACTTCAATGCAGCAAGTGCAAAGGTAAAAATCAGCGGAGTAAATATTCATCCGGGAACCGCTAAAAATAAAATGAAAAACTCCATACTCATTGGAATGGAATTTCACAACATGCTGCCTGTGCATGAGACCCCTGAGAATACAGAAGGCTACGAAGGTTTCAGCCTCTTGAACGATATGTCCGGGAACGTGGAAGAAACGCTTTTAGAATACATTATACGAGACCACAATTTGGAAAAATTCAATATAAAAAAAGATAGATTCCAAAAAATCACTTACTACCTTAATGAAAAATACGGTCAAGGAACAGTAGAATTGGAATTAAAAGATCAATACTTCAACATGAAGGAAAAAATCCTCCCCCATATGCATATTATCGAGAATGCTGTAAGGGCAATGGAAGATATAGGTATTGAGCCAAGTGTGGTTCCCATAAGAGGCGGAACAGACGGTGCAAGATTGTCCTACATGGGATTGCCCTGCCCTAATCTATGTACCGGAGGTCATAACTTTCATGGCAAATATGAGTACATATCAATTCAATCCATGGAAAAGGTTGTGGAATTGCTGATAGAAATTGCAAGAGCGAAATAGGACATATAAAATAATAAAAATATCAAGCGAACATTTGCAGGACACGACTATAATTCTTAGCGAATGCAGGCTAAAAATCCGTTAAGAAGCTTGCACTGTTTGAGCGGAGTGAGTTTGCAAGCTGTAGGATTTTTAGCGGTCATGAGCTTTAGAATTATTCGTGGCCGAAATCGTGAGCGTATATTTTTATTATTTATTGCTAATGCTCAGAAAAAGACCAGCAAACGTGCCGGTCTTTGTTATATCACTCTTTTACTTTTTTCAAGATCCCCGTATAGGTATCGTCAAATCCCGTCGGACTTTTCTTATACATTTCAAAGGTTTTTATTATATCATAATCATTCATTGCTTCAACAAATGTTCTTTCCTTTTCGCCCAGGAAGTATAGAACATACAATTTGTTTATTGAATACTTGGTAAACATATTTTCATAACCGCCCATGGTTACAGCAGGTTTAGGATTCTTTTCAATCATAAGCAGATTTGGCAGCTCAACAACCTTTGAGTTTTGACTTAAAGGCATAGTTAGATTTCTTAAATACCTTAGCAAGGTTGTATCCTTATACAATGAAAAGCTGTAACTTCCAAAACTGTAATCTCTGAAGTCAACCCCGGATGTATCCGGATTCGGCCTAAAGTCTACGTTTAAAATGGAGGGAATCTTGTTGTCTTTTTTTAAATCCTCATAAATCAAGACCCTGAGCATATCCTTGTTATCGTTTTTAATATAATAGGCATATCTGAAAAATATAATATTAGCTTTGGAATTATCACTGCCGGTTAACTTGTTCCATTTTTCCAGTGCCCCCATATACAGGGTTTCACTTACGTCATATTTGCTTATCAATGTAAAAATCTGCATCATTTCCGCATCCTTCAAATCATTTCTTGCTATGACATTAGTCAGAATTTCATTGGCAAGTTTTGATTTTTCTGCATTGGGATAGCTGCCGAACATAATCATGTAATAATTGGTGCCCACGATATTAAAATATCCGCTTGTGCGAAGAGACTCCATTGTTTTAACAGCATCCATATCATAAAGGTGACTATCCTCCGGGAAAATATAACCTCCGAATGCCAAATATTCCAAAGTATCCTTTGCCTTAATAAATTTTCTGTCATTCGTATTTGTAGTATTTAAGTCATAATTGCCGAAATAGGAATACATCTCTTCGCCCTTGATGGGCATAAATTCAAGCTTAGTGAGATAATTGCCGCCGGTGCTTGTTTTGATATCCGTATAAACTCTTCTTATTAGGGAAGCAGATTCAGCTCTGGTAATGTTTGTGCTGCCTCTGAACGTATTATTTTCATAGCCGACGATTATTCCTGCATTCACAAGCCTTTGGATTTCAGAATAATACTTGTTGTCAGCAGGCAGGTCTGTAAATGTGAGTGGATTGTCAAAAAGTGCTCCCTTGCTGAAGGCAGCAATCAACGCAGCTGATTCCTCTCTGGTAATAGCCCTATCGGGGTAAAAATTACTTCCGGGGAAGATGTCATTTAAAGTAAATTTATTTGTTTTTAGATATTCATTCATAGAAATAATAAAAGTATAAGACCAATGCTTGTCGGACATATCTGAATATGACAGATCGCCCGTGTAGATTTCCTTCATTTGATTTTGCCTGTAGGCAGTCCTGGATAATATGGCAATAAATTCTGCTCTTGTTATATTATTTTCAGGTCTGAAAGTGAAATCACCATATCCCACAAAAACCTTCATATTATTGGAAGCAAAATTAATGTCGCTTTCAGCCCAGTGATTGAAAGTATCATAAAATACCGTTCTTGCCAAAACAGGACGTGTTGATAACAAAACAAAAGTAACAATTAATAAAAATAGCTTTTTAAATTTCCTCAAATCGTGCCATCACCTCCTTTATAGATGGTTCTTAATTATATTTACCTCCATTTCACTAATATTAAACATCTTTTTCATAAATATTTCAATGCTAAAGTTTTCTAAATCAGAAAAATTCTGAGCAGTGTTCTTCTGAGGCAGATAAATTTTTAAATTATTTATTTTATTTGGATAGTATTCATAAACATTTTTTCCTACCCTTTTAACCTGACATTTCAAGTAAAACTCGAATATTTCCGAATTCAGGTAAGAAATAAGGTAATCTACGGGAACGTCTTTTGAAAAATTATTCATCAAATAAATATCAGCACTGCAATAATATGCTTCATCATCATAATAAAAATTATTTTGTTTTGATTTATAAGGGAATATTATTTTAGGATTATCATAGTCAGATTTGCTTCTGCCCCATTGAAGCTCATACCATTTGCGCAATCCGCTTTTACACTCTCTTCTGTTCATCAGCTTATCCTTATATCCGGACAGATAGTTTATTGCATTGGAACAATCATTCTCATTTTCAATCATATCGGAATATAAGAGATATAAATTATTATATTTTATATTTTTCTTTGATATGTTGCTGTTTTTAATCCATTTTCTGAGCAGGAACCTTTCTATTCCATATTTTTCGATAACTTCCTCTGTTAAAATGAAAGCTTTGTCGCATCCTGTAATAATCCCCTGCTTAATGGTGCAGACATCCTTGATATAAGTGTTAGAGATGCTGTCAATTTTTTCAAAAAGCTTCTCATCCTCATCCTTAAGAATTATCCACCCGGAATCCTTCAACTTGTCCTGCGCATATTCATAGGATTCGAAAACATCCTTGTCTTTTTTGACGTAGGAAAAGATGCTTTTGTTCCAAAAATTAGAAAGTATTATTATTGCCGGACTTACCATAGCCCTTTTAAAGGCAGGTTCACCCTTATAGTCTATTATTTTGACTATATTGAAATTTTCCTTTATGAAGTTTCTCAATCCTTCAGCATATAAGGCTTCCATAAAATAGCGTGATGTAATAAAGGCAATGATACCGTCTGTCTTAAGCTCTTCCTTGCCCTTGTTAAAAAAGCAGTAGAAAACATCGGCCTTGTCGTAAAATACACCGGAATACTTTTCATACAAAAGTCTTTTATAGGAGGCGCTTGAATTTTTATGGCCCACATAAGGGGGATTGCCTATTATTATGTCAAACTTATCCATATTGATATTATCAATGAGAAAATCTCCCTTGTAGATATTGAATTTTATATTATCAAGCCCGGTGTGAAAAATCAGTCCTATTTTGCTTAAAAATATAGAAAAATCATCAATGTCAATTCCAAAGAGCATGTTTTCCGCTATATATCTCTTATCAAGCTCAGGGTGGGTACTGCTTATATATTTGTATAATTCAATGAGAAAATAACCGCCCCCGCAGGAAGGGTCCAAAATTCTGACGGAGCCGTCAATTTTTTTAATAGCGAATACTTCGCAAAGCATTTTGTCTATTATTTCAAAAGGAGTATAAACCTGACCCAGGGATTTTTTTTCCTTGCCGGTAAGCAGGCTTTCGTAGAGTGAAGCAGGATAAAAGCTTGAAACTTTAATATTGCCTTCATTTATACCTGTAAACTCTTCAATTCTTTTCTCAGCCTTCTTGTCTTTCAGGTCAAAATTGCTGTATTCCTTGAAGATCGATGGATTCTTCACAGGGTATTCATTTTTCGAATTATATAATTCTTTGCATATCAAAAAAATTACATACTTAACCTTGCTTATATAGTCATGCTCTTCAATTTCATTGATTATGCACTTGATTTCCCTTATCAGCGACTTGTCCATAACTGCCCCTTGAATTGCTTATACATGTATACATTATCATGTTTTGCGAATTTAAGCAATACATCCGGCATCTAAGGGCTATATAGCTTTAGAACAAAAGGGGAGGTGATATAATGGCAGTAATTTCAAATCAAGCTGACTCTAAACTAAAGCTGGTTCTCAATGCAGGAGTTGACATCAACAACAAGACCGTCTTAAAAAACAAAACGCTTGCCAATGTGAAAGCAGCTGTTCTAAATGAAGATTTGTACAATCTTGGAGTTGACATTTCCGGTCTTCAGGATTACACCCTTGCAAATGTTGTAAGGTATGATGAATACGAATTGATGGAAGAAATTTAATGAGGGATTAAGGATGGAATTCTTAAACAGAAAGGGGTGATACAATGGCTAAAAAATTAGTGATGTCATTCTTGACAGCCCTGGGAGGCACTTCTTCCATGACGATTGATGCTCCCAGGGACGATTTGACAGCAGCTGAAGTAAGCACGGTTATGGAGTCAATCATAACAAAGAATATATTCAACACTACCAAAGGCGATTTGGCTGAAATAAAATCTGCGGAAATAATTACTACTACAGAAGAAGTTTTAATATAATTAGTGGTTAAACTATGATATAATACAATCAATAAAACTAAGGTCCGGGGGCACTTTAGCGTGCCCCCATAAATTCGGGGACATTCCTCTGACCTCAGAGGTTCACTTTTAAGAAGAGGTGTGTCGCCACACCTATAATGGAGGTAAAAATGAAAGAAGAACTTTTAATCCAATACCCGGAACTTAAAAATGTATCAGAGTTAAATGAAGTATTCTGGCTGAATCCCAGGATGGTTCCCTATGATAAAGCTGCATCTTCAATAAACATGGATATTGCAGCTATCGACGATGCTGAAAAGCGGCTTGAAAAATTCGCTCCCCTTATTGAAAAGGTATTTCCAGAAACCATCCCGTCCCATGGCATAATCGAATCCCCCCTACAGGAAATCAGCAGCATGAAATCCAAGCTTGAGGAATTATACAAACTTAAATTTTCCGGAAAACTGCTTCTTAAAATGGACAGCCATCTGGCAATTGCGGGGAGTGTTAAAGCAAGAGGCGGAATATATGAAGTGTTAATGTATGCTGAAAAACTGGCTATGAAGAACGGATTATTAAAGGAAGACGATGATTATTCTATTCTTGCGGACCAAAAGTTCAGGGACTTTTTCGGCAGATATAAAATACAGGTGGGCTCCACGGGGAACTTAGGCTTAAGCATAGGCATAACATCTGCTGCCTTGGGATTCAATGTGACAGTTCACATGTCAGCCGATGCAAAACAATGGAAAAAGGACCTCTTGAGGTCAAAGGGAGCAAAGGTTGTGGAATATGACAGCGACTTTTCAAAGGCAGTGGAAGAAGGCCGCAAGTTATCAGACCAGGACCCCATGAGCTACTTTGTAGACGATGAAAACTCCATGAATCTATTCTTAGGCTACAGTGTTGCAGCCAGAAGACTGGAAGAACAATTAAAAAACATGAACATCGTTATTGATGAAGCCCATCCCTTGTTTGTCTACCTGCCCTGCGGTGTGGGAGGAGCGCCCGGCGGAATTACCTACGGGCTTAAATCAGTATACAAGGACAATGTCCACTGCTTTTTTGTGGAACCCACCCATGCGCCCAGCATGCTCATAGGCATG
>Ga0208459_1002339_pt1 | contig 16166 bp, 13 predicted proteins | sample AD_UKC087_MetaG_FD_184433 | JGI IMG/M metagenome (GOLD analysis project Ga0208459, IMG submission 184433) | Active sludge microbial communities of municipal wastewater-treating anaerobic digesters from USA - AD_UKC087_MetaG (SPAdes) (version 2) | ecosystem: Engineered > Bioreactor > Anaerobic >... | reverse complement strand
CTCTCGCCTCAACCCCGCTCGACTTGCATGTGTTAGGCACGCCGCCAGCGTTCGTCCTGAGCCAGGATCAAACTCTCCAAGAAAATCATATCGCGATTTCCTTAAAGGTAGATCGCGCTCTTTACTTTATCAGTCGCCCGCTTCACAAAACTCTTGCGATTGACTTCTAGGCTCCACGCTGTTTGGTTTTCAAGGAACATCCGCGGGCTCTCGCCGCGCGCAAGTGTTACTATATCACCTGCACGTGGATTGCGCAAGGGGGCTCCACAATGATTTTTCACCGCTCGCCTGCGGACATCAAACCCTTGAGCAGTGAACCTGTTTGGCCCATGTGCACGTAGAATTGCGGAACATCGCCGAGTATAATCGACTCCGCAATCGGCATACTCGTCGTGACCGTAAGGTTGGACGACACCAGCGGCACCAGGATCTTTACAGACGCCTCGATCTCTAGGTAGACCCTGTGTCTGAGCTGGTTTATTCCCGCCGTTTCGAACTGATCGGTCACTGATGTGCTCACGACCCCTATGGGAACCACCGATACTGTGAGCCACGGGCCAAGGTTCGCGAGTATAGCGCTCCCAAACACCTGCCCGATGGGCACCGATATCCTGACGTTCTTTATGTCGCGCAGCGCGGCCTGAACCCTCGTCGTAGTGCTTGCCGCTATTCTGTTTATCTCGCCTGTGTTCGGTTGCACCGCCACAATATTGCCCTGGCTGTCCGTCTTCCAGTCCATGAGGTCTTCGTACTTTATGTCCAGCGCAGATGTCTCCGAAAGCGCCGTGTTCACCGCGGTTGTCGCTACGGCCCTGGCGCGCGCCTCGGCGAGTTGCAGAAGTGTGGGTTTGAGCCGGACTTCCACGAATGTAAACCCCAGAAAGCCCACAAGCCCACAGATCAGCATTGCCAGGAGCAAGCTATGCCTGCGACGGTTCCCACGCGCCCGCCGGACCTGGTTGCCGCCCAGCCACCGGGAACGCACGCCTGCCATGAGACGGGGGCCGCGCGGTCGGAATTCTCCTCGTGCGGACCCGCCTGACAGTAGCCGCAGGAGCCAAGCAGGGGCGGGAAACCCCAGCGGCAGCCTTATGCACACAAAAAACCACCCCTCCCCATCGTATGCGGGAGGGGTGGTCTATGTTCACTGGGATCAGGCGCGCCCAGCGCTGCCGAAGAGACGCATCTTGCCGGCGGCTACGGACTTCACCTTGGCCGTGGCCGGCTTGAGCAGATCGCGTGGGTCAGTCACCTCCGGCCTCGTCCAGAGAGCCTCGCGTACACTGGCGATGAAGGCCAGGCGCATGTCGGTGTCGATATTGACCTTGTTGATGCCTCTGCTGATCGCATCCACAATGCTGCTGTCAGGGATGCCTTTGGATCCTCCCCACGCCGCCCCGAACCGCTCGCCAAGCTCCATTATCTCGGCCGGTACCCCGGAGGCTCCGTGCAGCACCAGCGGTATGCCCACCTTCTCCTTAATCTTGGACACAAGATCGATCGCGAGCACCGGTTCGCCCTTGAACTTCCTCGGGCCGTGGGACGTCCCAATCGCCACGGCGAGCGCGTCAACACCTGTCTTCTCAACGAAAGCCAAGGCCTCATCTGGATCGGTGAGGAATGCGTCTCGCTCATCCACAACGACGTAGTCCTCGATGCCCGCGAGCTTACCCAGTTCAGCCTCGACGCTCACGCCCGCAGCGTGCGCGACTTCTACAACCTTCTGCGTGATTGCGACATTCTCGTCGAAGGGCAGATGCGAACCGTCTATCATGACCGAAGTGAATCCGTTCGCGATACACTGCACGATAGTTGCCCAGTTGCGCCCGTGGTCGAGATGGAGCGCCACGGGCACACCGGCGCCGCCTGCAAGGCCGGCGACGATCCCCGTAATCTGCTTCATCCCGGCGTAAGCAATGGCGCTCTCCGACACCTGGACTATGATTGGCGCTCGTTCTTCCACTGCAGCGCCTATGACCGCCTTCGCGAACTCCAGGTTGTTGACGTTAAACGCCCCGACCGCATAACGCCCTTCGTTGGCCGCATCAAGAACAGACTTCGAGGAAACCAAACCCACGCTTCGCCACCTCCGTTAGTCTCCTAGCGCACAAGGACTCTAGCGAACCGTCGCTTGCCAACTCTGAGAACCATGCCGTCACGAGGCACAATCTCCTCAGCCGGGTCCGCCACTCGCTGGTCGTCAAGCCGCACGCCGCCCTGATCGATAAGGCGCCTGGCCTCACTGTTGCTCGACGCGAGCCCAGATCTGACCATGAGGGCGACAACCGAGATCATCCCATCTGCGAGCTCGTGCGCCGCAACGCATACCTGGGGCATGTCACTTGGCAGCTGGCCTTTGCTGAATACCCTGTCGAACTCGCCCTCAGCCAGCCCTGCCGCGTGCTCGCCATGGTACTGCGCCACGAGCTGCCGAGCTAGCTTCCTCTTTGCCTTCATGGGATGCAGGGCGCCAGACGCCAAATCCCTCTCAATGCTTACCTTCTCAGACAGGGCAAATGTTGTAGTGCTGTTGACATATGGCACTATGAGCTCATCAGGTATGGACATGGTCTTCCCGTAGATCTCGGATGGATCCTCGCTTATGCCTATGTAGTTGCCCAGGCTTTTACTCATCTTGTGGACTCCATCCAGGCCAGGAAGTATGGGCATGAGCACAACGCATTGGCTCTCCTGTCCGAACTCACGCTGCAGTGTGCGGCCCATGAGGTTATTGAACTTCTGGTCAGTGCCCCCCAGCTCAACATCGGATTCGAGGGCAATCGAGTCGTACGCCTGCATCAGCGGATAGAAGAATTCGTGGATCCCGATTGGCCTGCACTCTCTGTATCTGGTTTCAAAGTCGTCGCGCTCCAGCATCCGCGCCACGGTAACCTTCGATGCCAGCTCGATAATGTCGGCGAACATCAACTTGCCCAGCCACTCCGAGTTGAAAACGACCCTGGTGCGCGCCCTGTCAATGATCTTGAAGACCTGCTCGCAGTAGGTGGCTGCGTTGCGGCGAACCTCCTCCTCTGAAAGCTGCTTTCGCGCCTCTCGGCGCCCCGTAGGATCGCCGATCCTGCCGGTGAAATCGCCGATTACGATTATCGCCTCATGCCCCATGTCCTGAAACTGCCTCATCTTGTGCAGCACAACAGTGTGCCCAATATGGATGTCAGGCGCAGAAGGGTCTAGCCCCAGCTTGACTCTGAGTGGCCTGCCTGTGCGCGCCGACTTCTCGAACTTCGCAAGCAGGTCCTCCCGAGAGATCACCTCTGCTGCGCCCCTCATGATCACCTCTAGCTGTTCTCTGGGATCCATTGCGACACGTTCCCCCCGTGACACGACTGTGCATTACGCGGAAAGCATGCAGAGTCAAACATTACGTAGAGTCTATCACAGCCGCGAAAGCAGGGTCAATTCAGTGTGAGTCATTCTCATTCTTGCCGGGAAACAACTTCATCAGGATGTGCAGCATCACGTAGAACAGCAGCAGTACCCCGAACACCGATAGAAGCCCGATACCGCTCACTCGCCAGCCCTCTGCAATCTGATCCACTTACAATCGGCCCCTTTCTACATCACCTTGGGTCAATGTATCAGCGCCAGGATCATGGCGCCGGCGATGATCGAGCCGACCTGGCCCGCAACATTGGCCCCCACGGCGTGCATTAGAAGGTAGTTGGTGGGATCCTCTTCGATGCCCATCTTGTGTATGACTCGTGCCGACATCGGGAATGCCGATATGCCGGCTGCCCCGATCATCGGATTGACCTTGCGCTTTAAGAACAGATTGAGCACTTTGGCGAAGATGACCCCGCCGGCGGTATCGAATATGAACGCCACCAGGCCCATCAAGATGATAAACAACGTGCTGGGCTGGAGAAACCGATCGGCGACCATCGTCGAGCCTATTGCGATGCCCAAGAACAGCGTCACGATGTTGGCCAGTTCATTCTGGGCCGATTTTGAGAGGCGATCCACAACCCCCGATTCGCGCAGCAGGTTGCCCAGCATCAGCGAGCCGATGAGGCCCACGCTTATTGGGGCTATGATCCCGGCGATCACGGTGACCAGGATGGGAAACAGCACTCGCACGGTCTTGCTCACCCGAAACTCCTGGTACTCCATGTGGATCCGCCGCTCCTCGGGGGTAGTGAGCATACGAATGACCGGAGGCTGCACCAGGGGCACCAGTGACATGTAGGAGTATGCGGCCACGGTAATGGGCCCCAATAACTCCGGAGCGAATAGGCCTGATACGTATATGGACGTTGGCCCGTCCGCCGCTCCGATGATTCCGATAGAGGCCGCTTGTTTCAGGGTGAATGCTGGAATGAAACTGGCTATACCGTGTAGTCTGCCCAGGTACAGCCCTGTCATGAGAGTCGCGAAGATTCCGAACTGCGCAGCGGCTCCAAAAAACAGCATGAACGGGCGCCGCAGCAATGGGCCAAAGTCTATCATCGCCCCCACGGCGATAAAGATGAGGATGGGAAAGAGCTCGTTTTCAATACCCGCGCGGTACAGAATGGTCAGGAAGCCATGTTCTCCTATGGCAGATGAGCCAGGTATATTGGTGAGAATCGCGCCGAACCCAATTGGCAGAAGAAGAGTAGGTTCGTATTCCTTCTTGACAGCCAGGTAGATCAGGGTTCCTCCGATGGCAAACATGACTGCGACACGCCAGTAGTCCACCACGAGTTGCAAGCCATTCACCTTCCATCCACAGCGTGAATTGTTTCGATTACCAGTTTAAGATTCGTCGCCGGTTCGCCAGTTCCTTTATTCATAGCTTATCCCCTGAAAGCCGCCCTTTTCGAACAGCCCGGCCAGCTTTGCGCAGGAATGGGCCTGTGGTATAATGTATCGGAATTCCAACCCGAGGAGGCTCTTTGGCCGACATGCGGTCTGATACAAGAGGCTTTATACACGTTGTGACGCTGGCCCTGATACTCCTTGTTCTGGTGGGCCTGGGCATGGCTGCAGGCATAGTGGCCGGCTACCTGAAAAACGCCCCCAGCGTTGAAGATGTTGACGTCGAAGCCCGCCGGGTGCTGCCGACGGTGGTATATGACGCGAACGGCGATGTCCTGACCAAGCTGAAGATCGAGGATCGTCAGTGGGTGCGATTGGCCGATATCCCGCAGCATCTCATCGACGCCGTGATAGCTGTGGAAGACCACAGGTTCTACGAACACCACGGCATCAGTGTCCGCAGGATCCTGGGCGCGCTGTGGTACGATATCCGTCACTTATCCGACGATCAGGGCGGCAGCACAATCACTGCGCAGTTGGCGAGGAACGTATTCCTATCTCATGAGAAGACTATCAGCCGCAAGATCTGGGAGGCACTCTACGCCTTCCAGCTCGAACGGAGATACACCAAAGACGAGATATTGGAATTCTACCTCAACTGGGTGTATTTCGGTCACGGCACTTACGGTGTTCAGGCAGCGTCCAACCTGTTCTTCGGAAAGCCCGTCGACCAGCTGACTCTGGGCGAGGCAACTCTCCTGGCCGGCATTCCCAAAGGCAACGAGCTCTACTCGCCGATAAAGAATGAGCAGACCAGGCAGAATGGACTGAATCGGCGGAAGATCGTGCTCAGCCGGATGGTGGACGTGGGCTATATCACCCCCGAACAGGCGGCCCAGGCCGCTGACGAACCGTTGCACCTGGCGTCTCGCGACAGCAAATCGGCCCCTATGGGCAAGTACGTGAACTTCATGGTTCGCGACTACCTGCTGCAAAGGTACGGAAAGGACGCTGTATACCGTGGCGGCCTGAGCGTTAGGACTACGATAGATCTGAACGCGCAGCGCGCCGCGGAGGAAGCAATATCTCGCCTGCTGCCCACGGGCAGCACTCCCGAGTCTCGCAAAGACAACAGCAATCTGACCTACCCACAAGCTGCGCTGGTGGCTATAGATGCGCAGACTGGCCAGATACGAGCGTTGGTAGGGGGGCGCGGCGAGGATGAGTACAACCGCGCGCTCCGGGCAGAACGCTCGCCGGGCTCTTCTATCAAGCCGTTTGTGTACACTACAGCGATAGACTCGGGCTACACGACGACAACGATGATAGTGGATGAGCCTGTGGAATACCCTGCAGGCGACGGGAAGACCTGGGCGCCCAAGAACTTCAACGGCAGGTTCCTTGGGCCTCTCAGGCTTCGGCAGGCGCTGGAGCAATCGACGAATATCGTGGCTGTCAAGCTTACGCAGGCCCTTGGGCCGGCGAAGGTGATATCCTACGCCCGCAAGATGGGCATTACCACATTGGTGGATACCGGTCCCAAGAACGATCGCGGGCTGGCCCTAGCTCTTGGAGGCCTTACCCGCGGGGTGACGCCCATCGAAATGGTGGAGGCCTACAGCTCTCTGGCCAACGCTGGGGTGAAGGTCACTCCCTACTTCATCCAGGAGGTCCGAGATGCCGATGGCGTGCTGCTCGAATCGAGCGTTCCCCGGCGCGAGATGGTTCTGGATGAACGCACGGCGTATATCGTGGCCGACATGATGAGAGGCGTCATCTACTCGCCAAACGGAACGGCGAAGCGTGCCGATATTGGGCGCCCTGCCGCGGGCAAGACCGGAACCGCCGACAGCAACACGGACGCTTGGTTCGTAGGCTTCACGCCGGACATGGTCGCCGCTGTGTGGATCGGCGAAGACACCAACCGCGAGATGCGGTACCCGAATATCGGCGTAATAGGCAGCGGAAAAGCCGCTGAGATATGGGGAGCCTTCATGAAGAAGGCCCTTGCCGGCGCGCCCCCGCGGGATTTCCCGGTGCCTCAGGGCGTACTGACCGGAGTGCGTGTGTGCACCGCATCCGGTGAGTTGGCCACCCCTGACTGCCCTGAGTCCGCAGTCATATCCGAGAAGTTCATCGAGGGCACGCAGCCGGTACACGCGTGCAGTGTCCACTCCGGCTCCAGGTCAACCGAAGCCCCCTGGCCGAGCAATGCCACCACATCGCCTGAACAACCGTGATCTCGGCGGCGACGGCGTGATCAGTCTCTCTGAAACGATGCGACTGTCACGCCGTCGCCGCCCTCACCCGCCTCTCCGGGCCTAGTGCCGGCCACCCGCCTATCCTGCCGGAGCTGATCGCGCACGGCTTCCCGCAGCGCGCCTGTGCCCTTACCATGGATTATCCTTGCGCGCGGGAGGCCCGACAGAACTGCGTCGTCGAGGTACTTGTCCACCGCCTCCAGAGCCTCATCGACACGCATGCCCCTGAGGTCCAGCTCAGTGGGGATGGTGCGCGCCTTGTCAGATTCCATACGCACTGTTACGCTGTCTGATCCGGACGTTATCGCCTTCCGCCGATCATCACCGCCGCTGTGCAGTCGGCGAATGGAATCTCGCTTTGCGTTCACCCTCATGAGCCCGATACTCACTACGAACTCGTCCGCCCCGCTCCGCTCCAGTATCCTGCCGCGCTGGCCCAAAGCGACTATCTCTACCTCATCGCCCGGACACAGCTGGGCAGAGCCGTCGTCATCATCGGCAGGCGCCTCGTCCGGCACATTGTCGATGGACGTAAGCTCGCGCGCCAAGTCCCGCAGTGCCTCAAGGTCTCGCCTGGCACCCCGGATTTCGTCGTCGATGCCTCCCGGGGCTGCGTCGCCCGGCATAGACAGGCGTGCCGCCTGTTCGGCTTGCGCAGCTCGGAGGCGTCCGATTATGGCCTCGGCTTCTCTTCTCGCCTCAGCCACGATCAGTTCAGCCTCAGCCCTGGCCTTGCGCATGGTCTCGGCCCGTTCAGCCGTGGACTTGCTCACCTGGACCTCGTACTTGTCCTTAAGGTTCAGATAGCGCGCGCGAAGGGCTTCTGCGTCCGACCTTGCCGCGATGGCGCGCTCATGCTCTTCCTTGAGACTGGTGATCATCGTCTCCATACGTTGCCCGCCGACTCCCACCAAAGATCGCGCTCTGTCGAGTATGGCGCCGGCCAGCCCGAGCCGTTCGGCAATGGCGAAAGCGTTGCTGGCGCCAGGTACTCCGATAGACAGCCGGAAAGTGGGCCTCAGGGTCTCAACATCAAACTCCACACTCGCGTTGCTCAGCCCTTCGGTGGTATGAGCGAACACCTTCAGCTCGCTGTAGTGCGTCGTAGCCACGGTGCGTGCGCCGGCGGCGTGAAGATGTTCCAGAATCGCCATGGCCAGGCCGGCGCCTTCTTGGGGATCTGTGCCCGCTCCCAGCTCGTCCAGGAGCGTCAGGCTCCTCTCGTCCACCTGCTCAAGTATCTGGACGATATGCGTCAAGTGCGACGAAAACGTGGATAGACTCTGCTCTATGCTCTGTTCATCGCCGATGTCGGCGAACACCTGATCGAACAGGGCGACCTCGCTCCCCGGTTCGGCCGGTATGTGCAGCCCGGACTGGGCCATGAGAGTCAGGAGACCTATGGTCTTCAGAGTGACAGTCTTGCCGCCGGTGTTGGGACCGGTAATCACCAGCGTAGTGAAGCTCCTGCCAAGATACGGATCGATGGGCACTACGTCGCCTCGAAGTAGCGGATGCCGGGCGCCTATCAGGCTGATGCTGCCTTCTGAGTTCAGTATCGGCCTCGACGCCCCCATCTGCTGCGACAGCTTGCCACGGGCCATGATGAAATCTACCCGGCCCAGCGTAGCCATGGTCATCTCAAGCCTGTCGCGGGCTGCCCCCACACGGCCCGAAAGCTCCATGAGTATCCGCTCAACCTCCGCCTCTTCCATGGCGACTGCAGAGCGTATCTCGTTGTTCAGTTCGACTACCACCATGGGCTCGATGAACAGCGTGGCTCCTGAGCCCGATTGGTCATGTACAATCCCGGATGCATGCGAACGCATCTCGGCTCGCACCGGCACCACGAACCGACCATTCCTTATGCTGACAACGGGATCCTGAAGAATCTTGCCCCACTGGGGTGACCGGATGATGGAGTCAAGGGTGTCGCGAACACGGCTGTTGAGAGAGCGAATCCTCGACCGTATGCTCCGCAGGGCGGGGCTGGCCCGATCCAGCACTTCGCCGGATTCGGAGATGGCCTCCTCGATCGCCCGCTCCAGCGCCTCCGGAACGTCGATGCCCCGGGCGGCATCGCTCAGCACAGGGTAGGCTTCGCCCAGAGCGGAAAGGCACTTCTTCAGTCGCCGGCTTGACGCCAGTGTGGAAAGCACATCGAGCAGCTCGTCGCAGCTGAGCATGGCGCCCACAGACGCTCTGTGTACCGCCGTGCGAATGTCGCGAATCCCGCCAAGCGGAATCTGCTTCCCTGCATCCAGCGCGGCACGGGCTTCACTCGTCTCGTTCTGCATTTCCTCCACAACAGCAGCTTGGGCTCTCGGAAGAAGAGCCCGCGCCCGTTCCCGACCGAGCCCGCAGGAAACACAGTTTTCCAACATGTCGCGGACTTCATAGTATTCCAAAACACGCAGCGAACGCTCGTCCACGTAAGTCTCTCCACCTTTCATGAACACGGGCAGCCAAAGGCTCGATGCGCTGCCTGAACGTATGCCCCACACACGTCGGCCACTCGCGATGCGCCCTCGCCTCTCAGGTCCAGCCACACGCGGCCTATGCACATGCGGCCGAATTCAGGGAGGAGTCCGATAAGGTCCAGTTCGTCGCAGTCGAATATGTGCATTCGGCAGGATCTATCGCAACGCACGGGGTAGACATTGCCTTCGCCGTCATCAAGGGCTACGGGGCCCCGCATGCACGGCGCTGAGCAGGCACGACGCGTCGACCTGCCTCCCAGCACGCTATCGACTGCGCAGTATTCGCTTACGCCCAACTCGACCCGCCCGAACACGAACACCTCGGGTGCGCCGGGCCCGAGTCGCTCGGCGAGGAGGCGCACTGTGTCCAAGCCTAGCCACGGCGGAACCACGAACCGTGCTGCGCCCATGGCAGAAAGCAGCGAGTACCCAAATGGATCGGTAACACGAAGTGACCAGTCGGCCACAACCGCGCCCGGAGCCAGTTGCGCCGCGAGGTTCACAAGGCCCAGGTTGGCTACGAGGAATCCATCTGCCCCGACATCAGCCGCCCGCCTGAGCCCCTCGCGAGCGGCGTTCATCTCTCGGTCATGCACTATCCGGGATGTGGCGTAATATAGCTTCGCTCCGCTTTTGTGCGCAACCTGCGCCACACATTCGATTTCGGGCGCTTTGGCCGGGCTCTTGGGAACAAACGCTTCACCGCCGATGCAGATCAGCCCGGCGCCTGCCTCTGCCGCCGCAGTTGCGCCATCGATGCTGTCCACTCTAGCGGCTACCTCTGTGCGCCCAGCCGGAGGGCACACACCGGGAGTCCACGACAGGGAAACGCCGTCACAGACGGGCTTCTCACGCGGCGCAGCCCTCGCAAGTTCCAGCGCCCAAGCGGCACGACGCCGCACGTCGGTGATGTCGCTCACCGGAACGATGGCCGCGCCGTCCAGCGTACACTGAAGGCTCCCCAGCACGAAAGGAGTGTCGCCAAGCCGCGACAGCTGGCGGTGGAGATACTCGTGCGAAAGAGGCGTTGTTCGCGCAATCTCGGCCGCAACCAAACCACATACGCTGACAGCGTGGCCATCGCCATCGGCCAGCTCAAGCCGGAAGAGGTCCCCAACCCTCGCGACCGCCCGCATGTACACGGGCACGCGCACAGACCCGGCAGCAATCCGCGCCCTGGCCTCGACCGCGAGGTCCGAATCGATCACTTGCAGGGTCTGATCCTTGGGCCGCTCCGACCGGTCGCGGCCGGCGATGCCGACCCCCGGGCCCCGTTCATAATAGCCTGTCGACAGCTCCGCCCCTGACGCCGCATTCAGAAGCGACATCTCCGACGCCGTGGCGACAAAGGCGCTTGGAGCGCGCGCCAGTCTGCTCAGGGCAGTGCTGTAGATGCTGGTAACGATCGCCACATGCTCCGGCCCCCGAAAAGCCCCGTCCACCACCACCCAGGTCAGGCCCGCCCCAGCCAATTGGCGCAACACAGGTAGGGCCTCCAGCGCCTTGAGGCTGAGAATGCGACGCTTGGCCCGCCTCCTGCCAGATGCGCGCGCATCGCTCGCTTCCAGCGTGTACCAACGCTTGCACCAGGCCTCACACTCGCCCGCTCCGGCGCCCGGGCCGGGCAGGCCAGGCGAAACGCAGTGCCCCGCATAGAAGGTGCACAGCTCCTGGTGCACAAAAGCGGCGAGCTCGACTGATGCGCGCCCGGCAATCTCCGAGATCTCACCCGCCGTAAGCTCGGGCGGGAGGATGACGCCCGACACCCCCGCCTGCTCCAGGGCGGCCACGCTGTCGGCGTTGTGAGCAGCCAGGCCGCAGCCGGCCCATATGGGCCAGTCGGGAAAGACGTGCCTGGCTGCCCCCAGGGCGCCCAAAGAGTCGGCGATAGCGCATTCGGCCCCTGACACGTAAAGCACAGCCTCAGTGCCTTGCGCGCCATATGTAGCTTCGGAGTTCGCCGGAGTATTCAGAATGCCGTACACTCGGACTCCGCGCACGCGGCAGAAGTGCGTTGCGCGACTTATCGTCTCGCGGCGGAAGGCGGGATCAGCTTGGCCGCCAGGTAGGTCGCCTGAGCCAAATCCTGCAGCAAAGCCCACCGCCTGCGCCCCACACGACACAGCTGCAGCAGCCTCGGCAGTTGTGCCCGTGAGCACCAGCAGCTTGGGTCGGCGAAGCTCGTTCGAGCGGCCTGGCGTCGAAACCACGTCAATCGCCCCCGGGGTCTGGTTGAAATGCTATACCCAATTATAGCAGAACCGTCACTCGGCAGGCGAAACCGTTGCGGCATGCTCGGGGCCCGGTTCCGTCAGCAACTTGGCAGCATCGCGCACCGCTTCGTCTCTGGCATTCTTGCTCAGCCACTCCACGTAACCACGGTCAGCCACCAGTATCTCTCCGAGCGACCGGCCTGAATACTTGCCGAACCTGATCATGAAGTCCTCCGCACGGCCCTCCGCCAACTCCCCGTCATAGTAGTCCTCAGCAGGTTGTGCATCCCCCAGCTCCTCCAGGGCCACCATGTCTATCCCAACTGCATCCCTCATGGCCCTGGCTTTGGCTCGCGTAGCAGCCATTCGCAGAAGGTGCGGCTGGATCGACCTCGCCACACTCTCAGGAGACGCGTCGCCAAGCTCCCGGAAGACTCCGTCAGACGTTTCGATCTCAGCCTCTACCACCGCATACATGGAGTTCTCTTTGGACGGCAGCTGAACAATGCTAGTGCTGATGCGCCGCAGGCCGCGCTCCCTGGCCAGCTGGAGCACACCACCGTACAGGATGTAATCGCGTCCTTGGAGGTTCCGCACAAACCGTTCACGGAACTCGCGCGAAAGCTCCATTGCCTCCACCCCCTCGTCTTTCCGGCCGTTGCCGTCATCGTTCGAGCTCATCTCGGGATACCTCGTGTTTCATCGTAACATACAGTTCGCCGGATGTATCCAGGCTGGCCAGAAAGACGTCCTCCAGGTTGTGTACGTCCTTCTCCAGGAGCCTGTCAATGACATCCTTCACAGTCAGGTCAAGCATCTTCAGGTACCTGTACTGGATCTTTCCGTCGGCCACCAGAGGATAGGCAGGGCCCTCATAGGCTGTAGGGACTGACAAGTCCTCGGGCGTCAGGGGCCGCCGCTGTGATTTGAGCATTATGCTCAGATCTCCAGACGGCTCGAGCATGGCGAACTCCACATCCGAAACGTTGAAGACGTTCTTGTCCCGAAGTTGGCTCAGCAGGTCATTGATATTGTACCGAAGCTTTCTCATGTTACTTCCCATGAGTCTTCCGTCTTCAATGATCACGGTGGGTTCGCCTATGACTGCTCTGCGCACTCCGGGGTACCTCAGACACAGCAAGGCCACTCCCACCTGAACTCCGGCCAAGACCACGATGGACGCCAGGCCGTGCAGGAGCGGGATATCATGTTCCTGCAGCGGAATGGCTCCGAGCTCTGCTATCATGATGGCCACTACCAGATCGAAGGGTGAAAGGTTTCCGATCTCCCGCTTTCCCATCACACGCATGGCAGCCAATACAACAAAGTAGACAGTGACTGCCCGGACTATTACATGCAGCATATCGGCCTCCGCATTCGCCAAAAATCAGCGCGTGGCGCATACCGTAGTATGCCCACGCGCAAATTCGAGCTATGCCGAAGGGGCAGTCAGACCTGCGCGGCCTTGTGCGCGCGCAACCACGCGATCAGCTCGCCGCAGCTCATTGCGTTGACTACATGGCGAGGTTCCAGCCAGGCCCTTCGGGCCGTCCATACCCCGTATTCAATGTTGGCAAGTTCCTCCGGGGAGTGCGAGTCGGTGTTCACGGATATCATCACCCCGGCATCGCGCGCCGCCCTTGCGTGCTCGTCGCGCAAGTCGAGCCGGTCGGGGTATGAGTTAATCTCCAGGGCAGTGCCTGTACGAGCAGCCTCACGGATGACCGTGTCGATATCCACGTCATAGCCCGGGCGCCTTGCCAGCAATCTGCCTGTGGGATGAGCCAGTATGTCAACATGCGGACTATGCATCGCAGCGACTATCCTGCGGGTAATGGTATCCCGGTCCTGCTGAAAGCCGCTGTGTATCGAAGCCACCACCACGTCCAGCTGCTCCAGAATCTCATCGGGGAAGTCCAGACTGCCGTCTTTCAATATGTCCACCTCGGCACCGGCCAGAACGCGGATCCCCCCTGCCCGGGCATTGGACTTTCGCACTTCGTCGATCTGCTGGCCAATCCTCTCGGCGGACAGGCCATGCGCCACACCGAGTGAACGGGAGTGGTCGGTGATGGCGACGTAGTCGTACCCGAGGGCCTCTGCAGCCTTTGCCATGCCGTCGATAGACGCTACTCCGTCGCTCCAGCTCGTATGCATGTGCAGATCGCCGCGGATGGAATGCCTATCGATGACTCTGGGCAAGGCTCCGCACAGTGCAGCCTCAATCTCGCCTCTGTCTTCACGCAGTTCGGGAGGGATGTAGCTCATCCCGAGAAGAGAGTAGATCTCTTCTTCGCTGCCGATAGCGATGGCCTGTCCGTCCAAGTCGCGGTAGACCCCGCGCTCGTTTATCAGAAGGCCCATCTTGCCTGCAATACCCCTAAGTCTCACATGATGATCCTTAGATCCGGTCACGTGGTGGAGGCCAGTCCAGTACGACTCCGGAGGCACTGCCCACAGGTCGCATCGAATCTGCGACCAGGTGACAGCGCTGGCTCTGGCATGTCCCATAGACGTGATCTCCCGGAACATGTCCAGCGACGCGAACTTCTCCATCAGAGGCCCACTGTGGGACGATGCTGCTATTATGTCGATGTCGCCGATGGTGTCGCGCCTGCGCCTGATGCTCCCGCCCACGCTGGCATGCTCCACTCCACTCACTTCAAGTAGTTCCCGGACGATCTGTTCTGCCGGGGGCAGAGCCATGTAGAGGGGTTTGCGTCCGCCGTCTGACTGCATAGATTGGATGGCCTTGATGATGTTCGCCTCCGTCTTTGCGCCGAAACCTGGTATCTCTCTGATTCTCTCTGCCCGCGCTGCCGCCAGCAGGCTTGCCGCATCCTCGATGCCCAAAGATTCGTATAGCTGCCGGGCTGTCTTCGGCCCGATACCCGGAATCTGAGTCAGCACTACAATAGCCGAGGGTATCTGGCCGCGCAGACGCTCCAGATACTCCATCCGGCCCCCAGACTCCATCTCCCATATCTTTGACCGAAGAGCTTCACCGATGCCGGGAACGGCCGATTGGTCACGCCTGAGCAGTTCGGCTACTGGTTCATCCAGCGACCTAACAGCTTCCGCCGCCCGCCTGTAGGCCCTTATTTTGAACTGGTTGTCACCTGCCAGTTCCAGAAGGTCCGCAATCTCGTCAAATGACGCCGCGACTCGCTGGTTCAGTAGCTCCATCTCCCGATCCCCCAAGCCCGGGTATGACCAGATGGTCAGGGACGAACCTGTCCAGAGACTTCCAGACGGACGGTGCAAACTCCGCGAGCCTCATGGCCAACTCGGATGAAAAGACGGCCTGGTTCACAGCTTTGAGGTTCAAAGACAAGACTAGCGAGAGAATTATGCTGATGAGCATGCATCCTCTGGCCACCCTGAGCATGGCGCCGCCGAATCCGTTCACCAGCGACACTCCAGGCGCCCGAGCCAGCTCAGACACGGCGTGCCCGATCAGGTCCACAACAACCAACGCAGCGATCAACACCGCGAGGAAGCCAAGCATGTTCGATGCGGGCGGATTGAGCGCACCAAACCACCTCTCCAAGAGAGCTGCGACAGGCCTCCAGTATCTCATCGCCGCGAGGATCGCTAGTATTATGCCCGCGAAGTCAATCACCTGACGCACCAGCCCTCGCCGGAAACCGACGATGAAGTCGGCAGCCAGTATGAGGAGCAGAACTGCGCTGAGCCAGTCGATGGAGGAGACGTTCACCCGTAATCCCTCCTCAAACTACACCTGCTCTAGCAACCTGAGAAGATCGGCGTAGCGCCGGCGGCATGACGAGAGCTCGTCGGCTAAGTTGAGGGCTGAGAGCACTGCCGCCTGGTGCAGCGAAAGCCTAGGATTGGCCTCCGACAGCTTCTGCATGCGCGAGTTCAAGTCGCGCGCAAGATCCTCGATGTACTCGCCCGGGGCGTCGCCCCGTATGACATACTCCTCGCCCATTATGAACGCGCTGACTCTCGAGCTATCCTTCATGAGACCTCCGCTCCCGTCCTCTACACTGTCGTGCGAGATCGAACCCGCCGCCATCTATGAGAGTTTGCCAAACGTGCGCTATATCCTGCAACATGCCACCCCCGGCCCGGAAGCGGCAGCATTATCGAAGCACCGCGCCCAGCTTCCGAGCGAGGGCCGCCCGGACCGCATCGTGCACACAGTTGACTTCCGAATCAGTCAGCGTACGATCCGCGGCCTGGTAGGTGATGGAGAATGCGAGGCTTCTCCTTCCCTCTCCGACCTGCGGACCCTCATACACGTCGAACAACCCCACGGACTTCACAAGCGAGCCTCCGGCAGCGCGGATAGTGCCCTCGACATTAGCTGATGTGATATCGCACGCCAAGACCATGGCGACATCACGCTCGACTGCAGGGTATTTCGGCAGCGGCGCATATTCCCGTCCGCACTGCGCAGCTTCCCAAAGCCGCGTCATGTCCAGCTCAAA
>Ga0208459_1002328_pt1 | contig 16196 bp, 14 predicted proteins | sample AD_UKC087_MetaG_FD_184433 | JGI IMG/M metagenome (GOLD analysis project Ga0208459, IMG submission 184433) | Active sludge microbial communities of municipal wastewater-treating anaerobic digesters from USA - AD_UKC087_MetaG (SPAdes) (version 2) | ecosystem: Engineered > Bioreactor > Anaerobic >... | reverse complement strand
ATAAGCAGGTAATGCACTTAAAAGAGTGAAACATAACAAACCTACAAAGATAAGTATGAACCGCTTCATAACATTTACTCTCCTTTATCATTCTCTCAGTTTTTATTATTTATTATTAGTATAAATAAGTCAAGTAAAAAAATAATTACTAAGATAAAAAGCTTCAATAGATGAGGTTAATATAAGTTGAAAGAACATTATAGTTTGGTTATAAAGTTGTTAATGACAAAATAAATTAATACGACCCTAATTCTTTAATTTTATAAGCATTAAAATAGTTAATAGCCGTAAACTCTTCTTATTACTGAATTCTTAAACTCTAAGATTAATGTATATATGAACCTGGTAGCATTTTATCTTTAATTATTGAAAAAACCCTATAAACATCTAAAAATCCAGAGTTAAACTGGTTTTTACACTACCGCTCTAATAAAACTATTTTAAAGATATGCTCCTATTTTATAAACATCATAGTTATAAGAAGATATTAATTCCTTTAACTATCCCTATTCTTTAGGATGAGTCTTAAACCATTCATTAACTCTATCTTGCACCTCTTGCTTTTGTTGATATGTTAATATATCTTCTATCCTTTTTACATCTTGTTCTGCAGCAGTATATCCATTTCTGTAAGAAATTAGATACCAATAATAAGCTTCCTTATAGTCTTGTATTACTCCTAATCCATTTGAATAACATACACCAAGATTATATTGAGCTTTTGCATGACCCTGTTCAGCTGCAGTTTTAAACCAGCGAAAAGCTTCATTATAGTCCTGTTTTACTCCCTGACCATTATCATAACATAAACCAAGATTATATTGAGCATATGCATCACCTTGTTCAGCTGCAGCTTTATACCATCTGAATGCTTCATTATAGTCTTGTTTTACACCATATCCATTTGCATAACATACTCCAAGACTATATTGAGCCTCTGGAAGTCCTTGTTCAGCGGCAGCTTTAAACCAGCGGAAGGCTTCTTTATAGTCTTGTTGTACTCCTTGTCCGTTTGAATTAAATATACCAAGAGAAAATTGAGCAGGTGCGTAATCTTGTTCAGCAGCAGCTTTATACCAGCGGAAGGCTTCATTATAGTCCTGTCTTACTCCTTCTCCAAAATAATAACAACTTCCAATTCTGCATTGAGCATATGCATCACCTTGTTCAGCAGCGGCTTTATACCAGCGGAAGGCTTTGTTATAGTCCTGTCTTATTCCTTCTCCATAATAATAACAATCTCCTAACTTGTATTGAGCATGTGCATAACCCTGTTCAGCTGCAGCTTTATACCAGCGGAAGGCTTCATTATAGTCCTGTTTTACTCCTTCTCCAGTGTAATAACATTCACCAAGATTCCATTGAGCATATACATGACCCTGTTCAGCTGCAGCTTTAAACCAGCGGAAGGCTTCATTATAGTCCTGTTTTACCCCTTCTCCAAAATAATAAAAACTTCCCAGACTGTATTGAGCTTCTGCAAGTCCTTTTTCAGCGGCTGCTTTATACCATCGGAAAGCTTCATTATAGTCCTGTTTTACACCTATACCAATGTAATAACAATTTCCCAACCTGTATTGAGCATATGCATCACCCTGTTCAGCGGCTGCTTTATACCAGCGTAAGGCTTCATTATAGTCCTGTTTTATACCTTCACCATAGTGATAACATTCACCGAGATTAAATTGAGCACCTCCATGACCCTGCTCTGCGGCAGCTTTAAACCAGCGGAAAGCTTCATAATAGTCCTGTTTTACACCTTCTCCCTTCTCATAAAATAAACCAAGATTACATTGAGCAGGTGCATAACCCTGTTCAGCGGCAGCTTTAATCCAGCGGAAGGCTTCATTATAGTCCTGTTTTACTCCTTCTCCATTTAAATAACATATACCAATATTGTTTTGAGCTTTTGCATAACCCTGTTCAGCCGCAGCTTTATACCAGCGGAAAGCTTCATTGTAATCTTGTTTAGTTCCTAAACCCTCATAATAACAATTTCCAAGACTGTATTGAGCTTCTGGAAGTCCCTGTTCAGCTGCTGGTTTATACCAGCAGAAGGCTTCATTATAATCTTGTTTAGTTCCTTTACCTTCATAATAGCAATTTCCCATCCAGTATTGTGCTTCAGTTATACCTTTTTCAGCAGCGGATTTAAACCATTGAAAAGCCTGATTATAGTCTTTTTTAACTCCATTACCATCATAATAAGCTCTTCCGATATAGTATTGAGCTTCTGCATCTCCAGATTTAGCTTTTTGGAGTAAGGATGCACTATAAGTAGGTAATGCACTCAAAAGGGTGAAACATAACAAACCTACAAAGATAAGTATGAACCGCTTCATAACATTTACTCTCCTTTATCATTCTCTCAGTTTTTATTATTTGTTATTAGTATAAATAAGTCAAGTAAAAAATAATTACTAAGGTAGAAAGCTTCAATAGATGAGATTAATATAAGTTGTAAGAACATTATAATCAGATTATAAATTTATTAATGACAAGAGAAATTAGTACAACCATAATTCTTTAATTTTTTAAGCATTCAAATAGTTAATAGCCGTAAACTCTTATTATTACTGAATTCTTAAACTCTGAGATTAATGTATATATATGAACCTGGTAGCATTTTATCTTTAATTATTGAAAAACCCCTTTAAACATCTAAAAATCCAGGTTTAAACTGGTTTTTACACTACCGCTCTAATAAAACTATTTAAAAAATATGCTTCTATTTTATAAAAATCATAGTTAAAAGAAGATATTAAGTCCTTTAACTATCCCTATTCTTTAGGATGAGTCTTAAACCATTCATTAACCCTTTCTTGCACCTCTTGCTTTTGTTGGTCTGTCAAAATATTTTCTATTAAATAAATATTTTGTTCTGCATCAGTATAACCATTCAAATAAGCAATTAGATACCAGTAATAAGATTCCTTATTATTTTGTTTAACTCCTTCTCCAAAATAATAACAATTTCCCAGACTGTATTGAGCATATGCATAACCCTGTTCAGCGGCAGCTTTAAACCAGCGGATAGCTTCATTATAGTCTTGTTTAACTCCTTCTCCAAAAAAATAAAAATATCCAAGCAGGTATTGAGCTTTTACCTCACCTTTTTCAGCTGCAGCCCTATACCAGCGGAAGGCTTCATTGTAATCTTGTTTAGTTCCTATACCTTCATAATAACAATTTCCAATCCCCTGGCTGAATACAGAGATATGGAACAGTTTATGAGCGATATCGTCCAGTTTAGTTCTTCTATCCTTTTGAATAATCTCTCCATATCTATGAGTAAATATCTGGGACTAAAAATATTCCTGGATTATAAATTTACCTTGCAGGAAGCTACTGACCTGAAAACCACTAAGTTCCTCGTCTATCCCGATACTTCATTGCGCTGGATATTGCCTCAACAGTACAGTCTAACCTATACCTTTAAATATGAACCTGCTCCAACCAAAATGACTCATAAAGTGATGCTCCAGAAATCCCTCCGTTTTAAGGATATTTAATATAAAGAAGAGTTGAATTCTAATGCCAAATTTTTTAATTAAGAATAATTATACTATAGCCTTTTCACCTACATTTCTATGCCATTTTATAATACATTCCCCTTCTTTAAAAACCATAAAATGGATTTAGTCGAGGGAGAATCATCTCACCTTATTCTAAATTACTTAAATATTTTCCAAATTCCTGGTTAAATTTTTTCTCTATGTTTTTAGAAAGAACTTTAATTCCCCGAGAAGTTGCCTCTTCTATATTTATACCCCCTTGTTCGGTCTTATCTACAAAGGAGAATAATAAAGTATCTCCTCTTTGGAAAGAAATATTTAAACGTAAGGGTTGGAAAACTTGATTAGCCAAAGTTTTTGGTGGTTCAGATTCAAGCAAAGCTAAAATTTGAAATTCGGCATTCTCATCATTTACCAATTGATTAAACCCCAATTGATTAATCACATTTATTAGAGAGCTCTTCAAAAATGCTGAAGAATCTCCTTGAACCATAATTCTAATGGGAATTTCCCTTGCTGCATCAGCACGCAGTTCTAATAATTCCTGCACACTAAAAGCTGGCCTCAAAAATGAAGCTGATTCACCCATAAGTGCATTATGATAAAGGAAAGCATTTTGAGTTGAATAATACTTATCTATAGCCCTATTCAATTTTGCAAAACGAATAAGGGGGTCTTCCGTTTTAAAAAGACAGCTACTAATAAAAGCTTCACTTTCCATAATTTCTTTTTCATAATAGGCAAGTGCTGCTTTTTTGTCCAAAACTACATAAACATAATAAAGCTTTGTCTTAGGGTCCTGCCAGGTTTCTTTGACTTCAGTAAATTTCAAAGATGCTTCTGAAACTGCATTAACTGAACTTGAAATAGAACTGGATATCTGAGAACTAATAGAGGTATCTACTTCCCTTTCCATACTTTTAGTAACCGCCTTAACCCTGGTCTCAAAAAATCCAGCTATATTTTTTAGGGCTTCATTTTGAGCAGTTTTAAGGTCGTATGCAGTACCAACTGCACAAAGGTATTGACTTGAAGGAAATTTGGCATAGGGATTAGTAATCCATTCGGGTTCATTACCTCTGACATAGGTAATTGAAGTTATAAGCAATATAACGGTAATGAGATATATTTTCTTTTTTAACATCATATTAGCATTCCCCCTATATTTAAGAAGTAGAGGACGACCAGCAGTCCCCTACTAAGTTAATCTTCTTATTTTAAGTCCATTAAAGGATTTAGATTTTATTTAAACAAATTTTTAGTAACATCCGCAGGAATTTCTATACCTTGAGTTTTAGCTATAGTAATATATTCATTTATAGTGTTCATTTGTGAAACTAAGGTTGCGGGTAAGTCAGTTACTATAGCAGTGGCTTGAGGTAAACTTTTCGCATACTTTGCTGCAGCCATACCCGTAGCATTTTTAGCTTCATCTACAAACTTTTTGGCACTTTCCAAGATATTCTTTTCTCTTATAATGGAGCTAGCAAGGTAAATAAAACCATTTAAAAAATAAGCTTTTTGGGGTTCGCTAAACTTGGCTTTATCATTTTTTATGTCTTCCAGCTTCGCTTTCAGTGTTTCAGATATTTCTGCTTCACTTCCTTCCAGATTTCCGGAGAGTAGAGATTTTCCTTGTGCTTCTATTTTCACATATTCCTGACGCATTCCTAAAGATACGGCGACCATTTCCTCGGCGATTTTGGCATCAATATTTGCCAATATCATATTATCATGAATCATATTTATGTCAGGCGTAATAGGGGTAGCTAAAGCATTAGCGAAAGATTGTAATGCTTGAATAGATAATTGAGAATAATATTCTGGATTTTCCAATTGGCTATCATCTAAAAAAAGGTGAGTCTCCGCTTCCTTTTCTTTTTTCTTTGCTTCCAGACTTACCCCTATAGATAGCATTGAAATTATACAAATAAGGGTAATTACAATTTTGAATGCTTTCATTTTTTTTCTCCTTATATTTTTATTATTACATCCCAAGCTTTACTCTAAGCTGGTCAACTAAATCTTGAGATGCATGAGTTGCGGCTTCAATTAAGGCATTTGTTTTGGCGACGGAAGGGTTTGAGCCCAGTCCGCTAAACTGATAGGGTCCTGCACTGCAAACTTTTACGGCAAATTTTTTCCTCAAGTCTAAAATATAACCATTTACTTTTACATAAACCTTTTTCCCTCCTGTAACTGGGTCAATTTCCTCCCTTCCTACATCAAGCATAGCTACAGCTAAAAAATCCAATCCAGCTTCGCTGGCAATATCTGTTGCCTCTTTTTGGGTAGAGGAAGAAATCTCATTTAAGTAAGCAAAATCATAAGCGAATTTTTCTGGTAAAATTCCCACTTCATAAGCAGGAACCACTTCAAAATTAGCTTTATTAAATATCTCAGTAACCTTTGCATCAATTTCAGCTGGATTATAAGCACGATAGGCAATTCCTTCACTCTTATTTATAACGGATTGAGAATATACTCTGGAACTTTCACGAGAATCACTTTGACTAATATTTATTTCGTCTTGAGTGGTTAGGTTTAGTTTACCAGTCTTGGAAACCTCACCTTTAATTTTTTCGCTGGAAGAAACCTTCCCTGAAGTGGAAATATCAGATTTGGAAGAAATGTCTTGTTTGACAGTTTTATCTTGAGTTTCTACTGAAGAGACCTCACGTGCTACATAAATAAAACTAATGTATGTGGGTTCCTTTGTTTCCATCACATCCTTCATTTTCTCATTTATTAAAAGCTCAAGCTGAACATCGTCAATTGTGACTTCCAGTAATTGTTCCCAGACACCATTAATTTTACTTCCATCATTGAGGTAATTGACTTCCAGAATATAATTATCTATATTTTTCTCTATCTCCGGAAGCAACTCATTGATTAGTTCTCTTTTGCGAGTATCCTTTTCAGAACCGTATTTTTTAATAGCTAAAATCTTTGCATTATTAATAGCAGTTTTTATCTCTTCTGGTTTGGGTTTGTTCTTTTTGGTCTCTACTGAAGCTTTAACTTTAACTTTCACTGCTGCTTCCAAACAAGTGAAAGAAAAAAGTATGGTAATACTTAGTAAGATAATGGTTAATAGTTTGCGCATTTCTTCAATACCCCCTTCATTATTTTTTTATCTTCTTTCAGGGTTGCCGGAATCTTTTCCGCTATCGTCAAAAGAAGAATTTCATTATAGTTATAGAACTCATTGCCTATTTTTTGACCAACAACTATTCTTTTTGGCTCAGCATTTTGAATAATTTTCTTCCAGTATTCCTGATTGAATTCAGCATCATAAATTCGCATTTCAACTTCAACACCATAAAGATCAACTCTTTCTGCTGCTGTTTCTTTATAAAGATCTTTCACAAAACGTTTAACCGTTAAATCTAGGTCATAACTGGAAGGCAAAATAGTAAAATTTTGAATACTGGCATCGGAAAAGGACAGTGACATTTTATAAGATAAATTGCTACGAGAATAGGGTAAAACAGTTAGGTTCATTTTAAAAGCAAGGGCTTCAGTTAAATGTTGAGCTACAATGCTGGCATAAGATTCAAGATTTTGTTCAGTACCATAAAATCCCAGAAAGGGTAAAGCTTCCTCAGTGAAATTAACATTAGCAACTTTAATAGTTCGGGAACCAGAAGAGCGAAGATAAATATTTTTTTGATTGCTTTCCAGTTTTTGTAAAATATAGTCCGTATAAAGTTTCTTAAAGGTTTGAATTATTGTTTGTTGATCAACTTGACCATCATAAAGGTCAATATAGGTAATACTGATGGGATAGGACTGGATAATTGTCATATCAGCAAAATCCATAATAAATATAGTGCAACCAAGATTGTAAATGGCTTTAGTTTGATTATCAAAATATTCAAAGGCAACATCTTCTCGGTTTAATGCTATGGCTAAAGATAGAGTCGTTTGACTTTGATTTTTTATATCCAGGCTGAAATTGCCGAGATCGGGATTACGAGAAAAATAATCATAAAACAATTTATCCAGATAGGATTGCTCAGATTGATTCTCTTGCAGTAATTGTTGAGTATAGGGATAATTATTACCTATATCAGAATAAGCACCACTAAAACAAAACCCTGCATATTTAACCACTGGATTGCCTAGTAAAAATCCTCCTTCCAGAACTATGAGGAATATAAACATTATCAACTTACGCATATTACAATATTTGAACCCCTTAATAATTCATAATATTTTTTCATCAATTCCTGTCAAGAAATTTATATATTTCTCTATTTTATATGGTGGAGATAATGTCAGGGGAAAAAATTAATGGAAAGAGTTCTGTTCCCCTGTATACAGATTTTTTAATAGGGCACTTTTATTATTGACCTCTTCTTCTCCAATTATCAAAGCATAATGTGCACGGTAGTTGTTAGCTGCTTTTAATTGACCTTGTTAACGAAGCACGGTCAGGTTCATATTCAGCATAAATAACAGCTAAACGCAAGGTATTAAGACAAGGAAGAACAAGTTCTTAAGCTTCTTTTCCCCAAGTGATAACATAGACTTCAGGTACAGGAGTAATACTATTTCGCTTGCATAATTACAAGATATGATTATATTGTCTCCAGAGTTTACAAAGTGGAGGTAAACATGAATCGTATCCATGTTAACGACACAATGACTGCTGAGGAGTTAAAGTTAAGGATGTGCAACAGCAAAGATATTCAAGAGCACAATCGCTGGCAGGCATTATATATGGCAAAAGCGAAAGGATTATCGGCTCAGGAGATAGCTGATATTATTGGAGTATCCAAATACACAGTCAATAAGTGGGTGTATAACTTCAATCATATGGGAGAAGAGAGTATAGTTAGCCATAGTAGAGGTGGTAATCGCACTTCATTTCTCAGTTGGCAAGAGGAAGAAGAGCTTCTATCTGAAATTGGCAAACAAGCTGAGAAGGGTCTGTTGGTAGTTGTCAAAACGATCAAAGCAGAAATAGAAGCCAGGATAGGGAGGACAGTCTCCAAGGATTATCCCTATGATTTGTTGCATCGTCATGGCTGGAGAAGAGTAGTTCCTCGACCTAAACATCCCAAACAAGATGCTGAAACCCAGGAAGACTTTAAAAAAAACTTCCGGAATACCTGGCAGCCGCCTCGCTAAGTTTTCAACCCAACGATACAAGACCCCTACAGGTATTTTTCCAAGACGAAGCCCGCTTTGGAAGAATCAATACTCCTGTCGCCTGTTGGGCTCCTAAAGGTCAGAGACCTACAGTTTCGAAACAGATTGTAAGACAATATCTATGTGCCTACTCAGCGGTGAATCCAGTAAGTGGTGACATCTTCTCTATCCTGGCTCCCAACTGCGATACCGATATTATGTCGTTATTCATTGAGAACTTCTCTAATGAGTATCAGGATTACCGAAACATTATGATTATGGATAAAGCTGGATGGCATACCACCAGCTACCTGAAAAGCTTCGATAATGTCCGATACATCTTCCTACCTCCATATAGTCCAGAATTGAATCCAACAGAACATCTGTGGGCAAAGATTAGAGACCTGAAGTTTAGAAACATAACCTTCAATTCAATGAATGAAGTTATGAATGCTCTGATTGAGTGCTTTGAATACCTTGATGAAAACAAGGATATGGTCTCAAAACTAACTTATTTCAAATGGCTTAATTTGGATGTATGATAGCGAAATGGTATAAAGAGAATAAGTATTTCCTTCGCAGAGGTTATAAATAGGACCAAGCAAAAGCTTATAAAAAAAATAAAGAGATATATGGTAGCCATTGAGTCTGGTTGAGGGATAGCAACCACTAGGAACACCTAAACAATAAACATAAGAATTATGGATAATGAAGAATAATCACTGTCTGCAGACGGTTCAAAATACACTAAAATTTGGGATAAAACCTTGTAGTAGAGATTATCATACCTCAGTTAGGACTGTGCGTAAATGGGTGAAGCGATACTATAAGAATAAGGAGGATGGATTAATAGAGCTTCCCCGCAAGAAAACGAACTGTTCTATTAAGATAGATAAAGAGACGAAACTGCAGATTATAGAATGTAGAAAAAAGCATCCCACTTGGGGTGCTCGCAGAATTAAATTAGTTAAATCGGTACAAGTAGCTTTTGTAAATGATATAACATATATTATTTGGATTTACATCATTTAATAAAAGATATGCTACTCGTTTTGCAATTGTATATGATTTACCAGTATCTGGACCTGCTATTAACATTACTTTTTTATTATTATCTTTTGCGGCTTCACATTGTTTTACATTAGCTTCTTTTTTCTTATAATCTGGTATGGACATAATATCCCTCTTTTTATAGATAATAATTTATTATATTCTATTTTATAAGTTCTTATTGATTACCTTCAATTATTTAAATAAGTTTATGTATTATTCTTTAGAATGAGTTCTAACCCATTCCTTAACCCTCTTTTGCACCTCTTGCTTTTGTTGGTTTGTCAAAATGTTTTCTATTAAATAAATATTTTGTTCTGCATCAGTATAACCACTCAAATAAGCAATTAGATACCAGTAATAAGCTTCTTTATAATCTTGCTTTACAACCTCTCCATTTTGATAGCACACCCCGATATTGAATATACCACATGCATTACCTTGATCCGCGGCAGCTTTATACCAACGGTAGGCTTCATTATTGTCTTTTTTTACTCCTAATCCATTTGAATAGCTAAGTCCCAAATTACATTGAGCATATGAATGCCCCTGTTCGGCTGCCATTTTATACCATTTAACAGCTTCCTTATAATCTTGTCTTACTCCTTCTCCATAGTAATAACAAATTCCAAGCATGTTTTGAGCTTTTGCATAACCCTGTTCAGCGGCAGCTTTAAACCAGCTGAAGGCTTCATTATAGTCTTGTTTTACTCCTTGTCCAAAATAATAACAATCACCAAGAATAAATTGAGCGTTGGCATAGCCTTTTTTAGCTGCGGCTCTTAAATATCGCACAGCCTTGTTATAATCTTGTTTTACACCTTTACCATCTTTATAGAATAGACCAATATTATATTGACCTATTTTATATCCTTGGTCAGCAGCAGCTTTATACCAGCGGAAAGCTTCGTTATAATCCCTTTTTACTCCATAACCATTGGAATAGCACCATGCTAAACTACATTGAGCATCTGCATTTCCTTTTTCAGCAGCGATTTTGAACCATCGTACTGCCTCATTATAATCTTTGATTACTCCTGTTCCATATAAATAACAACCGCCAAGATTGTTTTGAGCTATAGTATGACCTTGTTCAGCCGCGGCTTTATACCAGTGCACAGCTTCATCATAATCTTGTTTTACCCCCTGTCCCTTCTCATAGCATACTCCCAGAGCATTCTTTGCCTGTACATTTCCCTGTTCAGCTGAAGCCTTAAACCAGCGGAAAGCTTCATTGTAATCTTGTTTTACGCCTTTCCCATCATAATAAGACTTTCCAACTAAATATTGTGCCTCAGCATCACCAGACATTGCTTTTTTAATCAAGGGGTCACTACAAGAAGTAAAGACAATTAAGAAAATAAAAAAGTAATAGACCAATAAAACCTATAAACCGTTTCATCACAGTTACTCTCCTTTATCATTCTCTCAGTTTTTATTATTTATTATTAGTATAAATTAGTCAAGTGAAAAGTTATCACTATTTACAAAATCACAGAGATGAGAGGTTTTCAAAGATACATACTCATATCGCAGATAATAATTCTCAAAGAAATGGCAGATGCTTTTTATCTTGACATAAAACAATATTATTTAGCATAAGAGAATATAAAAAACAGTAGGAGGAAAGATGAAGAAGATAATATTTTTGTTAGTTTTTATTAGTCTGGTAGGCTATCTTATTGGTCAATATGTGCCGGTAGAGATTGTTAATAATGCGGAAGATTATCTTGGTAGGCAGCTGGTCACAAGGTTCCGGGATGAGATACGTAAATCACCTTCTTATACCGTAACTTATTCTTCTGATGAACCTCATTTCAAAGTTAAGATTGATACCATGGATAGGTATAAAGGTGATTATAATTATGAAGGAATCTCTACTATCTATAATTATACTATTTTAATAGCCGTAAATGGGATAGATATATATTGTTACTCTCAATTAGGTTATGCAGGAAAGGATGTACTTAATGAAGTAGCATTCCAGATATATTCAGATTTGGATGAATTTATAGAAACCTTCAAGTCATATCTGATTCAGCTGTTGGAAGAATATGAGTAGAGGTTTTACCCATAATCCTTATCTGATAAAACAAAGTGGACGGATAAAAATATCTATTCAAAGTGTAGTCGTAATAAGCAGTTAAGAAAAAACGAGTTGTATAACTATTATTAAATTTACCTGTCTGAGAAATAGATTTACAATAAATCTGGTTTTAATAATATAATCGTTCCCAAAACCTTAAATTGAAGCTAAGGGTAAAAACTGTAACATATTCCTAAATAAATTACAAAATAATGAGTTGAATTTTACGCCACTATTTTATACTCAACTATTTTGCTCAAAACTACCTACTTTACTCTTACCTCCACTTTATACTAAGGCAACCTCATTTCACCTGATTTCCCACTCCAAAATTGAGAGTTAAAACAAGAATTTATATCAGTCTTCATATTAAAACTCATTATATGAATATAACGAATCCACACAGTTTACCAAATGATTCTCAACAAATACAATAGACATTAAAGCAATATGGATCTTGTTGAATAAGCTATCGCCAATGGTTGATGTGAAGTAATAATAATCGTCTTATCGCTAAACAGGTTAAATATTAAATCCATAACGCATTTGGCATTATCAATATCAAGATTAGCTATTGGCTCATCAAGAAGAATGACATCTGGATTACATAATACTAATCTTGCTATCGCTACTCTTTGTTTTTCACCTCCAGATAACAATTCCCCTCCCTCTCCCATAGTTTTGAACAAGTAATTTGAACTTGTGTAGCGCTGCATATTTACTTGAGACAATGCTCTGACTACATCCTCAATGGACTTGTCTGGGACCCCATAACGAACATTATCTATCAAGGGTATATTATACATAATATTATTCTGAGTCAAGTAGCCAATCTTAGACCTAAGGTAATTTGTGTCATATTCGTTTATGTCTATTCCGTTAAATTTTATTTTTCCCTTCTGAGGAGATATTAATCTCACAATTAGGTTTAACACAGTTGTTTTACCTTTACCGCTTTCACCTACAATAGAAACCTTCTCTCCTCGCATCACCTTAAAGCTCAATGATTCTATTACATTTGGACTATAATCGGTTGTACAATAACTGAAAGTTACATCATCAAATTCTATAGCCGTTTGTGTCTCCAAACCAGCATAATTTGCTGTAGGGATAATTCCATTAACAATGATATCTCTATTCCGCTCAGTTTCAAGAAATGTGTTCTCTAATCTTTTATATGATACTATAGACCTTGCAATACTGTTATAGAACCTTGCAATATTAATAAATGGTATATAAAAACGACCTAAATATTGAATAAAAATCAATAATTCTCCAACGCTAAGAACCTGCTGTTGAACTCTCAAGATACCTACATATAGTACTCCTACCGTGACAATAATCTGGACTCCACTGGTTAGCGGGAAAAGTGCGAGTGTTGTTTTCAAACTTTTTACTGCTTGGTGGAAATACTTGGAGAGCAAAGTAGAATATTGCTCCTCTTCTTTATTCTCTTGAGCAAATAGTTTTACAAGCAAGAAACCTTTAATTCTATTAATTGTTGTAGATGTCAGATTTGACAAGTGTTCTCGTAAATGGGTGGATATCTTAAGTTGCTTATTTCCAATGATGAAACTACTAATAATAACTATTGGTATCGGGATTAGCATTAGTATTGATAGCTCTGCTGATATTCTAAAGCATATAAACCCGATCAGAAAAACACTGATCAGGTCAATGAGCAAACCATTAACAGGTCCAATTATTAAATTCCTCAGATTTTCTACATCCGACACTATGTTTAAGGCAGTTTCACCAGATGTGAGAGTGTTAAGATATGTATAATTACTTCTTACTAGGTTAGAAAATAGCTTCTTTCTAATATTAAATAAAATTCTCTCTCCATTGTAAGTCACGCAATATCCCCTTAGAATTGAAACAAATAACGAGAACAAAGATAACAATAGATACAATATAAATAATTGTGTCATTAGTGGAAGATCTGAGAGTTGTGCAATGATCCTTACTAATGGGTAAATGATGTATTTTGTCAGTTCAGTCGTATTAGATGAAATAGTATCAATTAGCATTCCAAAAACTTGTTGGGGTAGCACTGAGATCATAGCTTCAATTAGCACCATCAATATAACAACAAAAGTAAACGGGCGAAAAATGATTTTTTTTAACATAACTAATCTATACTATTTATTTTTTGAGGGGTGATATAATTGGGGTAATTAATTCGCAGTAACAGGAATTATCATCATCTTTAAATGATTTGCCACAACCGCCAGCCATAACAATTTTTACTAATTTGACTGATGGACTTTCGTAAGTATCCATGTAACCTCCTATTTATTTTTTATTATAGCCTTGCAATATCTAATCTTTGCGATATTATTCATCAGCAAAATCCTTCATAAATGGTTCATATATCCTTAATATCTATGCTTGACAAATATTACAAACTTCCCTGTAACTGCAAATTCTGCATACATATGCAATTTTTGTTACTTGTCCATCACACAGCAATATTTCATTATTTCACCGAGCCTAATCTATGCATCATTAACGCTCAGTTTATCCGGTTTCATCTAAGGTTTCCTGATTTGTACACAAAGGCTCATATTCATTTCATAATCAATTAAGCAAGAAATAATACCTCCTCCACATACCAATCAATACAGCAAAACTGATTGGGTGTCGTATTCTTCATTTGTTGTTATAAATGATTTGTACTTTCCACGACGGGATCTTTGTACTGTTTCTCATAATAAACAATATCTTCTCAGGGTAAATTCAAGTTAATCTTTTCGTGATACTGGTCGTTATTATTAGGGGAGCAAACAAAAGAGCGCAAACTAAAGTTCAGTCCAAATGATGAGTCAAGTAGTTTATATTTATCAATATCGTGATAGTTTAATCTATAAAGCTTGGTCGTGGTTGTAATTGGTATTCCCGAATCACTATACTTTTGTAAGTTTTTTGAAGCATTATCAAAGGAGTCAGATGTTTTTGTGAAAGCTTTATAAGATTCTTTATCAAATCCGTAGAGAGTAATGTCCAGCATTAACGGAGTATACTTTTTAAACATATCAACAATATCGTCACTAAGGAAATACACATTTGTGTAGAGATTGACCTATATTCCAATCTCTGGCGCATACCTGTGTATTTTAACAAAGTCTGGATGAATCAACGGCTCTCCCTCAGTTAATAGTATACTGTAGCATCCACATTCGTTAAGCTCATCAAGAACCCATACTACACGAGCATAATCTTGATAATTTATGTTGTTTTATCCAATTAACAGTGTAACCAGTCAAAACAGCATCCGATAGTCAATTCATGTACAGTTGATAACATATTGCGATTTATCCTATTGCGTAATATTACCTGCTCCTCTCTATTGTTGATATTTGATAACTTGTTTGAATCCCCCTTATTAATCGGTTTGATTGTTTAATAAAAACTTTATAATCAGATTCAATCATATCCACTTGTACCTTATATTTATCGGCAATTTTGAGGAATAGCGTCTGCATTGGCATTCCATCCTTCTACCACTGATTCTTTTTAATCTTAGGTTTTCAAGTTTCTCTAATTTCATACACTTCTATCCAAATTGGCTTTGCTCTACATAAGTGTTGGAACGAAATTCAACTTGATGTTATTAATCATTAGTATGGTAAAAAGTTATTTCTATTTGTCAAGGAGAATTATCTTTATTAGGGAATTAAATTGTATAATTTTATTGAATCAACTCCAGTATTTTCTATCCAGAGTGCGGTATTGGATAGCTTCAGAGATATGGTCGCTGGTGATATTTTCTTGTTCTTCCAGGTCAGCTATGGTACGAGCAACTTTTAGGATACGGTCAAAAACGCGAGCGGAATAACCTAAATGGTCAATAGCATTTTGCATAAGAGCTTGGCTTTGAAGGTCAAGTTTACAGTATTTACGAAGTAATTTAGAGCCCATTTGAGCATTGCAGAAGATTCCTTCGTGAGCATAGCGTTGGCGTTGGATATCCCGAGCTTTATTAACCCTATTTCGGATTTCTGTAGAAGTATCACCAGATGGGAGCGAAGAAAGTTCAGCGTAGCTAACCGTTGGGACTTCCACATGAATATCAATACGGTCAAGAAGAGGACCGGAAATTTTACTGCGATACCTTTGAATGGCGCCAAAATCACAGTTGCAGATATGATTAGGAATATTAGAGCCAAAATATCCACAGGGACAGGGATTCATAGAAGCTATGAGCATAAATTCAGCTGGGAAAGTGAGACTTGAAGCAGCACGTGAGATGGTAACGATTCCATCTTCCAGAGGTTGACGGAGCACTTCCAGAACACCTCTTTTGAATTCTGGTAATTCATCCAGAAACAGGACACCTCTATGAGCCAGAGAAACTTCACCTGGACGAGGGAAAGCACCTCCTCCAATCAATGCTATATCACTGATAG
>Ga0208459_1002321_pt1 | contig 16207 bp, 16 predicted proteins | sample AD_UKC087_MetaG_FD_184433 | JGI IMG/M metagenome (GOLD analysis project Ga0208459, IMG submission 184433) | Active sludge microbial communities of municipal wastewater-treating anaerobic digesters from USA - AD_UKC087_MetaG (SPAdes) (version 2) | ecosystem: Engineered > Bioreactor > Anaerobic >... | reverse complement strand
CAGCATCATCCAGGCCGCCAAGGCCAGGGCCCGAGGTTACCGAACCATTAAGAACTTCATCACGATGATCTATCTCATCAGCGGCAAACTGGACTTCAGGCTACCCACTTGAAACAGCGAGGAACCAAATATATATTCATTATTCATTTAATATGTGTATAGATAAATATTAAAAAAAATAAGCTGATTAAATATAATATTTGTATATTACGGCCTATAAAGATCCCTGTATGGTTTTGTCGTATCGTAATAGTAGTGGTTGGCTAGGGATAAGGGAACGAAGGATTTCAGTACTCAGATACAGGCCACTAACAATATTTTGCCTGTCTATCGTAAGCTAGGCATATCTTGAGTGCGGCAGGCTTATCCAGAATATGATAGGCATGTAAAAGATATACAGCGTAGGCGCATTACTTAGGCGTGCTTTAACAGGGCAAAGCACTTAAGGCTTTTGATAGCGCTGATCGTCACATATAAATTGCGAGGAATCTTGATACGATTTAATATTCAATCAATTGCCAGGAGAAAGGTTTTAAGATTATCTCTTCTTTTCAAGCCCATTTTTTTTCTCAAGCGATATCTGTAAATGTTTATGGCGCTTTCTGTAACACTAAGCAATTCTGCCATTTCTTTTGATGATTTACCTTCTTTTATAAAGTCGGCAACTTTTACTTCTCTATTTGTGAGGTCAGCAAATTTACTCGACAACTTATGGCCAAAAGGGGAGACGATATTTCGTAAATTCGATTCGAGGATTGTGAGATTCGCCGTACTGATGCTGTCATATTTTTTCTTTTTCAGCTCCTCAATGTACGGAAAAACGAGTTCTCTGACATTCTTCAAGATGCTGTTTTCAATCTCTCGCTTGTCTTCGTCTCCCCGTTTCAAGAGAACTTTCAATGCAGTATTTAGTTCCTCGAGTTCATGCGACTTAATCTCCAAATCTTGCTCTCTCTTTATCAAGGCATCCTCAGCAATTTTTCTATCCGTAATATCACGAATTACCTCTATGGCACCGGTAATAATGCCGTTACTATCATAAAGTGGGCTTGCCTTACACCAGAGATAGGCGCTCGTACTATGCTTGCCGAAGTCTGGGATTTCTACCTCAACGATCAAGAGATTATCCACTCTTCTAACCGCGGAATAAGTATTTTCATATTTTTCATTTGGCTCGATCACCAAATTAATCGCCATGGGGCGCCGTTGTTTCCAGAATGCCATGGCGTACTCGTAATTCTTCTTTCCAAGCACTTCTTTTGCTTTAACCCCTGTAAGATCTTCCGCAGCGCGATTCCAGGCAATTAATTTGCCCTCCAAATCGATTGCGAACGTGGCATCCGGTAGAAACTCGATAATCTCGGTCAATCGCTGCTGAGAATCTCGAAGCGCTTGCTCAGCTCGCTTGATTTCTGTAATATCTTCAAACGTAGCTACAATTCTTTTATTCTCAGTCAATCTTTCCCCTATTCTGGCAACACTCATGCGACAGATCATTTCTCTGCCGTCCTTGCGAACAAACGGCATCTGCCATTCGAAGATGTAGCAGTCCTGTTTTTCCAGTGCAGAATATAGCAACTTTCCATAGTCGAGCCATTCCGGGTCAGATCTAAATAAAATCCTTGTGCTTTTCCCAATTAGTTCATCCTTCGTCCAGCCGAACATCCTTTCCATGGAATCATTGGCGAAAAATATCTGCCTGTTTTCGACCCCGAAAAGGGCGTGGGGCACTGATTTAAGAATTGTCGCCTCAAGGCTTTGAAGTTGCTCCAATTTGTATCTTGCTTCTTTAACCTCAGTAATCTCCATCGTATTGCCAAGAACCGCTTGTTTACCTTTATAAAGTATCGAAGACACTGACTCCATAAGCCACTTTACATTTCCGTGCTTATCGATAATTCTGAATTCGTAGGGTACATTATGAAGGCCTTTGAGCATTTTGATGGCTTTCATACGGACTTCTTCCCTATCTTCAGGGTGAACAAATTTTGTTATGTCAGCTCCGAGCAAATCTCTCTGCTCATATCCTGAGTATTTTGAAATATGTTTGTTCGCAAATATAATCTTTCCATCTTGAACGAGATATACCCCAATTTGCAGATTATTAGTTATCGTACTGTAAAAGGAATCCTTATCCCTGACGCTAGATATATCTTCACCTTTGAATAAGTTGTTTTTAGGCACCGTTCCATCCGAAGAGTATTTTTTCATTTTCAGTTCCTCAAATTCTGCTTGGGAAAGCAAACCCCCTAGTTACATGGCAGTTCAACGATAGATTTACAGGGATATCACAGTTAATTATTTAATATTCTGAGATATTAAAGATCAATATTAATTATTATTAACATAATATTGTATATATATGTATGATGTCACATTTACTTGTTTATATTTGCTAATGAATTTCTTTGTTTCAATAAAACTGCTGGGACAAGTACATTATCAATCAATCCCGCCACTATCCACCGGAGGTGAAGCAGAGTGTGCTTCGATTCCTTTCCTTTCCTTTCCTTCGAATGATTATAATCTGCTATATTTTTTCAGAGTATGGTTCTAACCACCGAGAAGTATGCAGGCCCTCCCGATGAGCCATCTCCTCTTCGAAAAAATCATCCTCTAGCATGATATTCCCTTGATATTTCATGGTATTTCCATTAAAAGACACATCCAAGTATGAGTATAATTAATTTTCCCCAAGGAGGAGCACATGAACAAGGCAGATCTGATCAAGGAAGTCGAGAAGGTTACCAGCACGAAGAAGGAGGCTGCAGCCGCTGTCGATGCCGTCTTCGAGGCCATTACCAAGTCGCTAAAGAAGGGAGCTGACGTGACCATCGTCGGGTTTGGAACCTTCAAGGTGGCCAAGCGAGCAGCCAGGAAGGGACATAACCCCCAGACGGGCGAGGCGATCAAGATCAAGGCAAAAAAGGTGCCCAAGTTCACGGCTGGCAAGGGGCTGAAGGATGCCGTGAAGTAGTATTCGTATTTCTGTTTTTTGTCTAGCAGGAAGGGATCCTGGTTCATTCGGGATCCCTTCTTTTCTTTTCAGCCCCAAGACATACGGACTATCATCACGCTTTGAACCCATTCAACGAAGAACTCTCCGCATGCTTCTGCCATTCTTATCCCCTGAGTCCACCCAGCAAGGCCATGGCTCTGAACAACTCGAAAAGATACTTATTCCTACTTTTTCTTTTCCTGCACTTCCTTCTCCCGGCACTCCCGACATGGCCTCATTCCTGAAAACCAGGGCCAATGCTCTATACAATTCCTCCGCGGATCGTAAGAATTCGAAATGGGTCTGTGTATCTTGTTCTTCTCGCATCTCGGGCATGGAATCCCATCGCACAGACAACTTGCGCTGATTATCCTGTAAGGTTCATTTGGCGGATATGCAGACCCACCCCAGTCCAAGTCACGGGCATACACAGAACCCTGGTATTCCCCACACACCGGACATTGCTTCATCCCTGTCGGGGTTCCCTTGACCAACCGTATCCCCTGCTCATCCTTGTTCATGATTCAACCTCCTGAGTGTTTACCTCCAATTTAAAAAACCCCACGGCTAAACAGACAGACGTGGGGTCTTTGGCTTTTTAGCACCTTGTTTAATGGCGGCTGCAAGTTGCCCTAAATCGACTCGCCGATACGAATGTAAAGAACAAAAAAGCCCGTGCCAAAGGGCTACGGGCTTTATAGTGTATCTCCTTGTCTGGCCTTTAGCACATTTATATAGCGGAGCAATTAACCTGGTAACTCACCGCTATTTATTTATTGCACGATCCTGAAAATAGTCAAGGGCTATGATTTCGCGTGCCTGTCTGTTCCATAGTAGAACTATTGCATTGCAGCATTGAGTTCAGTCAGCTTTGCTGTCAATAAACCCGTGTTATGTTCCGCTTGGGATAGCTTTTTAAGGATCTGGTCGACGTCCTCTGATCGACCCTCCTTTAGCGCGACTGCAAGTTCCTTCACCATGCTTGTAATGCCTGCCCACGCATTCCCTCCGCACGCTGAATTACGCCAGTTTGGGTTCTCATAAAGTGTCTGGATTTGATCAAGAGATACTCTAAACCTCCGCTCAAATACTATGAGAGCTTCCTTATAAGATGCAGACCCTTCTGCTTTTGCGCGAATGTCTTGAATTGCTCTCCATGCCTTGTATTTATTTCCCGGTAAAGCCACAACTAATTTCCATGGATCTTGTTCAATAACTCCGCATTGAATAAGATGTCGAACATTGCGTGCCTCATGATAAACGAGGCTGACATAGCCTACTAACGCATGCAGGTATTCGGAATCAGCATCCACAAGATGAACACTCGTCTTTTTGTATTAGTCGGATTTCCGAGATTTCTTACCTACTATCTTCTTTCCATTCACTCCGTCCACATCATACCTGAGCACCCCTTCCTTCTTCACGATCGTCAACTTGTGCTCCTTCCTCAGGTGGGTCAGATGAACAGACACGGTCGCTTTTGTCGTCTTTGCTTTCTTGGCCATTTGATCGATAGTCGCCCCATCCAGGAGCATCTCATCGATCTTTCCAGCAGTCGTTCCTATCCCGTGCCTCAGCCAGTTTCTTTTCTTTATCGATAATTCATGCGCCTTCTCTGCGTATGCCGTGTCCGCTCTGTCGAGCTTTAGTCCGCTGCTCATAGGAACACCTCCCATTTATCTCTCGGAAATATCTTAGCACTTATTTCAGCGCGAACAATATAAAAAAGGAGATTACCCATTATGATAGTTATACCCCACAAGAAACTCAAATCCCGAGAAGCAACCATGGAATACCTGTTAGATCCAGCCCGACTCAAATCCTTCATCCTGGATCTTCGCGCATATCTCAAATCCACCCAGCGGCAGTTTCGAAAGGAGGGATTCGAAAATGACCCTAGGCACTGTGTTCATCGAGGAATGTATGATCGACCAGAAATAGTTCTCTTCAGGAGGTTCAATAGGTTTTGCACAGAAAGAAAATTAAACTGGGAAGCTTGCAGGGAGATGATGGAGAATATGTTGAGTGAGAGGTTCCTATGCGAGTGCGAGATGGTCTGGAGGTTAAAGGATGAGCAGGTAGAACTTAGATTGAACGAAATAGATAAATAACAGAAGCTAGTTTATATAAAATTCCTACAAGTTTAATTGTTTTACAAATCTTGCAGAAAATCCAAATCTAATTTATAGATCTTACGAACACCTAATGTGTATTTTTCAGGAGTAAGAAATGTTATTGGCGTTGGGTATACAATTTGTGTATCTTTCATATAGGCTCGGAAGAGGCCAACTGCTACTGTCTGCATTTTGCTACCCGTAGGTGCGATTAGAATTCTTTCATTGCAATTGTATTTCTTATAAAGATCTAATAGTGTATTTAAAGTCTCTTCATATTTTAGTGTTGATAGATAATATTCTTCTTTACATGGTATGTTATCTATATCATTCAATATTCTTATTGCATCCGTTCTCCATTTGTTTTCATTCAAAACAGGTATCCCATGGATAAATACATAGCAATGAGGCTGTATCTCACTTCGTAATGTTACAAGTTGTTGCGTATTAAATGAAGGAAATGAAATAAGTCGAATTGGCTGACCTTGCATTACAACGGAAGCGAGTTCTGGAACTAGAGTAGCCTCAAATACACCAGAAGAAATAAACATTACGGTTTCTGCAAGATATGGAGGACGACCAGTAGATTCCTTTCCATATTCTTCTTTAGATGGTGGATATTCCGCAGCCTCAGAATATAGGATAGATACGTTATCGTAATTCTGTTTATTTCTATGAAGCGATTCAAGTATTTGAACAATTAGTAGACGTGACATCCCTGATATATCAATATACAGACGTCCTTGAATGTCACGTATACTGTCCCACAAAACATCTCCAGCATTAGCCGGGTTTTCACGATCATATCCAATCACATGAAAAGGAATGCCTCTAATATCACAAATACATTTTATTTCGGTCAGGCGGTTCTCGTCTACATAAGGTCGATAATCATATATAATTATATTGATCTGATCGTTAGTTGTCGATGCGATTCTCTTGAGCAACTCAATAGCTCTGTCCTCAAATCCCGCGCACAAGATCAAGGCATCACCTTCCAGAAGTTTAATCGAATCTATTTCTTCTAGAGGAGGCTTAGCGATGTCTCTAAGTCTTTCGTCTATTCTTAATACCCTATTAATCATCTTGTCCTTCAATGTTTAACATTAACAAGCCTTGAGAGTCATCGCCTTTTTTTCTTGTCATTTTGTTTTCAAACGCCGCTGGTTCTATTAATAATAATTCGAGATCTTGTGGTTCAATTTGAATGGAATCTCGTGTATTGAAAGTAAGATTAAAATGTGGAATGAGAAATCTTCTTAAATATAGCCTCGGCACAACTTCACCTCTCCTGCTTTTACCTCTCAGATCTTCAATAAACACTGAATATCGCAGTAGATTTTTATATATTTCATCAGCTTCAGAGGATAAAGTAGCGCGCTCAAGCAACTCTATCCTCGATGCTTGATGTGGTGGTTTACTGTCTTCATTTTTTGAATCCCTATATAAAAGATAATGATGAGCAACATTTCCGAATGCCGAGACAATCTGTACAAGTTTCTCTCCGCCAGGTAAACGTACAAGATTCTTCAAGAAGTTACCTGCTCCATCACGAATTGCTCGATTTTGAATACTTGCCTTAATTGTTTTATCTTTAGCTATATTTTCTTTACCCCCAGCCATCTGAACCATATTGCCCACTAGATTTATTATGTAGTGAATATCACCACTGCATAAGTCACAAAGGATATCCTTTCCTCCTAACCCTGGTTTTTTCTTCCGTCTAATCTCTACAGCTGTTTCGTTATATGAATCAGTCTGGCTATCTCCAAGAAGCATCTGAAGATTCTTTACAGGATAGTCAGATATTGCCCTAAACCTTCTTTCAAATATGTCATTGATAAATTGATACTTTATATTTCTGTTTGCGTGTATATACTCGAGACCGAGATTCAGCAGCGCAAACTCTCTCCCTTCAACATAATTTTTACCATCAATATCATTTCTTACGTAAGATACAGGGCTCTCCGTAGCAATCTTAAAAAAACATGTGGATGTCCGTTGCATTAATAATCTATTGATATTTTTTTGCAGGTCATCACTTACTTTGGGCATTGAGTAATCGTCAATAAAGAAGTAAAAAGGTAGGCCATTAAGATATGATAACGAGCGATTAATCTCCTCACATACTTTTACTAGAACATCAGCACCAAAATAATAGCCAAAATTCTGTTTTGGGTCGTTGGCAAATCGATGTTTTTGGGCAGCTCTCTCCCTCTCTCTATTAAGTCTGCCAATTATAGCTCTGAAACTATCACAGCCTGGTTCTTCTGGTTTTTCTATATTGGCCAACTCCCATAGCCTATTCGCTACTTTCTTTTCTTGATTATACCATTCCTTCTCAAAATGTTTTTTTGCCCATTCTTCAACTGATTTTAATACTTCTATAAGGAGAGATGCAGTAATAAAATGCATTGGTAAATCATATGCATCCTCTCTTATTGGTATCCTATATCTAGGAAATGCGAAATAGAGATCATTGCAAAGATAGTATATCCCAATATACGAAATATTGACCGGGTCATCTGTATCAGTTCGGATTTTATGTAGAAGGCTGAGACTTTTAAAGCTAGTGCTTTTACCGCATCCTCTCGGACCAGTTAATACCAGATTATTCTTTTCTTCTATTTGAGTTAGACCAAGAAATAATTCCGAATATAATTCCTTCAGCAATGCGTAGGAATCTCCAAATTGCTCTAAGCTTGGATAATCGAATGGCGAAATCATCTTGATAGATTTATTAGATATTCCATTCAGTCTTGAATCATCATCGATTCGCTCCAACTCTTTATATAAAAGCTCGGGATTCCGTGCCATACAATCTCTATTGGAATCTCTTTCCACTAAGTGACGTGCAACATAATCATTATTTAATGTATTATATATGTATCGATCTCTTGAATCTATTGTTTGATAATCAACATTCTCCAAAAGTGTTTTCAATATTAGCGTCAATTGGTCATAATCATCTTTAAAGAATGTATAACTTGTCTTGGAAGCAACACCAAAGTCAGTTACTCTAAATCTATAGGCGGGTCCACGCAATGAATTCGTGTTATCTTCGACCATAATGTTGCGCGTATGCAAGTCACCATGACTGATTTTCTTCTGATCCATCTCATGAAATAAATTTAGCATTTCTAATAGAAAATCTTTTATAAAAGACATCATTATGCTGTTTTTGTGATTTTTCACATACTTTTCTAAATTATCACCTCTGATAAAGTTTGCACAAAGTACCATGCAGTCGGTATTTTCATCTCTCCAGTTGGTTGAATGAAAATATTTCACCACCGTGTCTATATCAAGGGCATTAGCCTTAAGGACTTCATCCAGCCACTGTTGCCGATTATTCTCATAGTTGATTAGATTGCTTACTGGAATAATTTTACACGCACAATAACTATTAATCGACACATTATATGCTTTGAACATATGTGCATTCATGCCTGAATCTATGTGCTCGATAATTAAATAATCGACCAGACCGGGCACAGGTTTATTCAGGAAATAATGTTTATCGGGAAGATTGGCCCTCATTATTAGTCCTTCGATAAATGAGAAAAAGCTCAGTCTTTATGTTGTGGCAATTCCGCCGTGACCGACGGACATCAGGTATAACGTCGGCCATTATTTTCACTAATTCTAGTGAGGGGGCATACTTCGATATGATGTGCTGAATAACTAGTGCGGGATGCATTCCAGGAGAATGATTCAAATGATCACCTACAATAAATATACAATAGCCTTTAGCAATTAACGACTTCTCAATTTTTTTTGCTAATGCTCTTGTAGAGTTCTCAAAAGCTTTCTTCCTACCAGTCAGTTTATTATCGTTTTCATTATCAGACTTTCTGCTTATGAACCATAATCTTAAGCGATTATCCCGATTATAATCTAACGCATTCATGTAAGGCGGACTCGTTATTAAGCAATCAAACACATTTGGAAGAGTAATATTTTCAATTCTACCTTGTATGTATGATGCATTGCCATCAATGATACGCGGTTCAGTCATTCGATATGCTCTTGATATCTTGGATAGCAATCGTGGCTTGAGCGGTCTATATTCATACAATTCAGGAAAAATATCTTTGGGAAAATTTTTATTTCTTAAATAAGGCACTAAATGACTGCTTGGAAAAGAAAGAAAGCCTGGCCGCTGATGGTGAAGAATTCCAAGTAAACATGACAAAAGAAACGTGTTCTTTTCCTTAATGCAATAGTCGACAGCACTTAGTGTCTCCTTTAAAGTATCTGGATGGAAGAATTTTCTCACCCATAGCGGAACTTTTCGCAGATCTTGTTTAGGCAATTTATCCGCTTTAAGAAATAATTTCTCTGCTTGTTTTAATGCGTCCTCAAGAGATGGAGGTGAAAACAATTTCGCTCTTGTTAACACGCTCGCATATGGACTTACATCGCTAGCAAATATCCGTCTTTTGAGGAGGACTGCTTCAAGAGGAATAGTACCTGAACCAGAAAAGGGATCGACTATAAGATCACTTGGTTTAGTATATTCTAATATCAACCCACGAGCGATGACGCTTTTTATTTTACCAATATAGGGAGATAGTTGATGCAGTGAGCACTCTGTTGAGACACATGAATTATTCCATTCAGACGGTACAGACTCATAATTATCGTATTGTTGAACTTCGATAGTCATTATCCGTCAACCTGCCAATATTACATCTCTTTCTTTCAGTAGGATTTATCGATTATTGATGCAATTCTTTTCCTGTACTTTCCTCCCTCGAATCATTCCTGCAACTGTTCTCTATATATATAACTTAATGATACTACAAGAGAAATCTTTATTTGTAACAATAATTCAGAAAGGAGAAGAATCACCATGCTCAACCAGTGCGTCCTCACAGGCAATTTAGGTCAAGATCCCGAGGTGTTTTACTCCAGCGAAGGGAATCCGGTAACAAGCTTCAACATCGCCTTTCACAGCTCCAAGAAGAAGACCTGCTGGATCCGGGTCGTTTGTTTCCAGAAACTGGCGGACATCGCAGCAAGGTTCCTCCACAAGGGGGCCAGGATCGCCGTCATAGGAACCCTGGATCGCCATGTCTGGGAGACCGACGAGGGGGTATCCAAAAGCACCTACCAGCTCATCGCCAACACCCTCGAGTTCATCAAGACCGACGGCAGGGGTTTCAAGGAGGGAGAGAACAAAGACGACACCCCCTTCTGAGAAAGGAGGGGAATGCCATGCAGGAGAAGACCATCAGGCTTATCATCAAGATCGCCCAGATCGTTCTCGGAGTAGCCATTTTGATCAAAGACATTCTATTCAACGGAGGTGACAAGAATGACAACGGTGGAGCTTCAAAAAAGAAGTGAGAAGGCACAGAACCTCAGGGTCATCCAGGTGAATGAGACCTCGTTCTACGTGGAGAGCGACGAGGGCAAGATCTGTTACAAGGTCTGCTTCGTCGATGAGAATCAATACTCCTGCACCTGCGGAGACTTCGCCAGAGGGATCAAAAACGACGAAAACTTCAAATGCAAACACATCCTTGCTGTTATGAGCTGCGTGCCCAACGGGGAGCAGGAGAAGGCGCAGTTCCTGGAGCGTAGGAAACCCAAGCTGGATGAGCGTTTTGTTACGACCATCGAAAACAGGGACTTCGTGCTCTATGCGGGACTTCTTGACCTCGGGCACCAGAAGGGCATCCTCAAGATAGACGTGGAACCCCTGCAGCTACCCACAGCGGAAAACGGTCACATGGCCATCTGCAAGGCTACGGTGCTTTCCAAGTCGGGTGAGGTCTTCACTGACGTGGGGGATGCAAATCCTCAAAACTGCCATCCTCGTGTCGCCAAGCATCTTCTTCGCATGGCCAGCACCCGGGCAATCGCCAGAGCCCTTCGCTCCATGACCAACGTGGGAATGACGGCTCTGGAGGAGATCTCGGACTTCGGGGAGATCATCGACATCAACGAGAACCGGGACACGGGAAAGCTTCCCCAGGCAAGACCCAAGAAGATCGCCAAGGCTGAAAAGAAGGAGGTCAAGTCCATCCCCCAGAAGCAGGATCAGGCTGCTCAGGCAACTTCGGAAAATCCCCCTCAGAGCCAAGCTACCCCTCCATCCTCAGGTAACGGCAACAGGGCAACGGAGACGAAGAAAGCAGACGGAAATGGCAATGGGCGAGGTAAGACCAAGCAGGAAACCACTACCAAGATCTCTTCTGCCCAGGCCAATGCCATCGCCAATCTCTCCCGCAGAAGGGGTATCTCCGTGGAGGAACTCGAGAAGATGGCCGTCGATACCTTCGGGGTGAAGGTCGAGCACCTTTCTCAAAAGGATGCCTCGGCTCTCATTCGGCAACTCCAGCAGTCCGCTTAATCAATCCCTTTCATAACTCTCTATCTCCCTTTACTCCACATCCGGGACAGGATGCGCAGGGATTGGTGTGTCCTGTCCCATCTTTTCTAAAAAGCGCAGGATCCTGCGTATTTTGAATCAGGAGGTTGAAATGGAATTAAACGACTTGAGAAAGGAACCCCACCTGTCGGCATCCAGCATCGGGGATTACATAGACTGCGGAATTTTGTATCGCCTGTCACGCATCGAGAAATTGCCCCCCGAGTTTCGAGCCGATGCTTTGGAATTTGGAAGCTGCATCCACCTTGCCCTTGCCGACTTTCACAAGCGAAAGATGGACGGAAAAACCATGACTGCCAAGGAGCTCCACGAGCACTTTGAAAGATACTGGAAGGCTGCTGCAGAGGGTCAGGAGAACATCCAGTACGCCGAAGGGAAGGACTTCAAGACCCTTCTCATGGAGGGCAAGGAGCTTTTGACGACCTACTACCACAAATGCCCCCACGAGCAGTTCAAGGTTCTGAGCATCGAGGAACCCTTCTCCTTCACCCTGGAAAGATGCCCCGTCAAGATCATCGGCGCCTTCGATTTAGTGGAGGAAGACGAGTCCGGAACCATCATCATCGTGGACTGGAAAACGAGTGGCAGAGCCTATTCCGCAGATGAAGTGGATCGGAATTTCCAGCTCACTTTGTATCAGATGGCAGCCAGGGCAAACGGTCATGCGGATAAAGAGATCCTGCTTCGTTTCGACTGTCTCATCAAGACTAAGACACCCAAGTTCGAGCAGTACTACACCAGCAGGACGGATACTGATTTCAAGCGGGCGGAAAAGAAGATCGCCGAGGTCTGGAGGGGTATCTCCAACGGGATATTCATTCCCAATGACTCTTCCCAAAATTGGCGATGCAAGAACTGCTCATATAAGAAACACTGCGACGAATGGTTCGAGAGGTGAACACCATGACGGAAAAGATCATAAACGATGCGCAGGAGTTCCTGGTCATCGACTACGGCGGCAGAACGAGAAGGATCCTGGACATCACGACCCTTCTTCAAAACCACACGGAGGATGCGGTCATTCGATTCCTGAAGGGACTCCTGAGGGAAAAGCAGAAGCTGATGAGGCAATACCTGGTCAAGGACAAGACGAGCCCTTACCTGGATCAGCTCGTCTCTGAAACCTTCCGGATCGGCATGGCCATAACCGTCCTGGAGCGAGAAAGCGAGGTGAGTATCAGCAATGCGCTTAAACAAGGAACAGGAGAAGGCGGCGAGCTTCATTGAGGGGATCTGTGCTGTCGTGGCGGTTCCGGGGTCAGGCAAAACAAGGACCATGATGGAGAGGATTGGCAAACTCGTCATTGAACATGGGGTAGCACCAGAGCAGATTTTGGGACTCACGTTCACAAGAAACGCGGCAGAGGAAATGCGACAACGACTGATCCCAGTATTGGGAAATCAGGCATCCAGAGTCACACTGAGCACCATCCACAGCTTCTGCCACTATTTGCTTCGCACAGAAGGGAGGATCTTCGAGATCCTCTCCGGAAGAGACCAGCTTGTTTTCATCAGGAATGTCATGAGGGATCTAAAAGTAAAGAATCTCTCCATCGGGATGGTCATGCAGGAAATCTCACTTGCCAAAAATAACCTGATCTCGGTCGAGGAGTTCAGGACCCTCTATGATGGCGACAAATCCATGCTGAAAGTGGCAGATGTCTACGAGCACTACGAGTCTGAGAAGGAGAAGAGGTATCTCTACGACTTCGATGACCTCCTGGTCAGGGCATATCAACTGCTCAGCGAGAACCCTTCCATCCGGGAGAAGTATGTCGAGCGTTACCTGCATCTGCTGGTCGATGAGTACCAGGACACTAATCCCTTGCAGCTTGAAATCCTGAAGACCCTCATCGAAGGTTCCAACAACGGCTCCAGCTTCTGGGTCTGTGGTGACGACTGGCAGAGCATCTATGGGTTCATCTCCGCATCGGTCCGGAACATCATCAACTTCGAGCAGATGTTTCCGGGTTCAAGGATCTTCATCCTCAACCGCAACTACCGGAGCACCCCACAGATATTGAAAGTCTGCCAGAACCTCATCGAGCACAACGAGCGTAAGATTCAAAAGACACTCATGACCAAGAATCCCGATGGCGAGGAAGTTATAGTCCTTGAAGGCTCTTCCGAAGAGGGGGAGGCTCTTAACCTGGTCAACGAGATTCAGGAGCTCATCTGGAACAGGGGATTCGAGTACAAGGACATCGCGGTCCTTTATCGTGCAAACTTTCAGAGCAGGGTTCTGGAGGAGTGCTTCTCCCAGCACAAGATCCCCTACCGCATCGAAAATGGTCTTGGTTTCTACAATCGCCCCGAGGTGAAAAAGCTCCTGGACTATCTCAGGGTCATCTCTGACCCCAATTCCGATGCCGGCGACGAGGCATTGCTGTCCATTCTGAATGTCCCTGTTCGCTACATCGGAAGGAAGGTCATCACTCAGCTTGAGGAAGAAGCAGGGAGCAAGGGGGTCCATCTCTACGAGGCTCTAAAGTCGTTCAGACCGGATATCCCCTTTATCCGGAAGAACGTCAGGGAGCTTGTCTCGTTCTTGGACCCCCTGACCCAGCTTGCCCATACCCTGCACCCAGCGGAAGTCATCAATCTGTTGAGAAACAATCTCGACTACGACCGCTACGTCACGGATGAGGATATTCCGACCCCTGATGACTCCAAGATCCAGAACCTGAACCAGCTGCAACTCGCTGCAACACGGTTTTCCAGTATCAAGGCATTTATTGAATACACGGAGACCTTCCAGGACGAGACTACCAATGACGAGGAGGGGGTATCCCTCATGACCATACATAAAGCGAAGGGGCTGGAGTTCCCGGTCGTCTTCGTGGTCGGACTGGTCGAAGGGATACTCCCCTCCAAGAAAGGCGACATCGAGGAGGAGCGAAGGATCTGCTTCGTTGCCATGAGTAGGGCAATGAAGCTGCTCTTTCTCTCTTGGTCCCACACCTACCTGGGGCAACCCTCAAAGCGCTCCCTTTTTCTGGACGAAGCGATGGGGGTCAAACAGGACCCATAAACCCCTCCAGAACCTTCTAAAACCGTCTACAACAAGAGAACTCCCTTAAACCCTATCTCGAATGGGGAAGGATCAATTTTGACCTTCCCCTTACTTATCAAAGAGCAGGTTACTGCCAGAAAGGAGAACATCTATGTCATTTGAATTACTATACTTTCGCGATTCCGACCGGATCGTGAGGAAAAAGAAGATGGGCAGCGTCATCCTCTCAACGTTGCGTTACCTTGATGATGTTCTGCAGGGGACACTCTACAGGGGGGAACTTCTGCGGCAGGCTCTCTCTGAAATGGATTGGAGGCAGGAACCCCTGAGCATTCTGGACGGGCGCCGCTACCAGTACAAGGGTCTGCTTAACGGGGTGGCCATCGACGGCAGCTTTTCGAGCTACGAGTACGTGCAGGATGCCCTGCTCAGGCTCCAGGTGGGATTCGACAAGAAGAAGATCGAGACAGGTATCGTCCTTTTGACCGCCCTGAGAAGCGAGAAATCCCCTCTCGGCAGCACCAGGGAACTGGTCGAGCAGGAGATTCAGGACCTCTACCCCACCATCAGCATGCCCGTGATCGTTGCCCTCTTCGACCTGGGGAAACCCGGCAACTACACGCAGGAGACCAAGGAAGAGACCCACAATGACCAGACAGCCGAAAGCAATGCTGACCCTGCAGATGATCATCATGGCAATCAGGAACCTGTATCGGATGGTGTCCAGAAGGCTGAGAAGAAACGGAAGCGGCCTGTTAGGTCGAAAGAAAAGGAGGAAGAACCATGTCCAGCATGACGACCCTCGAGAAGGTCTATGACCGAGTGACGAGCATGGCTAGGTTCCATGAGGACAGGCTGATTCCTGTCGATGACGTCTCCTTTGCGGACCTAGAGCGGGTTTGCATCTCGGGTGCAAGCTACAATTTGCGACCTATCGCCCAGCAGAGCATTTGTTGGCGACTGGAAATCCCGATCCAGTATTTGCGGAAGTGCCCTGCAGAAATCCAGAAAAACAATCTCGACTACTGGATCAGGCACGAAAAGAACGAAAATCTGTTCTTCCGGTTCGACGGCAACGAGGTCAGGGCGATCTTTACCCCGAGATACATTCCCACGGACAACAAGCAGGTTCTTGATAGGTTGCTCGAGCACGGATACAAACCCAACACCCGAGTTCAATGCTCGCTGGACGACGAGTTCATGCTGGTCAGCATCCCGGATGAGCGGGATACTTTCCGGATCAATGGTGACAAGATGACTCCTGGCATTTCTGTGAGCAACTCCGAAGTAGGACTGGCAGCTCTGTCGATATCGACGTTTACCCTGAGACTGATCTGTACCAACGGGATGATCTCCAAGACAGAGGTGTCCGCATCCTACAGGCACGTCTCCAGCAAGCTCCTTTCAAACCTCCCGGGAGTCTTGAATGAACTGCGGGCAGGTTTCGGTCGACAGCGAGAGCAGTTCAAAATCTCGTTGGAAAGCAAGGTGGAAAACCCCGAGGCAACCATCGAGAGTTTCAATCGCCAGTTCGAACTCCGGAAGGAGGAGAAGGAAGCGGTGGAGTGGGCCCTTGCGCAGGAATATGGGTTCACAATGTTCTCGGTGGTCAACACGTACACGAAAGCTTCGCAGTATGAGCTCCTCTCTGCGGAGAGCAGGTTTCGGTTGCAGAAGGTGGG
>Ga0208459_1002318_pt1 | contig 16213 bp, 11 predicted proteins | sample AD_UKC087_MetaG_FD_184433 | JGI IMG/M metagenome (GOLD analysis project Ga0208459, IMG submission 184433) | Active sludge microbial communities of municipal wastewater-treating anaerobic digesters from USA - AD_UKC087_MetaG (SPAdes) (version 2) | ecosystem: Engineered > Bioreactor > Anaerobic >... | reverse complement strand
TAATCGATGATCAACACCTTGTCATCAGGAAAGGTTTTATGATGTCGGGAAAAATTAACCCATTCCAAGGTATCGTGTTTACAGCAATGATGCTTTCCATGCTCCTTGCAGCGTGCAACCCGGTTTTCATTGCCTCACCAGCCGGCTCGGTTCGCTACCAGCCTGCAGATGAATTGTTGGACACTGCCCCAACCCACAACACAACAACTGTGAACGCTCCCAATCGTGCGAATGGTGAGGATGCTGTGGCAATCCTATTTTTATTTGACCGATCCAATAGCGCAAAAGACCTTAAAGACCAGGATGAATTGCACCGATTTTTTATTTCCTTGCTGGACTCATGTCCAGGTTCCAAGACCAAGAATATATTCATATCTATTGGTTTATCCAACCAATATGATAAACAAGAAGATACTGGGTATTGGAAATTATTACCATTTCTAAAACTCCCAGAAGAAGGGAATGTGGATTTAACCTTATTGAATCAATTGGAATACCCATTAGGTAAAGATGGTCCCCCAACAGGGGCATTGGATGCTGCCCAAAAATATTTAAACGATTATGAGCAGGAAAATTATAAATTCAATTATAAAATCCTGGTGTTTATTACAGATAACAATAACAATGTCCCAATTGATCAACGACTTATTGACTCAATCAATGGAACAAATGTTAATTATGAAAAAATAAATGAAACCTATATAGTCATCTCCAAAGATGGCAAGGAATATCAAAATGAATGGAACAAAGTGGTTGAGAATAAAGCAGTTGATTTGATTCAGGAAACAAGCGATCACTATCAAGACACCATCAATCAAATATTTGCGCCTGATAAAAAAATAATTGAATACCTTGGATTGGAAAAATGTGTAACTAGGTTCACCAGTAATGAACCCAACGAATTTCCCGCGACAGGAAATGAAGCCATTGAAAACCCCGGCGATACCCATGAACTGAAAGAATTTCCTACATTAAGGAGTAGTTTCTTTGAAATCCCCGGTGATACCCTGGGACTTAAGCTTTATGGGATCACCCCCACTCCCAATGCAGTATTCAATTTGAAATTGGAATCTGAAATCCCGCAAACCTATCAGATGATCAGCGATACGTATGGTCGCTTTGAATCGCCCTACATCCCCATCAGCCCCACCCCAAATTGTGATCCCCACAAATGGAACCTTTCCGGTCCGTTTGCTTATTACTGGTACGAAGATACCAAACCAGGATTTGTGTTTACTGATCTAGAAGAAAAAGACGGCATCAGAATGAACAACGAATCATTGGAAATTACATTCGGAATGAAATCCGGAATAGACTCAGAAGTCATAACCGATCAACTCATTATGGAATATGGACATTGTTATACTTTTCAAGCGACCACCAACATTCCAAATGCTCAAGCCATAGAAATAGAAAAACCCCTAAATGAAGCGCTGGAGATCATCAAAAAAGATGGATTTATTGAATTACCAACAGGTAGCCTTGGTAATAATAGTCTCTGCGCAATCAATAGTAATAACTGTGAAACCACAATCAACTTGTCTTATACCGACTCTTCCAAACAAATTTTAGATGATATCGATTTATCGATTATTCAATATTATCAACCTTCAATTATTAAAAATGAGTACGCTGTGGACAATGGGGTTCTTAATATTGATCTAGATTTTGCCGAGAAACTAAGTGGTGTTGAAACTAATGTGTATATGTTCCGTTCAATCGAAAAAGCTTGTTATGTGAAAACCCCCAAAATAATGGAACTAACAAATTTCAACTCCCTCTTTTATGGATATCATTTATGTGAAGGAGAGAATGAACGCGATTGTAGAGATAATTATGAAGCTGCCGGCTATAAGGGAAAAAAGAATGACCCGCCAAGACCACCCTATTGGAATTTTGAGAATAATACAATAAACGCCACAACCAATTCAGTAAAAATATTTCTGGATGACTATTTTGTTAATAATTGCTCACTTAATAAATTATTAATCTATTGGAATTCCCCAGGAGTTAGTTGGAAAAGCGTGTACTGTGAAAAATTACCAGACTCTACAATTTGGCAATGCAAAATGCTATCCACAGGAGAGGGTGGGGAACTAATTCCCATCCAATTCAACTAGATACAATTGGAGGTCAGGTAGCCATGGATAACCCGGATATCCTGCCAATTCCAAAAACCAAGTTTGGATGGACCATATCTGTATTAATGATTGCACTTTGTTTCATGATTTATTATCCTTATTTGTTTCCCTGGTTGGAAAGCACTCATCGTGAGAACTATTGGACAAAAATCCCAATAAATTCTGAAGATAATACATCAATTGTTCCATTGAATGAATCCAATGTATCAACAAAGGAATTGAAAATTGTATTATCTGGTGAAATCTATATTCCCAAATTTGTTTCCAGCTATTCAACCTCTGAAATGATTATTACAATAACCAATCAAGGAGAAGAAACAATTAACCTAGAATTGATAATAGTTAGTAGCAACCAGGACGATCAAAGTATTGCAACCGTAATTTACTCACTGGATAATAATAACAAAGAATTGTATATGAATGGGGAGAATAATTTAAAATTTTTAAATTTTCCACCTGGAGCTTCCATCACAAGGAGCATCTACGTTCGTCAAACTGGAGCCAATAAAGGAATGTTTGATAATATAATTTTTTGGTTCATTAGAGATTCAAACGGACAAGTCATCACCGCTCCAAAAGAATTTTCAATACAGGATTACCATAAATTTTCGATTATCGATCGATTTGCAAACCTGGTTCAAGCAATAACAAGTGCTTTATTATTACCCCCGCTATCGAATGTATTAATTATTTTCCTCGCACTGTTTTCTGTATACACCATTGAAAACAATGATGATAAAAATTGCAGTAAGAACAAAGATGATAAAAATGACAGGGGAGTAAAGCCACCTCGTTGGGAATGGTTTCAAAGCATTTCAACAACTTTTTTCGCTTTTTGCAAATTGTTGGAGGAAAAGTTAAGAATTAAACAGGACTTTTGGGAATATCTTTTCCTTTCATTTATCCGATGCACAGGAACGTTGGTAATCATCGTTTTTGCGCTCGTACAGCTTGCAACATTTATGTGTAATGCGTGGAGTAATAAGGTTGAGAATCCAGCCGCGGAAAGTTCAACATCCTTGGCAGGTCTACTCCTAATTGTTGCGGTTGGATTGATTTTCTTCTTATTCCGCTTCCCATTTAGCCAAACCGAGTGCCCCATTGACCCGAACACCAACACAGCACTAGAAACGACTGGGGAAAAATAAACTTACGCTCTCCTGCCCCTGGACACTGCCATAACAACTCTCATTAAAAATGCGGCAAGGAGTACTGTACATATTCCATATATGGAACTTGAAATGAAATAATCCAAATACACCTGAAAATCCAGGTTGTTCGTTTCAAAATACAGGATCAAGCTGAAATATACATATCCCAGGAATAACCCCAAGATACCGGATATACAAGCTTTAACAATGCCGGGAACATTTAGTTGGTTGATTGGTCGTTTTTTATGAATACCGAACAGCCACCCCATCAAGGCAAATCCAACCATGAATCCAATATCGGGTATTTCATAAAGGTGATAACCAATGGTAAACGCGTAGCCCAGCAAACCGGTTATCAACCCTACCCAGGGACCAAAAATGATTGCATGGATGGCAAGAAATGCTAATTGGATGGGGGTAACATCACCCATAATGGGCATGCTTTCAATCCGAATGAACCATAACAGGATAAAAATGACCACGCCACCAATGACAGCTAAACATGAAGCACCAGATGGGGCTGACTGTGCCTTGGGATGGCGGTCATCCCCTGGAACCTCAGCCGGTCCATCACTGGCAGTCGTTGGTTGACTGCCGTCCCCCGGTTCACTTTCATCCTGCTTGGGAGCAGACACAACCTCTGCACCATCCAGCTGCTGGTGATCCCCTGGAACCTCAGCCGGTACATCACTGGCAGTCGTTGGTTGACTGCCGTCTCCCGGTTCAATCTCATCCTGCGCGGGAGCGGACACAACCTCTGCATCATCCAGCTGCTGGTCTTCCCCTGGAACCTCAGCCGGTACATCACTGGCAGTTGTTGGTTGACTGCCGTCCCCCGGTTCAATCTCATCCTGCGCGGGAGCTGACTCACCTTCCGGAAAAAATAGAGGATGCAAATAAAACCCACAATTATCACAAAAATCAACAGGCTGGTTAAATTCCTTATTACAGCCTGGACAGTGGATGTTTTGGGGCAATTCTTCTATTTCTGTCACACAATTCCTTCATCACTCAGATTATCGAAATGCCCCGCACTCAGCACAATACTCATCGTGTTTGCTCAATTTTGCTCCACAAGACGCGCAACGCCGTCCACCTCCCCGAAAGAGCCGGGAAAGGAGGAACACCATGGTCAATAAGCCCAGAATCCATAAAAGCCAGGCGGGAAAAAGCGGCTTTAACTTAAATGTTACATCAATTTCTCGTGGATTGTTCCACGTTGCCTGTCCAAGTGTTTGCCTATCTGCATTACTATCAAGGATTTGCCCTGCCCGAATGACAATTGTTGTTTTTGTAAGTGCGTTCAAATAGGAAAGATCAAATCCTTCAATTGTTCCCAAGTCCATCATAACCATTTTGAAACGGTATACCTCGGGTTCAACTTCCTCAAGGCTTAAATATCCGGGCGCTAATGTGTTGATTAAATCTAATTGATTTCCCAGGAGGTTAAAAATGATTTGCTGCCTGGTTTTTGTGCTTATTCCTTGATTGACCGAAACCTGGACCCCATCCAAATTTATGGTGCTGAACATAACTGACAACACACTTTCAATCATTTCTCCGCTAATTTCATCAGGCAGTGATTGTAAATTCATACCCGTGGATTCGCCAAGAATGAATTGGACCATCTCGGAAACAAAAATTGTCGTCCGAGGATCATAATCAATCATGGACTTAATCTTCCAGGTACCATCTGGTTTAAAATAATAATCCACCCGCTGCGAGCAAGCTGAAAGAAGAAGGCTTAATATTGAGATGAAGATCAGAAAACGCATTTTTTTCATCGCTGGCATCTCTCCCTATGAATTCTGAATTGGGCGAAATCCCATAAGAATTCCCCCCATCCAGGTTCCAATGATTATTGCAGCTGCCCCCAATAATAAAGCAGAGGTCAATGTCCAGGCAAGACCAGTCAGTAAAAAAACAGCAATACCAGATCCCGCCACAATCCCACATACCAAGCCCCGCAACCAACCATTACCAGGTAGAATTTTCCAAAATATCGCCAGCAAAATAGCAAGAAAGGCAATCGTGAATACACCAATCAACAATGTTGTCCAGCCAAAAATGAACAAGGGGATTAAAAACAGCAAAAATTGACCTGTCGATACTCCCAGGGAAGTAATGATCCTCCGAATCCATGGGGGGAGTGGATCATTCCCAACCTTAAATTCAGAGCCTGAAGCCTGGTGGATTAATTGAATCAGGTTGTTGCAACCCAAACGAACTTTAATACCCTCAATCATGTCCCCCTCTGCCAGATGAAATTGGTTGCAGATCATTTGGGGGATCCAAATTTCATTGACAGGTAAACCATTGTTGTTGGATGTGACAGCCCGGCACATACCCAACAAATCATCCATTTTGATGAGGTTTAAAGCAGTGGCTGACCCGACAGAAAAACCGCCACCATCCAGAGCCATCACATTGACCGAGGTTTGCCCAAGCTGAACAGGGACCTGTGCAAGGGATGGTTTATGATTCACCCAAACCACGTAACCGGGTAGAGACAGATCGCCATATATTCCAGTTTGTACAGGAGCAGGACCAAATATTCCGGATAAAATATTCCGAGTGGGAAACTCTAGATTCTGCTCAATGATATGATCATTCCTTGAGTTCAAAGTATGTCTCCCCTTCCGGTGTAATCACATGAATCCGCTGTGCCTGATCAATTAACGGCAATATCAACAGCATGCTCAGTTCATCAACTGGCAGCGGAGGTTCTCCCTTAAGTAATTCCGTGGAAAAATTGATGGAATACAGTATTTGAGCGTCCCGACCCAAAATCTCAATCTTTCCATCTCCATCAAAGCCAGGGGTCAATCGACTCTCCTGGAGGGTATTGACAGCCAAAATTTCTGGGGGGAGGCTGCGATACAATTTGATTTTTACCAACAAGCCACCGGGCAAAGTGCGATATGGTTCAAATGTATTCATGGGATTCTGAGTTGGGGATTTTTGTGGATCAATCGGCAATTCCTGGCTTGTTGTTATCCCCGCGTTGATCAGAAATGCAGCTAACAAAGCTACTAACAAACCAATTGCGATATGGAACTGAATGCCAAGCCTCCCTTTCATTATTCAAGTCCTTGTCCAGATAACAGCAAGAATTTTTTCAAAAGATGATCTTTACAGGAATCATTATACCCGTACTCGCCAGGCATGCCAGCAGGACCCATGATGGAATTCCGTCCATCCGTGGTTGGTTCGCCATTACAATGCACAAATTCGTCTTGATCTTTGGGACATGATGCCGGGTATGGATTTGGACAGCCATTCGGGCTAAATGCATCTTGTTCCAACCAAATCGGATAACTATATTCATCGCACAAGCCAAAGGTATGCCCCAACTCGTGGGCGGTAATCACAATTGACCCGGATTCAGCAATAATTCCAGCACCATTAAATGTTGTCCAGCCAGCAATTGTGGAATTTCCATTTAGCACTAAATCGCCATCGGTAATTCCAATGTAACGATCTCCTGGAAAGTTGATGATTCCATATTCTTCAACATCCAATTCAAGATCAGAGTTTGACAAATCCGCCCGGCTTAATCCCTCATCTAAAATGGCTACCTTTATTTCAAAATACAAATCCATTTGAGATTCAGTGATAAACAGGTCTGCTTGTTTGCGAGCCTCTTCCCGGAATTTTGACATGGATGATTGCCAGCGCACGGGAATAAACACCAGAATAAATTCCGGTTTTTGTGCGGTTGGTGTGATTGTAGGCGCAGGATTGGTTGACGCAACACTGGTTTGCGTCGGTTCTTCCACCACCGGAGTAGACAAGGTTGGTAATGTGGAGACCAGGGTTGGACTGACAGTTGGCAGTACCGGTGGTCCAAGCGGTTCCGGCATACTGAGACGCCATAAACCCACCCCCAGAACAACCATGAGCGCCAAGATCACCAGTCCATAATCACACAGGATACAAACTGGTCGTTCCCACCAAGGTTCATTCATATTCTTGTTGTTGGCGATATTGTGGCGATACTGTCCAGGTAGCCTTTAAGCAACTGTTGACACAAAAGCCAGAAGCGGTAACCAAAGGTCCCGGGTAAAATAGGCAGTCAATCCCAGAACAATAATAATTAATATTATCCACCAATAATCACATAAAAAGCAAACCAACTTTTCCATCGGGCGTTCGTTCATTTTTCACTCTCCTCTTCATGATTCTTGGGATATCAATATGGAAGATGACCGTATTTTCAGTACTCTACGTCAGTGCGGTACCGTTTATCCACTTTTTTACCTGCCCAACTTCCAATCGCAATCATGAGCAAGCCGTTCAGGAAAATTCCAAAACAAAGGGAAATTGGTTCGGTAAATATAAACACGCCCAAAGCATCCCGGACAATGCCCCTGATGATAATAAAAATCCAGGTGATGATAAAGGTAATGAGTGCGGCACCCATTCCAGCTGCTGCCACGCCTTCCAAATGAGCGGGGTCATCTTCCTGCCTGAAATGTTGTTTTTCAGCAGCGGCTTGACCAATAAAAAAACCCACCAGGAGTTGAATCAGGAAGCCAATCACATCACCCTTGTTGGTTCCCTGGTCGATGAGCATCAGGATTAAAAATACAATAACCACAATCATGCCGCCAACCAGACCCATTGAGAATCCGGCACTGGATGTATTCCGGCGTGGAGGTGCATCATTCATGGACAGGGAACCCCTTTTGCTTGTTGAAAATGATCTTTCCATTCCTGGGGTGTGGTTCTGGGTGGCCTGGCATCCATTAATCGATAGATAAGAGAATCAGGATATCGCTGAATATCTAACTGGCGAGCCATCTCCCTCCAATCATATTCCACCCGCCGAAAAGTGACTCTGTGATTTGTGGTATCCAATATTGCATACGATGCCCGATGATCCAGGTCGCGCGGTTGCCCCACCGATCCAGGATTAATCATCGCAATCCATCCGTTTAATTCATATGTTTCTCCAGGGAGGACCCTCACTGGTTCGTACCGATATGCCTGCGTGTCAATTGGATCTTCAGCGAGTGGTTGCCCACTGGTGGGGTGCGCAATGATCAGGGCAGGGATGTGGGTGTGCCCATAGATTTGCACCCTTGGACGGTGTCTCTGATGAGCCTGGGTAAAAAGCCTATCAAAACTTGAAGGAATAAGAATCCTTAACCAGGAATAAATATACCTTGTCGGATTTTCTTGATCACCATGAACCAAAACATAGTCCACCCCGTCCAGATCATGGGTGACCGGTCTTTCTCCATTGGTTAAAAATCCGTCCACAAAAAAGGAAAAAACCTCTGGCTGTTCCCGGAGAAGTGCTTTATGACGAGTGATGGCTTCCTGGGCTTCTTGAGCAACCCCCTCGTTGTCCCGGCCAAGCATCTGGTTGTGAAGCATAATTTCGTGATTGCCAAGGACCCAATCGCCCGGTTTCAGGTTTTCCCGGATCCATTGAATGGGTGTTACAGGATCTATCCCATAACCAACCACATCCCCCATGAACCAGTAACCATCCACATTCCATTGATGACTGTCAGCCAACACGGCATTCAAAGCAGAAGGATTGGCATGGATATCTGATAAAAGGGCTATTTTCATCGGAACAATCTCCGGAACAATATCCGCCACCACGGCTCCGGGTTCTTCCAGCCGTTCAAAACATTCTGATAGACTTCAATCTCCTTACTTTCCTCCGGCGTCAACGCTCCCATACGGATTGCCCGGGCAATCAATTTTTCCATGTATTGTTGATTCATGGATCCCGCAGCTTGCCGCCATTGTTCCTGTGTTGGAAAACCGCCTTCATTCTCTACGGTTTTACGAAGATCCTTCAGTTTTTCCTCAGCTGCCACCAGGTATGAACCGATAACTTCACCAATCTTTTTGACTTCCTCCTGGATTGTTTGTGCTTTTTTGGAATGGACATTGAAGGGTTCTGAGTCGCCATAAGGTCCAGCCGAGATCATCCTTCTAAGTTCATTGCCCCCATCAAGCAACTCCTGCCAATCCCGAATCTGAACCCGCAAGCCCAAAGCCTCCCCATTTTCCTGGATCTCAGTCCAAAGATGATCCAATTGATCTTTGCCGCCTTTGCAGATCTTTCGCCATTCTTCAAATTTTTTCAATTCCTGGTCGCGGTCACCGGCTATCTTTTCAAGTTCATCCCATCCCCTGATCTGTTGTGGATCATTGTCCTCATAACAATAGATATTGGGAATGGATAATCGGTTGCTCATGATCCTTAAAACAGTCTCGTACTGTGCCTGGTCAAGATATTTCCAGGTTTTTCCATTCCCACGGAATGGGAGCGTTCTGTAAAGCCTGATCGTTTCAATAACGGCATTAAAATTCTCCATGGTACCAAATTGATGCCGCAAGTCATCGTTTACTTTTTGGAGGGTTTTCCGGATCTCTTTGTATTCCTCCAGTTTTTCCTCATATGCTGTTACCTCAATAAATCCTGCAACGTCCAAAGCTCGAATCTGGTTCAACAGTTGGTCCAATTGATCAAAGTTACCGGTTTGAATGGCTATATTCCAAAAATCCTCTGAACTTGCCGAAGCCAATAATTCGTCGGCTTGTTTTAATTGTCGAAGCCGGTCAACCAACTTTTGGGTTGCCTGGGAAAAAGCATCTTTATTTTCAATATCCCGCTGAAAGGCTTGCGCGGCTTTTTCAGATGCCTCTGCCCTGGCTTTCAGTGCTTCAGCTTCCCGAATGGCGTCTTTCAGGGGCATTTGGTTGAAGTCATCCAGATGCTTCAATTGTTGCATAATTTGGCGAATCTGGGGTCCAAGGCTTGCTTTACGTTGATCAAGTTCTTCCCATGCCCTGCTCTTTTCTTGTGAAATGCCGGCTTGTTCTTCAAGCGATGTCAGATCCAATAGAATCTCAATTACCTTAAGTTTTCCCTCATCGCCCTGTTCATTCTCCAGCTCCTCAACATTCCGTAATATTGCCTGTTCTGCTGAATGGAGAATTACATCGCGTTTGTTGACGAGTCTACGCTCATCCTTCCCCAAAGGATTTTCCAATGCCTCCCTCAGGATTCTCAGGGCTTCCAATGCTCCTCGTTCCTCGCCCGTCCAAGCCTCCCCCACCCGCGTGAGGATTCCCCGGACATATTGCTCCTGTTCCAATTCCTTGCGGGTGCTTTCCAGGCTTGCTAGTTGTTGTTCGTACTCACTGGCAGGTCTATCTGTATAATCTCTTGTTAGGTTTTTCTCCGCATCCTCCAGAGCCCGGAACGCATCCTCAAAGTTACCCAGGGCGGAATGCGTACGCGCTAATAGCCTGGATACCTCCCAGGAGCGGCTAAAAATCACATTATCCTGGGCAGCCTGTAATTCCTCAAGTGCTTCTTCTGGTTTTCCTTGCACCAGCCACTTTTCAACTTTTGCAATTAATTGTCGAATGCGGGCATGCCGCAAGCGTTTTTCCACAATGGGGGTCCCTGGGTGATAACGATCTAATTCCTCCCAGATCTTCACAGCCTCGTCCCAATCCCCTGTTTTTTCAAGAGATGAGGCTCGCAGAATTCCCCATTTGACTTCAATCCACTGGACTGCAGCACGTTCACTCTCGCTTTGAAGCAGGCCTACTTCCCGCAAGCCCCTTGCGTTTTCCGCCAATTGGCGGATTTCTTCCTCGGTCAGGTCGGATTCCTGCCTGGTGCGTGCTTGCTGGATAGGCGCCAGCAGAGCCGGGCGCAATTTATCTTCCAACGCGCGACGCTCCTGTCGGGCATCTGCCGTTCGAAGTGATTCGTGGTAATCGGGCCAGCCTGCCTGTCCTTGGTCTGTCTCACCGGCAATGTAACGGAAGATTGCCAGGGCGGTCATTTGTTCTTTCGCACCAGGTTTATTCGCCAATTCCTGGGCTTCCATATACAACTTCTGGAATTGGGGAGTATGTTCGATGCATTCCTGGATTTTCTTCGCTTCCGGGGAGGTCTCCTTTAAAAATTCCTCCAAAAGTTTTTGCAAACGTTGCTTTGTTTCGCCGCCTGCCTTATTGATATCTGTTTGTAAGTCGCTTTTTGTTTTCGAAAGGACCTGGTTTGCCTTGGCAATATCAATGTCCTCAATATGTTGCCGGATCTTACTAACTGCCAGCGCAAGGCGTGCCTCCCAGCGTTGGATTTCCACCTGGGAAGTAAAATTGCCCGCCTTCTTGGACTCAAGAATGACGGTCGCAAGCTCAAGAACACGCTGCCAGTTGTGGTCATAGTACGCATTGTCGAGCGCATTAAGATTCTCATCGATGCTCTGGTACTGGTCAATTTCAGACTGAAAGACAGATAAATCGGTAAATTCCTGGTACCTGGGATTGGCATGGACCTGCCGGAACAACGCCAGCCCCGCTGCCCTTGTGGAAGGCTGTAATACCTGGGCGCGGATTTGTCCGATATACTTTTGAAGTTCCAGCCAGTTGGATTCGGTTTGGGTAACCCGCTCTCCTAATTCCTTCAGCTTTTGGGAAAGTTCTTCCAGTTGCGGGTGGATAGGCTTTTCAGGCCAGCGCGCCAGTTCTTTTTGTGCTTTCCCAATCCGATCGCGTGCTTCATTATACTGACCATGTTTTCTTTCCAACTCAGCCTGGTTCAAAGCACCCTGGATGGTTGAGACAAGCTCCACCAACGCCGTATCGCGTGCCTGGTCTATTCTTGTACAGGATTTCCCATTGGGTCCCCCCAAGCCTTCCAGGTATGAGAACACACCGCTTGCCTGCAGAACCAGGGAAAACGCTTCCACAGAATCTGTGGCTTGTTCAGCCCGCGATAATAACTGGAGTGCTTCACGTTCCCGCTTCTCCAGCGCTTCAATCTCTGATCGCTTTGCTTCAAGGATTCGCCTGTGTTTTTCTGAAAACGGTTGGGTAAGAGCTTTGTCCAACCGGGCACGTGCTCCCGTTGGAAATGCGGGCAAGAGTGCTGCAATCCGCCCAAGTTCATATTCTGCTGTATCTGCAGAGCCTTCCTCAAGATGTATTTCGGCTTCTGCCAATGCCTCTGTTATTGGTAAATAGGTATTTGTGGTCTCATCCCAAATCACCGTCTCTCTGCCGGCGGCAACCCGTTCCCTGATTTTTTTCACAGCATCAACTCTACCCTGCAGGTCACCAAAGCGCATTTGGGTGGTGTCCTGTCCCATCGCCTTCCGGGTTTCCTCAAAATATGTTCGAGCTTCGGTAAGCTTTTTCTTAAGCTCCTGGGGCAACAAGCCTTCCTGGACCAATGCCTCTGCCCGGTAAATTACCTCGCCCAATTTTTCGACATCTCTTCGTTCACCCAACCCAACGCGCAACTCCCGCAAGGTTGCTTCGGGTAATTCTCCTTCCAGCCCCGCATCCAATTCCCGCAGGGCTTTTATGGCATGTTGATTTTCGGGATCGATCTGCCTGGCTTCCTGGTATTGCTTGCGCGCCTTTTCCCTGTCACCCGCCGCCCTGGCTTCATCACCGTTCCGCAGAACTTCCTCAAGTCTCTCGTTCAGTTTCTTGCGTGCCGTATCAAGCTGGGGATCCAATTCCTCACGAATTGCCCCAATTTCGTTGGGAAACCGTGCCAGCAAGGAATTGCCAAGACTGAGTGCCTCCTGGTATTGACCGTTCCGCACCATCTCCCGGACATTCTCCATCTCCCGGCTCACCATCTTCTGGGCAAGTTGATCAGCCCCCTCCCGATGATCCCCTTCCCCCAACGGGAAAGTATCAACCGGTATCGAGGGGGTGTCTTCCTCCTGAACAGGCGGTTCAGTTTGGGCAGGAATTTCCGTTTCATCCCGGGTGTCTGGAACCGGAGGGGGGGTAATTTCCTCAACTGGTCCAGTCACAGGGGTGGAGGGTGTTAATATTGATTCATCCTCCGGCTCCGGCTCTACCTCCGGTTCAGTGGCGGAAATCTGAAATATCGGCAATCCAGTGGTTTCTTTTTCATCCAGTTGTGTTCCAGGTTCCTCCACCACCCCTTTGGCGGGCGGATAGATTTGAACCCAAATGGTGCGTGCTTGGGGTACATGCAGACGTTCAAGGTCACCGATTTGGATCGGGCAGCTACCATCTCTCCTGCCATCCAACCACTCACGGAGATTTCGCAGGTAATTCCGTAATTCCCTGGCATCCTCCGTCCATCCATTTTCCTTGCAGGTCACAATATGCTTTTCAATGTGATCTGCCAATTCCCGAAATAATGCCCTCTGTGCCTTGTTAAGCCCCATCGCTATCACCTAAATGATAAGAGTTTATTGTTCAGTTGCCAATAGTGCAACGGCATCAATGGCAACTCCCATGGTTGAATTCGCAGGCAGAACCATCCGTAATCCAAGTTTCCTCTCGTTATCCATCTGCCATGTACTCAGGGAAACCCACTCGCCAAAGTATGCCGATTGATCCAATGGACGGGGATCTCCCAACGGTTCGCCATCTGCCAACAGGACATATTGTACCCCAGCCTTGGCATATTGTGCTGGAATCCAAACGCGGACTTCATATGTGCCCGCCGGATACAAGCCGGGAAACTCCCAATCCACAAATGATATTATGGAAGTTTGTGGCGTCCGTGTCCGCAGAGACCCTCCCCACGCCGGGATATCCGCCATAATCACCCACTCTTTTTGTTCATTCAGGTCTTTTAATGGCTTGTTATCTGAAATCACCCCATATGTGGCATTCGCATCATCCACGCAGGCAAGAATCCGGCGGCTGCCCTGCAACAGGTTGATCATACTCGTTTGATCTTCCGAGACATGTAATACCAGGATATCGCTCAGGTTAAAATATTCCCCCTCTCCCAGCTGGTTTACCAGGGTTGTGATTTCAATTGCCTGGGGGGAAGACAACTGGTAATATCCAATCAATTGCCATTGATCTCCCGGTTGATCGCCAGCTTTTTGATAGCGAACCACCTGGTCGCCAAAAATGGGAGGGATGGGATTGCCATCCGAGAACACATTAAACAATTGTGTCCCCAATGAGACTTCTTTACTATCCAGCACAAAAATGGCATACACGCCTTCCGGTAACTTCTGGTCCATTTTCCAGGATACGCTGGCATTTCCGACGGTGGTATAGAAGATATTTGTCGCCTCAACAGCTTTCATCTGCCAAACCCCAGCGTCCGAGGTGGGAGGTTCCACATGGGCGGATAATGACGGGATCCGATAAAGATCCACAGCAGGAAGGGGGGCAACAATTGACAAATCTTCCCCATGAACTTTGAAGGTGGATTCCTGGGGGATCGGTGTAGGGGTGGCTGCGGGAGGCGTCTCAGGTGTCGGAGGAATGTAACTGGTGGTCAATTCCTGATACACTTGTGCCCTCAAAGTTGGGAACTGTGCTGTTGCAGTGAGATTTTCCCAATAATTTGCGGTGGCTTCCGCCGCATTGATGGCATCGGGACCTGGCGTTAAGATATAATCAAGGGCTTTTCCCCAGCCAGCCAGCCCGCCCAACAATACCAGGAACAACATGACGATAAGAAACCAATTCACTGCTCTCAACCTGCGGGCAGAATTCTTGCGCTTTTCTGCTTCCTCTTTGATCCGCCTACGCTCAGCCTCTTCGTCTCTCTTTTTCTGGATAGCCTGTTCCGTCAAATTCGCCCAGATTTCTTCCGTCAGGGCGTCATTCAAAACCCGCAAGTCGGGCACCTGTGCCAGGATCCGCAGAAATTCATTGACATCATTCGATTGGGCGGCTTTATGGATCTTCTCGATGTAATCTTTTGTGGGCATATTGCCAGATATTGTGGGTGTCATGCTTTTCCTCCGGCATTTCCTGCCTGGTAAAATTTTTGTAACTCCATAACCCTGATTGCCCTCTTAACAATTTTAAAGAATTGGGGATCATTTTTGTCGAGTTCTTTATATTTATTGCCCAGACTTTTTAAACACTCATCCAAGTATTGATGTACCAGTCGATCTTGCAAATATACAAGTGGAATACCAGACTCCTTATACGTTTCGAGCGTCTTGAGAATCCCTTCATCAAATAATCCCTGCCCAAGAACAAGTGTGTTTTCCTCCACCCAAGCCCGCCAGGCATCCACTTTACTAATCTGATCTTTAAGTCCCTTCCATTCTGGTGTTCGACCATATTCGGCTTCAAGGGAAGTCAATTGTGCCCGCGCCTCATTGAGATTTCCCTGGTTAAGTAACTGTTTGACTTCATCAAGTTGCCGAAGGGCGAAATTCAACTGCTCCTGCACCTGCTTCAGGATTGTTTCCAGGGTTTCCACCCCAACATGATTGATTCGGGGGACAACCCACTCAATATATCCTTTTACAAGCTCCAATTCCAGCTGATATCTCTGCAAGTACTGGTAACATCCCTCCAGAAATCTAATTTGATTCTGGCTGATATCAATACTCAACGATTGTAACGAAGCATTACTGATTCCCAGTTGTTCAACCTGTTGCGGAATTTGTTCCAATTCCTCAATGCGGCTCCTTTGCCTCTTTAAATCGGCAAGAGTCTTTTCTTCAAGTTCATGAAACTGGGCGTCGTTCTCCCGGTCTTTTTGTACCCTGGTTTGTATTGCCGCCAAATTGTCAGCAATCTCGTTGATCTCATCCAACCTGTAATTCAACGGCTCCGCAACCCGTCTGCACTCAACCATCCTGGCGGCAACTTCCTTCAGGCGGCTGGCAATCAGTTGAAAACTGGCAGGGGCAGTGCGGTCTGCCAGGTGCTGGCTGACTCCTTGTGGATCTTCCAGGTAGAGCATCGTGCTCATCCATTGGATTTGCTCGTCCACAATTTTGGTGGCTTTGTCTTTTTCACGGGTTTCAATATCTTCAGAAGTTTTTATAAATTGAAGGGCAAGATCGTCCTCTTTCAGGGATCGGGCAAGCTCCGCAGACTGACGAAACAGATCCGGTCGATTTGTCTGTTCGGCTTCTGCTTTCATGCGTGATAAAAACCACCTGGCGGTACCCG
>Ga0208459_1002309_pt1 | contig 16264 bp, 9 predicted proteins | sample AD_UKC087_MetaG_FD_184433 | JGI IMG/M metagenome (GOLD analysis project Ga0208459, IMG submission 184433) | Active sludge microbial communities of municipal wastewater-treating anaerobic digesters from USA - AD_UKC087_MetaG (SPAdes) (version 2) | ecosystem: Engineered > Bioreactor > Anaerobic >... | reverse complement strand
TTATGCATCCTTGCTTACCCACATTTCCTGGAAGCGGCGGCTTTTATTCTGGGTGTTTTTGCGCTGTTATTCATTGGCGAACAAAAACGCCAGTTACGCTTTGCTGTACTGGCGGGTGTTGTGGCATTTTTACTGGGCTGGCAGCATGGATATGATTTGATCATTGTTTGGGCTATTCCCTGCGTTTTTGGTGCAATGAGATGGATTCTGGACAGACAATTCCCGACCTACTGGTTCAAAGCCATGCTCATTACTGGATTGGTTTCCCTGCCGCCTGCAATTTATAATTTCCTGCTCACGCAACTTGATCCCACCTGGGACGAAGTGCTTGCACAATTTGCCAATGCCGGCGTGTACACTCCCAACCTTCTGCACTTCTTTATTCTGATGGGATTGCCGTTGATCCTGGCTGTCATCTCGGCGGTAAAGCTATTCATCGCAGGATGGAAAACTAAGTTTGTCGAAATGCGTCAATCTCCCGCCATTCTCTTCCTGCTGGTATGGTTTTTTGTTGGTTGGGCATTAACCTATATTCCCACTGATTTTCAGATTCATATGATCAACTCGTGGCAGGTACCAGTCATATTGCTTGGAATGCTTGGTTTTTTCCGCTGGGTATTGCCTTGGCTTCAAAAAATCTTCCGTTCTGTCAAGATCATTAAGGCGGCATCCATCCTGCTTGTGGTATTCTGCGCCCTGACGAATCTCTATCTTTTTGCCTGGCGGTTTTATGACTTGTCCCGCTATAGCTACCCATACTACCTGCACAGGGATGAGGTCGCAGCCCTCAAATGGTTGGAGGAGAACAGCCCGGAAAATGCCGTCATCTTAAGCAGCCTGGATGTTGGACAGTATATCCCCGGCATCACTGGTCGGCGGGCATTCCTGGCACATTGGGCGCAGACACTGGATTTCTATGGCAAGCAGTCCCTTGTAACCGATTTCTTTACCCCCTCCGTTTCAAACGACCGTCGTGACGAAATACTGAAAGATTACCAGGTTTCCTATGTGTTATGGGGACCTAGTGAAAGATTACTGGGATCATACGATCTGGAACAGACACTGTTTTTAAAAAATGTGTTTTCATCAAATACCACAAACCTATTTCAATTCGACCAAAATCCTACTACAATGGAAATGGAAACTTTTTATAAGTATCCCCCTCAAGCCAGTGTTCCCCTCAAGTGTGTGAAATGAAAGCCATTGTAATCATTGTCTGTTGTGCCTTACTGATGTCCTTGGCAACATTTGGTGTCAAAGCACAGGAAGGAAATTGGTCAGACCCGGTCGCTCTATCTGGTACCGGACCTTCCGTTTGGTTCCCCTCGATTGAAGCGGATGTTTATGGGGTAATTCATGTAGCGTGGGCTGAAAACAATGCCCCCATTGATTCCGTAATGTACACCAATACAAATGATGGTACAACCTGGAACACGCCAAACGATATTATTGCAATTCCACAAACTAGGGGATCAGAAGCAACCCGTCCCGATCTTCTTTATAACCGCTCTTCAGAGTTGCTTCATCTCACATACCATTATTATGATATCTACGCAGCAGAAGCAGATATCACCCAGGTGTTTGATCCCAATCAATGGTCACAATATGCCTTGATTAATGATCCAACCCAGAATGCTTACTATGCCGTCAGCGAATTGGATGGGAATTTTACACAGCACCTGTTGGCAACGTGGAATCGACCAGATCCAACCTGTGGGGTCTGTTACCACGTGTTTTACCGGCAGCGTTCAATTGGGGAAAAACGATGGTCTGATCCGGTCGATATATCTCAGGAAAACACAGGGGCAGCCAAACCCGTACTCTTCATTGATGATCAGGATTACCTTCATGCAATCTGGGAGGCGAGCGACCAGGGTGGCGGCGCATATGGAAGAGTGGAACGACCATCTTATATCGTATATACCAGATCAACAGATGGGGGAACTACCTGGAGCGAACCAATCAACCTGGGTACAGGTGTAGATGAAAGTCGGAATCCAGCCATCAGCCAGGATGCAAATGGACAATTGATTGTAGCCTGGCTGGGGTTGCCAGATGATGAAGTGTTTTATCAAATTTCTACAGACGGGGGAGAAACCTGGTCAGAACCAGACACAATCCCAGGGGTATTTGGGGGATTTACCATTTTTGCAACCACACTGGATATCTATTCCATGGCTTCGGATAGTGATGGAAATGTACACCTTGTTTTTGTTGGACGAACTTCTGCGGGTGGGAGATATCTGGAATTAATTCATGTAGTGTGGAATGGATCGGAATGGTCGAATCCGGAAATTATTGCATCCTATTCGGGCGATGCCCCGGAATGGCCTCAACTTGAAGTATCCAATGGGAATATTCTTAATGTCGTGTGGTTTTTGAGGGATGAGGCAAATAACTGGGACCCGGACCATGGTAACTATTCGATTTGGTATTCACGGGCTGTGACAAGCTCCACGCAGATTGAACCCGAACAATTACCAACCCCAATTCCGACAGCAACTGAAATTGCGGTTCCTGAAATGACAGCCACATCACAAATCATTCCAACTTATACCGTAGTGAGTACCATCCCTTCTGGATATATTCCAGGCAAGGACGCAGTGTACAAGGAAACCGATTACTTAAAAATAGTCGGGATGACTTTATTGCCCGTCCTGGCTTTTGTTGTTCTCGTTGTGATTGTCGTTCTGTATCGGAAAAGGAAATTTTAAATTAAGAAGCGTAAAGCCTGATGAATATCCTCTTTCTTGTACCCTACATACCCTCCAGGATTCGGATAAGACCATACGAGTTTATCCGCCATCTTGCCAAAATTGGTCATTCCGTAACAGTGGCGACACAATTTACAAATCACGACGAGGAGAATGACCTTGAAGTTATCAAACCATACTGCGAACAGATCCTCTCTGTTCCCATATCTTCAACCAGATCAATAATCAATTCCATTCTGGCAATTCCCACACAATCCCCACTGCAATCATCTTTCAGTTGGAATCCAACGCTGGCAAAGAAAGCGCTGGTATTACTCAACCAATCAAAAGATCCCAGGTACGACATAATCCACGTGGAACACCTGCGCGGAGTACGCTTTGGGCTGTTTTTACAAAAACATGTTGATATTCCGATTGTTTGGGACAGTGTGGATTGCATCAGTCACCTTTTTCGACAAAGTTCAATTTCCAATCCCAAACGTTTACAAAAATTAATCAACAAATTCGAACTTCCACGCACAGAAGCATTCGAAAGGAAAATGCTCCATCAATTTAATAAAATATTGGTTACATCATCAAACGACCGCGAGGCTCTGCTTGGCTTAAATTTACCCGGATCTCCGATTCCCCCCATTGAAATAGTCACTAATGGAGTAGACTTGGATTATTTCCATCCAGGCTTATCTCCACGCCAACCCGATACCATCGTCATAAGCGGCAAAATGAGTTACCACGCCAATATTCATATGGTACTCCACTTGATTACGAATATCATGCCTTTGGTTTGGAGACAACGCCCACAAGTGAAAGTATGGGTTGTTGGAAAAGATCCGCCTGATTCCATTCGCTCCTTTTCCAACGATCCACGGATCACTGTCACCGGTATGGTTGATGATATTCGTCCATACCTGCAAACTGCAACGGTTGCTGCTTCCCCGCTTGGATATGGAGCAGGCGTTCAAAATAAAGTACTGGAAGCCATGGCATGCGCCACACCAGTTGTGTCAAGTTCTTTGGCTGTATCTGCCCTTCAAGTTAAACAAGGACAACAGGTTCTTGTTGCTGATCAGCCATCAGATTTTGCCCAAAGAATTCTGGATGTATTGGAAAATCCAAGTCTTGCCATGTCCGTGGGGCAGGCAGGTCGCCTGTACGTGGAATCCACACATCAGTGGGATGGGATTGCAAAACATCTTCAAAACATTTATACTGATTTAATCGTAGCAGGTCATTAAGAGGGTGTCATGAAACTGAAATTGTTGCTTAAACCGATCCTAACCTGGTGGTGGATGATTGCATTGGCTTCTATAATCGCGGGGGTAACCACGTTTTTCATAGTCAGGCAACTACCCAAAGTGTACAGCGCCCGAACCATGTTAATGGTCAGTAGTACAATCAATGACCCAAACCCGGAAGTATATCAATTTAATATTACATCTCAACTGGCTCAAACTTATGCCTATATCGGATACCAGGACACGGTTCGTAATGCAACCATGCAGGCACTTAATCTTCCGAACCTTCCCGACTATGAAGTCACCGCACTCACCGGAGGATTTCTGGAAATCACTGTAACAGACATTAACCCGGTATACGCAGCAGAAGTCGCCAATGAACTGGCACACCAGTTAATCAATATCAGTCCCACCAACCTGGAGCAATCACAACAAGCCCAACTTAATGATTTCGTACAAACTCAGCTTGTTGATTTACAGGTCAAGATATCCCGAACTCAAGAAGAAATAGCCGCCAAAGAAGCTGACCTTTCAGATGCAACCAGCGCAAGTGAAATTTCGCAAATTCAGAATGATATCGTAGCATTGGAAACCAAATTAACTAACTACCAAACCACCTATGCAAGCCTGTTGACCACCACAGGAAGTTCAGCCATTAACACCATTTCTGTGTTTGAGCCAGCCAGCGTACCACGATATCCCATCGGACCCAAAATATTATTGGTCGTTTTAATTGCTGTAGCTGGAGGGTTTGTCCTTTCAACCGCTGGTGCATATATAATCGAATATCTCGATGATTCCATAAAGGAAATTAACGAAATTTCTGAATTGATAGAAGCGCCAATTATTGCTGCAATTACTCAACTTCCCAAGGAAAAAGGGTGGGATTACCTGAAACAAAATCCCGATTCGGCAGTTGCAGATTCATTCCATATGCTTAACGTCAATCTGGGATTCATGGGAATCGACCATCCGATTCATACCATCCTGATTACAAGCCCTGGTCCGGCTGATGGGAAATCCACAATTGCAATCAACCTGGCTTATACGATGGCAAAAGGAAATAAATCTGTGGTCATTGTGGATGCAGATTTACGACGTCCCAGCCTGCATACAACAATGGGAGTATCAAACGACCTGGGACTCAGCCGACTATTTATTGAGGATATCGAACTAAAAGAAGTACTCCAACCAATCAATGATGGGAAAATATTCTTGATTGCCTCCGGTGATCCCCCCCCCAATCCCACCGATCTTCTGGGATCCTCACGGATGGAACTCATTTTGGACGAGCTAAAACATTTATTTGATGTTGTAATCATTGACTGTCCTCCCATGCTTGTTCCAGACACATCTGTCCTCTCCAAAAAGGTGGATGGCGTTCTATTGGTAGTACGTCCTTCCCACACAACCCGTCGGACGATTCAGCTGGCAAGAGATCAATTGCGGCGAGCTGGAGCTCGCATTCTCGGGGTTGTTGCCAATGGTGTATCGGCACAAACCCATTATTACGGTGGATATTATCACAGCAGGTCAACAGAAAAAAGCGATCGAAAAAAGCGAAAGCCGGCTGCTCCATCATCTTAAAGCCAAGGATATATCTAATTTATCATTCCCAGGGATGAAGAAATAAGATTTGATGGTAGATTGCGGGTATACAGCCGTACAACCTTTCAAATTTGTCAACTTGATTTAATCTTAATCGGTCAATTATCTGGTATATTAGGCAAAGTTATATCCGGTATATGTCCATAATTGGTCATAATCGTATTGGGTCAGGCTGCTGGCACTTTCACACCAGATGTCACTATTGGTGCCGATTGACAATATTTCGAACCTGACCATATCTCAGGGCAACCACATCCATCGCTGCCTCGCTGAAATCCGCGATCAACTTCCCTGAATTCAAATGAGGACAGGATGAATTTTGTAATTCGTAAAATTTTTTTAATACTGACAATTTCTCTTCTGATCAGTCCCATTTCAGCAGTTCTGGCTTCTTCAAAGCATGATGTTGATAGCCCCACCGCGCTCTACCTGCCAATCATTTCAAATGGCGTCTCCCTTGCATCAGCACCACAAGCATCAGCACTATTCTTTGATCTCCCCTCTGACGAAATGAATCTGGCAAACGGTAGTTTTCCAGTTATCTGGTTCGGCGAGGTCCGGAATACTGAAAATTATGTTGATGTCCGTGTTGCATACAATCGGGAAGAATTATTCCTTCGACTGCATGTCTTTGATCGACGGTGCTGGTATGATCGATATGCTCCTTTTGACGAGCCGACTCAATGGGATGCGGCTGCAATCTATTTGAACTTAACCGGTAATGTTGGATCCGTACCCACACCACAAACGTATCGATTTGTTGCTCAATTTGATTATTACCCTAAACCACCTGATGAGACAAAAACGGACGTTTACCGGGGTAACGGCTCAGGCTGGTCACCCATTGAGGTTCCTTTCACATTGATTTCTTCCTATACTGGACATGAACCAAATGATGACGGTGATGATCGTGGATGGACTGCTGTCATTCGTATTCCTTTCAGCAGTCTGGGGCTCCAGGAGATGCCCAATACGGGTTCCATCTGGGGATTATCAATTGTCAATTATGACCGTGATGATGCAAATGGAGCGACGGTTGACTATAAAACCTGGCCGCGCTCACCTGATTTCAACCAGCCAGGCAGTTGGGGGCAGCTAAGATTTGGATACCCAAGCTATAACCCTCCTCCCGGTGATCCATCCGGTACGACATATATCCGTCAGGGATTGAATAATGCAATCGTGAGTGATGCATCCGCTGGTGGATATGCCGTGTGCGGCGCTGGAACAGATTTCTGGGAAACCTGGGGAGATACAAACGAATCGTTTTATAATGACGACCTTTCCGATTTCAATGTTCAGAATCAGGGAAATGTTGCAGATTGGCCCTGCTTCTCAAAAGTATATGTCTCCTTTCCCCTGGATCAAGTTCCTGCTGGTAAGAAGATTTTATCTGCCACGTTAAAAATGCATATCTGGGGAGCTGCTGGTCCGTACCCCAAACCGGGCTCTTTGATCCATGTATACACAATATCAGAACCATGGAATGAATTCACTCTCACATGGAATAATGCCCCATACATTGAGAGATATATCGATCAAACCTGGGTTGCAACCATCACAACCGATCCTGGTTTTCCGGGGATCCCTGTTGAATGGAATGTCACCAGTGCGGTAGCCGAATCTTACAACAATGGAAATTCCGTGGATTTGGTGTTGTACTCAAGTGACAACTGGCGTCATAGTGGCAAGTATTTCAGTTCATCCAATACAGGGGATTGGAATGCAGAAGGACGTCCACTGTTGACTGTTGTTTGGAGCGATTAAATTGAAAAAAACAATCACCCCAATTATTCAATACCTCCTTGTGTTTATTCTGCTGATTGGGAATGCTGTAGCTGTACAAGCTAAAGCCCCACTTCCAGAAGGCTCTTCCCCGGAAGATTTGACAACAATATTTTTACCTGTCATTTCCAATTTCAAGCTGAATGCTGGGGATTGGCACCAACTGGGATATGATGCCCAGCGTACGGCAACATCACCCACGCAGGTAAATCCACCTTATTGCATTACCTGGAAGTGGTATGAAGCTCCCATTGCTTCCCGGGCTCAACCTGTTGTTGTAAATGGAAGACTGTTCATTGGTTCCATGAACGGCATCATCTATGCTCGGAATGCAAATACGGGCGCTCCTTTATGGGAATATCAAACGGATGGACCCATTCGTCATACAGGATCAGTTGCGGGAAATATTGTCATTTTTAGTTCGCATGACGGTTACAGTTATGGATTGAATGCTGCAGATGGCAGTTTATACTGGCGCACCTATACTGGACCAAGTGCAACAGCCCCTCTGGTATTGCCGCGTTATACAAAAGTGGTAGTGGGATCAACCAACGGAAATCTCACCGCCCTGGATCCCCACAATGGAGATATTCTCTGGCAATTTTACGCCGGTGCACCCATTCTTACCTCACCTTCCCTCAGTGAGGATGGTCTGACCATTTTCTTCGGCACTGAGGCAATTGAAGCGATTGCTGTTCGATCCAGTGACGGGATAGAGTTATGGCGGACACAATTGGAGGGTTTAAGCCTGGCAGACCGATATCCGGTAGTTGCTGGAAACAGGGTATTGTATCGATCCCAACCGAACCATAATTTCTCATACCTTCTGCGCGAAGGTGATGATGTCATGGATGGAACATATAATGGTGGTACGTTCCAGCCTGTTCTGGACGATTGGTCCGCCGATTGGGCAGGCGTACGATCTCGAATCCTGAATTATCTGAATCAAAATCCATCGAAGAAAACCTTCTTTGTATTGAATACCTCAACCGGTCAATCAGTTGGAACTGCCCCCGTTCTGTATACTTATGGCAGCAATGACATTCCAAATACGCCAGTTGTGGATGGCTCGACTGTATATGTTACTTACCGCGCCCGGCATGGGATCCAAACAGACAGCGGTACCGTAACTGTAAGCACGGATTATGATGCCGAAGCCGGGATCATGAATCTCAGTACGCTGGATATAACAGGATTGCCACTGGTGGAACGAGTGGCAGGACAAATGCAATTTAGAATGACATCCGATGAACCCGCCATGCTTACCAAAGGGGGTAACATCCTTTGGGTGGATAACTGGGAAAGACTGGGGGGGATCAACGTGACAAATAGTGATCTGATCCCTGTTGCTGCGGTCTCCAGCGATTGGCCTGAATGCAATGCCCAATGCGGACAAGGCTCAGAGAATTATTTCTTTCCCATGAGTGGTGGACCTGCATACCCGTTCCCGGAGCCCCGGGTTACAGAAGGAAGGCAGCGTGGCGGTGTGGTAATTGCCAACAACATGCTTTATTGGCGCGTCATTGAAGCTGGTCTGGCAGGAATTTCCCATAAATCCACAGGCACCTGCCCTGCACCCTACGTTTGGACAGGTGCGCAAGGAAACGCCGAGGAAGTTGCTCCAATCATAGTGGAGAATACAATTGTTGAACGGTCACTGGCTGAATATGTGACCCTTGATCTGACTGAGCCAAATCCCAATCCTCCGGCTGAACTGGTTCAAAAAGTCCAGGATCTGGTCGACTCAATCACATCTTCCGGCGATCACCTGATGCCGATGTTCCTTCACCGTGGATATACACGATCCATGGTATGGCCATATAACACAAATGGTGAAGAAGGATTACCAGCAATTACTCATATCTCTTCAGGAAATGCATACTGGTTCGATCCGGGAGAATTGCTATACACAGTAGCAATGGCATATCCCTACCTGACTGCCGATGGACAACAGGCGGCACGTGAATATATACAGGCTGAATGGAACCGGTATCCCCCACTCCAGGATTTACCCTGGGGAGGAATGCCCTGGTTGAAGCAGGGTGTTCAAAGGGAGTTATATGAGGTTCCCTATCGAAGTAACTTGAATAATTGGCCACCGCCTGGTCGTAACCTGGCTACCCTATATGGCTTATGGTTATGGTCAAAAAACACTGGCGATTGGTCTTATGCGCAAACCCATTGGAGTGATGTAACTGCACTATTCAATGCACGTAAAAACTCAATTACTTACTATTCAGATATCGCCGGTGCCATTGGGTATGCCCGAATGGCAGTTCATTTCGGATATACAACAGATTACAATAATGGAGTTGCAGCTGCCGTTGGTGGAATGCAAAATGGTTTGAACTTTTCCAATTTTGCATCTGTTTCTGTCCAACATTACCCGGATCTTCGACCCTCACCACCAAATCGAGCTACTGGTCTGACAGCTCCCATCTTCTTCGGTTTGACTCCTGAAATTGGTCTGTATTTACAGGAACAACTGGGAGGACAGGCGGAAACCTATTTACTGGAACGTGAGACTGGCAATAATTTACGATGGTGGTACCTTACCAGAGCCGGTATCAATGGAGAAATATATGAGACATCGTTTGTAGATCCATCTGCAGCATGGTCGCACTTCCTGGCGCATGCGTATATCGTTGGCGATCCCCAAGCTCAATTGATCCAATGGCTGGACCGACCTTGGGCACGCGGGGATCTATATGCCATCCAAAAACTTGTGGCAGCAATCCAGGCTGAACCTTGAAGCACACTGAAGTCCCGTTCACGCGCATAGCAAAACCATCGAAGCACATCAACGCAGCATCACACAATCATCGAGCACATCACAAAACAATGCACACTCATTACAGCGCAACACAGGACACCACAAAACACCAAAGAATCATCGCAGAACAACGCAAAACAATCTGGCACAACGCAGCCCATTGAAGCACAATGCAACCCAGCCTGGTGCAGCGGCACAGCGAAAAATCGCTGTGCCGCTTCTTTTTCCAACAAAACCCTTTTTTCATGGGAACAACATAAACTTTGCCCTATGATATGATAATAATGATATGAAGTCAAAGACAGTCTCAAAACCGCCCCAATATTTGCGTGGTGTCATTGCACACCTGGTTGCTGGTGCAGCCATATTAATCACCACACTAATATTAATTCCGCTAAAACCTTATTTGGGAATTCAACAAATTGCACTGCTTTACCTGCTTCCCATCATGGTCAGCACCGTGATGGGTGGACTGACACCGGGCATTATGGCGGGTGTGCTTGCATTCTTTACATTTAACTACTACTTTATTGAACCGTACTTTACTCTCCGGGTTCATACCACACAAGATTTAATCACCCTGATCATATTTTTAATGGTCGGAATTGTCATGAGCCAATTAATTGGACAAGCGAGGGAAGGGATTCGCCTGGCAAGGATCCGGGAATGGGAAGCAGTTCATATGTACCAACTGATTTCCGCATTTGCCGGAATTCAGGACCTGAGGAAAATCGTCACAGTACTGGCTGATGATATTCTTAAGACATTTCCTGTGGAATTTGTGCAAATATCCATTCAAAATGATGACAAAACTGAGAAGAACATTACTGTTACCCAGCCAACGGATTTGATACCAAATGCAAATCCCAATATAACCCTTTCCATGGAAACCAACCGGGGGATTGAAGGGGAAATTTCACTATGGCACTCCCATTCCCAATTTACCCAGGAACAGGACCGATTAATTCACGCATATGCAAACCAGGCAGCCCTGGCATTGGAACGCACCCGGCTTGTCCAAAGCGAGAATAAAGCCAGGTTGTTGGAAGAAAGCGATCAGTTAAAAACATCCTTGCTGAATTCCGTCTCTCACGAACTCCGCTCCCCCCTGGCTGTCATCAAGGCATCCGTCTCCAGCTTGCGCAGTGGTGCAGTGGATTGGAATCCTGAGGCTCAACAGGATTTACTATTGTCAATCGAAGAAGAAACTGATCACTTAAATTTACTGGTTGGTAATTTACTGGATATGTCCCGCATTGAGGCGGGAGCCTTACAATTGCAACGTCGCTGGAATTCTATTCTTGAAATTGTCCAGGGAACCCTTTCCAAAATGAAACCCCAGTTGGTGGGTCACCAAATCCTGTTGGAGTTTAGCGAGCCGCTTGCTCTCGTTCCAACAGATTACACCTTGATTGAGCAGGTTTTTATCAACCTTCTCAGTAACAGCGCCAAGTATGCCCCATCCGGTACGGAAATTAGAATTACCGGGTTCCAGGAGAATGACTTATTTCACGTCCAGGTAATTAACCACAGCTCACCTGTCCCGGAGGAACACCTGGAGCAGATTTTTGATAAATTTCACCGGGTTACGGATTCAGACCGAATAACCGGCACCGGGTTGGGGTTGTCCATCTGCAAGGGTATTATCGAGGCACATGGCGGTAAAATCTGGGCGGAAAATGGCAGGGATTGTTTTCTGTTTCACTTTACACTCCCCCTGGCAATGGATGGTGCTCTACCTGATATTCCAAAGGAAGAAGGCGATGGAGAAAGATCCACTCATCCTGCTGATTGATGACGAACCTCAAATCCTGCGGGCATTAAAAACCATCCTGACAGGTAATCATTTTCGAGTCATAACAGCCCCCACGGGGGAACAAGGGCTGGCGCTTGCCGCGACCCAATCGCCCGATGTGATCATCCTTGATCTCACATTACCTGATATGGATGGCATCCGGGTATGTGAAGAAATTCGGGAATGGTCCCGCACACCAATCATTGTGCTTACAGTGCGGGATGGCGAAAGAGATAAAGTGTCCGCTTTGGATAAAGGTGCGGATGATTACCTGACCAAGCCTTTTGGAATCGAGGAATTACTCGCCCGCATCCGGGTGGCATTACGCCATGCCGAACAAACTGTTGGCAACCGGCAAAACATCATCAAGGCGGGACCGATTACCATTGACCTTGCAAAACGGATTGTACTTCGCTATGACGAAGAAATCCGACTAACAGCCACAGAATTTAAACTGCTGGCGTATCTCGCCGCCCATGCAGACAGGGTTCTGACTCACCAGGCAATTCTGACACATGTTTGGGGAAATGAATATTTTGATCGGGTTGAGTATTTACGGGTTTACATTGGGCAGCTGCGCAGGAAGATTGAAGGTAATCCTGATGAACCCAGGTTGCTTATCACTGAATCTGGCATTGGTTACAGGTTTCATACAATGGAATAGTATTTCCTTTTTTATTTTTTCTTTATAAATTCACCGATTCTTTTGTGACCAATTTATCTCTGAAGAATATACTGTTTTGGTCAAGCGACAAAACAAATGGACTGTTACCACCACGCCATGAAACCAACGGCGCCAGAGTAACCAGAGAGAAAATTGGTTGCGAACAAATGAAATCAGAAGTGTTAAGAGGAACAGCTATTTTTGAGCCGGATATTCATCAGGCTCCCCCGAAAAGCTGGCGGAATTTATTAATCGGTCATCCCCTGCCTACTGCAGATGCTCCCAACCAGACCATTGGAAAACTGGTTGGGCTGGCGGTATTTGCCTCGGATGCACTATCTTCAACGGCATACGCCACTCAGGAAATCATGGTAATCCTGGCTGCCGCAGGAAGTGGTGCCTTGGGCAATGTCTTTCCAATTTCCCTTGCCATTGTGGCTTTGATCATTATTGTCAGCATATCCTATGAGCAAACCATTCATGCATATCCCGGTGGTGGTGGTGCCTATATTGTTGCCCGGGATAATCTGGGGGAACTGCCTGCCCAAACTGCTGGAGCTGCCTTGCTGACCGATTATATACTCACGGTTGCAGTGTCCATCTCTTCAGGGATTGCACAAATTGCGTCTGCGTTTCCAGGATTGTATCCCTACCGCGTGGAAATTGCAGTTGGGATGGTGTTCCTGGTGATGCTGATCAACCTGCGGGGGGTCAAAGAATCTGGAATTACTTTTGCCATCCCCACCTATTTCTTTGTGGTGTCAATGTTTATTACCGTTGGCTGGGGTATCCTCCGCTTCATCACTGGGAATTTGGGTACAGTCACCAATCCCCCGGCAGAAACTTTTCCAGTCACGATCGGAGTGATAACCCCATTTCTTCTACTCCATGCCTTTTCCTCCGGAACCTCTGCAATGACCGGCATTGAGGCAATATCGAACGGAATTACAGCATTTAAAGAACCGCGAAGTAAAAATGCGGGCATTACACTAATCTGGATGGCGGGTATCCTTTCCACCCTTTTTCTGGGAATTTCTTTCTTATCCGGTCAGATCAGGGCTGTTCCATCAGAAGCGGAAACGATCATTTCGCAACTTACCCGAACCATTTTCAATGGGCAGGGACCCATATACCTCGCAGTAATAGGTGGAACTACGGTAATCCTGATCATGGCTGCCAATACAGCTTTCGCCGATTTTCCCCGTCTGAGTGCGCTGCAGGCATACGATGGTTTTCTCCCCAAACAACTCACTTTTCGGGGAAGCCGCTTGGTGTACTCATGGGGGATCGTATCACTGGCAATTATTGCTTCGATAATGATCATTGTTTTTCAGGCGAGTGTAACCCGCCTGATCCCCTTGTATGCGATCGGTGTGTTCATGTCCTTTACCCTGTCACAAACAGGGATGGCTCGCCGCTGGTGGAAATCCGGTCACCTGCAACCTGGAGAGCAAGTAGTGGAACCAGGGTCCATCGTTACGCATGACCATCAATGGAAACTCAAGATGGTTATTAACGGTTTTGGCGCTATTTGTACTCTGGTAGTGATGATTGTATTTGCCATCACAAAATTTAAAGATGGTGCGTGGGTGATTGTGATATTAATTCCAACTCTGGTATTTGGGTTTTCAACCATTCACCGCCATTACACTCGCCTGGCACGAAAACTTTCCCTGGAACATTATGCCTCTCCTGCCCACATCTCACGAAACCGTGTCATTGTCCTCGTAGCTGGGGTTCATCGAGGGTCACTGGCTGCTTTAACCTTTGCCAGAACCATTTCGGCGGATGTAACCGCAGTGCACGTATCCGTCAATCCACAGGAGTCGCAAAAAGTTCGGGATAAGTGGAGCATGTTTGGGGAAGGTGTCCGCCTGGTTGTACTGGATTCCCCATACCGGTTATTAATTGAACCAATGATGGATTACATCCAGATGTTGATTTCCCGCCGTACTCCAAATGAGATCATCACCATTGTTGTGCCATTGTTTGTGCCATCCCATTGGTGGGAAAACCTGCTTCATAACCAGACCGCGCTGTTATTACGGTTTGCATTGCTGTTCAAGCCCGGTATTGTGATTGTGGAAGTTCCTTATCAGGTTTAATATTTCATTCCAGGAAATTTCCCATTCCTGGTGCTTCAACCCCCTGCCGATCGAACTGGCAGGGGGTTTATCATGGCAATCCTTCAAAATTAAAAAGTGCAGCCCGCCGGGGTGAGGGGGGCACCCAGACAGACTGCAACATTATTTTATCAAAGATTTAAAATTTGGCAAGGATTTTGTTGCACTAGTTTCGGTATTTTTGCAACTAAATGTCATCTTCTCCTTAATATTTCCTCATTTTAGCCGCACACCATTGAACGATCTCCAAGTTTTTGGTATGCTATTCATAGCTTCTGATCGACCCGGTTTTTAGCCAAGCGGGGAATTTGTTGCGGTACTTGCAACATATCAATGCTAGAATGTGTCATAGATCAAGGGAGGATGCATGTCAGCCCAAATATCACAAACGAAGGCAGAGCGGTTAATCCAGATTGAGGCATTACTTCTGGCACACCCGGAAGGATTGTCCCAGTCAGAGATTGCCAAACGGCTGGGAGTTCACCGATCAACCATCCTGCGCAACCTGGCATACATCAGCGCTCCCATCTACCAGGATGGCAACCGGTATTTTATTGACCGGGATGCATATCTGGTGAATGTTCGGTTCAGCCTGCACGAAGCGCTTGCCATTCATCTTGCTGCACGTCTGCTGGCAACCCGGATGAACCACCAGAATCCACATGGGGCTTCTGCGCTTCGTAAATTGGGGCTGGCATTGGAAAGCCTGGCACCCCGCATTTCTTCCCACCTGATGCAGTCAGCGGATATGATGGATGATCCCCAATGGCACTTTGATGCAATCTACCTGGAAGCATTGGAAAAAATCACCATTGCCTGGGCGGGGCAGCTTAAAGCAAATCTCTGGTACCGGGCAGATCAGTCTGCCGAAGAAAAAATCTATTTGTTTTCACCATACTTTATTGAGCCTTATGCCATTGGGCAATCTGCATACGTAATCGGGTATAGCGAACCTCAAAACGCTCTTCGGACCTATAAAATCGAACGGATTCAACGTGTGGAGGTTTTACGGGATCGCTACGAAATCCCTGATGATTTTCATCCCCGTAATCTCCTGTCAAATGCCTGGGGAATTTGGTATACCGAGGGAGATCCAGTGGAAGTGGTCTTAAAATTTACACCGCGTGTGGCAAGCCGGGTGGGGGAAACGCGGTGGCATCGCTCAGAGCAGGTGACCAGGATGGATGATGGCAGCCTGCTCTGGCGCGCGTGGATTGCCGAACCCCAGGAAATGATGCCCTGGATCCGTGGTTGGGGTGCGGAAGTGGAAGTCCTGTTGCCAGATACCTTACGACAGGCAATGGCAGAGGAAACCCGGCGACTGGAAAAGGTATACCTGACAACCTAATCATCCCTCGATGGGAGAACCACCGACATTAAAAAACGCGCCCGGGCAGCGCGTTTTTGTTTTTACCAGTCGGGGCGGGCGGATTTTGTCATCCCTCGATGGGAGAACCACCGACATTAAAAAACGCGCCCGGGCAGCGCGTTTTTGTTTTTACCAGTCGGGGCGGGCGGATTTGAACCGCCGACCTCACGGTCCCGAACCGTGTGCTCTAGCCGGGCT
>Ga0208459_1002308_pt1 | contig 16267 bp, 15 predicted proteins | sample AD_UKC087_MetaG_FD_184433 | JGI IMG/M metagenome (GOLD analysis project Ga0208459, IMG submission 184433) | Active sludge microbial communities of municipal wastewater-treating anaerobic digesters from USA - AD_UKC087_MetaG (SPAdes) (version 2) | ecosystem: Engineered > Bioreactor > Anaerobic >... | reverse complement strand
CACTGATATACAGGGAATTTTTGCCGATAATAACCACCAGTGTCTGACAGATTTTGAAGACAGCGGCATCGTCAGTTTTAAATTTATACAAGGCGGCATGGGCTGCATCAACTATTCCACTTCGGTATGGGATACCAACCTGGAAAGCAGCATCACCATCATTGGCAGCAACGGCAGCATCAAGATTGGCGGTCAATACATGAATGAAGTAGAATACTGCCATATTAAAAACTATTCCATGCCCACGCTGGATCCGGTAAATCCCGCTAATGATTACGGAACCTACAAAGGCAGCGCCGCCAACCATCATTATGTTATCGAAAATGTTGTTGCCACCCTCAAAGGCCGAACCACCATTACTACCAATGCTCTGGAAGGCATGAAAGTGGTGGATATCATTGAACGAATTTATGAAGTCAGGAACAAAAATTTCAAAAAACAATAATAAAAACCATAATTAAATGAATACTTTCGAAAAATTAATAGCAAAGCAAACAAAACTCTCTGTGATTGGCCTGGGATATGTTGGTTTACCAATAGCCCTTGAATTTGCAAAAAAAATTCAGGTCATAGGATTCGACATCAAGGACGACCGTGTCGAGATGATGAAAAACAAAATAGATCCCAGCGAAGAACTCCCCTCTTCAGCCTTTGAGGGTTGCGATATACTGTTTACATCAAAACCGGAGGATCTTAAGGACGCCACGTTTCATATTGTTGCCGTTCCCACGCCTATTGACAAACATCAGCTTCCCGACCTCACTCCGCTGCTTGCCGCCACACGTACCGTTGGGAAAATACTGAAAAAAGGCGATTATGTGGTTTACGAATCCACCGTGTATCCGGGTTGTACCGAAGAAGACTGCATACCCATCCTGGAAGAATTATCTGGATTAAAATTCGTGGAAGATTTCAAGGTAGGTTTCTCGCCCGAACGCATCAATCCCGGCGATAAAGACCATACCATTACCACCATTAAAAAAATTGTTTCGGGTTGCGATGATGAATCCCTTGATATTGTTGCCAAAGTCTATGAAATAGTCGTAAAGGCAGGTGTTCACAGAGCTTCCTGTATTAAAGTGGCCGAATCGGCAAAAATCATCGAAAACACCCAGCGCGATGTCAATATTGCCTTGATGAATGAGCTTTCAATAATTTTCAACCGTATGGGCATCAACACTTTTGAGGTACTGGAAGCCGCAGGCACCAAATGGAACTTTCTGAAATTTTATCCCGGTCTGGTCGGCGGACACTGCATTGGGGTTGACCCATACTACCTGACCTTTAAAGCCAAAGAATACAGGTATCACGCCCAGATCATCAATTCGGGACGATTTGTCAACGATTCCATGGGGTTTTACATTGCCAAACAAACGGTTAAAAAAATCATTGCCGCAGGAAAAAACGTGCTCAACTCAAAAGTTTTGGTCATGGGCGTTACCTTCAAAGAAAACGTCAGCGACATCAGAAATTCGCGCGTGGCCGATGTGGTCAGCGAACTAAAGTCTTATGGTGTGCTGGTTGATGTGGTAGATCCCTTTGCCAACAGCGAAGAAGTAAAACACGAATACGGATTTGACATGGCAGAAAAAGCCGGCGGAAATTATGACGCCATCATCGTGGCCGTTTCGCACCTCGAATATACTATGCTCACCGAAGCAGATTTTAAACCCATGGCTGCCGATAAGTGCATTCTGGTGGACGTAAAGGGAATGTACCGCGGTAAAATCAAACAAATGAGTTACTGGAGCCTGTAATACCATGAAAATTCTCATCACTGGAGGAACCGGGTATATAGGTGCACACACCGTGGTCGAGTTGCAACAAAGCGGCCACGACGTGCTTATCATTGATAATCTTTCTAATTCCTATCCCGAAGTGGTTCTGTCGATACAAAAAATTACGGGTAAAATGCCCGTTTTCGAAAAAGTTGAACTCTGTGATTCTGCCCAGGTAGATGATTTTTTCAACCGCCATCCAGGCATCGACGGGGTGATACATTTCGCAGCGCTCAAGGCCGTGGGAGAATCGACCAAACTCCCGCTCAGGTATTATCAGAACAATCTTTTTTCGCTGATCAACCTGCTGAAATCAATGAACAAACACCAGGTCAACACGTTGATCTTTTCCTCATCATGCACCGTGTATGGCCAGCCTGAAAAACTTCCTGTGGACGAAAATTCCCCGCTGCAGCCACCCATGTCGCCCTACGGTGACACCAAACAAATCGCCGAAAGAATCATCACAGAACAGAGTAAGGTCTCCGGGCTCAAATCCATACTGCTCAGGTATTTCAACCCTGTAGGGGCTCACCCATCAGCCCTTATCGGAGAACTGCCCATCGGAGTCCCTAATAATCTGGTGCCTTTCATCACCCAAACCGCAGCCGGAAAACGCGACTGCCTGAATGTTTTCGGAAATGATTACGACACCCCCGACGGAACCTGCATCCGTGATTATATCTATGTGGTGGATCTGGCAAAAGCCCATGTAACAGCCCTGAACAGAATCCTTGAAGGAAAAAATGCCTCCAATTGCGAAGTGTTTAATCTGGGCACCGGGAATGGTTTTTCGGTGCTGGAGGTGATACATTCTTTTGAACAGGTCTCCGGAAAAAAACTCAACTACCGCTTTGCTCCCCGCCGCGAAGGTGACATTACTAGTATATGGTCGGACTGTGCACTCGCCAACAACGTGCTGGGATGGAAAGCAGAAAAAAATCTTGACGAAATGATGCTCTCCGCATGGAATTGGGAAAAACAACTTGGTAAAAACAATTAAAACTACCGATATGTTTAAAAAAAATATTTTAATAACAGGCGGCGCCGGATTCATCGGATCTCATGTGGTACGTTTGTTTGTCAATAAATATCCGAACTACCGTATTGTCAACCTCGACAAACTGACCTATGCCGGCAACCTGGAGAACCTCCACGACATTGACCAAGCGCCCAATTACGTGTTTGTAAAGGGAGATATTACCGACACCGATTGTGTTCAGAGCCTCTTTCAGCAATATGCCTTCGACGGGGTAGTGCATCTTGCCGCCGAATCGCATGTGGACAGGTCGATAACCAATCCGCTGGAATTTGTCGTTACCAATATCTTAGGCACAGCCACGCTGCTCAACGCAGCACGTAATGCCTGGAAAGAAAACCCCGAAGGCAAACTGTTTTATCATATTTCTACAGATGAAGTATACGGTTCCTTAGGCAAAGAAGGTTTCTTCCTGGAATCCACGGCCTATGATCCCCGCAGCCCTTATTCAGCATCCAAGGCCAGCTCCGACCATCTGGTACGGGCCTACCATCATACGTTTGGCCTGCCGGTAGTGGTTTCAAACTGTTCTAACAATTATGGCCCTAACCAGTTTCCTGAAAAATTAATTCCTCTGATGATAAATAATATCATTCACAACAAACCGCTTCCTGTCTACGGAAAGGGAGAAAATGTCAGGGACTGGCTGTTTGTGGTGGATCATGCACGGGCCATTGACCTGATTTTTCATAAGGGGAAACCCGGCGAAACATACAACATTGGTGGACACAACGAGTGGAAAAATATTGACCTGGTGCTGCTGCTGTGCAAAATAATGGATGCCAAACTAAAACGCGAACCCGGCACATCCGCAACACTGATAACTTATGTGAAAGACCGCGCCGGCCATGACTTACGCTATGCCATTGACTCAGCAAAACTGACCAACGAGCTGGGATGGATGCCGTCGTTGCAATTCGAAGAAGGCCTCGAAAAAACTGTGGACTGGTACCTGACCAATGAATCCTGGCTAAAAAACATCACCAGCGGAGATTATCTTAAATATTACGAACAGCAATACCACAACCGGTAGTTATGTACGAAAACACTTACCATACCGACGATATCAGCCGTTTGCGTTTTCTTGTAACCGGAGGAGCCGGATTTATCGGCTCCAATATCGTGGAATACCTTGTAAAACATAAAGCCGGAAAAATTACCATACTCGATAATTTATCCACCGGTTTTCTGCACAATATTCAACCTTTTCTGACACAACCCAACGTACAGTTTATTCAGGGCGATATCTGCGATGCCGGCACCTGCGAAACTTCCTGCCAGGATATTGACATCGTGTTGCACCAGGCCGCACTGGGATCGGTACCGCGGTCTATTAAAGATCCTGTAGCCACCAATCACGCTAATGTAGATGGATTTTTGAACATCATGACAGCAGCAAAAAATAACAAGGCAAAACGTTTTGTCTTTGCCAGTTCTTCTTCGGTTTACGGCGACAGTCAGCAACTTCCCAAAACAGAAGACATCATTGGCAGGCCGTTATCGCCCTATGCGGTTTCAAAATATGTGGACGAATTATACGCCCAGGTATTTGCCCGTTGTTACAATATGGAAATCATCGGCCTTCGGTATTTCAATGTCTTCGGGCCAAACCAAAGCCCTGCAGGCGCTTATGCAGCCGCCATACCCCTGTTTATCCATGCTCTGATTACTAACCGGAGTCCAAAAATTTTCGGCGACGGTGAACAAACCAGAGATTTCACCTTCGTCGAAAATGCCGTCCAGGCCAACATTAAGGCGGCCTTAACCCACAATACAGAAGCCCGAGGAGAAATCTTCAATATAGCCTGCGGCGACCGAACCACTGTTAATGAACTTTTTCAGGTTCTCAAAGATATTTCCGGTTCGGACATTATCCCGGTCTACCTCGACGAAAGGCCCGGCGATATCCGCGATTCGCTGGCTGACATTTCCAAGGCCCATCAAACACTCGGATATATGCCCGGCGTGAAGATCAAGGATGGTCTGGAACTCACCTATAAATGGTTTTCGCAAAATTTTGCCCGGCTATATGGCGATATTTGACTTTCGACATAAACAAAAAAACGGCCCTTTCAACTATACTGATTTTTATAGTACAGATCTTCATTCGCATCTTATTCCCGGTATTGACGACGGATCTCCCGACATGGACGAATCTCTGAAAATCATTGCCGGCCTAAGCAGCATGGGAATAAAAAAAATTATCACGACGCCTCACATTTCCATGCTCTATCCAAATACCCCCGAAAAAATCTATGAAATCTTTACAGAACTTCAACGGGAGGTAGCTGCCAGGAATATTGAAATCAGTCTGGAAGTAGCTGCCGAATATATGATTGACGAAAACTTTGTTGAAATTTTAAAAAACGGGAAACTGATGACTTTCGGCAAAAACTACGTGCTGATAGAATTGAGCCCGTACAACCCTTTCCCGATTTTGTCCGACCTGATATTCGAAATGCAGATCAAAGGATACAACATCGTGCTGGCCCATCCTGAGCGCTACCTTTACTGGCAATACGAGTTTTCCGGTCTTGAGAAATTAAAAGACCGCGAACTGCTTTTTCAGCTTAACATCCTCTCCCTGACAAAAATCTATTCTCAGGACGTGCACAAACTGGCTGTCAGGCTGATAAAAGAAGGAATGGTTGATTTTGTAGGATCAGATACTCACAGTATGGATTATATACCAAAAATGAAAGACGTACTTACCGGAAGATTATTCCAGGATTTGGCCGCCACTGGGCAGATTAAAAATAATTTGCTATCAGATTGATACCTCTTCTATTTCTGCCGCAGGAGCAATTTTGCGCACCAGGCCCTGCAACACGGTACCAGGCCCCAACTCGGTAAATATCGTGGCTCCGTCAGCAACCATATTACTAACACTTTTTGACCACCGGACAGGAGCTGTGAGTTGTTTGTTCAGGTTTTCTTTTATGATCTGTGGATCTGTCGAGGGTTGGGCCGTTACATTCTGATATACCGGGCATACAGGCTTATGGAAGCGTGTTTGTTCGATGGCCAGCGCCAGGTCGGCACGGGCCGGTTCCATCAAAGGTGAATGGAAGGCCCCGCCCACATTCAACGGCAGCGCTCTGCGCGCACCGGCCGCCTTGATGCGTTCACATGCAAGGGTGATACCGCTGACACTGCCCGAAATGACCAATTGACCGGGGCTGTTATAATTGGCAGCAACCACCACGTCATCTATTTCGTTGAGAATTGCTTCCACCTTTTCATCTTCAATACCCATAATCGCCGCCATAGTACCGGGAGCCGATTCACAGGCTTTCTGCATGGCCTGTGCACGTTTCGACACCAGGCGCAATCCGTCTTCAAACGACAAGGCCCTGGAGGCAACCAGCGCTGAAAACTCGCCCAGGGAGTGGCCGGCCACCATATCGGGCATAAATTTATCACCCAGAATTACTGAAAGAATCACCGAATGAAGAAATATAGACGGCTGTGTCACTTTTGTTTGCCGCAAATCTTCATCGGTGCCGGCAAACATCAGATCGGTAATCCTGAAATCAAGAATACCGTTGGCTTGTTCAAACATTTGCCGTGCTTCAGGAAATTTCTCATAAAGATCCTTGCCCATGCCTACATATTGGGCTCCCTGACCGGGGAAGACATATGCTTTCATAATAAAATTTTTTAACTATTCTCTGCTGCCAAACAAGCGGAGCAAAAACAAGAACAGGTTGATAAAATCGAGGTATAAGGTCAAAGCGCCCATGATGGCCATTTTTCTGACGTCGGTCTGTTCAACCCCGATGCCCATGCCGATACGTTTTAATTTTTGAACGTCATACGCTGTAAGGCCCGTGAAAATCAGCACCCCGATAACACTGATGACATAACCCATCATGCTGCTTTTCAGGAAAAAATTTACTATCATGGCAATTACTATTCCTATAACGCCCATCATCAGTATGGAACCAAATTTCGTGAGGTCGGTTTTGGTAAAATACCCTGCCAGCGCCATCACGCCAAACATTCCTGCGGTAACGGCAAACGTGATGCCTATGGTTCCAAGGCTAAAAGCAAAAAATATAAAACTGAAGCTCATACCCATCAATACGGCATATACAATGAACAGGAGTGTCATCAGCGGAGCAGACAATTTCTGATATCCGAACGACATCAGCAGCACAAAACCCAGCGGGGCAAACATCACTATCCAGCCTAATACCGAGAGGCCGCCCTCGGGCTTCACCAACACCGACATCAGCGAAGGTGATCCTGCCCATAAAAAGGAAGTTACGGCGGTAATAGCCATCGCAAGAAACATCCATGAAAAGACTTTCGACATAAACCCGCGGGTTACAGAAGCTATTTCTTCGGGGTCGCGGTATTTGATACTTACATTTTCTTCGTTAAACATATTCATAAAAATATTTTTTTGCAAAATTAATAAAAATCAATGCAGCTTGGCGCTGATTAGCGTTAAAAACTCGGTACGTGTCTTTTCGATAAGAAAAGCCCCTGTGAAATCCGAGGTGGTGGTCACCGAATTTTGTTTCTGTATGCCACGCATCATCATACAGAGGTGGTTTGCCTCAATAACCACGGCCACACCCAACGGGTTCAGGGTTTCCTGAATACAGTTTTTTATCTGTGAAGTTAGTCGTTCCTGTACTTGCAATCGGCGGGCAAAAGCGTCAACCACGCGTGGAATCTTACTTAATCCTACGATATAACCATTCGGAATATACGCAACATGGGCCTTTCCGACAAACGGCAGCATGTGGTGCTCGCACAAAGAATATATTTCTATATCCTTTACAATGACCATTTGTTTATAATCTTCTTTGAACATGGCTGAGCGCAGAATTTCTTCCGGGTTCAGGTCATAGCCATGAGTCAGGTATTGAATGGCTTTGGCAACACGTTCCGGAGTTTTCAACAAGCCTTCCCTGTCGGGGTCTTCACCGATCAGCTGAAGCACTTTCCTGTAGGAAACAGACAACTCTTCCGTAATACCGGAGTTTTCCCGGATAACTTTATCAGGAATATCATCCATTTCATTTTCTTTTAGCATTTCTTTATCTATTGCATTCATTTAGATATTATTACTTCATTCACCATAATATTCCACATAATTATTCTCTGTTTCGCAAATTTTCACACAATGAAGCCTTGCATGGTGTTTGGCAACAGTTCCCGACAACTGTTCCCAGATAGCCACCGCCAGGTTTTCAGTTGAAGCCATCCTGCCTTTCATAAAACCAACCTCGAGATTCATATTTTTATGATCGATTTTGTCAATAATATGCAATCTGATAAGTTCACTCAGAGTTTTGAGGTTAATAATCATTCCGGTCTGCGGATCGGTATCTCCGCATACGGTAACAAAAAGCTCATAATTGTGCCCGTGCCAGTTGGGATTGGAGCATTTTCCGAAAATTTCCAGATTTTTTTCATCGGAAAAATCTTCGCGAAACAACCTGTGTGCCGCATTAAATGTTTCTCTTCGGGTTAGAAAAACCATCTTAAATTTTTTACAAAATTACAATAAAAACGTGAGCCTGCCTGTTTTATTACCAACTATTAAATCAGGCTATTGCTATCTTTGCAAAAAAATAAAAATGAAAAGAATTACCCTCTTGCTTGGGTTGCTGTTTTTACTAAACCCCTATCGCATTTTTTCGCAGACCGCTGAAGACTTTTATGCGGCAGGAGTGGAAAAATACAACAATGGTCTTTATGTTGATGCGCTGCTGGATTTTACCCAGGCCATAAAAGAAAAGTCGTCCTATACCGATGCATATATTTACAGGGCTATGTCTTTCAATGCCATTGGCAATTATGCCGAAGCTCTCGACGATTACACCACGGCAATAGAGCTTGACCCCGGCAATGCCGATGCCTATACCAACCGTGCTGTGCTCAAAAGCAACCTTGGACAAAACAAAGAGGCCATTGAAGATTGCCAAAAGGCCATCGCCGCCGACAGCGGTTTTTTTCGCGCTTACTTTGTTCGCGGATACTGCCGATACCTTATCCGAGATTATAAAAATGCCATCAGCGACTATACCCAAACCATCATATTGCAACCGACATACGTTAATGCTTTTTACAACAGGGGGATGGCCTACAGCATTCTGGCCAGCTATAAGACGGCCTGTGAAGATTTCAGCAAAGTGATTGAAATGTCGCCTAAAGACTACCGCGCATACGTGAGCAGAGGGATGGTAAACGGCAAGCTGAAAAAATTCCCGGAAGCTCTCAGCGACTATGACAGTGCCATAGCCATCAAACCCGATCATGCAAACGCTTATTACAATAAGGCATACACGCAATTTGAGATGAAAGATTTTGCCAATGCAGAAAAAAACTATTCCAATGCCATTAAAATCAAGGGAGATTACTATGATGCTTACTATAACCGCGGACTAAGCCGCTATGAGCAAAAAAAATATGAGGAAGCTATCAGTGATTATAATGTCATCCTTGATAAAAAACCCAACGACTTTGAAACATATCTGAACAGAGGGTTGTGTAAAAACCAACAGGGAAACATTGCCGGAGCAATAGAAGATTTCAGCAAGGCCATAGAGATCGAGCCAACTTACGTTAAAGCATATATCAACAGAGCCATCTCAAATCAAACACTTGACAGGCATGATGAGGCATGCGCCGACTGGAAAAAAGCTATGGAGCTGGGCAGCAAAACAGCCGAGACAAACTATGATCAACATTGTAAATAAAATCTTTCAGCAAAAAAATCATTCGTTGTATCTTCTGACGAGCCACAGGACATTTGTAATATCATGCCGTCAATCCCAGTAATGACGGGACTCTGAGACAATAATTACTATACTGTAAAAAAGGAGGAAAAAGAATATCCGGCAAAAATGTTAAAAATAAGATAATATTTTTTCTCGATTTTGTCTCCATTTTTCCCCACAACCAGCCATGGTTATTAACAATCGCCTGATGATAAAATTTTAAACAATTATTGCAAATATTTGTTTATTAGATTATTTTTGCACCAATTAATAATAAATTAACGTTAAATTTTAAAGACATGAACAAACAGGAATTAATCGATGCTATTGCAAAAGAAAGCAAATTATCAAAAGCCTCTTCAAAAAAAGCTTTGGAAGCCTTAACAAAATCAGTTGGCGGCGCCATGAAAAAAGGTGAAAGAGTTGGTTTAGTAGGTTTCGGATCATTTTATGTTGTAAAAAGAAACGCCAGAACCGGCCGCAACCCGCAAACAGGAGCCAAAATGACCATCAAGGCCAAAAAAGTTGTAAAATTCAGAGCAGGTTCCAAACTTATCTAAGACAATTCAAACTTGTAAAAAAAATCCCGGAAATCCCCGGGATTTTTTTTTGCATCAATTACATATTTTGTACTATCTGTACCGGCGTTCGTAAAATCCCAGCACCACAAAACGAAAAAACAATATTCCGGCAACACATACCAGCGTGCTAATCCAGAAGATTGCCGACAAAGAAACTTTTTGTGCAATAAGACCGGCCATTACCATCCCTAGTCCGATGCCGAGGTCAACCGCTGTGTAAAGTGTTGAATTTGCCGCACCTCGGTGAGAAGAATCTGCAAGATTATTCACCATTGACTGAAAAGTAGGAAATATCACCCCGTTGCCAAAACCAATAATAATAGCCGAAATAAAATACAGTACGGCATTTTTGGCCAGGGCCAGCACGGGAAATCCCACAATTAGCAAAACTAAACACACAGTAATAATCCTGCGAGGCCCGTTTCTGTCAAATTCCTTACCCGAAGTAAGCCTTGCTATGGCAATGCCGACAGATAAGATCAAAAAATATAAGGATGCATTCTTCACACCTAATTCCTGACCATATAAAGCAATAAAAGAAAGTAGTCCTCCATAGGCAATCATGGTAATAAACACATTAGCGGAAGGCCTCACCGAGTTTTTATCAAACAGCGCATTCCATTCAAAATTCATACGCTTTCCCACCACAAAACGTTTGCGCATATGAATAGCCGAGGCACATGCCAGGCTGGCCAGACTAAAAATACATGCGACAATAAACATTGCCACAAAATTCCACTGTTGACAGATAAACAATCCTATAAGCGGCCCCACCGACATGCCTACGGTGGTGGATAAAGCGAAGTACCCTATTCCCTGCCCGCGCTTTGAAACAGGAACGATATCTGCCGCCACCGTGGAGCCCGCCACCGTGGTAAACCCCCATGTCAAGCCTTGTGCAAAGCGGAGCATCAGTAGGGCTGAAATACTTAACGCGACCAGGTATCCGACAAACAAAAAAGAATAAACAAGCAGCGCAATTAAAAACACCAAACGCCGGCCAAACCTGTCGAGGGCAAAACCCGAAAACGGCCTGACCAGCACCGAAGCAATCGTATAGACCCCTACTACAAAACCCACCTGCATTTCCGATGCCTGAAGATCATTGACCAAATAAAGAGGCAGCGCCGAGAGTATAGCATAATAGGTAATATACATCAAAAAATTCGACAATATAAGGAATATAAAATTCCTGCTCCAGATCCGCTCGTTCATCAGGCTTTGATTAGTAAAATCAGGTCACAAAAGTACCAAATTAAGCACTATGGCATCGTTATAAAACGACAACAATTTTTATTGTAATGCAATAAATGCACCTATTGGTATTCACCTTTATTGGGGACACTCTCTGCGGCAATCAAAAAAATCAAAAAAACAGCATCAACTAGAAAAATGGCCACAGCGCTTAAGGCCCTTACACAGTTTTTTCCACATGCCATACAAAAGCTCTGACACCAATCTCTTTGTTTATATTGTCCATTTTTTTAATTTTTTCCAGAAAAGTATCCACCATATCGTCATCCACGATTGTCAACATGGCCGAATTAAGTTCCGGCCAGGTATGGGTGCCCATTCTCGGTTCCCCGTCGGTGGTGCCGGTTCCGTACACGGTCGGCCACTGGGTAAACCCTCGTATGTTAAGCATTTCCAGAAGGCACTCGATCTTTTCAGTCATGGCCTGATTATACATTATCATTATTGCTTTCATGTCAACACAATTTTATATATTCATAGATTTCATCACAGCCACGGCATCTCTCTTTGATTTTCGCTCGGTACGCCTGACAACGATACGATATACCACCGGAACAATGACCATGGTAACAAGTGTACTGAAAACCAAACCACCGATAACAACAATACCCATCGGTTTCCATATTTCTGATCCTTCTCCGGTACTCAGGGCCAGTGGAAGCATACCTAAAATAGTGGTTAATGTAGTCATAAGTACCGGGCGTAAACGTGAGCGGCCTGCCTTAAGGATAGCCTCATCCAGACTATTGCCCCTATCACGCATCAGGTTGGTAAAATCTATCAGCACAATTGCATTTTTAACGGCAATCCCAATAAGCAGAATGGCGCCCAATGCAGCAATGATACTTAAGGTTGTCTTTGTCATTACCAGGGCAAGGATAACCCCCGTAAAGGCAAATGGAACTGACACCATGATGATTAGAGGCATCTTGAGTGATTCAAATTGCGAAGCCATAACAAGGTACACGAGCACAAGACTCAATAATAGTAACAGGGCCAGATCCTTGAAAGAATCCTGAAGGTCTTCATAAGAACCGCCTACATTCATCATGATACCGGAAGGAACATCTACTTTTTTCACCTCAGCTTTGATTTTGTTTGCCAATTCACCGAGTGAAACTTTATATGGCGTCACTTTTATGGTAACCACCCTTTCGCGGTGTTCTCTTTCAATATTGGGCGGCGACCAGAACTCTTCAATCTTCGCAATATCGCCAAGCTTGATCATACCAAAAGCGGTTGGGATACTAATATTTTCAATATCGGGTATGGAACTTCTGTATTTTTCTTCAAACCGCACCAACACATCATATTCATTTCCGGATTCACGGAACTGAGTCGCTGTCAAGCCCAGGAACCGGTTACGGATCATGGTGGAAACAACAGCAGTACTCAGGCCGTTCTGCGACATTTTATCCTTATCCAGTGTTACCCTTAATTCAGGTTTTGATTTTTCACGGCTGATGATAATGTTTTTAGCTCCTTCAATCTTTTTGATTTTCTCAGCCAGATCATTGGCAAGGGCCGTGGTCTGGTCAAAATCGTATCCAAATATCTGAAGATCTACGGTACTTCCTCCACCCATCATATTCATTCTACTTCCGGCGGTAACATTGTATTTTACTATTTCCGGAATGGTCTCCAGATAATTACGAAACTGATCAGCAATATCGGCAGTAGAACGTGTTCTTTCAGAGGCGGTAACGAGCCTCATGGTAACATTGATGATATTAGTTCCAGAGCTTTGGAACAAAGCAGCGATTACCGCCTGATCATTTGCACCTGAAGAAGTAGATACCAGCTTTTTCTCAGGGATTTCTTTATTGATAAAATCTTCAATCTTACGAGTGATCTTCACTGTTTCATCCACCCTCATACCTGCCGGCAATTCGATAACAGCAGACAACTGGCCCTGATCCGTTTCAGGGATAAATTCTGTCTTTAGTGTTGTAGCAAGTAAAACCGATACTAAAAGGATCGCAAAAGCCCCGAAAACAATAATTTTTTTATGATGCAAACTCCATCTCAATGACCGGACATAAAAGTTATCCAATTTATTTAATAACGGAACCACCAAACGCTCATGGCTGAACCAGCCCGGTTTCTTTTTTACAGGCTTCAATCCTAAGAACTTTGAGCTAAGCATAGGTGTAATGGTGATAGCAGCAATGGCGGAAGTAATGATCGTAATGGTTACGATCCAACCCAATTGTTTGAACAAGATGCCCGTCATTCCTGATACCATGGTAAGCGGGAAGAAAACAGCAACGATGGTAAGTGTAGATGCAATGACGGCGAGCCACACCTCGTTGGTAGCATAGATGGCAGCTTCACGAGGCGAACTGCCGCGCTCGATGTGCCGCGTAATATTCTCGAGTACCACGATCGCATCATCCACCACCATCCCGATACCTATGGACAAGGCCGAAAGAGAAATAATATTAATGGTGCTGCCTGAAATTCCAAGGTAGATAAAAGCAACAATAAGCGAAATAGGAATTGTCAGGATGATGATAAACGTGGCCCTCCATTTCCCCAGGAAAAAAATCACCACCAATATAACAAATAAAAAGGCAAACAGTAAGGTTTCAGTCAGGTTGTTAATAGAATTTGTGATAAACTCACTTGTATCTATTATCGGCTCGATTTTAACATCGGCCGGCAGTTCTTTTTTCAGGTCGGCGATCTTTTTGTTCACTTCTTTGGCAATCTGCACGGTATTGGCGCCAGACTGTTTCATGATCATCATCCGCACACCTTTTCTTCCGTTAATTTTTTCATCAAGGCTCATTTTACGGATGGAATCATTTACAACAGCCACATCTTTCATGTAAATGGTTTTTCCCTGGTAGTTGGTAAGGACAATGTTCTTTATTTGTTCACTTTGTTCAAATTCGCCCTGAACACGAAGCGGATAGCTCATCTGCCCCATATCCACCGTTCCGGCAGGCATATTCAGGTTTTCTGCGCGCAACACATTACCAATTTGCTCAATGGTCAGGTTATAGGCCTCCATTTTCCGGGGATCAACATTCACGCTTACTTCACGTATCGGCGCTCCGATCAAGCTGATGGATCCGATACCGTCGATACGGTTGAGCGGGTTGACCAGTTTTTCTTTCAGTTCTTCTTCAATGCCTTCATAACTTTCATCGGCTGTAATGGCGAAGAACATGATCGGCATCATGTTGGTGCTGAACTTGAAAATAATAGGATCATCCGCGCCATCCGGTAAATAACGCGTCACCATTCCCAAGGCGTCCCTGACGTCGTTGGCCGCACCGTCAAGGTCTGTCCCGTATTCAAATTCAAGGGTAACCACCGAAGCGTTATCCCTTGAGGTGGAATAAACTTCTTTCAGGTTGCTGACGGTATTCAGGGTATTTTCAATAGGTTCGGAAATATTTGTCTCAATATCTGCGGCATTAGCGCCTGAATAGCCGGTGTAAACCATGATAGCCGGTATTTCTATCTCAGGATACAGGTCAATCGGCAGCCGGGTAAAGGAGTATATCCCTACCACAATAATTGCAATAAAAACCATCAAAGTCGTAACCGGCTTCTTTACGGCACTTCCATATATACTCATAACTTTATTTCTTTATAGTTTTGTCTAAATATCTTTGTTGCTGCTCCAAATTACTTCACCACCGAAATGTGCGAACCATCCATAAGTTTGTTCTGTCCGGCAATAATGATCTGATCCCCTTCTTTTACCTTTTCCGAAATAATCTCTATTTTGTCATCGAAACGCGTACCGATCTCCACCTCAATTTTACGGGCAACATTGTCCGCACCGGCAACAAATACAAAGTGATTGTTGGTTCCTTCCTGTTTTATTAATGCCGTAGCAGGTACCACAAGTGCACTGGCTTCGCCCAGATCGAGCGATACCCTTGCAAACATTCCCGGGCGAAGTTTTTCATCCGAATTGGGGATGGTAAGTTCAACAGGAAAAGTACGTGTATCTGAGCTGATTGTTGGATAGACCCTGAATACAAGGCCCTGGAAGGTTTTTTCTTTAAAAATATCAACTCCGACATCTGCTTTCATACCCATTTTTATCAAAGGGTAGTAGCGTTCGGAAATATTGATCTTCGCCTTCAGCGGGTTTATCTGCATCAGGGTGACAATAGCTGCTTTCCCGGCAGCAGTGTTGGGGGCACCTGAATAAAGCTCCCCGCTTTGGAAATATTTCCCGGTAACAATCCCGTTGATAGGAGAAACCAAGGTGGTATTTTTCCCAAGAAAATCCACATTCGTCTTAGCCACTTCATATTGTGTTTTTGCGGCTTCCCATTGCGCTTCCGAGATACTGTTCAGTTTGTATAGCGTGTCCATACGCATAAAATTTGAGCGTGCGCTCTGCAATTGTTCGTTGGCATTGTTATAGTTGGTACGGTCCATGCGGGCAATCACCGTTCCTTTGCTAACACGGCTCCCAACCTCCACATTGATCTGGTCGATCCTTCCCGGAGCCGCTGGCGCATAGTTTATCTCTTCATAAGCCAGCAGGCTGGCCGTATATTCGATCTTCTGCGCGATATTTTGTTTTTCGAGCACCATAGTCTTTACGCGATAAACCGTGGTGTCGGCTGTTGGTACGTTAGCATCATTCTTTTTTTCATTTGTGCATGAAGCAAAAAAAACGGATAACAGGATTAAAAGTGAGAAGTAGCGTTTCATTATGTTTAAGTATTAAAGTTTATAAATGATTATAATTTGTTGTAAAGTTTGTCCAATGAAGTCTGCGCCTGAAGCAGCGTCAATATTGACGTATAATAATTACTCTCGGCGGTCAGGTAATTGCCGTTTGCCTGTGTCAGGTCTAAGCTGGAGGCTGCGCCGTGTTTATATTTGTTCTGAATGCTCTGGTAA
>Ga0208459_1002300_pt1 | contig 16307 bp, 15 predicted proteins | sample AD_UKC087_MetaG_FD_184433 | JGI IMG/M metagenome (GOLD analysis project Ga0208459, IMG submission 184433) | Active sludge microbial communities of municipal wastewater-treating anaerobic digesters from USA - AD_UKC087_MetaG (SPAdes) (version 2) | ecosystem: Engineered > Bioreactor > Anaerobic >... | reverse complement strand
ACTTCTTCTTTTTCGATAAGGTACAAAATAGGGGTAGGAGTAGAATTGGAATTCCAAGAAGGATCAGAATTGTTTGTATCATTGTGGCGTTTTATAAATTTTGCCTAACGTTCGGCGGTATGTGCAGTTGGCGCAGAGTCGCGGTGGCGCGTGTTTTTGCACTCGTGGTGCGATGCAGGGTTATGATGGTTATTACTTTATTCTCGCGTTGGCAAAAACCGTGACACCACCAGGGGGTCCCCGGCGGGAGCCGGGGCAGGCCGCACCGCCGACCACTTAGCGATCTTCTTTAGCCAGAAAGTTCTCGCGGTGCGGAGCGCCAATTGCATATACCGACCTGTTAGCACAAGTTTCTTTATTGTGGCGTTAAGATAAAACCATCCTGAAGCAAAAAAGAGTCATGGGTGTGTTGTTATATTTCTCTTTTTTGTTTTCTTTTTCTTTAGGCAATGCTTTTTTATTTATTCGACTGTAATGATTTGTTCTATTGATCTTACAGTTCCAAGTTATATTATTAAAGCGAACCTAATAATACTATCATGGCTACAACATCTACAATACCTATTATAATGCTAGCAACTGCAAAACCTTTTCCTTTGTATCTTTGAGGATTCTTTTTGATTTTAGATAGACTAATGTTTCCAAATACAATAGCAATAATTCCAAGCGGAATAGAAGCAATAAATAGACCAACAAGTGACGAGACAAATCCAGCTAAACCCAAGCCTTCAACCTTAGCAGGAATCGTATTTGTTGATGACAAATAATTCTGATTTGGATAATAATCTTGGCTTGGGATTGCAGTGTCTTGAGGACCAAAAAGATCGCTTGTCCCATTTGAATAAAGAACCTTGGTAACATCTGATTTTAGTACTGATATTATTGGACCAGTCAGATTATTACATCTTCTGTATTTTAATTCACTTTGCCCGATTTCTTCAACTCGTCCAATAATGATTGATCCAGATTTAAGAATGATTGTATCACATTTAACTTCTTGTATTTTGTTAGTATCCTGTTTGGCTTTACTTTCGTTGTAACTGCTGGAGACAGATGGCACTTTTACATTATAAATTGGATGAAAAGTATTATCAATTGAAGCCATAAGGCTTTTATTATATTGTATTATATTGATTTGACTATTGCTCTCAACAGCAGCGATGGGTACATAAGGTATATATTCTTTTTTCTGAACTATTTTAGAGCGATGTAATTTTTGGCTTTTAAATTTATTATTATGAGCTATATAACGATGATTAGTCCTGATTTTACGTTGAGCTCTATAATCACTCTTTGAGAGTGAAATCTCTGGACATGATACTGCTTTTCTCGTGGTGTTACAAGATAGATTTGCAGTTGCTAAAATAATAAAGACTAATAAGGATGAAATGATGCTCTGTTTTGTTCTCATGGTAATGTGTTTTAGGTTATTAAGAAAAGAGAAAATATTTGAATTGCAAGATCTATGAAGCCAGGGTCAAATAATGTGACAATGAAAATTTCGCATAATCTAGATTATCTGGTCTTTAGCTGAAATTTGTGCTAACGTTCGGCGGTATGTGGCGTTGGCGTAGAGTCGCGGTGGCGCGCGTTTTTGCACTCGTGGTGCGATGCAGGGTTAAGCGGCTATTACTTTATTCTCGCGTTGGCAAAAACCGTGACACCAGGAGGGAGTCCCCGGCGGGAGCCGGGGCGGCCTGCACCGCCATTGAAGCTCTTTCATTTTGACCAGAAGATTCTCGCGGTGCAGAAGCCAATGACATATACCGACCTGTTATGCAAAGTGCTTTTACTGAAGTTTCTCAATTAATATTCTTCTTATCTCCTCAGAGGTGGGATCTATCGCAATAATTTCACCATTAGTGTCAACAAGGATTGTCTTGCCTGCGGCATTTGGTATGCCATATTTATTCCAGATATTATTTTGATGATCCAGTTCAACGAGGTTTAACCATGGGAATTCTTCTCTTTCCAATGTTTTTATTAGTCTATCTGTATTATCAATTTCAGCAGCTACACCAACAATTGTAAATCCTTTATTTTTATACTCATTATATACCGGGATCATTGTTCTAGAAGTTGCGATACACGGACCACACCATGTTGCCCAAAGATTAATTAGTGCTATCTTACCATCAATGATGTCAGATAATTGGTGTTTTTTGCCATCCAAGTCAGGAAGCGTGAAATTGATATATTTTCCTCCAACTCTTATATTTAAACTATTTAGAAGGTCTTCTGATACTTGTCGATAGGGATGATCTTTAAATTTGTTTGACAATACCTCCTGCATTTTATTAAAACGTGTTATATCTACATTCTCAACGGGATTGATCAGACATCTGTCAATAAAGAGATAATATGTTACTATTGTTGGATTATCTTCTATATAATCAAGAATCAATCGAAATTGTTCTTGGCTAATTTCTTTGATCTTCGCATCAAATATTTTTGCTTTTTCTGTCAAATGATTCCCTCTTTCCTTGATTCCTTCCATCTTCTCATAGAGTACTATATTGGTATCCTGACTCTTGGATTGTCTTAATCTCTCATATAAGACACTCATAGAATCACTATGATACTGATTTGTTTCAAAAAGAATTCTAATGCTATCGTTCATAGGTTGATACCTGCTCCTAAATGCACTCTCAAACAATTCATTAAATTCTCTCAACTGATTATTCAATTCTCCCCCCTCAATTATGTTTCTATCATATTGATCCATAGAATGCAGGGTGAAATAAATATTCTTAGTATCGGGGAAAAATGTAATTGGTCTAAATCCTCCTGATTCAATCTCATCCTGAAATACTAACCAGTATGCTTGGGCAGGTTTAGCCTCAACTTCATATGAAAAGGTGCTATCTGTGATGGGGATTCTAGTTTCTGCGAACCACGCATCGTCGAGAGCATTCATCACTATTAAGGTGTCGGAGGATCTCCCAATAACCTTTCCAGTTATTGTGCATGTTTCTATTTCATTATTACAGCTTATAAAGAATTGTGAAAAAGAAATAAGGATTAGTAGTAGAAGAGTAAGTTTTTTCATTCTTATGTTTGGTTTTGAGAGTTTACATAGCATTTTGCATAACGTTCGGCGGTATGTGGCGTTGCCTCAGAGTCGCGGTGGCGCGTGTTTTTGCACTCGTGGTGCGATGCAGGGTTATGATGTTGATTTGTTTATTCTCGCGTTGGCAAAAACCGTGACACCAGGAGGGGGTCCCCGGCGGGAGCCGGGGCAGGCCGTACCGCCGACCACTTAACGTTCCTCTTTAGCCAGAAAGTTCTCGCGGTACGGAGAGGCAATGACATATACCGACCTGTTATAAACAGTGCGGTTTTGTCACTATAGGATCAGAAAGAATTTCAGTATAAATTTATCCAAAGTACGCCATTTAATCCATCCATATCTTTTATCGCCATTATCGTATTCGCAACAGACTTTTACCCAGTCATTCTCTATGGTGACAGCATTTATAAAATAGATTTCATCTTGTTTCCTATTGAAATCAATTATAGCGCTTGTTGTATCTTTTAATTCATGAAATGGATTATTTGGATTCATATCTCTAGTGTCATCAATTGAAACGTAGGAACCAGAAAATAAATATTCCTGCCAAGTATAGAACTTAAATAATTTAGTATTTCTAGGAATGAATTTAGGTGTATCATCTGTTAAGAATATTTCGTACCATTTACCAAATGGTGAAGACGGAAAAATCAATAAACCATAGTCTGGGTGATAAGCATTTAATTTGAATTGTTTGACTTTGCTATTAAGATTATCATAGAAAATTTTTGTGTCGTCACCTTTGTATGTAAACCTTGTGAATACCGTACTGTCTGAATTATAAATAAATATGGAATCATATACATTCTCACATACCAAAAGGCCAAGGACACCATTTAACCTTAAACTGTCATCAGGTGTTTGAGTTTTTATATTTTCTACTGTACTATTAAGGACTTCCTGATTTGTGACCTTTTCTTCGATATTTTTTACCGTAATGATCGTGTCTGATAGTAATGTTGCTTTAACCTTCTTGCTATTTTGATTACATGCTAAGGTTATTATGGTTAATAGAATAAAAAGAAGTGTTCTCATATGTTTCGCATTGTTTATAACGTTCGGCGGTATGTGCATGTTGGCGCAGAGTCGCGGTGGCGCGTGTTTTTGCACTCGTGGTGCGATGCAGAGTTATGATGTTGATTTGTTTATTCTCGCGTTGGCAAAAACCGTGACACCAGGAGGGAGCCCCCGGCGGGAGCCGGGGCAGGCCGCACCGCCGACCACTTAGCGGCCCTCTTTGGCCAGAAAGTTCTCGCGGTGCGGAGCGCCAATTGCATATACCGACCTGTTATGGGGCGTTTTATCTTTTTAGAATTGTTCGTAGCGTGGTCTCTCTGGTCGCTCCAAGCTCTTGTTGTTTTTCTGATGGGAAAGCATTCTCCTCAATACCAGAAAAAAGATAATTTGGGTCCGCCATTCTAAACCAGTCTATTTTAGAAAAATCTAATTCATAAGTTGAGACTTTCAAAGGTGAATTCTTCCCACCAAAAGACAATATTAAATCGACTCTATTATTGTGGGATTCCAGTAATACCATTGGATTAAAGATCAATCTTTCAGAATGCATTGCTGGTGCCCCATAATGTAAAACATAAATAAGATTCTCAAGTATAAGTTGATGTCCATCAAATAAATACGTTTTTGATTGTGTCGGATTTCGAGAGTCAGCAAAGATACCTTGAGGACATATCAATCGCACTGAGACCATCTCTTCATTTTGAAGTTGAGTGAAATTAAAAATGAAAATCGTAATGTCGAGGAAATAGTTTATACCATCATGAGTGATTTGGTCAAGTTTTACATATCCCTCAACATTTGGATATCTAACCTTACGGAAAAGGGCTTCAACTAGGAAGTGAGGTGCCGGTTTGGTTTGGCCATCTAAGCGAGCCCAATAGGTACTTTTATACTGATGAGGAGAGTAATTACTTTGCTGTATTTCAAAGACATAAACTACATTTGAGTTATCCCTAAGTATACTGACCTTAATACCAGTAGGAAGGGGACTTATAGAGTCTGAAATTTTATTTATTAACCAGTCCTTTTGGACAAGTTCTGTTAGAGGAGCAAGTTGACCTTGATAAATTTTATTGCTCTGGCCAGATACTGCAACCCCTTCAGGTGCTCCCCATATTATGATGCCACCTTCGGAATTAAGAAATGCACAAATACCCCGAATAACTCCTTCAAGATTTGCATTAAAGTTACCATATCTTGTTGAGAATGATTTGAATTCTAAAGTTGAGGACTCTTCCTTTGATTCAACAAAGAAGTGAACAATGTCTTGAAAGGTTAGATTCTCTATATTTTTATTGAAGTATATACTAGAATAGTCCATCTTTTATCGTTTTTGGTTATTTTACGTTTTCTGCCCAGAGGTTTTCAAATGCCCCATAACGTTCGGCGGTATGTGCATGTTGCCGCAGCATCGCGGTGGCGCGTGTTTTTGCACTCGTGGTGCGATGCAGGATTATGATGTTATTTGTTTATTCTCGCGTTGGCAAAAACCGTGACACCAGCAGGGGGACCCCGGCGGGAGCCGGGGCGGGCCGTGGCGCCAGCCACAAAACCGCCTCTTTAGTTACTCAATTGTCGCGACACGGAGCGGCAATTGCATATACCGACCTGTTATCTGCTGGCCCTTTATTGCTTATCAATAGTCTGTTGGAGTAGAAAATTGTCAAGTTGATCCCTTGGTGTAATGTAGTTACGCCCTTTGTATTTTCCACCAAATAAGTATTTCAAATATTGATCTTCAATGTGTTCAAAGTCTATTTCCTCAATTGAATATGCGATAGCAAAGTGATATTCTATGGCGTATTTTATTTGGTTCATATGCCCTAACATGCTCCGGCTATTTGTAGCAAATATTTCTGGACTAGTGTTTAACTGGAATGAAGATTCAAGTTTTGAATATCCATTACGCTTGAGGTAGGAAGATACTTTTTGGGGTAGCAATGGTATTAGCTTATTAAGTGATTTGCCTGGAATAAAAATGGAAATGTAGGTTGGGTAGTGCAGAAAATGAACAGCAAATTTACCTGGACGCAGGAGAGACATAATTCCGGCATACCATTCTCCTGGTAATGTTTCGCATGGTTCACTTTCATCTTTGGTTGATTTTATTCCAGATATATTAAGAAGTTTGGTCGTGGCCCGTATTTTCATATCGAAAAATATTACGATTTGTGGAAAGATATGAAGAAGTTTTGAAAGCTATATTCTTTGTCAAATTACTGCAGATTGCTGATTTGCTTGGGCTTGCAGATAACGTTCTGGCGGTATGTTACGTTTGCGTGCCCCGACCCTTGGGAGGGGATGGCGTGGTTTTTGCCGGTCCGGCGCACGCTAGAACTTTCTTTTTGAATACAAATCTACCCCGCCATTATTGTTGGACTAGGTGATCAGGATTTTTCCTCTATGCACTTAATGTTCCAGAAGGAGGGGGCAAAAACCATGACAAGCATATGGAACATACCGGCCTGTTAGGAACTGTAGCGGCTTATTAATCTATATTCAGGTCAGAGAAGAACTCGCTTGAGTGCAGTTAAACAGGCTCCTTTGATTTCTCACCGAGCCGCTACTTACCCCAGGAAGCGGAGGAGTGCAGCTGAGTTGGGGTGATTTGCCATTCGTGCTAGATTGGTTGTTAATGTTCTTTAAGTTCCTAACAGGCTAAGTTGGGGCGCGGTGGCGAGTCTCTTCGCAGCGAGGGGATCAGTCGGCCCCCTTATATTGTGATTTGAGCAGTTACCCCTTTGATTATTGTATAGCCGCTATTGTTACTAACGTTCGGCGGTATGTGCAGTTGGCGCAGCTTCGCGGTGGCGCGCGTTTTTGCACTCGTGGTGCGAGGCAGTGTTATGATGTTGTTTGTTTATTCTCGCGTTGGCAAAAACCGTGACACCAGGGGGAGTGCCCCGCGGGAGCGGGGCCGGCCGACTGGTTTTTGCCCGGCGGCTTTAGCTGCTAAGCCGGGCCGATAAAGCACCAACTGGTTTTGGTGTGCCAGTCTGGCGGACCGGCGCGCAAAAACCAGTCGAAGCCAATTGCATATACCGACCTGTTATAGGGCGTTTATTTCTTAATACTCCATTCTATGAGCACCTTCTTATCAATAGCAATTTCCTTTGGGCTTATATTGAAATTCATTTCTTCTACTACTGCGAAAACTTCATTTGTTGTAAAATCTTCATCAATAATTAGATAGTCATTCCTATAATTTGAGTTATCATATGATATTTTTGTTATTCTATCCAATTCTATACTTGAGGCTTTAGCGATGATATTGGCTTTCTTAATGGCATCTTCAACAGCATAATTAATAGCTTTTTCATATAATTCCTCTATTTGTGATTTTGACAGCTCAAAACTTAGGGAATATGGAATTCTATTTTGTACAATTACTTTAATGATGCTGCCTAATTTATCAGCTGAGTAAGCATCTTTAATCTGAAGACGAACAAAGCCTTTATAGCCAACATGAATTCTTTTGCCCTTTTCAACATAAGTATTATCGGAAATTGAGAATTCGGATGTAATAATAGTTTCATTGTTAACTCCGATCCTTCCTAGTTCTTGGTATAATCTATTCAGGTAATTTAAAAGCCTATTATGACAAGTTATGTAGATGGAGTCATTAACGTTAATTGGAATACTTACTACAAAGTTATTTGGGGTTGCTTTTATTGAAGATTTGCCTACAACTTGAAGTACATCTTTTGGTTCTTGTGAGAACCCATCTATTTGAAATAGAACAAGTGCTATTACAACTACAATAACATGCTTAATTGATCCCATGATGCTTAGTTTATTATTGTTTTCTGTTTGTTGACTACAGCGAAAAATGCCCTATAACGGACAGCGGTATGTTTTTGTTGCCGATTTCGGAGCACGTCATTGTCAAGCCACGATTAAGTTTGAAGCGAGCCACAACCTTTGATTTCAGCACTATCTCGGCAATAAAATATACCGCATGTTACAAGCTGGCCTTCTTTCTTGTCAAGCGACATACCTTTATTATTATAAATCAATTCTGTCATTCTGTTTTTGTCTGTCGGGTTGCGTTTCGGCAAAGTTTTATTTTTTAGAGAGGGAAGATTTTTTGTTTTTCTCTCCGGGTGGGCAAAGCAAGCTCTTTTGCAAACTTTGGTTTGTGAGTTGGCATTCTGCGGTTTGCAAATGTGCTTGCTTTACGTCCGACATTGCTTAATTAAATTTGCCTGTAATTTGTGAAATATCAAAGTTTCCGTTAATTTCTTGAACTTCAATTTTTCCATGTAAAATATCAAAAAAGAAGTTTCTAATCTTCTCCATTGTCAAAGTTGCAGGTTGTCCTTTTGCATCTACACCCAAATCATAGGTTTTTAGTAATTGAGTTCCCAAGCTTGCAGCAGTTAGCAAAAAGTGATTCTGAAATTTATCCATGTCCAACAAATCTGCTGCTAAAACTTTTCCAACCACTGTATAACTTCTCAGAGTTTTCTGTGTTTCCTCATTTGTTAATGTAGTTTTAACTTCATCTGCGTCAATGTTCATTTCTATTTTTCCTGAATTTGCTGCTTGTGGCATACCTTTGTACAAAGAACCTAAATCAGCCAAACTTAAATTGTAGAATTTTGTGCCCGGAACTACAAGTATTTTTTCAATTGAAAATGCACTTGGTAAAAGCAAACTTACCATTTGAGCCGCTTTAATAGATGGAGTATTGAATGTGCCGACAATTGAGTTTGTTAAATCAATGGATTGGGTTGCAAAAACGCCTCCTATCACAACACTGTTTTCAAGGATGATTTCATCTGCATAAATGCTACCAGCAACAAAGGCGTTATAAAGTGTAACACTTTTAGCATTAATATCACTATGAAACATAATGTTGCAGTTTTGAGCTCTTGAAACAATAGAATTGGCAGAACCAACACTTTTTTTGAAGATAACATTGCCTTTTGCTTCACTATTTACGTACAGTTCTAACTGTGTAAATACTGCTCCATGAATTTCTGAATCACCTTGCTGAATCTCTAACTTATGTGCATATACAGGACCCTCAATAACGGTGCTACCTTGTATTGTAATAGTTCTGTTTAACTCAGCAATTTTTTCAGGGAGTATAGAGCCTTTAACCAAATTGTCCTTAAGTTGGATATTGGTTTCATTGAATCGAATTTCTTTTAACTCTTTCATTGTTTTTATTTTTTAAAGATTTTGAACACTTATTGTTTGAATTGAACCAAGATTAGCAATTTTCTGAATCATTTCCTTTACCCTTACCGAATGTTGGTCGGCAGAGGTATATGATTTATTTAATTCTGAATTAAAGTACAATTTAAGATTGTCTGAGTATTCTTTTGTAATTACACTCCATGAATTTGATGATTCAGTAAATTGCTCAATAAGTTCATTTTTTGTTTGATTTTCCTGCAAAGCAGAAACGAATGACGGAGCATGTAATCCTTTTGTAATTTGATTTTTATCCGCTTTTGTTTCTACAAAACAAACAGGCGAATATTGAGAAGATTCCGTACTTTCATTCAACATGCTTTGCTGAACGGTATTGTTTAACTTTTTCTGTTGCCACAAAAATACTTTTGCTTTATTCAATGTATCTAAAGCACGTTTTTTAGCAATTGAGGCACTTATTTTTGAATGTAATTCGCTACCCTCTTTGCCAAAAATTGCAACAGTGTTAACTAAATCATTGTTGGTAGTTCTGATACTTTGATTATCTAATTCTTTTTTGAAAACAAATGTGGGTTTATCGAGTTCAAAAATTCGGTTAGATAATTCATTATTCAGATCGTCAAATGTTTTTATGTATCTACTTGAAATACGTAAAAAATCTCCTTCCATCTGCCTTTTTTTATCAAGAACAGCTTTTGATAGTTCTCGAAGATGCATCAGTTGAGAATCTATTCCCTGTGTTAACTCGGCAATTTGTTGGCTGATTTCTGAACGTATATATCCAAAAAATCCATCAACAATAGTTTGTCCAACCTTTTTAGCGTTTTTGTCAATTGAAACAATTTGAGCTGTTTCGGTTGCAACTACTGCGCCAGTAAGGAGGTTAACATTCGTATTACAATGTTCAACGCTATCATCAAATGGCTCTGTATCCACTTCAATAGATACATTAACATCTTCGTATTCTGTCCCGCTATAGTGTGCCGTACCTGACCCACCATTTTGCGATGCCGGATAATTATAACTAACTGTGCCAGAATAATGCACAGCAATCCGCTCTCTATATGTTCTAGTATAACTCATATCTTTTACGTTTAAATGGTTTGATAATTATTAGACTGGAACAACTTCGTAGCCATATCCTTTACTCGTTGCGACTTTGAGGAAGTCGATACTAATTTACTGAACTCGCTTTTAACTTCTGTATTGGGTAACGATTTGGCTTGCCATTCAATTTGATTCAGTTCTGCGAAGGCAGTATTTTTAATCGCCGACTTTGAAATATTATCTAACTCAACATCAGAAACAGAAATTTCCACTCCTGCATCAGTTCTATCTCTATTGCATTCACATATTACAATTGGAATATAAACTGTTGCTGTTTCGGTATATCTGCCATCATTTATTAATATCTGGTCAGTAAGTTTTTTTTGCGTATTCATTTCAAAAAGAAAACTACGCATTGACTTGATTACATTAAGACCACGATACTTAACATTTGAAGCAACTATCTTTTGACTAGCTGCTAAAGATTCCAACTGGGCTATCGGGATAGTTGCCGTTAGATATTTTGACCTGTTAGAAACTTTATCTACCTCTTTAACTGCAAAATCAATAGTTGGCTTGTCAAGTTCAAAAACTCTTTGTTTCAAATTTGAATTTAATCCGTTAAAAAGTTTGATATACCTACTGGCTATCATGTTGTAATCCTTTTGCATACGGTTTTTAATGCTCAGTAAAGCATTTTTCTGCTGAACCAATTGCATAAGATGAGAATCAACCTCGCTTTGAAGTTTTGCCATTTTTTGCGAGATTTGGGAGCGAATCAAAGAATAAAATCCTTTGTTTACATTATTGCAAACATGGTCTGCTGCTTTTTCTTCAGCAATTATGACTGCTGTTTGCATAGCTACAACGGCACCGGTAGTGGCATTCACATGACGTGAAACACTACGCATTTCTTCTGCCATTGGCTTTGTGTCTACTGTATAATTAAATGATGCCATAATTCTTTAAGTTTAAATGATTAATTCTTTTTATTTTCTTCATCTTCTTCCTCTTCGCTATCTTCATTATCACTTTCAGAATCATCGTTTTCATCTTCATCAGAAAAATCTTCTTCATCTTCATCAAATGCATCATTGTTTTCTTCTTTTTCTTTTGATTCAGAGTTATCGTCAGCATCTTGATTTTCTTCCAACTCTAAATCTGAATCATCAATTTCAGCATCTTGATTTTCTAGAATATTATCATCTGATTCAACATTATTCTCAATATCAGATTCAATATTCGTGCTTTCAATTTCATTATTTTCTTCTGAAATAGGTTGCTCAACCACCAAATCATCTTCAAGTTCTCTTAATGTATTTTTTGCAATATTCGGTAGATTCAAAGAAATGTGCTCGAAGGTAATATCTTCCACACTTGGAGTTGGAGGCAAATCAGATGTTTTTGCAAATAATGGATTTACTGTAATCAAAGGTTTTCTACGTGCGTCAAAATCATGTACTTCATCCGTTGCAACAGCGATTTCTTTTGATGTGCCATCACGAAGTAACGCATCATAATAATCAATGTGTTCAAACTTTTGTGCTTTCATGTCAATGTCTTCTTTCAATCGTTCCATGTAGTTCTCAAAGTCAAGCTGAACATTTTGGAATTCTTTTGATTGAAGTTCGAAAGCGGCAAAAACTTCGGCTGAATTTTCAGTTGCTGTAACTACTGTTGAATCTAAAGACCCTCCAGATTGTGCCATACTATCCTCAGTTTTCTTAAGTGAAGTTAAAGTATTGTATGCCGCAACATAATCTCTTAAACTTGCTCTCATTAAATTTATCAGGTCGGCACTTTCAGCTCGGTTTCTTCCATAAAAGTCCTCAGTATCTTGATGCCACTTATTAAGGTAGCTAATTTTTTGGTCTTTGATATGATTATAAATTTTCAGTCGTTCAATTCTTGTTTCATTCATCAGGTTTTGTACCATAGGAGCAACAATTTCTTCATGAATTTGATGAACTCCAAATGGGAAATTGGTTGTGCTGCCATCTTCGGCAGTCCACATTCCCGAAACCAAATTGAAACGGACTTTTGAACTGTCCTTTAATTGGAATGGAACATAATCAGAAACCGCTTCACTATAATTAAAACTCTCATTTCTTATTCGTTCAATTTCCGATGCCTCTAAAACCGGAGAGTAGTGGTTATATGGTGATTTAAGTATTTTATAAAGCACCTTGTTTGATTCAAAAACAATTTTATCTGTTGAAGCAACTTTCAATGCGGATATTGCTTGAACGGAATTTGCCATTGTAATCATTAGTCCTTTCAATACATCTTCAAACTGTGCAGTATGTCTTGATAAAGAATCTTTTAGTTTATTTAATTCCTGAAATTTTGAAATCTGCTCATTGTATTTTTGTGTGTCAAATGCTTTAAAAATTGGTGCATTTTCAGGAATTTCATTGGTCGCAAACTCCTTTAAAAAGTTAAGATATGAATTTTCATTCGCAACTAGTGGTAATTGAACCGAGGTTACATCTAAATCATCCATACAATATGAAATTGTTCTCAACGAACGTTCAAGTTTCCCAAAATAATCATGTTGATTTAGTTGTTGCATTGATTTGGAATACTGTTCTGTCTCAATTTCTTCAATTTCGTTTGAACTTTCAACAATAGGTGCTTCACCCGAAAGTTTTTCTAACTCTGAAATTGTTTGAATAAGTAAGTCGTTTTGTTTTGACAATTGCAATTTAACTTCTGATTCCTCAACCATTCCCGTATGATCAACAATAAAGCTTTTATTTTCATACTTAATTTGGTCGGCAATTGGAACATAAGCAACGCCCAATTTACTTACTTTGTAATCCCTGAAAATTTCTTTGTGCATTTTCTGAAATTCAGCGATTCTTGTGTTTAGGGTTTCAACCTGTAATCTCGTTTTCTTTAGTTTGCCTTGAAACCATAATTTAATTCTGTTCCAAAAAGAAGAAAGAATATCTTCTATCATCTTTTTTTCTTCTTCGAGTTTCGCAATTTCTTTTTCAATGCGTTCCTCTTCTTGTACTATTTTTTCAGCCATTGACTGGTAATAGTTGAATAATATCTTCGCCTGATCTTGGTAGATATTACTCGATTCCGGAAAAATTTTACCTTTCATACGATTTGATTTACTGGATTTATATTAATTTGAGAAAATTTGTTTGCGTTCTTTGTATGTCCTTTCGCAATTTTTAATGTTGCTGATGACAATTTCAATGTTTAATGGATTATCTGAAAAGCAATTATTTAACATTCTAATTTCTTCAACAAATTTGCTTTCAAGAACCAATGCATCACTATTATTGCTGGGCGATAGATATCGTAAATTTTCCTGTAGTTCATTAATACGATTAATGATTTCTATTGGAATATTATTCATGGCATCTAATTTTAATTGAAGTTCTTTTGTAACCTTCTTCATTTCATCAATCCTATCTCTGTTTTGTTTTTCTTCAAAATAAACTTCACTTACCTTGTCGGATGATGAAAAAGCCATAAATAGACCAAGCAATAGCAGAAAGAATAGAATACCATGAATAATAATTTGATTCGTATAATGAATGGGTTTTACAGTATTGAAAAATATCATAACCCCTATAGCGAGTATCAAATAGAAAAATGTAAAAAACCATCTTAAACCAATAGAACCAATTTGCTTCTGTGATTTATCTTTTAGGTTAACCCATGGAAAAATTACATCTACAAATACAAGACAATAAATTATTGTTGATACAATAATATTAAGTGTTAATATTTCTGTCTGGACATTTTTGCCAAAATGTAAAAAACAGAAAATAATCAGTGCTTCTCCAAAGAGTGCAAGCAATAACGAAAATATTTTTTTAGCATTCATAACTTTAATTTTTTAGTTAGCGTTTTTGACCACATTTAGGACAGAACTTTATTGTTGGATTTAATGCAGTTCCACATCTTGTACATTTATTTTCTGCTTGCTGTTGACCACAATTTCCACAAAATGAACTACCGGGAGCAAGAGGTGTGTTACAATTAGTACATAATGACATTTCAGTTTGAAGTGGAGTGCCACAACTTACACATCGTTTTGCATTTTTATCGTTATCCGTTCCACATTTAGGACAAGCATCATAAGGGTCTCCACAATGAGGGCAAAAACGATGTGTACTAGGAAATTTCTTTGAACAATTTGAACAGAAAACCTCTTTTACTTGATTAACTGGTTGAACATTATTGCCCTGTTGATTCTGATTCGTACCGCCAAATGTTGGTTGATTGTATTGTGGCTGCATAACACCGCCTGCACCTCCTAAACCTCCCATCATATTTGTTGCAATAACAGCTCCTAATATTCCTGAATTACTGTTTGAAAAACCGTCTATTGCATTGTTAGCTACACCAAACGCTTGTTCTTGTTGCCAAGTGTAACCACCAATAGATTGTGCACTTTGGCGAGAAATTGCATCTAACACACGTTTTCCAACTTCGGTTGAACTATCAACTTCTATACTTGTAACATAGAACTTCGTAAGTTCCAAACCAAGATTTTCCCAAAAAGGCAGCATTACCGTTTTTAAATGTTCAGATATGCTGTCTAAATGGGCGGAAATTTGTTTTAATCCAATTCTATTATTAATCATGAATTGCAAAACAGTAGACTTTGTTTTTGTTGAAAATTCACCAAAAAACTGGTCAGTCAGATCATTTTGGTCAAATGAATTTTTTGTCCCAACAATTTTTATCAAAAATCTTTCTGCGTCCGTAATTTTTAAACCATATCTACCATTAGCAACAAGCGGAATACCTGTATTGTAATCAGCATCATGAATATCCATTCGGTCAATTGACCAATCAATATTATAAGGTTGTAGTTTGTTTACAAACCAAACTTCTGCTGTAAATGGATTTTTACCACCAAAAGGGAGTCCGTATAAACTTCTTAATATTGGCAGGTTTTCCGTATTAAGTGTATGTTTACCGGGTCCAAATTTACCTACAATTTGACCTTTTGAAAATAAAATTGCCTCTTGTGATTCTTGCACAATCAACTGTGTGTATGTGCTAAGATTTGTCTCAGGAAACCTATAGGCATATATGGTTTGATTTCCTTGAGGTGCCCAACGGACTAGATCAATTATTGCCATAACTATTTAATTTTAAAGTTTGTATTTGTAAATTTACTCTTTTCGTGCGAAGGAAAAAATGGCTCTTTGACTTTTGCGAAGCGTTTGCTTGTGTGTCGGGCAAAAGGCAATGTGCCATTTGTGTATCGGATTTAAAAAACAAAAAATGCGGGACGGCAAAAAATAAAACTTTATCGGGTCGGCTGGTGTGGTCGGCAATCATTCCGAATTGTCTGTCTTTTCTGTCTTTGTAAGTCGTCTTGTCAATTTTCATGTCGCTGTCTTTTTTTAGGCTTGCTTGTAACGGTCGAGTGTATGTGCCGTAAGGGATTGCGGAGTAGTTCCCTGTCCACCGACACGAAAGTTTGAGCGGGCTACAATGCTTGAATACCCACTGAAACCCTTATGGCATATACACTTTGTTGTGCGTTCGGCTTTTATTTATTTCATTTTCTTATTGTAAATTGAAGCAAAGTTACTAATTTTGCATTCAATTATTTAGATTTTTTTCATTATGTATTACAGCAGACCTTGGACGACTATCTAAGTGATAGACAGTCCCAAATAAATTTCCCATAATCTTTTTGGCAAGACAAACAGCCTATGTTTTGGTGTGTCGTCATTTTTAATGAAGGCATTTCTTTGTCATAGTTGCTCTGTCAGGTAATACTGTCTTTCACATCGCTACGATTTGAATTCAAGTATTCACCTGTAAGAAGACTTATAAGTTGATTAAATTAATTAATAAAAATTATATTTGAATTCAAGTATTCACCTGTAAGAAGTCATAATGAATAAAAATAAATTGCCTGTAAGATTTACAGGTCAGCACTTTACAATTGACAAAGTGCTAATTGAAGATGCAATAAAACAATCAAGAATTAATCAAAACGATACGGTCTTAGATATTGGTGCAG
>Ga0208459_1002295_pt1 | contig 16333 bp, 19 predicted proteins | sample AD_UKC087_MetaG_FD_184433 | JGI IMG/M metagenome (GOLD analysis project Ga0208459, IMG submission 184433) | Active sludge microbial communities of municipal wastewater-treating anaerobic digesters from USA - AD_UKC087_MetaG (SPAdes) (version 2) | ecosystem: Engineered > Bioreactor > Anaerobic >... | reverse complement strand
GACCCTCTATTATATAGATGACGCGATAGGCCTCGGCCAAGGCGAAGTCTATGTAGCGGAACCCAGCCTGCGCAAGCAGGTTCAAAACTTTGCAGCACACGGCATGGTGGGGCGCTTTTTTCAAGATTAGATCAACGGCCATAACCGTTGATTTTTGTTTCTCTCCAGCGATTGACATTCATCCATAATGACATTAAACTAATTTTATAGCCACCTTTAAAATTTCTCATTCAGGAGCAATCCAATGTCATCAACGTTTCAACTAGTGGTGCGTGCCGGCAATTTGACCGGGCAGTCTTTCGCTCTGGATCGCCCAGAAATTGTTCTCGGGCGAGATTTAGCCAACGACATTGTCGTCACAGATGCCGAAGTCTCCCGCCGCCATGCCCGCATCTTCCTCAAAGGCGATAACTATGTACTGGAAGATCTCGGTTCCACCAACGGCACTTTTGTCAACGGTCAGCGGCTGACCGGTCCGTATATCCTGCAGCCGGGTGAATATATTAACCTGGGCGAAAACGCAACTATCGAATTTGTCGCTGTAGAAATCGATCCGGACGCCACGCTAATCAGCAGCAATCTGCGCCCTGCTATGGCCCCGCTTGCACCCGAACCAGCATATGCACCCCCGCCAGAGCAGCCTGCGCCGATGAAACCCATGCCAGCGCCAATGCCGGCCCCGGCCGCACCTCAGCCTGCCTATGTTGGACAGGCCCCCGCACAGCCATCCCCTGTGATCAACCCGCCCGCCCGTAAGAAAATGTCCTGGATTATCTGGGTATTGATCGCATTGGGCGTTTTGATTTTGGGCTGCATTCTCCTGCTGGTCATCATTGATGTTGCCAACCTCTGGTGCACCCTGGGCGGCAGCCTCTTCAACAACATCTGGCCCGGCTCTTGCCCGTAAAGTGGGTTATATCCTGTGGGAAAATCCAAATCTGAACCCCAGCAAAATAATCCATCATCACCTTCTGTGAATCCGGCTCCTCAGCCCGACCAGAACGGTTCCCCACTCTGGGGCAACAACGTCAAGCTGATCGTTGGTCTGACGTTGATGGCAATCCTGGCTGGCCTGCTCATCCGATTCCGCAATCTCATTGGCCCACTTCTGGTTGCCTTCATCCTGGCCTTCCTTCTCCACCCCATTGCTGCCTGGCTGCAAAAACGCCTTAACTCCAAATGGCGGCTTTCCGTCAATCTGGTTTACCTGGTCTTGCTCATCTTGCTGATTGGCTCATTAACCTGGGGCGGTTTCGCACTTGTAGATCAAGTCCAAAATCTGATCAGCTTTGTCCAGCGCCAGATTGCCGCCTTCCCTGCCTGGTTTGATAAAATTGCCGCCACGCCGCTCATTATCGGCCCCTTCACTTTTGACCTCTCCAAGTTTGATCTGGGTAATCTGGGAGACCAGGTGCTTGGAATGGCGCAAACCGTTCTTGGCAAATTGGGCAACGTAGTTGGCAGCATTGCCGGCGGCGCCGCCTCACTGGTCGGTTGGACCTTTTTTGCACTGCTTGTCTCCTATTTTGTGACCTCTGAAACCGGCGGTGTGCGGTCTCGCCTGCTTAACATACAAATCCCCGGTTACGCCGATGATTTCAATCGCATTGGCCGGGAGCTCGGGCGCATCTGGAACGCTTTCCTGCGCGGTCAGCTCATCCTCATGCTGCTTGCCATCGCCATCTATTCGGTTTACCTGGGCGCCTGGGGCGTGCGCTTTTACTTCGGTCTGGCAATTTTGGCAGGCCTCTCCCGCTTCGTACCCTACGTGGGCGCCTGGGTAACCTGGATTACCTATGCCCTGGTTTGTTTGTTTCAAGGGGATACCGCGCTGGGCCTTTCGCCATTCCTCTATGCCGCAGTTGTGCTGGGCGGAGCCCTGCTGATTGATACAACCCTCGATAACTACGTCACCCCCCGCCTGATGGCGGATACTCTGGCGGTCCATCCGGCCGCGGTCATGGTTGCCGCGCTGATTTCTGCCCAGATCTTTGGCTTGATTGGTGTCGTTCTTGCCGCACCAACCCTGGCCACATTGCAGCTTGGCGGGCGTTATATCTTGCGCAAACTCTTTGACCAGGACCCCTGGGCTGGTATGAAAGTCGTCCCACCGCCCAAGCCCTTGCCCAGAATCATCCGCCGCCTGGGCGTTCAATGGCAAAAGTTCTTGAACCGTTTCCGAAAAAGCAAAGTCGTTGACAGTAAGTAACCTCAACTACCCAATCCAAATAATCTGAAAGGAGATCTCAATGGATACAAAAGAACCCAAAACTGAAACAATGGCCGAGACCGAAAATTATATTGCCTGGAAGGCCGATGAGCCCGATGGCGAAACAACCTATCACCTGGAATTGAACGGTGTCACCCTGCACTTCTTCCAGGAGGAATGGGTAGAATTTTTGGCCCTCATGCGAGACATTCCCCGCAAATAAGGCTTCAAAACAAGAAACGCATCGGGCTTCGCCTAACAGCAGGTGAAGCCCGATGCGCATTTTTATATTGATGTTATTCTTTGAGACTGATAAATCTGGGCTTGTCGAATAACAAAAAATATAAAGCCAGCTAGCAGCATAAAGATTGCAATATCATAGAAAATAAAACCTGGCGTTTTAGAGAAAAACGTTTGCAGGGCATCCAAATGCAGCCCATCTTTGTTCCCCACAATGATAAACGAACACCACAGCGAATAAATGACAAGAAAAGGATTTGGAAAACAGGCAATGAACGCGGCTGGAATTGCAAGATACTGATTGGCCATTGCAGGCGAAAACATTACAAGAACAACCAGGTAAACTAAGCTCAACTTCCAGAAATCAAACTTTCTGAATAAGTACCCCCATAGAGTCATTACTCCAATCAACCAGACAATCGGTGATGAAATTTGTCTGATAAAGTCGGGCACAAGTAAGCGTAAAAATGGCCCATTTTCAACAGATCGGTATAAAAAGACATTGTGAATAATCTCCCCAAATCCGCCGTCTGGCACAAATGGTAAAAATGAAATCAGAAAAATTCCCAGCGGAACGCACAAACTTATCCCGGCCATTTTCCAATCATGCTTCGAAATCAGCTTCAATGCAATCCAAAGGGGGAAAAATATAAAAACATGCTTGGTTGTGATCGATAAACCCAACAAGATTAATCCGCCAATCAAGTTTCGGTTTGTGCTTCTTATCAAAAAACGATCGAGTAGCAAAGACGCCCCAATAGCCATTAAAATGGCAAGATTATCAAACTGATTATGATAACCTGAAATCAACATCACTACGGGATTCAATAAATAAAGCGCCGCTGTCTTGAGACCTATCTTCTTGCGAAGAATTTGAAATATCCCCACATCAACAAGGCTTAATGCCAAAACAATTTGCCAGCGAAAAACACTGGTTTCGTTACCAGGGGCAAAGTCCGCAACCTTTCTGAATATAAAAAGAAGAGAGAACCAGATAGGCCCATAGTTATATCGGTCAGTTTCAACATAGACGTTCTGGAATTTTGCTGCTATTTCTCCTACCAACCAGAACGATTGGAAATCAAAATTATGTCCCAGGTACGACAATAAAATCCGTACAACCAGCCCTACCGCCAGGATTATTAAAGCCGAGCTTTGTTTTTTTAGAATTGCCAGACCAGCATACGGATTCACGCTTTAGAATCCAAAACAATCGCCATTCCTGAACAAGTGGGCTAATCTAATTACGGGCGAATTACCAGCATCAAAAACAACAGGCTGGCAATCAACGTCCCAATAAAAACAACTGCCGGAGTGGGGTTGTTTTGCTCCACCGATTCAACACGGATTTCTTCCAGCGATTTGAAGCCCAGCAGCCGCAGCATAGCCCACACAAACAACCCGGCGATGATCGCCACGATGGGGCCCCAGAAGGCAATCATGCTTAGAATTACTGGCACCCGGCTGATGAAGGCTTGCCACGATGCTGGCGCAAATAGAAACGAGATTCCCTGCCCCAGAATCAGAGCCGCCGCGAGAATAATAACTGCTACCCAGAATGTCGAGATTCTATTCTTCATTTTCTACTCCTTTTTGTGATTATCCGGGTTGAACCACGTCTGCCGTGATCTTGTAGCCGATCCAAACCATATCCTGTCCGCCGCCGCCTTCATAATCTTCCAGCACCAGCGCCCGTTCAGAGTCGCCGCTGGCATGGATAAATCGTCCAATCGCATTCATCTGCTGAGAAAATCCTTCTCCCATGATCCTGGCAACCTGGAACTTGCCAATATCATCAATATGCCACATTGCCGGCGGATAAGCAAAATAGACATTTGCCGTTTGATTGGATTGTGCAAATTGGCGGGCATGGCTCGAAAAATCTCGCTGGATCTCCGGGTCCGAGGTAGCTGTCGCTTCATCCAGCAGGTAATAGCGGTTCTGCCAGTTGAGCAGGAATCGGTTGGTTTCTAACCAGTAGCCCGTGAAGACATTTCCTGTCGGTGTCCAGGGCACATCTGCCCCTGGCCGCCGCTGCCATAACTCTGAAAAATCAATTTGGCCCATCACATAGAGCGTTAGCTCACCCTGCTGCGGGTGCTGCACCCGGATTCGGATACCCGGTCTGATCCATTCTAGCGGTTTCGGGTCGTTTGACGCGCTGGGCATTGACGTTTGACCAGCCGCTGCGCCAACCGACGCTGAAGGCGCGGCTGGTGGTTGGGTAGCCGTCGTAAAGATGGATTGAATCTGTTTCAGGGGGGTGGATCTGGCCTGGTTTTGCGGTTTCTCAGCTTGCCCGCCGCGATTGGTAACAAAAACGACAATGCCGATGAAAATAAAAATGGCGCCAATTGTAAATAAACATCCACTGAGCATATTAATCTCCTTAGCTTGATCTTACCACGAGCCGCTGTCCGATCCGCCCCCCGAGTCCCAGCCGCCCGAATCCCACGATCCCGAGTCGCCGCCACCCCAATCCCATGACCCTGAATCGGACCCGGAATCCGAGCCCCAGTCCCACGACCCTGAATCGCTCCCCGAATCCCACGAACCCGAATCCGAGCCCCAATCGGAACCTGAATCACTGTCCCAATCCCAGTCTGAATCAGAACCTGAGTCTGTCCCCCAATCCCAGTTCCCATTGTCATTATTATCCCAGGTCCAATCCCCCGAATCGCTGTCGGTATTGGTGCCGTCAGACGAATTGTTCCAGAAGATGGGGTTGTTATTGTTGCTGTTGTTGTTATTTGATGGAGTGAGTGCGCAGCACGAAATCAAGATCAAAATAATCCCGATGGCAAAAAAAGGCGCGCTGCGTCTGAGGCGAATGGACATCATAATCATATCCTTTCAATAGCTCGGAACCAATGTGAATATAGCAGAGAACCGAAACGCTGTCAACGCGTTGATGTTGCCCTCGACTTCCAAATATAAAACACCGCTGCCATTTTATCGGCGGCGGTGTTTTGTGTCGTTTGGAATTGGGCGGCTTACTTTCCGAAGGTTCCCACAATTCTGAGAATATCAAACCCCTCGGCATACGGTCGCTCGGCTAATGCCCCATGCCGGATCAGTGTGGCCCGGGTAATCTCTGGATTGAAGTAATATCGGCTGTCGTAGGTGCGATACTCGCTCAGCGCGGCAATTTTCTTTTCCACATCCTCTGCGCTCACTTCAACCAGAAAATTGGGAAAGAACCCATAGCTGCTGCGAATTACATCAAACCCCAGAACGGTCGTGCCTCGAAAAGCTCGCAGCGCCTCCTCGGTTACCGTGCCATGATCTTGATGAATATCCGCTTTGGTATGCACAAACACGATATCTGGGCGGAACTGCCGGTTGAGGTCAATCAAATATTCCAGAATCTCCTGGCGGGCGTGCGGAAATCGCCGGGTCTCAAACTGCCCCAGCACCACCTTCTCGCGCTGCACCCCCAGCACATCCATACTGCGATAATGCTCTTCCACCAGGTTTTTCAACGCCGGATTTTTCTGATTATCCGACAGGGTCACACACAGCAATTCCGTCTTAGACGCAATCTGAGCAATTAATGCCCCGGCGCCAATTTCAATATCATCCGGGTGAGCGCCAATAAAGCATACCCGCTGCCCGTGAAAGCACATGCCAGCGGCTGTCATTTGACCGCCAGAATGCCGCCAACCACCTTGGTCATCACCAGTTTGCCTTCAGCCTTCACGCGGCGCTCGGCAACTTTGGCAATCTGCTCCATAATGCGCTCAAAATCGTCCTTGCCCTGGAAGAAATCCGCCCACAATTTGCGGTCTTCTGCCAGCGAGGCGCGGGTATAAGCCACAAAAGGCTCTGCGGTTTCAAATGTCAACGGATTTTCAAACAGGTGAACTTCCGCACTGGCGAAGGTTGCCTTGACCGCATCCAGAATCCCGGTGCTGAAGCGGGAACTGCCCGGCATCGGTGGGATGGTCTTCCCGGTCGCTTCCCGGATGATGTCATAGAATAGCTGCTTGTTTGCAGGCATCGGCCCCGTAGTGAACAGCCGTCCGCCGGGCTTGAGCACCCGGTGCATCTCGCGAATTGTGAACGGAATATCTTCTGCGTAATAAATTGCAAAACAACAAGACAGCAGGTCAAAGCGATTGTCTTCCAGCGCAAATGGTTCGTTGAAATTCAGTGGCATGAATTGGATCGGCGCGTGCGCCTCTGCTGCTCGTTGAATGGCTTGCCCCAGCAAATCCGGGTTTACATCACCGCCCAGAATCTGTGCCTGTCCATTCAGTCGGTTGTGGTAAGACAGGCATTGTTTGCCCGCGCCGCAGCCCACATCCAGGATTTTCATTCCGGGTTTCAGGTCCAGCAAATCCAGCATCCAGGCATCGATATCCCGCCCGCCATATTGAGCATGAATATCAATCCGGGTTTGCAGGTCATTGGTCGTTTCGTGATAATTGATTTTCATCATAACCTCATTGGTTGTTTTGGTTTTTCAAGTATACCAGAACGCATTTCTAAAATGCAGATTTATGTCAATTTTTGTTGGGTCAGCAAATCCTGGGCAGCATTTCACCTGCCAGCATATCCAGTATCCGGTGCCCGCCAATCAGCGTATGCAGCAGCACCCGCCGCTCTGGCGCTGCCTTGACTTCTCCAATCCGCACCGCATTCCGCCCATACGGGTGCCCCCGCATGGCTGCCAGCGCCGCTTCGGCTTGCTCAGCCGGTACAATGACAATCAATTTACCTTCATTCGCAATGTAGAGTGGGTCAAATCCCAGCATCTCGCTGGCTGCTCGCACAGCAGGTTGAACCGGGATGCGCTTCTCCTCAATTGTAATGTTTACATTGCTCTGGTGTGCAATTTCGTTCAGTGTGGTTGCCAGTCCGCCGCGAGTGGGGTCTCTCAAAACATGAACCTGCGGCGCTGCCTCCAGCACGGTTTGAATCAGCCCATTCAGCGGCGCCACATCCGACTGCACGTCGGTTTCAAAGCCAAGTTCACCCCGCGCCGCCAACACGGCAATGCCGTGATCTCCCAGGTTCCCGGAGATTAACACCACATCGCCCGGGCGGGCCATTTCACCCCCAATGGATTGTCCCGCGGGTATCCAGCCAATGCCTGCAGTGTTGATAAACAAACCGTCTGCGGCGCCTTTTTCAACCACCTTGGTATCCCCGGCGATGATTTGTACCCCGGCTTCTGCTGCCGCATCCTGCATTGAAATCAGCACTTTTTCCAGGGTTGCCATGGGCAGCCCCTCTTCAAGAATAAACCCGGCTGTCAGGTAGAGCGGGGTGGCGCCAGACATGCTCACATCGTTGACGGTTCCGCAGACCGCCAGCCGTCCAATGTCACCACCAGGGAAGAACAACGGTTTCACAATATGCGAATCTGTCGAAACTGCCAGCCGCCCATTCAGCCCTGCCGGTGCTGGTAAGCCTGCTCCAGCAAAATCATTGCCAGATCCCGGCTGTCCCCCGGACAATCGCGGTAAAAAGACTTTCTGAATCAAGTCATGGGTCATACGCCCGCCGCTGCCATGTCCGATCACAATTGTCTCATTGTGCTGTAATGGCATTGGGCAGACCGGGCCTTCAAAATTGGGTAATTGGGTCATTGCGCTCCTCAATCCGGGCGATGATAGCGGAAATAAGCTGCACAGGCGCCTTCTGATGAGACCATCGGCGCTCCCAGCGGATTTTGCGGGGTACACAGTGTCCCAAATGCCGGGCATTCTGAGGGCTTCTTTAACCCTTGCAGCACCAGACCCGCCATACACAGCGGCGACTCTTGCGTTTGAATCCCCGCGACCTCAAAGCGCTGCTCAGCATCAAAATCAGATAGCTCTGGACGCAGCCCCCAGCCGCTCATGGGGATCATTCCAATACCGCGCCAGTTGCGGTCACACGGCTCAAATACTTTTTGAATGATCGCCTGTGCCGCCCGGTTGCCTTCTTCGGTAACCAGCCGCGGGTAAGCATTTTGAACCTCACAGGTGCCTTTTTCAAGCTGCTGCACGGTCATCAAAATGCCCTGAACCAGGTCCAGCGGCTCAAATCCGGTAACCACAATCGGAATGTGGTACTGCTGCGCGATAGGCTTATATTCCCAGTATCCCATCACCGTGCAAACGTGCCCTGCCGCCAGAAAGCCCTGCACCCGCCGCTGCGGCGAGGAAAGAATTGCATGCATGGCTGGCGGAACACAGACCTGTGATACCAGTACAGAGTAGTTTTTCAGTCCCAGGGCTTGCGCCTGTAAAACACTCGCCGCATTTGCCGGGGCGGTGGTTTCAAACCCAATCGCAAAGAAAACCACCTGTTTGTCTGGGTTTTGCTGTGCAATTCGCACCGCATCGAGCGGAGAATAGACCACTTTCACCTGCCCGCCTGCCGCCCGAATTGAGAACAGGTCGCCCTGTGATCCCGGCACTCGCAGCATATCGCCAAACGAGCAGAAGATCACCCCCGGTTGCCGGGCAATTGCCAGCGCCCGGTCAATCAGTTCCAGCGAGGTGACACAAACCGGGCAACCCGGCCCGTGCACCAGTTCAATTTCCGGTGGCAGCAGTTGATCCAGCCCGGACTGCAGGATGGAATGGGTTTGCCCGCCACAAATCTCCATCATGACCCACGGGCGCGTTACCGTGCGCCGGATTTCGTCAATCACCCCCTGCACCAGCGATCCATCACGAAAATCATCGGTCAGTCTGGCAATATCGCTCATTCGTCTTCCGGGCTTAATTCTTCGTTCAAATCAATGATCTCGCGCAGTGTTTCAAGCGTAATTTGTGCTTCTTCTTCGCTGATGCGGTTCAACGCAAATCCGGCATGCACCAGGGTGTAATCACCTACCTGTGCATCTGGGATGGCGCTCAGGCAGGCTTCGCGCAGTACGCCGCCAAAATCAATTTTACCCATCAACAGGCCGTTTTGTTCGTAAATCTCAGTAATTTTTCCAGGCACACCCAGACACATAATCTAACCTCACTTTATTGATAATCATCAAATGTTTATTGCGGCAACCAGCGCCTGTCCCAACGCCAGCCCGCCGTCATTGGTCGGTACTTGTCGGTGCAGCAAAACCTCAAAACCAATCTCACGCAATTGCCGGTAAGTGCGCTCCAGCAAATAGCGATTCTGCCACACCCCGCCGCTGAATGCAACTGTTTTGATGCCGGTTTCTGACCGCAATTTCTGGCAGCATTCCACCAGCACAGTGGTCACACTGTTATGAAACCGGGCGGCCAGAATATGTTGCTCAACGCCGCTGTGCCAGTCGCTCAGCAGTCCTTCCCACATCGGCGCCGGGTCCAGTTCGTTTCCATGGATGTCAAAAGGATAACTTTTGTTATCATCCGGATCTACCAACGCTTCCATTTGAATTGCCGCCTGTCCCTCGTAAGTGGCAACTTGCGCCACCCCCATCAGCGCCGCGGCAGCATCAAACAAACGCCCCATACTGGAGGTCGGCAGGCTGTTCAGTCCGCGCTCTATCTGTCCGCGCAGCGCTGTCCGCTCTTCATAGCACAACGCTTGCATCGGGGGCAGTTCGGGCGCCCATTCCAACCCGGCGGCCCATAGGTGCGCCAGTGCCATGCGCGCCGGCCTTCTTACCGAAAGGTCCCCGCCCGGCAGCGGCGCATACTTGAGGTGATATCGTCGCTCGTAGCCACGGTATCCTCCCACCAGTACTTCGCCGCCCCAGATCGCACCATCCGTGCCCAGTCCGGTGCCATCCAGACTGAGACCAATCACCGGGTCTGTGCTTGTCCAGCCGTTATCGGCCAGGCAGGCGGCCAGATGGGCATGGTGATGTTGGATTTGTATCAACGGCAGCCGTTCGGCAGTAGCGCGCTGAACGCCGTAACGGGTTGCCAGATAATCCGGGTGCAGGTCGGTAGCAATAATATCGGGCTTGATTCGGAACAGACGCTCATAATGTTCAACCCCTTCTTCAAATGAACGCAGGGTTTCATAGTTTTCCAGGTCGCCAATATGATGGCTGAGAAAGGCATACCGTTCACGCGTCAGGCAAAATGTATTTTTAAGTTCTGCTCCAGTCGCCAGCACCTTGGGCAGCTCGCGCGGCAGGGGAATGGGGTCAGGCGCATAGCCACGGGCGCGGCGCAGAAGATAAGGTCGTTTTAGAATAATGCGTGTAACCGAATCGTCTACTCGCATGTGAATATCCCGGTTATGCATCAAGTAGGCATCTGCCAGCGGCATGAGCCTCTCCCGGGCTTCTACATCCTGATAGGCAATCGGTTCTTCACTGATGTTTCCGCTGGTCATCACCAGCGCATCCGGGAATCCATCTGCCGGTTCCAGCAGCAGCAAGTGCAGCGGGGTGTAGGCCAGCATAAATCCCAGGGTTGTTTGTCCGGGTGCGGCTTCCTGCGCAATCAGCGATTCTGCCCTGCGCTCCAGCAACACAATAGGCCGCTGCCGGGAGGTCAGCAGGCTGCGCTCCTCTGCTGACACATAACAATGCCGCTCAACTGCCGCCAGGTCAAACGCCATCAACGCAAACGGTTTGTCGCTCCGTTTTTTACGCTGCCGCAGCTCAGCCACGGCCTGTTGGTTCGTGGCGTCACACGCCAGGTGATATCCCCCCAATCCCTTTATCGCCATTATTCTCCCGGCTTTCAGCCTAGTGCGGGCGGCTTGAATGGCGGCCTCCTGTTCTTCGGCGCACCGTCCGTCAATTTCAATCCAAACCCGCGGCCCGCAATCCGGGCAGGCCACCGGCTGAGCATGAAATCGCCGGTCGCGCGGGTCGTGATATTCTCCCGCACAGGTCGGGCATAACGGAAAATCCGCCATGGTCGTTTTAGGTCGGTCATACGGAATGTCTTTAACAATGGTAAAGCGCGGCCCGCAGTTGGTGCAGTTGATAAATGGATACCTGAACCGCCGGTCTTGCGGGTCAAACAACTCCCGCTGGCAGTCCGGGCAGATGGTCATATCCGGCGAGATGGGCAAGAATTCGCCTTCCTGCGGCTGGCTGACCAGAATTTGAAAATCCACTGCGCCATTGGGTGAAATCCTCTCGGTCTCAAAACGGTCAATCCGGGCCAGCGGTGGCGGTGAAGTCCGCAGCGTTTCTGCAAACTGGCTGACCGCTTCTGTCGTTCCGTTGATCTCAATCTCAACGCCACTGGATGTATTTCGCACCCAGCCCGTTACCTTGCATTGCTCCGACAGTCCAAAGACAAAGGGGCGAAATCCAACCCCCTGCACGATCCCGCCAACTCGAATCTTCAGCCCAACAATCTCAGGGCTCATTGCCCCCGCTTTTGCTTTACCTGCTGGCGCACCCAGTTCGTCCACTCGGCAACGCCTTCCCCGGTCTTGCACGAGAGCGGGAAGGTGACCAGCCCTGGACTGAGCATTTCGACGCCCTGCCGGAAATAATCCATATTGAAGGTCACATAAGGCAGCAAATCGGTTTTGGTCACCACCAGCACCTGCACGCCCCGGTAAATATTGGGGTATTTGTAGGGCTTGTCATCGCCTTCTGGCACGCTGGCAATCAGCACATTGGCATGCGAACCCAGTTGAAATGCTGCCGGGCAAATCAGATTGCCAACGTTTTCAATAATAATCAGGTCAAGCTCTTTTAACGGCAGGCTGTTGAGCCCTTGTTCAATCATGGGCGCATCAAGGTGGCAGTCTCCGCCCGTGTTTATTTGCACCGCAGGCATACCTGCCGCCAGCACCTTGTCGGCATCAATCGTAACCGGCGCCGTGTCGCCTTCTATCACACCGATGCGAATCTCAGGTGCCAGGGCACGGATGGTGTTCAAAATCAACGTGGTTTTTCCTGCCCCTGGCGATGCCATCAAATTAATCGCAAAAACACCGGCCTCGTCCAGTCGTTTCCGGTTTAAGACCGCCAGTTGATCATTGGCATTAAATATTTTTTCAATCACAGGTACGCGAATTGAAGACATTCAAGGCTCCTTAACGGGTGATTTCAATGCTGTCTAGCCAGAATTCCTCGCCAGCCAGTACTTTTACGCGCACACTGCCGCATTTGGGGCAGGGGATCAATTCCGCGCTCAGCTCAAATTCCGCATTACAATCCAGGCAGGCTAACCGCGCTGGCACACGCTGAAAGTGCAGTGTGGCGCCTGCACAGATGGTGTCCTCGCTGATCATATCCCAATAGAACTGAATCGAGTCATCCACAATGCTCGAGAGCTTTCCCACAACAATGTGAATGTCTGTAACCCTTTTCGCCTCTGCCTGTTCAGCATGGCGTGAAGCAATATTCAAGATGCTTTCAGTAACCGAAAGTTCATGCATAGTGGCGTAATTATACTTCTAAGATAAATTAAGTCAATCTTGACTGATCTGGTGCGAATTTCACTCGCCGCCAATCGTTGGCAGATGGCGTTCTGATTGTTCGACCAGTTTTTCCATAAGTTGCAGCCGGGTGGTCAGCAGATACCGGGCCACCAGATTGCTGATCCGGCGCATAAACAAATACCCAATGTGATGATCTTCTTCACACAGTGCGCGCAGACCTTCATCGTCAAAGCACAGTAGCGTTGCAGCCGTAATGGCCCGGGCGCTGTTATTTCGCAGCCGCACCAGGAGTGTCATGCTGGACCAGCCCACAATCTCCAACGCCTCAGCCACCAGAATACGGATTGCCCCGCTCCCGGGAATATTATTCTCGATAGAGATTTGCCCTTCCAGCAAAATATACAGGCACCCCACACGTTCCCCTTCATTATATAGCACTTCATTCTCGTCAAGGTGCTGAATCTGAGCCAGCGCTGCCAGCCGTTCAAGCTGCGGCGCTTTGAGCTCTAATAGCCAGGGAATGTTTTGGAGGGTTGAAACCAGATTGGTTTTGGTGACCATGAAGTTTGATCCAATCATATAGTCGAGCGAGTACACTCTCTTTGTATCATTGAATTAAATCCCGATGAAGTGTACTCTGTCACCGCGGCAGGGGGCGATTGTCACCTATGACGACTGCCTTTTGTACAGATAAACCACCCAGTAAATCAATCCAACCATCACAGCTCCGCCGATGATATTACCAATCGTCACGGGCAGCAGGTTCTTGAGTAGAAAATTCCCCCACGTCATCCCGGTCAGGTCCAGCCCGGCTTGGGCGGCTGTATTGCTCACAAACGCCGGATCTATTTCTTTCAGGAATAACCCCAGGGGAATGAAATACATATTGGCAACGCTGTGCTCAAATCCTGCCGCCACAAAGGCCGCAATGGGGAATATAATCGCCAGAATTTTATCGGACACACTGCGAGCGCCATACGTCAGCCAGACCGCCAGGCAAACCAGCAGATTACACAATACACCCAGGGCAATCGCCTGCCAGAACCCCAGGTGCAGCTTGGCGTTGGCAATCGACAGCATGGCTAGCCCCATGCTTCCGCCGCCCGCGGTGTAATGCTTTCCCCACAGCACCAGCAGCGCAATCAAGACGGATCCCACAAAATTACCCAGGTACACAATCGCCCAGTTGCGCAGCAATCCGCCGGTGCTCACCTTCCCACTGGCCCAGGCGATGGCAATTAACGTGTTGCCGGTAAACAGCTCTGCCCCGCCAACGACCACCAGAATCAATCCCAGCGAGAAGACAACCCCCATCAGCAAACGCGTCAGTCCATATGGAAGTATCCCGCTCGCCCCTGCCGATACCGTAGTGGCAAACAGTCCACCCAGGGCAACATAGGCCCCTGCCAGAATCCCCAACAAAAACAGGTTGATAAACGTCCCCTGTGCCTTCCGAATACCCACCGCCTCGGCTTTGACCGCCATCTCTTGCGGCGGTAAAGCATCGCTTGAAGAACCTGACGGAGTGCTCATCTTAAACCTCCGGGCTTATTGCGGGGTGTTCATCCACGCCAGGATGCACTCAACGGCTTCTTCTGCGAGCGCCTGCGTGGGACTGGATAATTCCTGCGTAAATTGAAAAGCATATCCACGCACCGACACCAGGATAGCTTCCGGCGCTTTTCCTGAAATGGTCTCCACAATCGAGAGACAGGCATCCGGTGTCATATGATGTGTCAGCGGTGATTTTTGATAGACCGGCTGAACCGTTTGGATATTGAGATCATTGGGTACGCTACCCGTATGTGCATCCACAAAGCAAACCCGTTCATAGACGGCCACAGTTTCAGCGTGTTCGGGCATCAACTGCAGGGCAAACAGCAACGCCATCGGGGCATTCAAGTCTTCAACCTCGGTCAACTGCGCATCAAAGTCCAGTTCCAGCCGCTTCGCCAGCATTTCCAGAATATGCACCGCCACACCGTCATCCTGCCGGTCTGGATTGCCATACCCCAGGATCAGCGTGCGTTTAAAAGGACTTCCTGCCCTCCCCGTTTCCGGAGAGAGCAGGAAATCTGAATGTTTTGAGAAGGTCGAATTAATCAACGCCACGGCTGAGGGTTTGAATCAGATTGCCGTCGTTATCCACAATATTGACAACCATTGGCATTTGCCCAATGGCATGTGTAGAGCAAGACAGGCACGGGTCGTGCGCCCGCACGGCAGCTTCAACCCGGTTCAACAGTCCTTCACGAATTTCCTGGCCGTTGATATAGGTCTTGGCAACGCTGTCAACTGCTTCGCACATCGCAAAGTTGTTGTGTCCCGTCGAAACGATCAGGTTCACGCGTTCAAGCTGGCCGTTCGGCTTCGCAAAGTAATGGTGCAGCAGGGTGCCGCGCGGCGCTTCGATGACGCCCACACCCTCGCCCTGGAAGTCGTGCCGAGTGTTCAGCAAGTCGGTGCTCATGATATCGGGATCGTTGAGCAGCACGCCCACGCGCTCCGCCGCAAACAATACTTCGATCAGGCGGGCGTAGTGGTAGTACAGGGTATTTTCAACCGGGCGGCCCCCGTAGAGGCTCTTCCAGATCTTATGCTCCGCGTTCGCCAGCGGCGTGTCAATCTGGTCAGAATTGTTCAAACGTCCCAGCGGACCCACGCGGTACACACCACCCGGGAAGCCCATCGGCTTGTAGTACGGGAACTTGAGGTACGACCAGTTTTCAACGTGTTCAGCAATGTAATCCAGATAATGCGAGGCATTAAACTTCTCAAGCTGTTTGCCGTCGCGCCCGGTCAGCCGGATCTGGCCCTGGTAAAGTTCCAGGCTGTTCTGCGGTGTCACCAGGCCAAAGTATCCGGTTGGGAAAACGCCAAACTTAGCAATGTCTTCAGCGTTCTGGTAAGCCCAGTCTTTGATGATCTGAATACCAATCTGCGTCGTGGCAATGGCTTCATCCATACCAGCCAGAATAGTGTCGCGTTCTGCCGGGGTCAGCGCTTTGTTCACACCGCCGGGAATGGCAAACACCGGGTGAATGCGGCGTCCGCCCAGAATGCGGATGATTTCCTGGCCCCATTTGCGCAGGTTGATGGCCTTGACGGTCAAATCAGCATTGGCCTGCAGCAGACCCACCACATTGCGTGTAGCTGGGTCGCGGTCGAAGCCCAGAAGCAGATCGGGACCAGCCAGTTCAAAGAAGTGCATGCCATGCGACTGCACAACCTGGCCCATATGCATCAATTCGCGCAGCAGTTCAGCCGGGCGGGGCGGCGGGCAGCCCATCACCGCGTCGCCAGCTTTAGCCGCCGCCAGGTGATGGCTCACCGGGCAGATGCCGCAGATACGCGGGGTAATGTAGGGCATTTCAAAGACCATGCGGCCTTCGCAGAATTTTTCAAAACCGCGGAATTCGTTTACATGCAGGTACGCGTGATTCACCGTGCCATCATCGTTCATGCGGATGGTGATCTTGGCGTGCCCTTCAATCCGGGTGACGGGCTCAATCGTAATTTTTTGTGCTACCATTTTCTACCTCTTTACTTCTAATGCCAGTGGAGCTTGTCATCCTTGAGTACAGGGCGGCGTCC
>Ga0208459_1002284_pt1 | contig 16377 bp, 10 predicted proteins | sample AD_UKC087_MetaG_FD_184433 | JGI IMG/M metagenome (GOLD analysis project Ga0208459, IMG submission 184433) | Active sludge microbial communities of municipal wastewater-treating anaerobic digesters from USA - AD_UKC087_MetaG (SPAdes) (version 2) | ecosystem: Engineered > Bioreactor > Anaerobic >... | reverse complement strand
CATTTCTAAGTATTGTTTCAGTTTGAGAGGTGTGTAATTACGAAGGGTGTTAAAACGCCGTTCCAATCATGGCTGCCATTGGCGCGGTTTGAGAGGTGTGTAATTACGAAGGGTGTTAAAACAGATTTCCTGCAGCACAGCCAGCACGTTGCGTTTGAGAGGTGTGTAATTACGAAGGGTGGTGAAAAGTTGTTTGTACCAGGGATAGTTTCCCCAATAGGAAAAAAGAGAGGGCTCTCACCCTCTCTCTGAGAAACAAATTATTTTTTAGCCTTTGACCGAGCCTTGGGTCAGACCGCCTACGATCTGATCCTGCAGGAAGAAATAGATGAGCATGATTGGCAGGGCGCCAATCAGGGCGCCAGCCGCAAACACGCCCCACTTTTTGTCAAACTGACCCGCAGTGAAGATTTGCAGACCGACCATCAGCGTATACTTCGAACTGTCGTTTAGCAACACGCGGGCGAGTAAGAAGTCGCCATAGGTGCCAATGAATGATAGAATCGCCACTACAAACAAAATCGGGCGCAGCAAAGGCAGCAACAAGTGCCAGAAGATTTGGAAAGGTGTGGCGCCATCCAGCATGCCCGATTCGTCTATGGCCCGAGGGATGGTATCGAGGTAGCCTTTCATTAGCCAAATATTCATCCCCATCGAGCCGCCCATATACACCAGTATCAATCCGGCGTGGGTATTAAGACCAATCGCTTTGACAATGTTGCCAATATTTGAGATCAAGGTGAAGGTTGCCACCAGTGAAAGTAAATTAGGGAAAGCCTGGATGAGCAAGATACCTTTAAGCATGCCGACACGCCCATTAAAGCGCAGTCGGGAGAAGGCAAAAGCTGCCAGTGTAGTGATGGTAAGGCTAAGTATGGTGGAAATGCTCGAAATCTTTATAGAGTTACTCAACCAAGTCCAATACTTGATCTCCCCAAAGCTAAAGTTGGGGTCTTTATTGAACAGGCGCAGATAGTTGGATACCCCGGCATTCGCCGGGATCAGGCTTTGCGTCGCCAGTGAGTTGGAGTTGTCGAACGAGGCAGAGATCATCCAAAGCACAGGGAATATAGCAAAGGCGATCAACAGCACTGCCACAATCAGCCGGATAATAACACTCACTCTGCGTTGGCGTTTGATTGAACTTTGTTTGATCTTGTTATTGTTAGGCATTTTCACTCACCTCCTCCCACATATTGGTAAAGCGATACTGTAAGAGCGTCATTGTGCCTACCAGAATGAACAACACAATCGAGATAGCGGATGCCAAGCCATATTGCACACCGCGCCCGCCGCTCTCGAAAGCCAGTTTGTATATGTAACTAAGCAGGATGTCGGTATGACCAGCATTGGTGGAGGCTCCCACGATCGCTGGTCCACCTCCTATGAACAAGTAGATCAAACCGAAATTATTAAAGTTAAAAACGTACGAGGCGATCAGTAAGGGTCCCACTGCCACGAGCAGTAGCGGTAGCGTAATGCTACGGAACTTCTGCCACGAGCTGGCGCCATCGATGGTGGCGGCCTCGTAGATATCCGAAGGGATGGATTGTAGCGCTCCGCTGGAGATCAGCATCATATAGGGGAATCCCAGCCAAAGGTTGACAATCAACACGGCAATCTGAGCCCAAATTGGCTCAGTAGTCCACCTTGGTGCGGTCCCAATGATCGAATTGAGGATGCGGTTGATCACCCCAAATTCCGAGTTGAGCATACCGCGCCAGATCAAAATTGTAATAACCGAAGGAATGGTATAAGGAATCAACAGGAGCGTACGGATAAGCTTTTTGAGCGGAAAGCCTTCCTCGTTGTACATAATCGCGATTGATACACCCAGAGCAAAGGTGGAAACCACACTGATCAGAGGGAAAACAAAGTTCCATACCAGGATCCGGATGAGGGGTCCTTTCAACGCTGGACTGGTGAAGAAGTTTTTGAAGTTCTTCCAACCGACAGTTGCTCTGAAACCGGGAGATACTGTGCGACCATCAGTACTTGTAAATACACCTTCTTTATCGTAATATACACGACCTGTTTCCTGGTCAGTCAGTGTATCAGCAGCTTTATCATACAAGTAGCGTATTTGCAGTTCAGCAGCTTCGTTGGGCGAACGCACCTGCACCGTTTTTGCACCTTCCACTCCTTCTTCGCCAAACTTGATATTGGGCAGAGTTTTATCAGAGGCAGCCAATAGTTTGTTCAACTTAGCGTAACCGTCAATAGTTGCAGGAGCGCCATCTGTTCCGATTTCACCAATCCCCGGGTCGCCAGGCTTTGCGGAGATGATGGGTTCACCAGGTTTGGCAAGCAAGGTCTCGCCAGTGGTTTTATCAACCAGCCACAGCGCGTAATTACCTTCGGCGGACTTGTAAGCAGTCCAGGTATAGGACTTGCCTTCTGCCGGAAGGTAAGTTTCTTGTTCGATCTGTCTTAGCGCCTGCTCCTTGGTGAGCAGGTGACCGTCGCCATAGTTGGTGAAAGCAATATAAGTAGTAAAGAATATTGGATATATGACAAAAATCAGCATAAATGCCAGACCAAACGCCATATAGCGGAAGGGATAACCCTTCTCCAATGTGAAGATAATATCGAAGAATACAACAATAATCCCAAGCACAATAGCGATCTGATAAAAACCTTTGGTAGATGCTTGATAAATGAACCAAATCGCCCCAACATTGAACACAAGCAGTAATGCCATGCGAATAATTTTCGAAACTTGTGACTCTGCGACGGAATTTGAAACTTTTGGTTTGTCCACTATCGACATACAGACCTCCTTCCCCTTGCTAAGTTTGACGAGCAAACTATAACTGGAGGTCGAGGAATCATCCCCGACCTCCATAGTTTATTGATTTGAATTATTTGACGTTGATGGTCAGCAGGTGTGTAGCTTCGTCGTAGACGAATTCAACAGTACCATCAGCAGCCAGGGTGAACGCATAATTTGCGCCATCGGCGGCACCGTCAACACCATAATTAGTGGTCCATGAGCCGTCGAGGGCAACCTTAACTTCGTAGTCACCAGCTTTCAAATTGAAGGGACCAGAGACCCAAAGGCCTTCCTCGTTCTTGGTCATCTGCGTGGCAGCACATTCAGGTGCCCACGCGGCATCGCAGCCAGCCTGGTCCTGATAAGAACCGGGCACATTGACCATGCCATACAATGGATTAGCGATCAAGGCGCGGATCTTCTCAGCGCCAGCCTTGAGAGCCTCTTCAGCAGTTTGCTTGCCATCACGAGTCAGAACGATTGCGCTGTCCCAGTTGCCCCAAACAGAACCCATCGCGGGGATGGCGGGCATTGCGGTGGCGTTGACGCCAGCCTGGCCGAATGCCAACAGTTGAGGGTTGTCCAATTTTTCCAGGGTTGGGATAAAGGCAGAGGGACGCTGACCAATATTGTAGAGTTCGGTCATGGTCTCATCGGTGGCCACGAATTCAGTCAGGAAAGCTTCAGCTAGCAGTTTATTCTCGCTCTGTTCGTTGATCAAAACAGTTTGAACACCAGAGAAGGGATAACCCTCGCCAGCAGGACCCGCAGGGAAGTTGGTGATGGCGAATGGCACACCGGATTGGGTGATGCGGTCGAGCGCCCAAGGGCCAGCCATGATGAAGGGAGCGGCGCTGGTCTCGAAGAGAGCGTGGTTGTTAGCCCAGTCCCAGTCGGCAGGAATGTTCCCTTTGTCGAGCTGATCCTTGAGCCAGGCAGCGGCAGCGATCATACCTTCACTGTCCACACCCAGGTCCTGGTCGTTCCAGTTGCCTGCAGCGTCTTTTCCGAAGATGTATCCGCCGAAAGCAGTGTACAAGGGGTAAAGGTCATATGTGGTGCCGGTAACAGCCATAATGTATTCCACTTTACCTTCAGCTTTCAGAGCTTCACCCATGGAGACAACTTCGTCCCAAGTGGTGGGAGGGGTTGCCACAAGATCAGTGTTATAGAAGAAAGCGAGGTTTTCAGTGGCGTACGGCATACAGTAGAGTTTGCCATCGTAGGTGCAGGCATCCAGAGTAGACTGAACGAAATCACCGGCTTTTTCGCCAAGGTCAATAGTGGCCACGAGTCCATTAGCTACCATCGTAGCAACCTGGTCGTGAGGGACACCGAAGAGGATATCCGGGCCTTCGCCGATGGGGGCTGCAAGTTGGAAGTCGTCTCTCAGTGCTGACTTGAGCTCGACATTCAGAGCGACGTTGTACTCTGCCAAAAAGGCGGGTGCCAACTTCTCGAGAATGGGAGCGCGGGTGTCGTCAGCCCAAACACGCAGGGTAGCGACCGGTTCTTCCACGGGAGCCTCAGCAGGGGCTTCTTCGGTGGGCTGTTCAACAGGCTGCTCAACAACCGGAGCTTCCGGTTCAACAACGGGAGTCTCTGCTGGAGTACCGCAGGCACTGAGCAACAGAGTTGCAACCAAAGCGATTGCAATTAAAATATAGCTTTTCTTCATATCTTTCTCCTTTTGAAATGATGAAATTGATTTGGCATACTTGCCTTGGACTTTGTATCGCATCCTGACCTCCCGTTAGTGAATTAACCTGGAATTGGTTCCGCCCGTTTGGGGGTCAGGGTGTTTTCTATTTCGAAACTCGACTGAAGATAGGTTTCGAGTTTTTCTTGGTCAAGCATGGACATCAGTCCTCTGACCAATTCTTGATAATCAGGATAGACGCGATTGTACAGGTTGTGCCCCGCTTTGGTGAGTGTGAGCTGGTAACTGCGGCGATCACGCGGGTCCACTTCCCGGTTGATGAGACCGTCTTTTTGCATCCCACGAACCACACGCGTTGTGTTGCTCTTGGTACAGAGCAAAAGATCGCTCAAATCAATGTAATTAATACCTGGATTGTTTTCGAGATGCACCAGGACGAAAAAACGGGGAATGTTCAAACCAAACCGAGCAAGGAAAACCTTCTCATGATTGTCGATGTGCAAAAAAATCGACTTCAAGGAGTTATACAGCGCAATTTTGGTTTCTTTCATAACATAAGTTACACTTTTGTAGTGTACTTATCAACTATTTTATCGCTTTACCTTTAATTGTCAAGTGATTGTTAACGAAATGTATAGGTAATTCTTTGCAAAACCCGTGAGAAAGAAAGGTTTTGGCATGGATGAACCATCCAGCAAGCGCCAGGGAAAGTCCTCAGGGGGTATCTCTCATTTTGGATTGAAAGGTCAGAGACGGCGCATGTATTGGCTGGCGCCAGAACACCACACGTTTTGAGCAGGTTCGATACGAAACCAGTTATCCTTGACCTCATACACCGAAACAATATCATCTCGGATGAGATTGCCGATGATTTTATTACTCCTACTGGGTCCTTCCCGCTTGAAGAGCGCTTTTACGATACATTGGGCTTTGAAGAGGGCTGGTCCCGCTTCCGGCGGGTCGCTCAGACGCTGAAGGTAGGTGCCCTTTCCGGAGCACCAGAGCTGGGCGTTTGGATCCACCCGGAACCAGCCATCGCGGATTTCGTACACTGAGACGATGTCACCCAGTTTGAGGCTGCCAACTACCTTGAAACCGGGTCCCGGACCGTTGCGCTTGTAGAGAGCGGTCACAATGCACTTGGCTTTGAAGAGCACATTGTTTTCGGGGGGCAGCACCACTCCACCGGGATTCCCAAAATAGCGCAGCACATCTGCCTTGCCGCCATTCCAGCGGTTGTAATCCATGTAATAGCTCACTCCGCCGATTGATTTGCAGCGGTCGCCAGTCTGGTGGATGAGATAACTGCTGACGCCCTTCGGCAGGTAGGGCGGACCGTTGTGCTCCTGGGTATACAGAGGCGATACGAGCGGTCGGCGGTAAGTTGCCAGCCACCAGTCCAAAGTGGGCAAATCCCGGACGGAGAGATTGGTATTCACCCATTCAGCCCTTGAATACAGCATCGGATAGAAACCTGTCCTCGTCCTGCAGATATCGAGACATTTTTGGGTAGTGGCAGTGATGCGGCTTCGTGTGTTGATACCTGCGACTTCCACATCGAGGGCAATGCGGTCGTGGGCAAAATTCGTCTTGCCATCGAGCATCCTAAAAAGCGAGTCCATCTGAGCGAGCGCGCTCTCGCCAAAATAAAGCACATGATAGGCTATGCGCATCACCTGGATGCGCGCCATCTCATCCCAGTAATAGCGGAACATCGGGTCGTTATAACCCCACGAAATACCTGTCCGGGCAGCAATGAAGGTGACTTCTTCCGAGTGCGCGCGCACGGCGTCGAAGTCCATTTTTTTGCTCCCGTCCTTACTGGACTGGTATCTGCTGATGTCGATTCCAAATGCTCTGCCCATACTGCCTCCTGCGATAGGGTGACTTTCCCCTGTACCGGGAATAATCAGCCTTTGCGTTGCAATATGAGTGCCAGCTGCTTGTTTTAGCTATCGGGATTTTTGGGCATCGAACCAAGCCCGGACTTTTTCTTTGCTAACTGGCAGGCTGTCAACCCGCAAGCCAATCGCGTTGTAGACCGCGTTCGAAATTGCCGGCGGGGTAGGCACACAGACCAGTTCACCAATGCCCTTTGCGCCGTAGGGACCTTCGGAGCTTGGGTCTTCCACAATAAGGGAATCCACCACGGGGCTGTCTTTCATGTGGGGAATAGCATACCGAGCCATCCTATCACTCAGGATAAAGCCGTTTTCCACCTTAAAGTCTTCCATCAAGCCGTGCCCGACCCCCATTACAACGCCCCCTTCCACCTGGGACTGGAAGCCAAGCGGATTGATGACCCTGCCAGCGTCGCTCGCCGCAATGACATGCAGGACTCTCACATCTCCGTCTTCGGGGTTTAGCCCAACTTTGACCGCTTGCACAGCAAATCCGTAGGCGACATGGATCATTCCTCCCTGCTCCAGAGAGTGCGTTTGAGGCGCAGTATAGCGCACCTCCACAGATGTTCCTTGCGGGGTTTGCGCCATCAGGTCGTAGACTCGTTGCCACTCAACCTGCTGAGATCCGGCTAAGATGCCACCTTTAGCGAAACGGAGCTGGTCTGCGCTGCAGACACCTTCCGCAACAAGCATGTCCACGATGCGTTGCTTCAGCACCAGTGCGGCTTTCCGCACCGCGTTGCCGGTCACATAGGTTTGACGGCTGGCCGTGGTAGGTCCGCCGTCGGGGGTTATCGCGGTGTCCATCAGGTAGACATTGATGTTCTCAGGTTCAATTCCGAGTTCTTCTGCGGCAATCAGTTGCAGGGTGGCGTTCATCCCCTGCCCCACTTCCGAAGCCGCCGTCATTACTTGCAGTCTGCCTGCAGGTAGGAGTCGTAATATTGCCCCGCTGCTGTCTTCAGTACCCGTTCCCAGTCCGGTATTTTTGAAACCGGCTGCCAGCCCCCAGCAGGTTATCAGCTTCTGATTTTCGATTTCCTCTTCCTGCGGTGTCCAGGGAAGCGAAACACCAAGTTCCCTGAGGCGCTTTTCAACAGCATCCAAACACTCCGCCAGCCCAACGCTCTCTTCCAAGTGATGCCCGGTATTGGTCTCGCTTCCTTTGCGCAGCGCGTTGATGCGACGCAACGTCAGAGGGTCCATTCCCAGCTTTTCAGCTAGCATGTCCATCACGGATTCGATACCAAACATCGCCTGCACCACCCCAAAGCCGCGGAACGCTCCGGCAGGGGGATTGTTGGTATACATGGCATAGCACTCCGACAGCGTGTTAGGGATGACATAAGGACCGCATGAATGCGTCGTCGCGCGGGTCATCACCGCAATGCCCAATGAAGCATACGCTCCAGTGTCGCCGTAGATTTCAGTTTGCGCGGCAAGCAGCTCGCCGTTCCTTTTCGCGCCCAGTTTCACCTTCGTCCAGGTGGCATGCCGTTTTGGATGGACCATCATGCTTTCGCGGCGGGTGAAAAGCAGCTTAACGGGCTTGCCGGTTGCTCTTGCCGCCAATGCGGCATGAATTTGCCCAGCGATATCTTCTTTCCCGCCGAAAGCGCCGCCGGTTTTCTGCCCTCTCACGCGCACGCGCTCCGCATCCAACCCGAGGGCGTCAGCAACCTGCTGCCGGTCGGCATAAGGGATTTGCGAACCGTCATATAGGTCCATGCCACCATCCTCACGAGGAACTGCGATGGAACATTCCGGTTCCATGAAGATATGCTCCATGAAAGGCGTGAAGAAGCTGTGCTCGATAATAAAGTCCGCCTGGGCAAAGCCAACTTCGACATCGCCTTTGCCTACCCGAATCTTTTTGAGTAAATTTCCCTGCTCGTGAATTTTCTCCGTGTCTGGCTCCGCCGCTTGCATCGGGTCGCAGATGACCTGGCGGGGTTCAATAACCATTTTGATTTTTGCGACTGCCTCATCTGCCAGCCTCTGTGTGTCCGCTGTTACAATGGCGATTGCATCGCCTACGTATCTCACGCGTTCACCAATGCCCACCAAGATGGGCCAATCTTTCACGTACACACCGTGCAGGTGCTCATGCTTCAGGTCCTGCGCGGTGAGGACCGACTTCACCCCTTCAGAAGCGGTCGCAGCATTTATATCGAGCGACCTAAGGATCCCGGAGGGGACGCCTGCCCGTAAAATGCTGGCGTAAAGCATGCCCTCAAAGTGGAGATCATCTGTGAAATTTGCCCCCCCGATCGCTTTCGCGATGGCATCCGGACGGATGGAAATCTTGCCAACGTGGGTCAGGTCCTGTTTGCCCAGTGAGATTGCCCTCGTTTCAACCTCCCCACCGCTGCGCAGCGATTTGGCTGCTGCCTGGATTGCAGAGACGATAGCTTCGTAAGAGCCGCAACGGCAGACAACGTCGTTCATCGCTTCGCGTATCTCACTGACGCTTGGATCGGGATTTTCCAGAAGCAGCGCGTGTGCGCGCATCAACTGCCCCGGCGTGCAAAAGCCGCATTGGATCGCGCCGTGGGTGATGAAAGCCTCCTGAAGGGGATGGAGAGCCCGCAGGTCTTCCCGCTCCTCCTGCCTTTCGGGTGGTCTTAGTGCGCGCAAACCTTCAATTGTGAGGATGGCTTTTCCATGGGCTTTACTCGCGCGGGTGATGCAGGACCGAACGGGTTTGCCATCCAGCAAGACGGTACAAATGCCACAACGACCTTCTCCGCAGCCAACTTTCGTGCCCGTTAAGCCCAGTCTGTTGCGCAGCAACTCGCTTAGCTTTTCATCCGGCACCTCATCCAATGTATAGCTAACGCCGTTAACACTGATCTCGAGCATTTTGCCCTCTCTGGTAAATTTCAATTTATTATAAAGGACTTATCCCAAACAGCGCTCTTGAATTGAAAATTTAGAATCCTTCTGCCTTTCCTTACCGGTGATGATCAGAGATATTTGAAATGTCCGCTTCCATGGCTAAAGTCGACCAGGATAATAACTTGGTATTTGAGAGTTTTTGCAATAAAGTCAAGAATATGAAACCTCTTGAACCAATTCATTATAAAGAAACCAGCTAAAAGAGGACTCGGGCTTTTTTGGTTTAAATGGAGATTCTTATCAGCACAGACTTCTTTTTATCAATATGGACTGCAAATCTTTTGAAGAAAGAGCCGCCTTCCTGAACTAGGATAAACCATTCCCTAAACACACCTTATATAAGCTACGCGCATTATTCGGCAAAAAAGCACGTGACAGATTTTTCCACCATTATCCTTATTTCAGGTCGTCCTTTTGTCATAAGCACTTTCGTTATAAATTCCCCAGTCGTTCCCCTTCTACCAACAGTAGTAAACCTTATAAAGTCTTCAATTTCAAAAAATTATCGAATTTGTTATTTTGAGACGTTAGCAATTTTTGTATATTACCTATACGCATTGTGTTGACTATTCAAGATAGCATTCAGAGAACCAGATATTCTGCCCTGTTTTGCATGTGCCCATGGGCACAGCTGAATTGAAGAACAGAATGCGCGGCTTTCCACAAGGGAAATATAGATGATCTATCCATTTTAAGCATTAAACGATAAGTAGATTATCTCTACACCAAAGAAGTTTTTCGATGTTGCCACTGTCTCGACGGGTTACCATCCTATTCCCACTGCGGAAGCAATAGGATATGTTTGTGAATGCAAAAAAGGAGACATATGGGACTCTTGCGTTTTATAGTTTCAAGGCTGTAGCAAAGTGTGGTTGCTCTTCAATCGTTTATCGATAAACATTCTGTAATCCTCATACGGAAAATTGCCGCTTATCTTCGCGTATCTTGCCAGCGTTTGGGAGTGAGAATGTCACCCAAGAGCTTGCGGAGCTAAGGGGTGGGACTATCTCTAATACTTCATACTCATATGGCACTATTTTGCAGCTTTGTCAGTAAACCGTGCAGAGCAAGGGGAGTAAGGAATGAGACTCTGCAACTCTTGACCAGCACATTTCTCCCCATGCGGATGGATTGCAGCCGCTACAATAGCTGTCCCAACCACCCTATCACTTGCTCCCATTCTTTTTTTCTTGCGAGGGAGAACCCGCCTGCACCGCATTGACCCTAAAAACTACCCCGGGATGAAAACGACTTTTTCCATCAATAAGGATTGGTTTTCCAGTGGCCTCACTGCAAGGGGCTTAAATTATTGTCCTCTCCCACGGACAGTTTATTTTCCAAGTCAAAGGCAAACGAGAAAATCGGATTTCCTTTTTGGTAAGAAGTACTTGGAAATCCTTCTCGGTTATATCCCCTCATTCGATATACAAATATTTGCGGTAATTGCTCTGATTGCGACCGTCTCCTTCTGTTTCTGCCTGCTAAATAAAAAAAGCTCCGCCTTAAAAATTAAAGCCCGACTGCGATCTTTTTCAGGTACGACCGTTGTTGGGTCAGTTGGAGTAAAGATGTAATTATTGCCCACGCGATGGTCTATTTCAGGCTCTCGAGCCGCTGCTTCAGAGCCGCGGTGAGTCTCTCCATGCGGGCAACCAGTTGCTGGGCCTCCTCGCGGTCCACGTCCCCAAGCAGGGCGTCAGCTATTGAGCCCGGCTTATCCTCTGCAGGAAGCTCTTCCATACCAGTCAGCAGCCGGCGTAAGCTGCGCGCTGACTTCGTGGTGGGGTCCAGCGGGATACGCGCTTTACGCCCCACTTCCTTCCCAGTCTTGCGCTCCAGGAAGGCATGAACATCCTGGTAACTGCGTCCTTCATGACTGGCATAAAAATCGACTGCATCTGACCATAATGCGCGATCATACTGCATGATCTCGCGCAAGACGCGCTCGGGCATCTCGGATTTATCAGCGATTTCGAGCTCCCTTTCATCAAGCTCAAAGAACTTCATCAAGCGTCCGTAATAGGTGCGTTCCATTTGTAGCGTTTTTTGCAGCATGTCTTTGGTTTCGTCATCCAGGCGAACCTCCCCAACCCGCCTGAAGTAGGCTGTTTCGCTTTCTTCTGCATCTGGGTTGATCTGATGCATCTCGAGCACCAGCCGGGCAGCAGCGCGCGCCTTACCAACCGGCGTAAGCGCTTTATACGCCATATTTTCGGCAATTTGTTTCTCAGTGCTTGGCTGGTTGTCGATTAAAGCAAGCACATATGGTTCGTCGCTCTGTCCCTCAAGTACTGCTTTGATCGCAGTCGCCCAAAATCGCCGCTCGCCGGTCAGCATCCGAAAAACATCACGTCCTTTTTCGTTGACCACTTGTCCGGTTACGGGTTTGATCTGCCCGGTGTCATGCAGAGAGTCCCCCAAGGCGGTGAGTTCAGCAATTTCCTGCGCGATCAACCGGTCATTTCGTGCCAACTCGAACCAATTCCGCACAACTTCGTTCCATAACGTTTTCCCTGCATAAAAGTCCTTGCGAAGGGCAAGGGGCAGGATTAGCCGCGCCTGAAAACGATCCGGACGAATCATGGAAAGCGGGACGCGATATACACTCTGGCGGTGGTTGACCATTTTTGGGGTATTTGGGTCGTAATCTTGCTGCTTCTCCGCGCTGGCGTTAAATGCGTCGGAGGTAACGCTAATCAGGTTATCAAAGCGGGGTTTTTCAGGTTTTGCCATGGTTTCTCCTCAAGTAGTAAACCGTCTTTCTATACGCTGGGTTGTGCCCATGGGCACACTAAGCGGCTCCAAGTTTGCCTATAACGGCATCAACCAGATTGGATAGACAGCGGTATGCCTGTGATTTTTCGGGACAGTAGGAAAAGACATCATATCCAGCGGTGGTTGCCGCAGAAATATCCGCCAGATCTTTGATATAGGGCAGAAGGATATGCCCGTACATTCGTTCCATGTCTTCAATAACATCACGCGATTGTCGTCGAATCATCCGAAAGCGTGAAGGGATAATCCCAAGCACCTCCAAGTCCGGATTAGTTGTTTTGCGCACATTATCAATCATGCGCAGGATGTCCGCCAAACCGATCAAGCTGAGCCCATCCGGCTCGATCGGAATTAAAACGTGGCTGCTGGCAACCAGAGAGTTCATCGGCAGCATACCGGCTGAGGGGGGGTTGTCAATTATGATGTAAGAGTAATCATCCCGAACGGGTTCCAAAAAATAAGTTAGTTGAAAGTCCGGATCCTGACGTCCCTTCAGTGCAGCTTCCAGTCCTTCCATTCTGGTTTTGTTGGTGCGGAAGAGTTTTACTTTCTCATCTCGGTTTCTCGGGATCAAAGAATCGACGATCAGTGAATCACTGGCTCCATATCCATTTTCAAGCGCTTGGGGATAGTTGTTTTCGGCAGTGATAACAGGAATAAATTTGTCATCAAATCCGCCACCCATGGCAGTAATAGTCGCCGAGAGCTGGTCGTCCATATCGATCAACAAAACTGGTTTGCTCCCGGGACGGCGTGATCCATGGATCGCCAGACCCGCTGCCAGGTTGACGCTGATTGTGGATTTACCTACTCCCCCTTTACGATTGATCAGAGATATAATTGCCATAGGCTCCTCACCAATTCCATCCGTAGTTTTGCACCTCTACATTTTACATTAGTTTCAGATATTTTCAAGCCGGTCTTTCTTTTTGAATCTTTTTTCCACCTTACTTCCTCGAACTAATATATAATTATTTATCACTTGACTTAACTATAGGCGGGTGCTATGCTACAAGCAATAAATGACACGGTGGTGAAGATGTTATCCAGCTCTGACTTTTTACAATTCCATTTCCTTGAAAATCCTTTCATGCGTTATAGCGACACGCGTTTCTTTTATCCAAACTTGGCAGAGCAGCGCAAGGTGCTGGAGGTGGCTCATGGGTTCATTGGAGACCAAAAAGATCCCTCCAAGAATCTGGGCGTGATCGCCGGACCTAGTGGCGGCGGGAAAAGCATGCTCGCTATGAAGCTTGCGGAAACTCACTTTGCGTATGAAACTAGGGGCAATATTTTTGGGCTTTATATGAACACAAATACCCTCACTGAACCGCGTCATTTTTTGATGGCGGTTATCGAAACGCTCTCCCTCCCCTCTTCCAGGTCGAATGCGAATCGAATTGAAAGCATCTTTGACCGTCTTGAAGACAGTGACGACCAACTCCTTATCGTGTTGGATGGACCTCCTTTTGATCAGGATTACCTGATGCAGATGTTGGGCTGGTCAGTGGAGCATAACAAAAAAATTAAGACCATTATTTTCTTGCAAGACATCAACAATAACACCAGCAATATCGGTTCCCTTAACCAATTCCTTGGACTTTATGTACCCTTTCGGGCTCCGGATGCTGTTGAGACTGCCTCTCTTATGTTCGCGCGGATGATGTCTGCGGGGCATCCAGATCCGTTGAAACTGATCCCCCAAGAAACCATGCTCAGCCTGGCAGAACAATCACGCGGATCATTAAGTGAGGCGCTTCGTCTGGGGAATGATTATCTTGAAAAATTGCTCGAAGAGCAAAAAGGCAGCTTGCGCTTGGGTCTTTTACCCTTCCGCCCTGGTGCTGCCACTTAGTTTTTTACCGGTAATGACCGGTGTGGTAAGCGATGGAACAAAACGTCTGGACTGAGATCTTGGATTCTCTGGCTGGTCTGGAAGACGATCAGCTTCAGGGGTTGCTCGATTCCAGCAAACTTGGTTTTGATGGCAACTTCACCATCTCAGCAGACGAATCTGTTTATTCCAGCCTATGTCAGTATTATCCTTTTTTAGAAACCATCGTTCAGGATAAGACTGGCAAACATCTCCGCTTGAACTTGAAAAAAACTGTGCCCATGGGCACAGTTTCGGGCTCTCTCCAGGTGAAAATCGCCGCCTCAAACGTGACCGAGGCAATTCTCAGACCAGATTCAATTGCTGCTGTTCCTTCTTACCTGCTGCGTTTTGTCCCTTATGTTGGTGCTCCCGCGGTGCTGATTGCCACCTCCCTTCGCCAGGCTTTCTATCGCGCCTCACGGGAACATGGCGCTGATCAGCTTTATCCAAGGCAGGGAGATACTGTCAAAATCAATGTTCAATCCCTTCTTAAAACACTCGGAAACGCCATAAGTCGGGCAAAGTTTTTCCGCGTTTTTCAGCAGGGTGACATGGATTGGTTCGTTCGCAGAGCGGAACCAAAACACCGTCTCAAAGATGGACGTATCCAACGTGAACCAAACACCTACCACTACCGCGGCTTGATCCTGACCCCCGGCGATGCTCGCGATCTTTATGACTGGCTGCTTGCCCAGGCAGTCTCGCTTGATCCCATTGGAATCCTTTCAAAAGCAATCTCCACTCCGCGTGACCAAATCCTCGCATTCCCTTATCGCCTGCCAGATCGCAGCTTGTCTCCCTTATTCCAGGAGCCTGCCAGCGTTCACGAAGTAGTCACCCATGCCATCGCACAATCCGCTTTAGACCCCACTCTCGCGGGTTTGTGCGACCGACTTGCCACGCATCTGATTCGTCCGGAAAGCTTCCTGGCAGTGCCCTGGTATTGGTTCCAGCGTGTTTTACCAGAATTGGGTGATGATTTAGGCATGCTCTACCTGATGTGCAAGAATTGCTGTTATGTGGACTGGGCGCGCGGTAAGGACCGAGACACCTTTTGGGTTCCCGGCGGTTTGTCCACACTTCAGGGTTGGATCCGCTCTGAAACCCTTCCAAAACGCATTCCACACGCCAAGCCCAGCAAACGAGGACGCCCTAAATCTGCGGAGGTCAGCTCTGATTCTGCTTACGTCCGGAAGTGGCGTCAGACAAACCGCAACCTTGCCAGCCAGTACCTCTGTCGGCTGGACACTCGCATCAGCAATACCGGAACAGACTGGCAACTGCAGGTTTCTGAGGTACAGCTAACTGCTGCGGATGAGTCTCTGAAACAGGCTATATACGCGTTTCTCTTCGCCCCACCCGATCCTGTCAGTCCACAAATGCTCAGTCAGTATGCCTCCAATGCGTCCTGGCAGCGCCTGTTGCTCCAGGATGCTATAGCTAATCCAACGCGATTATGTCATTTTGAGACCTTAGTTAGTGCAGGAATATGTCAGAATGAGACGTTGTCCGCCGAAGAAATATGTCATTTTGATACTTTGGCTGATGGGTTAAATTATTATTTTGAGACCCTCGTTGAAGCTGCAATTTGTCAGTTTGACACGATTGTTAATATACTAAACAGACTTAAATACGCACCTTTTCTCAGACAAGATACTTTTCCAACTAATATAGCGTCAAAGACGGTTGGTAGAGGGTTACAGAAAGAGGATTCCGTTCTTGTTGATGGAAACGACTGTTGGGATTACAGCAAACTAATGCGCGGAATTAATCCCGAGCTACGAAAAAAGATTCAAAAGCAGAATCTTGAACAGCGATTTCTGGCGTGGCTGATTGCGGGCAGCCTGAATACAGAGATTCACAGTCCAATCAGTTTCGCAGTTGCATCAACACTTGAGGGTAAGCAAAGCCCTATCAGACCTGCTACCCGGCTAGCGAAGCTGCGAGCGAGTGACCTGAAAAAATTGATTAAGAAAACAATGAGCAAGATGCAGCAAAATTATCTCGGACCATTGATAAGTGGCGGAGTGGGGAGCGAGGATCTCGATTCTTTACTACAACCTGTAGCGGATAGCCAGGCTCGTCTGTGCTTGATCCGCCGCTTGGCAGACGCGCTGGGTTTGTAAGACTGACCCATTGAAGTAATAATCCACCATTACTGCCTGTCCACCTCCAGGTTTATTATGGGTTAATGAACCAATTGCGATTTATTAACAAGCTTGGATAGCTGGAAATTAAGTTAAATTATGGTGAAGAAAGGAGATAGTCTTTCGGATTGTCATACGGCAAGTTGAGGAGGGGAAAGAAGAGCATTCCCAAGTTATGCTCCTGATTAACCAAGCGTTCAAGAAATATGCGTGTAGAACCTGAGTTTCTCATTTTAGTGCCCTGAAGATAATTTCTTCAAAATATCTTTTACAGACTCAGGAGTTTCTGGCTCTGCAATAGTTTCGTTACCATTGATTGTGATCACACCAGAACGAATGGGTCT
>Ga0208459_1002283_pt1 | contig 16380 bp, 16 predicted proteins | sample AD_UKC087_MetaG_FD_184433 | JGI IMG/M metagenome (GOLD analysis project Ga0208459, IMG submission 184433) | Active sludge microbial communities of municipal wastewater-treating anaerobic digesters from USA - AD_UKC087_MetaG (SPAdes) (version 2) | ecosystem: Engineered > Bioreactor > Anaerobic >... | reverse complement strand
TCCTGAAATTGGAAAGGTAAAGACATCATCAAAACTTAAAGGAATATTACTGCCTTTTCTGAAAATATATTTACATATTTGAATTGGATATTTCGGATAAGATAACAGAATACATTAATAAATATATCTTGCAGAAAGTCTTACTCTAACTGGTCCTTCCCCTGTTCCAATGCGATATAATGGGACTATGACATCTTTTAATAATATAATGTATTTACCATCTTTGTCTTTTTCAACAGTAACAATTTGATTGTTTTCAGCATGGCCAGCATGAGATCCAATATTAAAACCGACATATGCTTTACCTTTGTGACATTCTGTATAAGCTGTTCCTGTTAAACCACGACAATCATCATAGTCAAAACATTTAAATGATACTCTATTCTGGGTGTTTGACGGATCTGGATATGTGGCAACAGTTAGAAATAAAGAAGTATTTACGAAACTCCCTATGTCCCCAATTACTTTCTTTTCAGGATCGTTAATTTCTAAACGGAATGCCCTCATAAACAGGATTTTTGTTTGAGGGTCAACATATAGTTCTTGCGTTATTTCAATATCTTTTAATCCCACATCATTAATCTGCCTTAAGTCCCCATCAATACCAATATACATTTCAGGAGATGAACTATCTGGTTCATCATTAGATTTTCCACAGCTTGCAAGTAAATACACAAGGAAAATTGAGCTGATAAAATAAATTATTGTTTTCATATGTCGAAGTGGTTAATATTTTGTCTTATTTATGGTATGTCATGAATATCCAAATATATAAAAATATATTGAAAAACAATCTAGGAGATGAACTTATGGTCTAAGCGAGCATTAAAGGAGTACTTTCAAGTGCCTACTTCTGAATAGTTTTGTAAAATTTTTTATTAAATTTGAAGGCATACTTAACACCCAACCGATGAAAAAGCTTTACTCCTTCATCTTGCTTTCGACAATATTTGTTAGTCTGGCAGCACAGGACATCAACATTTCCTTTCAGCCAGCAGTAAGTGGGACGAATATTGACAGCATCTGGGTCACTAACCAGAGAACCAATGAAAAGATAAAACTCCTTGGCAATGAATCTCTCACCCTAACCAAAGTTACTAGTGTGGAAGACTTACTTTTATCTTCAACTGAAGGGTGCTTATTCCCAAATCCCTGTAACGGGCGTGCGGAGGTGAGTTTTGCCACATCGCTGAGCCAGGAGGTTAAAGTTAGCGTGTATAATATCTCAGGGCAGTTGTTAAGCACAAAGAGTCAGTTTCTGATGCCTGACCAACACAGGTTTACTTTATCATTCCCTGGAATTGGTATGTATAATGTTTCTGTTCTGAAAAATGAAGGTTCCATAAGCTACAAGATAGTGTGTCTAAAACCAGAAGGGTCAAAATGTATAATAAAATACACAGGAACAGAGCATAGAAACCAAACAAAGAGTGCTGTGGTGGGGAAAGCATTAAATTATGTCCAGGGTGACATTCTTAACTGTTCTGCATATTCTGGGAAAAATAACACCATCATTGCTGATTCTCCGACAGCTTCTAAGTCTTATTCTGTTGAATTTTATGAGTGTATTGATCCAGATAAACAAAGTTATCCAATAGTAAAAATTGGTAATCAGTGGTGGATGGCGAAAAACTTAGCCTATATACCATATGTCAATCCACCTACGTCATGTTATTCTCCCATATATTATGTAAATGGATATATGGGATGGGACTTAAATACTGCGAAGAATACCGTTAATTATAAAACATATGGAGTATTATATGATTGGCATGCTGCAATGAATAGTTTGAAGGATTCATTAAGTAGTAATAAGAATCCCAGCGGAGTTTGTGGAATCTGTCCAAAAAATTGGCATTTGCCTAGCAATGCTGAATGGGAACAGCTGGCTGATTTCATCAGCGATTCAAAAGGTCCTTATATTAAGAGTAACAATTCTTGGCAATACGTAGCAAAACATTTAAAAGCCATTAATGGTTGGAGTTTTAATGGAACAGATGATTACGGTTTTTCAGCTCTTCCTGGTGGATATGCATTAGATACTTTTGGAGGTGTTCCATATTATGGTTACTGGTGGACTTCAACACAAGAATCAGGGCAATACTCTTGGTGCAGAAGCATTCTAGGTGGAGAATCTTTAAAAATAGAGTATCTTTATAAAAATATGGGAATGAGTGTGCGCTGTATTAAAGACTAATTGTGCACAGAAGCAGATTCGGAGCGCTAAGACACAGAACGCTATATAGCTGGATTAGCGAACTATAAACAAAATGCCGGGCTTTAAACGTTAAGCTGATGGGTGGCAAATTCACCCTTTAATCCTGAAATAAGAAATATAATACCCCTTCCCTCTGATGACAAACACCTCCTTCAGGTCCATGGTCATCTTTACGAAATCCACCATATAAAACTGTCCTTTGACAATTTCAGGAGGAACATCCACAATGGCCAGCACCTTGAATGGGCAATGCAGCCTTTTCACCTTGCCGTTTTTATCCACTACCAGGATGCTGGTGGGGCTGACTATCTTGAATAGCTCAAGAATATACTGTCGGTTTTGTTCTTTCATAATTCTGATTATTAAAATGAGTTGGGGCAGGAATCAGGTATAAGCCATCATCCTGCCCACTTTTCAACTCAAAAACCAGCTCATTTGGCTGTCGTGTTCTAAGGCCATTACAAGGCTTTCGGTGAAGGAGAAGGCATTTACACTCCTGTCCAGGAAAGTGTCAATGTAGGAGCTCTTATTGGCCCCTGTGAACAGTCCATACAGGTTCCACAGGTTGATGTCGCCGTTCTGGTCCCTGCAGAAACTCTTGTCGGTGTAATAATCCCTGGCAACAGTATTAAACTGACTGTCTCCAAAATTCAGAGCAGGAATAACCTTCTTCTGTTCAGCTGGGAGATAGGGGTAAAGTCTGGCTTTCCCAATGAGCTGGGCAAACTGGTGCTCTGTCAGGGCATAATTGCCGAACTCCCTCATGGTGTCCAAATGAAAACGCATGTTGTAATTGCTGAACAGCTCATAAACATGCTTAACGAGATCCTGAAGGCTGGAAACACGCAGTTCAAGAGCTATTCCATCCGTTGATACCAGAAGGTTGGTGCACACCTTATTCTGAAACCCAATAAACACCTTGAATTTCTCAATGCTCTTCTTTGAGAATAAGGATTCATGATTCAATGCCCTTACCCCTCCGATGGTCAAACTCAGCGAATTTCCGTTAACCTCATCAGCAATAGACGGCACTTCAATGGCAAACATCATTCTCTCCCAGTACATCGTTTTCTCCCAATCCTCCAGCTCGCTTACCTTTTTATTCAGGGCGCTGGGTATTCGACCATTGATCTTGTGGCTTACCCTGATATCCGGCGCAAGAATAGATTCCCCTCCAAAGGTCCGTTCTACACAATGATGGACAGCATCGACAAATTCGTAATGTGAGACGGTTTTCTCATTATCGCGGAACACAGGGATGATGCAATCGTTCTTCAGATGGGAAAGTGAGACGCTTTCCGTGTTGGCTTCAATGAAAGCTTTTTGTTTCTCCACCCTGGGCTGTAGTGGCGTGGATTCAATCACCTCCGCTTCCAGCACTGTCTCCTGTTCTCTTATATCGGGTACCCTGGCTGGTTGGCTAACCGTTCTTAGTGTCATTTCCATTGGGGCTGAAATTTTGCGTGGTTACAATTCTGCTGTTTACAATCTCCTGCTTCCGTTTGTTAAACTCAGGAATGAGAAGCTTGCTTGTTTCAGGATATGTCCTGTATAACGCTGTGAGAGCTTCCACGGTGACGGTGTTTCGTACCATATCCCTGAGTTCTTCCACGGAAGTTGCTGCGGGTGTAGGCGCGGCTCCTGACTCACACCATGCTTTGATGGTTTTGCCGGTGTCCGGGGTAATGATGAAAGAGGGCTTGTCCATGAAGAGCTGCGTGCGGTCTTTGGTGGAAGTGGCCATGTGTTTCAAATCAAGCTCCAGGACAATGGTGAACTCATAATCCAGACCTTCACGGGTAACCCCCTTTAGCCCGATTTTCTCAGGCACCATCTTCCCGTTCTTTTCTGAAAGGACATAATCCTGCTTGCTTCGGATGGTTGCAACAATATGGCAATTGCTTTGCAGGATCTTCTGAACAAAAGCATTATGACGTGGTGTTACCTTTGCCCAGTTGGTAAAAGAATTACCCATCATCGCTCCGTGAATATCCAGAATGCCGCCTACACCTTCCCACTCATGTGAGATGGAGTCAATGATGATGGCTTCCATTCCTGCCTTCTCACACACCTCAATGGCCTGTATGTATCTTTCAGGACTAAAGGGTTGTTCGAAAGCCAACACTTTGTAATTGCCCAGGTGAGCATACAAATCGGCAGAATGGTTTTCTGTGTCTATAACGGCAATCTTAGACCAATCGTTAATCAGTCCGTAAGCCAGAAGAAGAGCGGAATAGGTTTTCCCTGCCCCACTAGGAGCCTGAAGCCCCATTTTGATTTTCGCCTGTCGGCGTTCAGCTTGTCTTAATTCCATGTTTTACAAAAGTTTATATATACAAATTGAATAAAAGCAAAAGGGCACCCCGAAGGATGCCCCTTGTCAGAAGAAACTACCTCATTCCTCCAAGAATCAACGGCCTTGAAGCCTGAGATTTGTGTTCCACCACTTCCGGCTCACCTTCAAAGATGGCCTCTTCGACAGAAGCACCCTCAGGAACGTACACCCAACGATGGTTCATCTGCATGATTTCCCCCGTTGTTTTGGAGGTAAACTCATAAGGATCACAGGACTTGCGCTGGAGTGAACCAGGCACCTTTTCCCCGATCATCTGTTTGGCAGTTGCCTCATCAAACGTTGAAGGGATACTCACCTGCTTCACTGTTGCGTAATAATTGCCAGTTTGACTGGACTGTACCAAACTCAATCCGCCCTGAAGAATCAGGACATAAAATTCCCTGCCCTCGGAAGTTTTCCGTAGAGCATAATTCACGACTGTTACCATAATTCACTGGTTTTAAAAAGTTAATACTAGATTTTGAGTACCGGGGGATGTCCCGATTTCTCGGGTGATGTGGAGGGTTGTGATAGGGAGTACCCTTATCTCTCACGGACATATAAGTGTTGCACCTGAAGAGGTGCCCAGAAAATTGTCGGTGGATGAAATAGGAGGGGGGGTGTTCGAAAGGTTATTTTATGGTGGGGGGTGGGTCTTATTTCAGGGGAGGTGTAGGTGCCAAAAGTTCAAAATAATCAAATTGGTTAGAGCTGGAAAGCTTAATCGTTCAATAGAAAAACGCTTGTCGATTTTAAATCACTTTAATTATTCCGTTTACTTCCTTCCTGGGGAAAATAACAGAAATGATTATAAGGAATTCCGGGCTGGAGAGAAAGCCAATACAACAAATCCTACGGATATCCTTGCGGAAAAGTAACAGGTAAAAACAAAATTCAGCAACATACAAGTTTTTGAATTACCTACTAAGAAATCACCAATACAAATACGGGAATGACATAAGATAAATGAATTCGATTTAGTAGTTTTGTATAAAATGTAAATCCTACGTTATGAAAAAGTTGGCAATTATAGTGTTAGTTGTGTTACTTTCCAATTGTGCACCAAAGATCTATCCCAGAAGGGATATAGCTCGTTTGATCGATTTTAGACCCTATACAGAAAAGGGTTTCATGATTACAACAGAAACCTATACAGAAGAATATGAACCAGTGGGAGTTGTTTCATACAAAATCATACCGAAATGTTATACCTACGAAAAGAAGAGTCTTTTAGAAAGCAATTTTGGGTGTGACATAATTCCTTCATCAGAGTTATTAGACAGTCTATATTTTATGAGCAAAAAGTTGGGGGCGAATGGAATAATGAATTTCTGGTATCGTGAAGGAGAAGTTGGAGCGTATAACATGCGTGAAGCTTTTACTATTTCTGCTGGAGGATTTGCAATTATTAGGAAGTAAAAGAATCCCAAGGGGAAGCATAATTTAACATAATTTTTAGTGGTAAACAATCTGCGTTGGCAGCAAGGAACAAAATCGCAAAAGCAACCATATACCTGGATGGCAATCAGGAAGAGGAGCGCTGGAGGAGGTAACAATCATGACAATTTTTCCGCAAACGGAATAAGTTCATTGATAATTCCATGAAATCCGTTGGATGACTGAGGCTAAAGGAAGCATTTCAACCAACCGATATCCACTAATCACCCTATCCAGGTAAAACCTCTTCTCCCACTAAAAAGGAGAAAGCCATTCATCCCATGGGTGCAGAGAAAACCACTGACATTTGCCGGCCGCAGAATTGACCTCAACCTGCCGAATGCCATATTTATCTCCTCCCTGGCCAGAGAAAAGTAATTACAGAATTTCACCAGGTACAATCGTCAGCACTATACTTTTCCATACTTGAGTAATCAACTCTTCGAAGAGTTTCATATATAAATATGTATATATATTGCTATATAGTTATATATGCGCTACCAAATGTTGTTTCATAAGAATATGGGGCAAAAAGGGGGGATGGGTGATACTGCAAGATAAAAAGTTTCAGTAATGTTTCAGTAGTTGCATGAAAAAACCCCTGTAATCTTCTGATAAAGAATTAATTACAGAGGCTATTCAGTACCCGGAGGGGGGATACTTGAATCACATTTCACTATATTTTTCTTTACTCTATATGCATTGATATATAACTATTTAGTAAAACTAATAAGTATTTGAAAGTAATAAAATGTAAAGAAATAACGAAAAAGTTTCAGTAGAAGTTTCAGTAATTTGTATATTTACAGCTGTTTTTAAAGATAAGCTATTATATGGGCATCACTTTCAATCTGGAACTGAATAACAAACCTACAAAAAATAAAACGTATGTCGTTTTGCTGAGGATTACCCAGGATAAGAAACATATCAGAAAAAAAACCACCGTCGAACTTAAAAGTAAAAATGATTTTAATCCCAAGGCAAAACAGGGGAATTGGATAAGGACTTCTGAACCTAACCACAAAAAATGGAACCAGGACCTTGCTGATGAGATTGAGGACGCAAAGAACACATATAAGAAATTAAGAAATTCAGGCCTGGCCACAAAGGAGCTCATTAAAGAAAAGATTACATCTGCCGACACTTCCCCTTCATTCCTGGAATTTGCCAGACAACGTACAAAGGATATTTATAACGAAGGTGGTTATAGAAATTTCAAGAAATATAACGGTTTCTGCAATAAGCTTTATACCTAAACTGAGCGATTTATTTGAAAAAAGTAAAAGATAGCTTGCACATTAACCTAATAATGAGTATTTTAGAAGTGTCTAAACATATAAAAACTCATCACTTTTTAGGTGAACTACAAAACTATCTTTATGGCCACTAAGATAACAAAATTAAGCGTAACAAGCGACAAAATTTCCGGACGCGGAGGCCTTGCCATCTTTCTTCGATATATCGCCAAAACTCGTCTGAATGCCCTTATATCAAACATCTTCCTTTCAAAAATCACAGTACACGCCAAGGGTTTGCAATTGGATCAGTTTCTCAAACAACTATTTGCCCATTTTATTGATGGGACAGATATGTCAATGACCGGTTTCGATTCCAGAAAAGACGACCAGGGATATGCTGCCGTTCTGGAAAACAAATTGCCCCAGATGGCCTCTTCGCACCAAATGAAGCGTTTCTTTTCAAAACTTTCCATCATCCCCAATAAGTTGTATCGCAGGATTCTGCATGAGCTTTTTATCTGGCGCCTCAGGATTGAGAATCCCAAAATAATCATACTGGGCATTGATACCATGGTCCTGGATAACGACGATGCTAAAAAACGGGAAGGTTGTGAGCCCACATACAAGAGGAAGAAAGGGTTTCAACCTATGCATATATGCTGGGGACCTTACCTGATTGATGTTATTTTCCGGGTTGGTAGCGCTCATTCAAACCATGGAACTGATTATATTGATTCAATCACCGACATTGTGAACCTGATCAGGGAGAGGTACTCCGGTCAGGTTCCGATTATGCTGTGCGCCGACAGTGGTTTTGCCGACCAGAAAGCGTTTGAATATTTCGAAGACATCCTGGGTATTCATTACATGGTTACCAACAAACTTTATAAAGACATCAAAGAATACATTCTGGAACTGCCAACTGAAGGATACAGTGAATTCAGCAAGAATAAAGCGATATGGAAGTTCATCGAGTTTGGCAACAAACTCAAATCGTGGAAACGCTTCCGTCGGTGTATTTTTACCAAACTCACCATGGATCAGAGTGGCCAGTATCTCCTGGATTTATCCAGGCCAGATTCAGTTATTTCAACCAATATTGGCATGTGTAAAGAAGCTGACGACAAATTACTGGCCGCCGGCGGAAAAAAATACTTCGAAGCTGAAACCATTATCTCATTAACGCATGAGAGAGGTGCAGATGAGCTTATTCATCGTTCAGTCAAAGAGTTAGCAACAAAGGAACAATTGCCATTTCAATCCTTTGGGATGAACCGTGCATACTATTACTTGCTGGTCATTGTCCATTTTATGTTTGAATGCTATAAACGGGATATTACTCCGGATGTAATTCCGGTTACAGCATATCCCAACACATTCCGGAGAAAACTGATTGATTTTGCAGTAAAAATAACATCCCGGTCCCGGTACATTATCATGAATGTTACCAGGACCATTTTTGAAACTATTCAAATTGACGTTTTATGGAAAAGATGCCAGTCGCCACCAATCATTCAATTTGCCTGACCAGAAAATTGAATTTCACAGTCAAATCCTCCCCCAAAATGGGTGAGGTATGCGTACATATGATTTTAATAAACATAATATAAAGCCCGCCCTCCCCAAATACTGCACGACAAGTGCAAAACCACCAACTCACTGCGAAGAACCTCCGAAAACATGATTAAATTTGAAGCAAGAAAGACAAAGGGGAGAGGTGAATATTCTAATCGATCAATTTAGGTTAAAAAATGATGTTATGAGTAATGTGTTGCTTGTGAGTCTGTTAAGTGACCAGACCATTCCTAATGTACAATTGATCAATCAACTTAATAATCAGGTAGATAAATACTTGTTTATTTCCACCCCGGCGATGGAAAAGAAAAATGTGAGAAAGTGGATTATCAAAGCCTGTGATTTGCCGGAAGACAAACTATTGGATCCGGTTGTTGTGGATCAATTTTCATTTGATGACATCGAGGAAAAACTGGATTCATACAGCTTTGAGGACTTTGAAAAAGTGATTGTTAATCTCACAGGAGGAACGAAAGTCATGACCCTGGCCTCATTTGATTTTTTTAAAGACCTGGGTGCAGAAATCTATTATCTGACAGGGAGTGATGACACATTAATCAAACTATCACCTGGCAGAAAAAAACGGTCAGAAAAACTTAACACTACTGTAAATGTTCCCCAATACCTTTTTTCGTATGGGTTTGCCATCACAGAATCAACTCCCAGCTATATTCCTGCGGCATATACCCATCAATTTTTCAATTTGTACGCTCAGGGGAAGATTGAAAGTCATAGGATGATCCTTGATATTTTAAGGCCTTTTCGAAGCAAGAATACACTCCTGATAAACAATATAGAAGGATTAAGGCCTTTTTTGGATGAGATTGAATTTCCTCTTAATAGGAAAGATTCTTTAAATCGTTTTGAGATAAAATATTTGACGGGAGAATGGTTTGAAGAGTACGTATCCGACGTTCTGGCCACTGAATTGAATCTGGATCATAATCACCTTATGGTTGGGCTTAATATTTCGAAGGAGAACAGGGAGGGTATGCGGATTCCAAACGAAATGGATATTTTGTTCACATGGAAGAATAAACTCTATACGATTGAATGCAAAACTTCTCTGTTCAATGAAACAATTCAGCCTGACGGATCGGTGAAGTCAAAAGCAATCATTAGTGAGACCTTGTATAAAATAGATTCCCTGAAACAAGGGTTAGGCCTCTATGTAAATGCCTGTCTTTTTGTATTGGATGACTTAAAAATGCATGAAGAAAAAATAACGACGCATCTTGACAGAGCCAATCTTTTCAACATAAAAATAATCGACAGGGAAAAGCTGACCAGTGGAAAACCACTTAGCAGTTATCTTGGTATTTAAAAAGCGGTCGGTCGGAATTCAACTAAGCATTTAATTGATAGGGAGCACAATAATATGTTGATTAATCTTTCAAACCATTCACTGGAGAGCTGGAGTGCAGTGCAAAGAAAAGCCGCCACAGTTTACGGTGAAACCATCGATCTTCCATTTCCAAATATAGATCCCTGGTGGTCAGATGAAGAAATTGCCCAACTTGCTGACGCATATGAGGAAAAGGTTTTGCAGCTTTTTGAGATTCAAAGTTCGTCAAGAGAGGTGGTTCATCTTATGGGTGAAATGACCTTTTGTTTTGCCCTGTTAAAAAAACTTCAAAAGAGAGGGATTTCTTGTGTAGCCTCCACTTCGGAGAGGGTTGCCAAAGTAGATGGCCAATCGAAAATTTCCGAGTTCAGGTTTTGCAGATTCAGGGAGTATCCCCAATAGAAAGAAAATGTCGTTCTCAAAATCATTTGACTAAATACGAAGCCATGCCGATAAACAGGTTTATCAGTTACACACTTACCAGTGGCCAAAGCCGGGCCATCAGGGATATGGAAGTGTTCTTCCATGATGACCACCAGATTTATGTTCTCCAGGGCTATGCCGGTACAGGAAAAACGACTTTGCTTAAAGGAATCCTGGATTATCTTGATTCTGAAAGGAGACCTTATAAGTTGATGGCATCGACAGGCCGTGCGTCAAGGGTGTTGACCAATAAAACCGGACGGCAGGCTTCTACAATTCACAGCACCATCTATGAAATTGACAGTGCAAGAACCGACGTCAGGGATGACAGGAAAATTCTTGCCTTCAGGTTGCGACAAAACCCTGACGCTGCTGAAACGCTCTATTTTATTGATGAAGCTTCGATGATAGCCGATAAAACGGAGATGAACCTTAATCTGCTATTTGACGACGGGAAATTTCTGGATCATATCTTACGGTATATTGGGAGCAGGAAACTGGTTTTCATTGGCGACAGAGCCCAGTTGCCTCCCGTGAACTGCTCCTTTTCTGCTGCAATGGATGCGGAGTACCTGGAAAGGACCTATCATAAGAAAGTTACTCATGTTGAGCTTACCGAAGTGAAACGGCAGGAAGGTTGTAGGGGAATTATCGACAATGCCACTCAACTTCGTGAAAAGCTTTACTCAGGTTCGATTCCCCCCTTGTCATTCAAAGTTTCAGGATATGACGATATCTCTCCATCAATAAATATTTGGAAAGCGGTGAAGGATTATTCCGCAGAGATTATAGAATATGGATTTGAGCGCGGCATATTTATAAGTTATTCGAATGGAGGTGCCCATTACCTCAATTCGGAAATAAGAAGAAATATTTACAGAAATCCTGAAACTCCCTTACAACCGGATGAATGGCTTATGGTCGTCCAGAACAATTATCAGACCGGTTATAACAATGGTCAGCATCTGAAGTTACTGTCCTGGGACAATAACGGGGAGGAAATAGGGAATATTTCATTAGTGGATGCTGAAGTTGAAGATCCTCAAACCGGGATCAGAAAGAGCGTGAAGATGGTCTACGATTTGCTCTTTAGGAAAGATCCGAACCTTACCCTTGAGGAAGAAAAGGAGTTTACCATAGATTTTGCGATCCGGATGCGTCACATGGGAATTAAGCCCGGAACCGACAGCTTTCTGGTTCGCTTAATCAGTGATAAGCGACTCAACGCCTTACGGGTGAAATTTGGGTATGCCATTACATGTCATAAGGCGCAGGGAGGGGAATGGGAAAAGGTTCACGTAAACATAGAGCCAGCATTTGAAAAGATGCCCCGTGATTTGCAATACCGCTGGTTGTACACTGCCATAACCCGGGCATCAGGTAGCCTTGTAGTTCCCAATCATCCGATGCTTTATTGATGTGGGTTGATTTTTCTGAACTTAATGATGTGAATAACAGTGCTTTGAAATATGGACCTTATTCTGAATGCCTTTGGTGCAACGTTGACAAAAGACAATGATACTTTTGTTATCATTCATGAAGACGGGAAGCAGCGCGTTCATCCCGACGGGATTAAAAGCATTTCAATCAGTAAAGGTGCGCAGATTTCAAGTGATGCGGCAATCATGGCCATTGAACATGAGATTGATGTGCTTTTCGTGGACAGTGTAGGTCGGCCTGTTGGCCGGCTCTGGAGCCATAAATATGGTTCGGTTTCCACCATCAGGCGGGGACAACTCGACTTCAGCCTGTCGAAAAATGCTGTGACCTGGATTAAGGGTGTCATTGTGAGCAAGCTGGAGAACCAGCAGGCCATTCTCATGACACTCCGGACCAAATCTCCTGAGGAAGAGCTTGTCATTAAAAAGGCAATTGCAAAGGTTGAGGACTATCGTGACAAGATCAAGTCGCTGCAAGGTGAGGTGGTCCCCGATGTTGCACCTTCATTACGGGGATGGGAAGGTGCCGCATCACGAATTTACTTTGATTGCATCAACTACTTTTTGCCTGAGAAATTCCAGTTTTCGGGCAGGCAACAGCATCCGGCTACCGACCTTTTCAATTGTCTGCTGAATTATGCTTACGGGGTTTTATACGGCAAGATAGAAGGGGAATTAATAAAGGCAGGAATAGATCCTTATGTGGGAATCTTCCACCGAGATGATTACAACCGGCCCGTGCTGGTGTTTGACGTGATAGAGCTATACCGGGTATGGGCTGATTATGTGGTCATTGCGCTGGCTATGCAAGGCGCCGTCAATGAGGATGGTTACAGTGTGAGGGAGGATGGTTCATTCTGGCTGGAGGGTTTGGGGAAAAGGATCCTCATACAATCACTGAACGATTATCTGGATGAACTGGTGACCATCAAGGGAGTTTCACGAAGCCGGAACAGCCATTTGGCTCAGTATGCACAGGATCTGGCACGTCTTTTCAAGAACCACACTCAATAAAGAAGGATAGGATATGCTTCAGGCTGGAAAATCTGTTACACAGAAAGATGATCTGCTTAGAAAGGTGCAACCCGAATACCTTTATCGTGCAGTGGTGAATCCCAAACCGGAAATAGCTGCGGCCATCAGGCAACTCAGGTTGTTGAGAACCATTGATTCCAAACAATATGCTTTCCGTAAAAGGCAGCTTCCTTATGTGACCTGCGGAATCTTTAATCCACCGGTAAGAAGAACCGAGAATTTCGGGTGGATCAACCATTTTATTCTGGACTTGGATCACCTGGAGTCGAAGAGTCTACTGGTGAGTGATTTGAGGCAGAGTTTGTCGGCTGATAGCCGGGTGAAGCTACTTTTTGTTTCTCCCGGAGAAGATGGAATTAAGCTCATGTTTCAATTGAAGGAAAAATGCTATGATGCGGCTTTGTATTCTTTGTTTTACAGGTCATTCGCACTTTCCTTCGCGCGACAGTATCAACTTGAACAGGTGGTCGACAACTTGACACGAGATGTCACCCGGGCTTGTTTTGTGAGTTATGATCCCGAGGCGTATTATAATCCAGAGCCCGAGTTGGTCGATTTGGAAGCATATGTGGATAGGAATAATCCTTTTGAGATCAGGGAATTGAAACATTCTCTCAGGGAACTGGAAAAAGAGATTCCGGGGGTAGAGCAAGATGAGGTGCCTATTGGACCCGATGTAGACCAGTGGGCCGCCATCCGGGAAAAGCTGAAACCTTCAGGAAAAGCGAAAAAGGAAAAGATCATTTTTGTTCCGGAAGAGGTGGAAAAGGCGGTTGAGAAAGTGGCTGCAAAGGTGATTGATCTGGATATAGAGATCAAGGAGGTTATCAACATACACTACGGCAAGAAATTCAGGTTTAGGTATGGCGTACATGAGGCTGAAGTCAATTTGTTTTATGGGAAGAAAGGATATACCGTTGTGATCTCACCCCGTCAGGGAACACAACCTGAACTGAATGAGATTTGTGCGCAGTTTATGAATGAAATCTTTAATGGAGAGTGTGAGTTTAAAGTTGAGATGACACAATGAAATTGGGATTTTTGCCCCAGTTAAAGGTTTGGATGTAGAAGGATCCTCTGGTTGACCGTCGTTTTAATAGTACATATGCTATGAAATTAAAGAGTACAAGGATAAGAAAGCCACGCGATGAAATTACTTTTCAGCAAAGGATGATGAAACTCCGGAAGGCCGGGATTTCCGGATTGCATGGATTGCGTCAGGGAGAAGGGGTCGAGGAACTTCCGTCACTCCCTGAACGTATCGATAAAGTGTTAGGAGTGCTGAATACACAAAAAAATAATCCGAGACAGATGATATACTTCATCATGTACGATATTGAGAGCAATAAAGTGAGAAATCTTATTGCCAAGTACCTGATCAGAAAGGGGTGTACCAGGGTGCAGAAATCTATTTTCATTGCCAGTTCAGAGCGGCCGGTTTTTGATGAGATCAGGAAAGATCTGAAGGAAGTGCAGGAGTGTTATGATAATTCTGATAGTATCTTGCTGGTCCCGGTTTCGACCGATGAGATAAGGGCGATGAAGGTTATCGGGCAGAATATCGATTTTGATCTTGCCCTGAAGAATAAGAATACGCTTTTCATATGATGCAGTGTAAAAATGTCTCCATATTATCGGTGGAATTCAATGTTCTTCTTTCCATGGAGGAGTTACCTTCATTGAAAAGGGTTATCGAGGATAATTTTGGATTGTCAGGAATAATTAAACACTTCAAGGAATCAGATTGGGAAGATTATGCCGGTCCCGTGTTCCAGTTTAAAAATGTGGATGGTAAAAGTTGCATGTATTGTTATGGTAAGGTTCCTTTGTATTTGAAGAGAATTTTCCTTGATACTGATTGGTCTGTGTGGATAGGAGAAAGGAAGGAACTGTTAAGAGTATCTCAGGTTCAGCTTTTTTCCAGCGAAATTGGGGTAAAGGATTGCTATTATCAATACAGTATGAAAGATTGGGCCTTTAGGATTAAAAACAACATATATTTAAGTCGATCTAATTCTATGGAAAAGGAAGTTGATAAATTTCTTTTTACGGATGTTTTTAACGGTTTGAAGTCTCTGGGTATAGAAGCGGGAGATAGAGTAGAAACAATCGTTGTAAATATAAGTCAGGGAAAGCGAGTTGTAAAAGATTCAAATCTGTTGTTTTATCATGAAGTTGATTTTGTGTCAAATGTGGTATTTCCAGATTTTTTTTCTATTGGCGTAGGATCGGATATTGGGTTTGGAGAGGTTAGTCTCTTAGCGGAACATAAAGGATTTAATGCCGGACGGGGGGAAATGATAAAGAGGGAATGATCTGAAGAGGCAATTGTGTTTGGAGTTGTCATTCCTTCAGAGGATTAGAAAAGTTCTTTGACATGTTGGTATAATGGAACAAATATTTGAATATATTGTAGTAACTTTGCAGGCTCAAAAAATGAGGGTATTTTTTGTTAAAAATTGTAATTATTCTTTAAATTCTGCCATTATGTGTTTGAATTTGAAGATTATATAAAGTTCACGGTCGGAGAGGTTGTTCCAGCTAGAGAAGGATTAAGACAGTACCATTTCGGCTCCTAAAGCCTCATCAGTATGCGTCGGAGAGGTTGTTCCAGCTAGAGAAGGATTAAGACAATATCATCTTCGATTTTGTGTTTTCTTTTGAAATTGGTCGGAGAGGTTGTTCCAGCTAGAGAAGGATTAAGACATCAACTGTGAGGGCAGTGTTGACGGCTTTCTGTGGTCGGAGAGGTTGTTCCAGCTAGAGAAGGATTAAGACTTCAATTGATTTTTTCATTGTTTTTAAATTTTACCAGTCGGAGAGGTTGTTCCAGCTAGAGAAGGATTAAGACTTGTCTCCGCTGGCAAAGATTCTGTATTTCTTGCCTTTAGTCGGAGAGGTTGTTCCAGCTAGAGAAGGATTAAGACTCCTAAGGCCTCTGGCATAGTTCGTCATGGTTACGACCGTCGGAGAGGTTGTTCCAGCTAGAGAAGGATTAAGACTTCGTAATAAGTTTCTTTGGTTTGGGGGCCGGTTTATGTCGGAGAGGTTGTTCCAGCTAGAGAAGGATTAAGACTCTACGATTGGTCTTAACCAATACTTTTCCGGTAAAGTCGGAGAGGTTGTTCCAGCTAGAGAAGGATTAAGACATGTAAACCTACAAACTGTTAGCCAGTATTTCCTATACTGTCGGAGAGGTTGTTCCAGCTAGAGAAGGATTAAGACGTTTAAAGCTGTTTATTTTTGTTGCTGTTGCAAACGGTCGGAGAGGTTGTTCCAGCTAGAGAAGGATTAAGACCACTTTTTGGCAGGGCGTTTGTTTCAATCCCTGCCTG
>Ga0208459_1002277_pt1 | contig 16393 bp, 8 predicted proteins | sample AD_UKC087_MetaG_FD_184433 | JGI IMG/M metagenome (GOLD analysis project Ga0208459, IMG submission 184433) | Active sludge microbial communities of municipal wastewater-treating anaerobic digesters from USA - AD_UKC087_MetaG (SPAdes) (version 2) | ecosystem: Engineered > Bioreactor > Anaerobic >... | reverse complement strand
TCCATGCCGGCGGCGACATGGACAGCCAGTTTTCCTCCGGCTCGATTTTTGTATTATCCACCCACTGCAAGGCCATCGTCGTCAGATTGCGATGCGACAACATGGCCAGTTTCGGGACGCCGGTGGTTCCCGATGTCTGAATCATGACAGCAATATCATCGGGACGCCCCCGATTGATTTCAGCGTCGATAAAGCCGGGATGATCTTCAATATACTTCTCACCCAGTTTTAAAAGCCCGGCATAACTGATCAGCCAGGGATCATCCCGATAAGAGGTCATGCCCGTGGGATCAATATAAACAACCTTTTGGGTCTGAGGGAGTTTTTCTTTGATCTCCAGAAGCTTATCCACCTGTTCCTGATCCTGAACGACCACGACGGGCGAATGGATTCGTTTGATGGAAAACGCCAGTTCGTCGGCGATAGACGATGTAAACAAATTCAGCGTTGTTGCGCCCAGAACGTGCGCGGCCAGTTCCGAAAAAAGCCATTCCGGATGATTATGAACAACCATGCACAGATTTTCACCGCGCCTGAGATTCAACGCGGCAAACCCGGCCGCTGTTGTCCGCACATAACGACCGTAATCCGCCCAGGTGTACTTCTGCCAGATGCCGTATGCCTTTTCCCGGATCGCCGTTTTCGCATCACCGTACAAAGCGGCATTTTCCATTAATAACTGCGGCAGCGTTAAATTGCGTCCGGTTTTATGTTGTTCTTCCTTGCTCAAAATACAACGCCTTAAAACATTTATAAAGCTTCTGCCTCGCCAAGATAAGCTTTTGATCACTTAGGATTTGCGCTGATTTCTTCAGCATTCCCTTCACCCAGCTTCTCACCGAAATTCAGAACCATGATCCGCTGGGAAATGCTCATGACGATGGACATATCATGTTCGACCAGGATCATCGTCACGCCCCATTGCTGATTCAGCTCCAGAAGGAAGCGCACCATATCCTCCTTCTCTTCCATGTTCATACCGGCAAACGGCTCGTCCAGAACCAATAATTTCGGTTCCAGGGCCAGCGCGCGGCCCAGTTCAACCCTTTTCTGCATGCCATAAGGCAGGGATCCGACGGCCTGCTTCCGGATGGATTGCATTTCCAGGAAATCGATGATCTCTTCAAGAACCTGCCGGTGACGGATTTCTTCATCCCGGACCGATTTGGAAAAGAGAAATGATTTTATGAAGCTGTACCGGCAATGAATATGCCTCGCCAGTGTCATATTGGCCAGAACGGTCATGCCCGGAAAAAGCTCGATGTTCTGAAAAGTCCTGCCGATGCCCACGCCGACAAGTTCGTGCGTATGAAGATGGGTGATGTCTTTCCCGTTGAAGACGATTTTACCCTGCTGAGCGCGGTAAAAACCGGTGATACAGTTCAGCAGGCTTGTTTTCCCCGCTCCATTCGGACCGATAATCGCCATCAATTCGCCGGTATGAACCTGAAGATCAACATCCTTAACGGCGACAACGCCACCGAAACTCAAACGCAAACGCTGAATTTCCAGTTCGGCTTTTTTATCTTCGTCCCGCCGGTTGATCATGATCGACGGCCGGCTGCGAAAAGCTTTCATTAAAACCTCATTAAAAAACGGCGTTATCAGAATGACGTTTCCGATAACGCCTTATTGCATCATCCTTTACTTGCCAAGCAATTTAATTTTATCTTTGCCCGGAACGTAGAAATTCGTCAACGGGATATAGGTTCCGTCTTCCTTCACTTTAACCATTCGCGCGGTAAACGAAGCGCCATGATTGTCTTTTGCATAAGTGATGGCCGGCATCAAACCTCCGAAATCTTCGTTTCTGAAAGATTCAAGGGCTGCATTAACGGTTCCGGCATTAATGTTTTTGCTCTTTTCATATGCGCGGGCGAAGGCTCTTTCCATGATCATGCCGATCACAACACCTTCCCAGTAGGACGCATCAAATTTGCTGACGGTTTTATACCGTTTCCACAGCTCCTGCATGACCGCCATTCCCTTCGATTTGTCGGAAGGCAATCCTCCCGGAAACTGAATAACCAGCCGGTCGCGAATCAGACCTTTGCCCATTTTGAAAAAGTCGGGATCGGTCGATGTCCACGTGCCTAGGAATACCGGATTGTAATTGATGCGGTCGGCGCTTTTGAACGCCGTTATAATCGCGGACGGAAGCATTTGCATGAAGATATACTGCGCTCCGGCTTTCTGCAATCGGAGCAGTTCGGTGTTCAGGTCAACCGTTTTCGGAGGAAATTCCTCGACGGCGACCAGATTGATGCCCAGTTGTTTCGCATATTCTTTGCTCGGCGCATGGATGGAACGGCCGTAGGCGTTGTTGTAGGTTAGAAGACCGACTCTGGGAGCATTTTTCCCTTTATGAATGACCTTAATATACTCAAAAACCGCATGACAATCCATCTTGTAACTGCCGAACGGCAGGTACATATAATCAACCGGTTTCTCCAGAATTTCCCAACTGGTGGAATAGTTAATGGTCGGGACTTTGTATCTCTGGATAATCGGCTTGGCCGCCAGACCTTCACCGGCTCCCCAGGTGGCAATCATGTCCACTTTGTCCTGCAGAACAAATTTGTTCACCGCGGCCTGCGCTTCCGGAACTTTGTAAGCCGTATCCACGGTGATCATTTCAATTTTATTTCCATAAACGCCGCCTTTCACCTCGTTGACATAGCGGAAATAATCGCGCTGTCCCTTTTCATGAAACTGTCCCCACGTTGAAGCAGGACCCGTCAGGTTAATCGCCGCGCCGACCTTGATGATCTTGGCCTGCAAGCTGCCGGCCCCAGCAATCAAAAAAACCGCTGTTAAAACCGCTGTTAAAAGTCTGCTTTTCATTTTTATTTTCCTCCCCTTCCCTTTTTTATAAAATACTTTTATAAAACGTCCGTCCCGATGACGGCAAAAAAAAACCGTGGGCTTTTTTAATCTGCCCACGGTTCATTTCCACTTATGCATGGTCATGATACTATCAGGCAGACCTTACTGATAAAGCTAAAAAAATAAAAAAAGACTGCCCTTTTAAAAGAATATTGTTTTATCATTTCTCTTACAACCTCGTGATTGACGCATATAGAGCAAAATAACCTGAAAAGTCAAGCAAAAAGAAAATGGCGGCGATCATCGTTGTTCAACTTTGTTCCACGCCAAGTTTTTCAATGCGATGCCTCAGGGAGTCGAACGTAATGTTCAACAAATCGGCCGCTTTCTTTTTTGATCCTTTTGCCTTCTGCAGAGCTTTCTCAATAATCATTTTCTCGATTTTGTCCAGTTCCACATTCAAGTCCATGCCGTTGTCCGTAATGTCAACATCAAATTTCGGCGCGCCGAAGGTCAGACTCTCCGGCAGGATAATGCTGGAACTTTCCATGGCGACGCCGCGTTCGATAATGTTTTGCAGTTCGCGGATGTTCCCGGGAAAGTCATAGTTCATCAACAGCTCCACTGCGTAGGAAGAAATATTCCTGATTTCCTTTCCGAACAGCTGCGAATACTTCTCGATAAAATTATCGATGAGCAGAGGGATGTCCTCTCTTCGTTCGCGCAACGGAGGTATCAGGATGGGTATGACATTCAAGCGATAAAAAAGATCTTCACGGAATTCGCCTCTTTTTACTTTTTCCTGCAAATTTTTATTGGTGGCGGAAATGATTCTCACATCCACTTTGATATCTTCAGCTCCGCCGATGCGTCGAAACGTTTTTTCCTGAACAACCCGCAGAAGTTTGACCTGCAACGACGGCGACAATTCGCCGATTTCATCCAGAAAAATGGTGCCGCCGCGGGCCATTTCAAAATACCCCTGTCTGTCGGCATACGCTCCGGTAAAGGATCCTTTCATATATCCGAACAACTCGCTTTCCAGCAAATTTTCCGGGATGCCGCCGCTGTTAATGGCGATGAAAGGCATCCTGGACCGTGATGAATTCTCGTGAATGGCGCGCGCCACAAGTTCCTTGCCTGTCCCGCTTTCCCCCAGAATCAAAATATTTGCCGGCGTATCGGAAACCTTTTTAATCGTGGTGAAGATTTTAAGCATTTCACGGCTCGCCCCGATCATCCCGCAAAAAGAAACCGGTTCTTTTCCCGTGCTGTTTTTTTCTTCGGCGGAACCGTTGTCAATCAGGCCCTTATTCATCAAAGCGGAGCGAACCACTTTCTTGAGTTCATCAACGCTGTTGCCTTTTTCCACGTAATCGTATGCGCCTTCTTTCATGGCGTTGATCGCCGTTTCTCCCGACGCGTAAGCCGTAATCAGAATGACAATCGTTTCCGGTTTTTGATCTTTAATGGTTTTGAGAAATTCAATTCCGTTCACTTTGGGCATTTTCAAATCTGTAATCACCAGATCAAAATCTTTTTTTCGGCATAATTCGATCGCCTTGAGAGGTTCCCCGATGCTGGTCACATCATAGCCTTCCTTCTGCAGCATGATTTCCATCATTTCCCTCATGCCCTGATCATCATCAACAACCAAAATTTTCGCCATATGTCCCCTCATCCTTCACTGTCTTTGGATTGAAACGCTAAATCACACATTTTCTTCCTTTTCAATCGGCAATAACAACCGGCAGATCGTCCCCTGTCCTTCCCGGCTCAAGATCTCAATTTTTCCCTTATACCCCTCGACGAGGTGATTGACAATCGCCAGTCCCAGTCCCGTCCCCTGAATTTTTTTGGTAAAGAAAGGTTCAAAAATTTTACTTAAATCATCTTCCGCAATGCCGCAGCCCGTATCGGATATGACAATTTCCGCATACGTCTTCCGGTCATCCGATTCGAAGCGTTTTGTTTCAACGGACAACAGGCCTCCCTCTTCCATCGCTTCCACCGCATTGGTGAGAATATTGTTGAGGATTTGTCTAACCTGTTCCTTGTTGGCAAATATCCGCACATCATTGGAAAACAGTTTATTGATTTCGATTTTTCCATTCCATGCTTTATTCAGCACGATGGCCTCCATAATCTCTTCGATAATACGATTCAGGTCAACCGTTTCTCTGGCTGCCGGCACCGTCCGCGCAAGCAGCAAGAAATTACGCACAAAGTTTTCCAACTGATCCTTGCCGCGCAGAACGATTTCCATCAGGCGTTTGTTGGTTCCCTCCGGCTTCATCTCCTGTTTTAACAGTTCTATCGATCCGGTGATCGCGGCAAGCGGATTTCTCACTTCATGCGCCCAGCCCGCCGCCATCTCGCCAATCAGAGCCATATTCCTGTTTTTTTCCAGAGCCTTTTCCATCTGTTTAATCTGCGTGATATTTTGAAAAATTAAAATATTGCCTATCTGCTTTGATGACTTTCCGATCAGGGGAGCAACGGACAACCCCAGATTGATTTTTTCCCTGTTTCTACCCGTAATGACAATCTCGATTCGAGCTTTGTTCTGTTCGTCGATGGTTTCCTTGTTGAGGAATTGAAGAAATTCCGGAAACACATCCTGAATATTAAGCCCCTGCACTTTTGCCCGGGAAAACCCGGTAATTTCTTCAGCGGCGGCATTGAAGGTTTTGATGACATTATTTAAATCGATGGTCATGACTCCGGTGTAAACCGATTCCACGATGCTGCGGAAAAGTCTGTCCAGTTGATTGAATTCCGATGCTTTCGCCTCCAGCAGCGTCGAGGTCTTTTTTTCCTGCTCAATAATAAAGCTGGCCAGAAAAGCCAGAACATAAAAAGAAGTGATGCGAACAATCAGATTGGTCAGAGCATCCGCAGCGTTCATTTCGTAACTAACTTTAATAATGGGCAAAGACGGGGCCAGTTGATAAAATTCAAGATTTAAAAATATGCCGTAAAATATGCTGGCAATGGACGCGACAAAAAAACCTCCTTTCCGCCCCAGAAAGATTGCCGAATAAATAATGACCAGCGTGTAAAAGAGAGAATAATCGATCTGGGTATTGCCGAACATAAAGATCAGAGAGGTAATGGTAAAAACATCCACAGCGATCTGGAGATATATATTGTATCGGTAATGAACCTTGAGCTTATGCAAAATCACGTAAGCGCATGAGAATAAATAAATGATGGCCACGACGAAGTAAAAGACGTTAATGGTGTCGGAGGAAATGAAAAAAGACTGCCTGCGGATATCAATAAAAACAGTAATGCCCAGGAGAAGGGTTATGATAACGATTCTCGATATGATTAAAGATATTATCCTGAAAGCATTTTTTGCTTTCATTGATTCATCATTATACGCTATATTCATCCGGGTCCCTTCAAATACATTAATAAAGTATATTATAATATTTTGACATTTTTCGCTAATAAATTTGATGCATTCTGCCGTAACGGTAACTTTATGATACGCCGTCCATTGATCTATCTCTGTTTATCGCTGATTGCGGGCACTCTTGCCGGCAGTTATTGGACCATGCCGCTGTATATTTTCCCGGCTCTCGCTGTAGTGTTGCTGATTTTGATTTTTTTCACCCTTCGCCATCAATGGATTCTGACCTGCTTTTTGCTGTTCATCGGTTTTGTTTTTCTGCTGGGATTTTTTAACATACAAAAACAGATTCATTTTGCAGAAAGAAAACTCGATATTCAAAATTTTGCCGATCAGGGCAAAACGGCTGTCGAAGGCGTCATCGTCGAAAGTCCTGTTCCCTATATTGACAAAGATGTTTTAATCGTTCGATGCCTCCGGGTCGTCTCGGACAAATCGTATGCTCCGGCAACGGGCCTTGTCCGTCTTGCCGTTCCGACCCGTTTAAATTTTCGTTACGGCGACTTCATCCGCTTTCATTCATCTTTAAGGGTTATTCGCAACTTCAACAATCCGGGCGCATTCGACTACAAAAGATTCATGAACCTGCAGGGTATTTATGTTTCCGGCTTCATCAACGACCCTTCGGAAATCATCCTTCTCAGGAAACATCCGTCAGGCAACATCAAAAACACGATTGAATCGTTCCGGCTTTACCTGAAAAAGATCATCAGTGAAAATTCCGCTTCCCCGCAAAAAAGCATTATTGAAGCGATGACGCTCGGCAACCAGAATGAAATCCCCGATGACATCAGGGATAATTTCAGCAAGACAGGGACCTCACACATTCTTTCCATTTCCGGACTGCATGTCGGAATGGTTGCTGCTTCATTTTTCTTTCTGATTTTTCTCCTCTTAAAAACATCGGAATATCTGATGTTAAAGTTTAATATTGTCAAAATAGCTGCCGCATCGGCTTTCGGGATGGTGCTGATTTATGCCACGATCGCCGGCATGGGCGTTACCGTCCTGCGGGCGACTTTGATGGCTTTTATCTTTCTGATTGCGCTCCTTATCGGCAGGCAGAAAGACTTTTACAATACGCTGGCCATTGCCGGTTTGATCATTCTTCTGATCTCTCCGGAAGCGCTTTTTGATATATCGTTTCAGCTTTCTTTTATCTCCGTTCTGGCGATTATTTACATTGTTCCACGATTCGGCAACCTATTGCCGGGAAAAGTATCCTCGCTCCCATCAGGGTTACAGGGTCTCATCCGGTATGCATACATGACCGTCTTGGTATGCCTCGCGGCAACGATTGGAACCATGCCTTTAATTGTTTTTTATTTCGATCGTGTTTCGCTGGTGACGATATTAGCCAATCTTATTGCCGTACCGCTTCTGGGCACGCTCACGCTGGCTCTGGCCATGTTCTTCATCCTCAGCGCGTTTCTTTCACCGGTCATTGCCGGTTACTTTGTCCAACTGGCATCATTCACCACCGGGATTTCAGTCGATGTCATCAACCATCTTGCCGGTCTCTCGTGGTCGTCGCTTTCTCTGTCCAAACCTTCGCTGATGGAAATCGTCTTATTTTACTTGTTGATTATTTTCGCGGTGCAATGGATCGATGAAGCCAGGAAGAAAAGAAATGATTTACACTTCTCATCCCGCCGTTTTACCTTCATCAATTATGCATTGATCCTCATCGTTGTCCTCATCGGCGCCAACGCAGCTTATCTGACGATCAGAGACCGGCTGTCCAATGATTTGACCGTAACGGTCATCGATGTCGGGCAGGGAAATTCAGCACTGGTAAGGTTTCCCCGGGGAGACAACATGCTGATTGACGGCGGCGGTTTTTCCAAAGGCTCTTTTGACGTCGGGAAAGGCGTCGTCGCTCCTTTTTTATATCACCAAAGAATCAATCACATTGGCACAGCGGTGCTCAGCCATCCGCATCCCGACCACCTGCTGGGGCTGATTTATATCCTGAACCATTTTAACGTCCACGAAATCTGGCAAACGCCATTACCCGTAAACCCGGAAATCTATCCGGCATGGGAAAGCGCCATAAAAGCAAATCATGTCAAGACCCGCCTGTTTAACAATACCGCCGGCGAGAAAAACGTAAACGGCGTCCGGATTAAAATTCTCTGGCCACCCGATAATCTTCATCAAAGCGGGAACAAACTTTCCCACGATGAGGAAAATGATTCATCGATGGTGATGAAAATAACACACGGCAACGTAAGCTTTCTTTTCCCCGGCGACATATCTTCAGACGTGGAAAATTTTCTTATCCGGTCAGGCGCCGATCTGAAAAGCGATGTCCTGATTGTTCCGCATCATGGCTCCAGGCACGCCAGCAGCGCAGAATTTATCCGGGCCGTTGGTTGCCACTATGCCGTTATCAGCGCCGGAAAATCGAACGTGTTCAGGCATCCTCATCCTTCCGTTTTGCTGAGGTACCGGCGAGCCGGCGTGTATATTTTTCGCACCGATTGCGACGGAGCGGTGACATTTAAAACGGACGGATATTATCTGGACACGGAAACCTTCCTTCGAAAGGCCCAGAATATTCCCCAAATGCAACAAACCCGTTGACTTTATTAATTTTAAGTTTATAATTACACTCAAGTAAATAGAGCTTTTGTCCCGTTTCTTGTCATTTTTTTCTTTTAGGAAATTGAGGAAACCCGTTCTTTGATCACATTTTGTCGGCGGCGTTCTTTGCTGAAAATATTCATATTCCAACAGCGATAAAAGGGAAATTTCACCATGGAAAGCAAATCAAAGGCCTCACAAAAAAATAAAACAAAAAACGAAAAAACGAGTGACAAAAAAAGCCTCTCATCCAAATCTTCACCGATTTTAAAAAAAGCGGATTCAAGCTCCTCAAAAAGCAAACCGGTCAAAACTAAATCAGAAAAGTCCTTTTCTCTCGACCGGGATATTCATGAAGTCATTGCCCGTGAATGGCAGACGGCCTTTGATGCAGTCACCGATGCCATCTGTCTGCTTGACCGGAACCAGCGTATCCTTCGTTCCAATCGAGCCATGCAGGACCTGTTTGCTGTTTCCGGAAAGAAAATCATCGGGAAATACTGCTGGGAAATTATTCACAAAACGGCAAAACCGCTCCCGAATTGCCCAATCATCAAATCAAAAAAATCCCTGAAACCGGAAAGAATGGAACTGAAAGTCAAAGAACGAACCTTGAACGCCACCGCTTATCCTGTATTCAATGAAAAAAGCAAGGTCGTCATCGGCTTCGTTCATATTATAAACGACGTTACCGAGCTCAAACGTGCCGAGGAAATTATCAAGGGCAGTGAAAAGCGGCTTAAAGCGCAATATCAGGGAAGTCCCCTGGCAATATTCACCTGGCAGAAACAGGATAAAGATTTCGTCCTGATCGATTTCAATAAAGTGGCCGTCGCCCTCTCCCATGGTCTGGTTAAAAAATTTATCCACCAGACAGCTCGACAATTATACAAAAAACGACCGGATATTTTAAAGAACATGCGGGACTGCTTTACGAAAAAAACAACCAGTACAAAAGAATTGCTGTCGGAACATTTTATTCCCGGAAAACATATCAAAGCCGCCTACACTTTTGTTCCTCCCGATCTTGTCATGGTCCATATAGAGGATATCACCAAGCGCAAACAAACTGAAGAATCTCTGGCTGAGAGTGAAAGAAGATACAGGCTCCTTGCCGAAAAAATGAGCGATATCGTCTGGATCATGGATATGAACTTGAAAACTACGTATGTCAGCCCTTCCATTCAAAAAATGCTCGGATTCAGCCAGAAGGAAAGATTGCGTCAGCCGGTTGAAGAACAACTGACACCTGATTCATTGGCCGCAGCAAAAGAAACTCTTCTCAGCGAACTTTCTCTCGATAAACAAGGCAAAGGGAATCTTGAAAGAAACCTAACTTTAATACTCGAATTTTATCATAAGGACGGCTCGACCCGCTGGCTGGAAACGACGATCAACGGACTGCGCGATGAACAGGGAATCCTGACCGGTCTTCATGGCGTGTCGAGAGATATCACTGAACGTAAACGGGCGGAAGAAAAACTTGCCAGATCCGAGAAGATATTTTCATCAATTTTCCATTTCAGTCCCGATTCCATGGCCATTTCCGATACATATACAGGAAGATTTATCGATGTGAATCAGGCTTTCACACGTTGGACAGGTTATTCTCGCGAAGAGGTTATTGGCATTTCGGCTTTGGATCTCAATTTATGGGTCAATCCACATGATCGTGATAAAGTAACAAATACATTAATAAAGGAAGGAGAAGTCTATGGTCAAGAAGTCCTGATGAGGCAGAAAAGCGGGAACGTCTGCAATATTCTTTTTTCAGCTCGATTAATTGAGCTTGATCAGAAACGTTATCTTCTATCTCTTGCGCACGATATCAGCGAGCGCATGATGGCGGAAGAAGACCTGCGCATGAGCGAAGAACGATTTCGTCTTCTTTCCGAAGCGACATTTGAAGCGATTGTCATTCACGAGGAAGGCGTCCTTCTCAATGCCAACGACCAATATTTCAAAATGTTTGGGTACGAACCGGACGAAGTGATGGGAAAAGAAATGATCTCCAAAAATTTTGCTCCTGAAGTCGTAGCGTTCGTAAAAAAACAAATATCCTCAAATAGCTTGGGAGCATACGAAACCATTGGGTTAAAAAAAGACGGGACAAGATTCCCCATAGAGATACGAGTTCGAATGATGGAATATAAAGGCCGGATTGTCAGGTTTGGAGCCATCAGAGATATCAGCGAGCGCAAGCATACGGAACAGGCGCTCCAAGAAAGTAAAGAAAAATACCGGATGCTGGCCGATCAATCGATCATGGGAATGTTTATTATTCAGGACGGTCTAATCAAGTACGTTAATTACGCGACGTCCCAAATCACCGGCTATTCCGTGGAAGAAATGATGAGCTGGGAACCTTACGGTTACAGCATCGTCCTTCATCCCGATGAAGCACATTATGTTATGGATCAGGCCAAGAGAAAACAAACCGGAGATTCTGATATTGTCATCAACTACACATGGCGAATTATTACTAAATCCGGTGAAATAAAGTGGGTGAATTGTTTCTCCCAAACAATATCCTTTGAAGGCCATCCGGCCGACTTTGTCATGTTGATAGATATCACCGAACGCAAACAAGCGGAGGAGGCATTTCAAAAAAGCGAAGCTAATTTCCGGCTTCTGGCGGAAAACGCCCCCGATGCGATTTTTATCCGGACCGGACTTCAATTTGCCTATATCAACCAAGCCGCGCTGCGATTATTCGGCGCGGATTCCCCCGATCAGTTAATCGGACAATCCGTGATGGATAGATTTCATCCTGGTTATCATAACTCAATTCTCAAATGCATCCATCTTCTTGATGAGAAAAAGCTGTCTGTTCCGAGAAACGAACAAAAATACATTAAACTTGACGGAACCGCCATAGATGTCGAAGTCTCTGCTGTGCCTTTCAAATATGAAAACATTGACGGATCATTGGTATTCGTTCGCGACATTTCTGAACGCAAACTGATTGAAAAGGAGTTGCGGGAGAGCGAGGAGAAGTTTCGTCTGCTTTCCGATCAATCGTTGTTGGCAATCGGGTTTATTCAGGACGGCTTATTCAAATATGTCAATCAGACATACTGCGACATCTCCGGATATTCATTCGACGAAATTATGAAATGGCAACCCTATGAGTTCTCCATGCTTGTGCATCCTGATGACCTTGATTTTGTTGTCGACCAGGTCAAAAAGAAACAATCAGGAGATCCAAATGTTGTCACTCATTATCAATTTCGAGCTCTTACCAAGCATAAAGAATCGAAATGGATTGATTTGTATTCAAGATCTGTCCTGTACCAGGGACGACCCGCCGATCTTGTCTCTTTCGTTGACATTACCGAGCGAATAAAGGCTGAAAATGAAATCAGGCAGATCAACGAATCTCTGGAAGAGCGCGTGCGTGAACGCACAGCCGAGCTGGAATCTTTTTCTTATTCCGTATCGCATGATCTCCGGGCGCCGTTAAGAACAATCGAAGGTTTCAGTCTTGCGCTGGTTGAGGATTACAGCGATAAGCTGGATCATCAGGCCAAAGATTATATCGGCCGAATCAGGAGAGCGACCGAAACCATGAGTGAGCTGATCGACGATATGCTGAAACTCTCCAGAATAACGCGTACGGAAATTGACAAAGCCGATATCAACCTCTCCAATATTGCGTTGACGGTTGTTGATGAACTGCGCAAAGCCCATCCCGACCGTTCCGTCAAGGTGATCATAACGGATTTCCTCATCGATTACGCCGATTCGAGATTAATAAAAATTGTACTCGAAAATCTCCTGGGCAACGCCTGGAAATTTACGGGCAAGAAGACGGATGCTGAAATAGAATTCGGTGTGACAAACAAAGGCGGGAAGAAAGCATATTTCGTCCGGGATAACGGCGCCGGTTTTGACATGGACTATGTGGATAAGTTATTCGCTCCGTTTCAGCGATTGCATAACATCGATGAATTCCCCGGCACGGGAATAGGCCTGGCCACCATCAGGCGGATTATCAGCCGTCACGGAGGAATTGTATGGGCCGAAGGTGCGCAGGATAAGGGAGCGACTTTTTATTTTACGCTGCAATGATACAAAGCATCGTGAAATACTGCTCTGTTTGCACTAAACGATGACAATGTTATTTCATAAAGCATTAATTATTTTCGAATAAAGGAGAGATTCGCATGGCTGATATTCTTCGCGTTCTTGTCGTCGATGATTCGGAAGATGACTGCAGTCTGATCATACGTAAATTACGCAACAGCGGTTTCGATCCGGAATGGGAACGTGTGGACACTCATCCGGAAATGAAAAAAGCCCTGGAGAAAAAACAATGGGATATCATTCTCTGTGATTACAAGATGCCCAATTTCAGCGCGCCGGCGGCCCTGAAGCTGGCCCAGGAGATCAATCCCAATATCCCCTTTATTATCGTTTCCGGCGCCATCGGCGAGGAAACGGCCGTTGAGGCCATGAAGGCAGGGGCTCACGATTATCTGATGAAAGACAAGCTCACCAAGCTTCCGGTCGCGGTGCAGCGTGAAATCGGTGAAGCGAAAATCAGGCGGGATAAAAAAAACACGGAGGAAATGCTCAAAAGAAGCGAAGAAAATTTCCGCAATTCGCTCGATGAATCTCCGCTGGGGGTGCGCATTGTCACGTCCCACGGCGAGTTACTGTACGCCAACCGGGAAATTTTAAATATGTTCGGTTACGACAGCATCAATGAGATGAAATCCATCTCTCATATGCAGAGATACACGCAGGAGACTTTTCTCGAATATGAAAAAAGAATTGAAATGAGAAAACGCGGCGAATACGTTCCGCCGCATTATGAAGTCAGCATTGTCCGCAAGGATGGTACCATTCGCCATCTGGAGGTTTTCCGCAAACAGGTGCTCTGGAACGGTCAAATGCAATTTCAGGCTCTTTACAATGATATCACCTCCCGCAAACAGGCAGAGAAAAACCTTCGGGCCAGCGAGGAGCGTTATCGCATCGTCGTGGAAAACGCCAGAGAAGCCATTCTCATCACGCAGGACATGAAAATTGTTTTCGCCAACAGCGCCACGTCAACGAACACCGGATATTCCCTGGCAGAGTTGAATATGATGGATTTTATCAGTCTTATTCACCCCGATGATGCCGCCATGGTCCGCAATTATCATTTAAAGAGATTGAACGGAGAAGCAGTGCCTTCCGTTTATTCTTTCAGAATCATTTGCCGGGACAAAACGGAAAAATGGATGGAGTTGAATACCTCGCTTGTCGAATGGGAGAAAAAAAACGCCACCTTGAATTTTTTAAAAGATATCACGGAAAGCAAACAACTGGAGGAAGAACGCTCCCAGAGTTTTCTTAAAATAAAGAAAACTCTGGATGCGACGGTAAGCGCTATCGCATCCATGGTCGAGACACGGGATCCCTACACGACAGGCCATCAAAGAAGGGTGTCCATGCTGGCCCGGGCAATTGCCGAAGAAATGGGACTGAACAACGACACAAAAGAATTTATCGAAACAGCAGCGATTATTCACGATATCGGGAAACTATCCATCCCGTCGGAAATTCTCAGCAAGCCCACCAGACTGACCAATCTCGAATTCGAACTGATTAAAACCCATTCTCAGTCCGGATATAACATTCTTAAGGATATTGAATTCCCCTGGCCGGTCGCCATTGCCATTTTACAGCATCATGAACGGATGAATGGTTCAGGCTACCCTCAAAAGCTGCAGGGGAAAGACATTCTTCTGGAGTCAAGAATCCTGGCGGTCGCCGATGTCGTTGAGGCCATTTCTTCCCATCGTCCTTACCGGCCCACCCTGGGAATCGATTTTGCACTCGATGAAATTATCAAAAACAAAAATATTCTTTATGACACGGATGTCGTGGATGCCTGCCTGAGGTTATTCCGCGAGAAAAATTTCACGCTCAGTTAAAACATCCCTTCATTCATTGATTTTCGTGCACAGGCGTCATAATCGCAACCTTCCGCAGGGTTGCGATTATGCTTTATTTTATCAATTCTTATCAATATTTTTTAACCGATTTTCTCATTGCGAAGAATAATCAAATATGTTAGTAAATCTGGCTTAAAATTATGGTTGTCTCTATGGAAAAAATTACAGCTATTCGAGGTTTTAAAGATATTCTGCCGGAAGATGCGCTTGCTTTCTGCAGAATCGAAGCCCTGGCCCGAACCATTTTTGATTCTTTCGGTTTCCGGGAAATACGCGTCCCCATCATCGAAAAAACTCTTCTATTTCAAAGAAGTATCGGAGAAACAACCGACATCGTTGAAAAAGAAATGTACACTTTTCCCGATCGGGACAACGAACTCATCACCCTGCGTCCGGAAGCCACCGCTTCGGTCATTCGCGCCTACATTGAGCACAATATGTTCGCCAGCGAACCGATCTCCAAACTTTTTACGATGGGCCCGATGTTCCGCAGGGAACGGCCGCAGAAGGGGCGGTTCCGCCAGTTTAATCAGATTGATGTCGAAGTTTTCGGCGACGACACGCCGCAATCGGATGCCGAAGTCATTTTCATGCTGATGCATTTTCTATCCGGCGCCGGTTTGCAGGATCTGCAACTGGAAATTAATTCTCTGGGCTGCAAGGCCTGCCGTCCGGTATTTTCCAAAGCCGTTGTCGAATTTTTAAAAGGCAGCGAAAAAAATCTCTGTCCCGATTGTCAAAGACGCATCCATGTCAATCCCCTGCGTGTTTTTGACTGCAAAGTGGAAACCTGCGCATCCACCATAGCCCAAGCGCCAAGCATACTTGATTTCTTATGCGCCGACTGCGAAAGCCATTTTGCACAAGTGCAGTCTTTTCTCAACGATATCCGTATCGCCTTTGCCATAAATCCCCGAATGGTTCGCGGGTTGGATTACTACACGAAAACAGCGTTTGAAGTCAAAACAAACGCCCTGGGCGCACAGAACGCCATTGCCGGCGGCGGCAGATATAACGGTCTGGTCAGTTCTCTGGGAGGACCGGAAATCGCCGGAATCGGATTTGGCGTCGGTTTGGAACGCCTGATCTCTTGTCTGCCGGACAACGCTCAGAATAAATTTAAAACCGATCTTTTCATCGCCGCCCTGGGGGCACAGGCTCAGAAAATCGCTTTCGAACTCACGAACAGAATCAGAGCCGCCGGGCTCTCCGCCGAAACGGATTATTCTGGCAAAAGTCTGAAATCCCAGCTCAAAAAAGCCGATAAGTTGAACAGTTCCTTCGCTCTCATCCTCGGCGACAAAGAGATGGAAGAAAAAAAGGTCATCATGAGAAACATGCGTAACAAAGAGCAGCAGAGCATCCCTTTAGACGGATTGATGGAATCTGTTATTAAAATTATTAAGGAGAAACAAACGTTTTGACTGAATTCTTAACAAAAGATAAAAGAACTCATTACTGCGGAAGCCTTGATGCATCCGCCGACGGACAGGAAGTCGTATTAATGGGCTGGGCCCATCGCCGTCGTGATCACGGTGGTGTGATTTTTGTGGATCTTCGTGACCGGGAAGGAATGGTCCAGGTCGTCTTTAACCCCGACGCCGGAGAAAGCGTGCAC
>Ga0208459_1002274_pt1 | contig 16412 bp, 10 predicted proteins | sample AD_UKC087_MetaG_FD_184433 | JGI IMG/M metagenome (GOLD analysis project Ga0208459, IMG submission 184433) | Active sludge microbial communities of municipal wastewater-treating anaerobic digesters from USA - AD_UKC087_MetaG (SPAdes) (version 2) | ecosystem: Engineered > Bioreactor > Anaerobic >... | reverse complement strand
TCATGGTGCACCACCCCAAGTATGTTTTCAATCAAGATATGCTCAGCCGCGGGGCTACTTACTGGGTAGCTTTAACTGAAGATTACCTGCAATAAAAAATCAAAGGGGTGATGGATCTCCGTCCCCCCTTTTTCCATTTTTTCAAGAAACTCTTAAGCAAAATTGAATAGTTCAAAATAACGCAAAATATCCCTCCAAAAGATTGGATATTCCGGATGTTTTTTTTGTCTTTTTTTGGAAATAAAAATAAAAGGGGGCAGCACATCCGCCCCTTTTTTGTTATCCCGTTTCCCCACTCTGGAATATTTGACCTTTTTGGACATGTGTGATCAATTACGAATTACGATTTTATTAGGTAGAATGTAGAGGGTAGAAGGTGGAATGAATTTGTATTTATTTGAATATCAGCAAGATATGATAAATAATTTTCAATTTTCAATTCTCAATTTTCAATACTTTCCGCCTTCCGACTTTCGACTTTCGACTTTTTCTCATTCCGCCTTCTGAATTTTTTTATAACTTTGCAAAAAAATGCGTAAAGGTTAATTTTTAACTAATTTTGGACATTGTATGGCGAAGAAAAAAGACCCTGCTGTGCGTGATTCACAGGTAGGAGAACCCTTGGAAAAACAACTCTGGAAAGCAGCCGATAAGTTGCGGAAAAATATCGATGCTGCTGAATATAAGCATGTTGTGTTGGGATTGATTTTCCTGAAATATATCTCCGATGCGTTTGAGGAACTGTATGCCAAGCTGAAAGCGGAGGAAGAATTGGGTGCCGATCCTGAAGATAAAGATGAATACAAAGCTGAAAATGTTTTCTTTGTGCCACAGGCAGCCCGTTGGAGTATGTTGCTGTCCAAAGCAAAACAACCCGATATCGGTAAATTTGTGGATGATGCGATGGATGCCATCGAAAAGGAAAATCAGTCATTGAGAGGCGTTTTGCCCAAAGTATATGCCCGACAAAATCTCGATCCGACCAGTTTGGGCGAACTGATTGACCTGGTCGGTAATATCGCTTTGGGCGATACCAAAGCCCGCAGTGCTGATGTGCTGGGACACGTTTTTGAATATTTTCTCGGGGAATTTGCCCTTGCCGAAGGTAAAAAGGGGGGACAGTTCTACACGCCGCGGAGTGTCGTTGAACTGTTGGTCGAAATGTTAGAGCCCTACCGGGGACGAGTTTTCGACCCCTGTTGCGGTTCGGGTGGTATGTTTGTCCAAAGTGAAAAATTTGTCACCGAACACCAGGGAAAAGTGAACGATATCTCCATTTACGGACAGGAAAGCAACCAAACCACCTGGCGTTTGTGTAAAATGAATCTGGCGATTCGTGGGATCGACAGTTCACAGGTGAAATGGAACAATGAGGGCTCCTTTTTGAATGATGCGCACAAAGATTTAAAAGCGGATTACATCATTGCCAATCCACCTTTTAACGTGAGCGACTGGGGCGGCGACTTGTTGCGTACTGACGGACGCTGGCAATATGGCGTACCGCCGGTGGGAAATGCCAACTACGCCTGGATCCAACATTTCTTGTATCACTTGGCGCCCAACGGACAAGCAGGATTTGTGCTCGCCAAAGGTTCACTCACCAGCAAAACATCTGGAGAAGGAGATATCCGAAAAGCTTTGATTGAAAACAACTTAATCGACTGCATAGTCAACCTTCCTGCAAAACTCTTCTTGAACACGCAAATTCCTGCATCATTGTGGTTTATGAGACGTAATCGGAGTGGTCAAGAAATTCTCTTCATTGACGCCCGAAATCTGGGTCACTTAATCAACCGCCGCACCCGCGAACTATCTAAAGAAGACATACAAGAAATTGCAGGTACTTATCATGCTTGGCGCAGCAAATTCCCCTCCGATGGAGGGGTGGACAGCGAAGCTGGACGGGGTGGTTATAAGGATATCCCCGGCTTCTGCGCCTCCGTTCCCATCAGCAAAGTAGCCGAACTGGACTACGTCCTCACTCCCGGACGATACGTTGGCTTACCCGAAGAAGATGATGATTTCAACTTTGAGGAACGGTTCACCACCCTCAAAGCCGAATTTGAAGAACAACTAAAGGAAGAAGCAAGGTTAAACGAAGTAATCTTAGAAAACCTAACTAAAATAAAACACTAAACTATGACTAAAGAGCTCGTCAATCAACACACTAATCTGTTTGAACAGATTAAACAAACGGATGAAAATGGGAATGAATTTTGGAGTGCCAGAGATCTTTCCAAAGCGTTGGAATATTCTGAATACAGACACTTTTTACCGGTTATTGACCGGGCAAAAGAAGCCTGTATAAACAGCGGACAACAAGTGTCGGATCATTTCGAGGATATCCTCGAAATGATAAGCATTGGAAAAACTGCTCGCCGGGAAGTAAAAAGTATAAAACTATCTCGCTATGCATGTTACTTATCTGATTTCATGTTTGAACTTACTGATAAACAAATTGATTCTATGGTATCACAATTTGTGATACCATCAAAAGGATATTTTGGGGGAGCAAAACCATTTGCTTTTACAGAGCAAGGTGTTGCAATGCTTTCTTCTGTATTGAACACAAAAGTTGCTATTGAAGTAAGTATTCAAATAATTCGAGCGTTTATTGAAATGAGAAAATTAATAACTAATAATGTATTAGTACATCAGAGGCTCGATCGTATTGAAAATAAACAGATAGAAACAGATCATAAATTTGAACAGGTTTTCAAAGCTTTAGAACAAAACAACAATAAACCTCGCCAAGGTGTTTTTTTTGACGGACAAACTTTTGACGCCTATGTGTTTGTAGCAGAATTAATTAAAAAGGCAAAAAACGACATTATTCTGATTGACAACTATGTGGACGAAACCGTGTTAACACTTTTAGCAAAACGAAATAAAAACGTTACTGTTACTATCTATACTAAAAACATAAGCAAACAACTACAACTCGATCTCACTAAGTACAACAGCCAATATCCTGCAATACAAGTAGTTGAATTTGCCGATGCTCACGACCGCTTTATGATATTGGACAAAGTTGAACTTTACCACCTTGGGGCATCCCTGAAAGACTTGGGTAAAAAATGGTTTGCCTTCTCCAAAATGGAAGGAATAACAGAAGTCATATTAGCTAACCTGACTAAAATAAAACTTTCAGAATGATTGGTTACATGTACATATTAAAATGTAGTGACGGTAGTTATTATACCGGGAGTACAACCAATTTGGAATTACGGTTGCAGCAACATCAGAATGGTGAAGGTGCAAACCACACAAAAAAACGGTTGCCTGTTGAATTAGTATATTACGAAGAGTATGCAAGAATTGACGAGGCTTTTTACCGGGAAAAGCAGGTGCAAGGTTGGTGTAGAAAAAAGAAGGAAGCATTAATTACCGGAAAACCTGAGCTTTTACCAAAATTAGCTATTGCATACAGAGATTTAAATAATGGTGGTTTCGAGCATTTTGAGCATTTCGAGCATTTCGAGCATTTCGAGCATTTCGAGCATTTCGAGAGCCTCAATGCCCGAAATGCCCTCAATGCACCGGTACCTGAAGTTCTCGAAACGGTGCCTGAAGTTCTCGGAACGGTACCTGAAGTTTTCGGAACGGTACCTGAAGTTCTGGGAACGGTGCCTGAGGCTCTCGAAGGCACCGTTCCTGCTAACCTTTCAAAAACTAAGATAAATGAGTGAGTGGAAAGAATATAAAATTTCTGACATTGCAGATGTAATAGGGGGAGGTACTCCAAGTACATCTAATAGTTCTTATTGGAATGGTAATATACCTTGGTTAACACCCAGAGATTTAACAGGTTATACTAAAGTTTACATTTCAAAAGGTGAAAGGAATATAACAGTTGAAGGTTTAAGAAACTCATCTGCCAGATTGTTACCTAAAGGAACTGTACTTTTAACATCAAGGGCTCCTATCGGTTACGTAGCAATTGCAAAAAATGAAATTACAACTAATCAAGGTTTTAAAAGTTTAGTTTTAAAAGAGGATTATGCAGATAGTGAATTTATATATTACTGGATTAAAAATAATATTGATTATTTACAATCTATTGGTACGGGAACCACATTTGCTGAAATTAGCGGTAGAGTTGTCAAAGACATAGAAATTTCCCTTCCCCCTCTCTCTGAACAAAAATCCATCGCTTCCGTTCTTTCCAGTCTTGATGACAAAATAGACCTGCTTCACCGCCAAAACGCCACCCTCGAAAAAATGGCAGAAACATTGTTTAGGCAGTGGTTTGTAGAGCGATGCCCTGAGCCTGTCGAAGGGGAAGAAAAGGAGGAGTGGGAGATAAAAAAACTAGAAGCAATTGCTGAAATTCAGAATGGATTTGCATTTAGTAGTAAGGATTACGTTGAATATGCAGATACACATTTAGAAGTTTTTAAAATGGGACATATTCAAAAAGGTGGAGGGCTTCGAACAGATCCTAAAAGAGATTATGTACCTAGAAGCGAGAGGTTAAAAAGATGGATTTTAAATAAGGGAGATATTGTAATGGCAATGACAGACATGAAAGATAATGTTGTTATTTTAGGTGTTCCTGCGATGATTGATAAAGATGATAATTATGTTTTAAACCAACGAGTTGCCAGAATATATTTAAAGGATAAGTCGAATTTAATCAGTAATTATCTGTTATTCATTCAATTAAAAGATGTTGACTTTATTCAGGAACTTCAAAGTAAAGCAAATAGTGGTGTTCAAGTGAATCTTTCTACTGAGTCAATTAAAGATTCTGATATTATTATTCCTCCGCTTGCGATCCAAAAAGAAAAGTCACCCATAATAGATGATTTGTACACCAAAGTAGAATTAAATCAAACCCAAATCCGCACTCTCACTGCCTTGCGTGATACTTTATTGCCCAAGTTAATGAGTGGTGAGGTGAGGGTGGAAAAGGAAAATATTTAATAATATTCAATAATATTTATGTTTATTACACAACCAAAAATATTTATCAGTAGCACAGTCTTAGACTTACCAAGTGAAAGAGTTGCCGCTTTCAATGCTGTGACTAAGGTTGGAGGTTTTCCTGTAATGTCTGAAAAGACAATGGAAGCACAAAGCACCGATTCACTCACCGCTTGCTTAACTAAAGTGATGGGATCTGACATTTACGTACTTATTTTAGGTAGTCGATATGGTTGGCGACCCAAAGAAAAGGAATCCATTACTGAACTAGAATATCTAACCGCAAAAAATAAAGGTATTCCTATATTAGTCATCAACACAACTTATCCAAAAGAACCTTTGCAGGAAGATTTTGAAAGGCGTGTTGAACAAAGTTATTTTCGCAAAACTGTTAATGATGCTTTTGAGTTAGAAAAAGAATTAGAAAAAGCTTTAAAAGCAGAGATTAACAAAAAACAAAATGAATATTTAAATAAAACTGAACCAATTTATTCTAACCTTGTAAAAGTCCAGTTCCCAAGCCATATATTCATTGCAGAATTAGATATTAACAAAAAGGTTATAAAGCAATATAATAAAGAAAGGAAGCGCCCATTCTATAAACCAAGCCTTTACGATTATGCTGTATCTGCATTGTATATGCAAGATATTTTATTCCCACACGACTGGATAGTCTGGGATGGAAAGATCATTACCTTTCATAATCTACAAGATAACTCTGTTGAATTAACAAAAATAATTGATAAAGGAACAGCGGAAAAATTTACATGTGATGAGTTTTATGAAATATCGCTTGATTATTTATCACAATTTAAACATTTATTAAAGAAGTGCATAGCAACCAAACTTTATAAACAACATATTAGATGGTTTAGGGATGAGAAACTATTTGTTTTTCTTCCAGTTAATAAGGACCATGAAGGTAGGTGGATATCACGTTCTCATTCTTGGATAAAAATAAATAAAAGTGCGACTAGAAAAGTTGTTGATGTTATTTATGATTATAAAGATAAAACAAAAGTATTCAATTTGAAATGCCTCGCCTTTAGGATAGGTATTGAAAATTTTGGTAGGGAATGGTATTTATTTTTAAAACCTGAGTGGATTTTTCTCAGGAATAATTTGAAAGTTGATGACTATGCTTTCAAAAACATTCAATGGTTGAAAATGAATGAACGGAATATGCATGTATTTAATCATTTTAACTTCATTCTTCGTTATTTACAGCCTTCACAAATGGAGTCTTTGTTCACGGAATATAAAGATTATCCTTTTATAAAGTTTGGGGATGTTGAAAAGTTTGATTTTGCTCCAATTGTTCCAGACACAGTTTGGAATAGTCTCGAAGCGGTTAGTTCAAAGAACAAACTTACAGATAAGGGAGGAAACGTAAATATTTTTGGAATATGAAAGCAGACTATATACAAGAACCTTTTTTATTATTTGGCAAAGGTAAAAGTATTTGTCCTAGAGAGGGCATTGCTGAATTAAATGTGTACGATACAGTGATTAATGCAAGAAAAACTCAATTGCTTATTGGTATAATCGGTGTTGAAGAAGATGTATTGAACCTGAAAGACTGGTTAAAAAAGTTTGAAAGTTATATTCCTGCAAAACCTGATGGCAAGCAGAAAGGATTGTTTAAATCATTTCCAGGTTTTAGACAAGATTTAGGGTTTTGTGCAAAATTTATTTACGATTCAAATTATGAGAGAATTCTTTCGCCCAATGATATTAAAAAAATTTTAGAAGAACCTAACAGGGATAAAAAAGTTTTGGATGCACTAGAGTTATACGATAAAAATATAGCCTTTCTATCTGATATTAAAAACTGTGACGTTATAATATGTATCATTCCAAAAAGTTTTGAAGGGAAGATAGTAAAAGAAAACAAAAATGATGAATCTGTTGATCAAGAAGCAGAAGACAATGAAGGGTCTGAGTATGAACTGAATTTTAGAAGAGCACTAAAAGCTCGTGCAATGAAATATAACACACCAATTCAGTTGTTGAGAGAATATGTAATGCACGATAATAAAAAATCACAAGATGCGGCAACAAAAGCTTGGAATTTTTGTACCGCTTTATATTATAAGGGACTTCAAACCATTCCTTGGAAGTTAGAAGTTGACGAGAATAAGCCAAAAGCATGTTTTGTAGGCATTGGATTCTACAGAAGCAGGGATAAACAAACAATTCAAACAAGTTTAGCACAAATTTTTAATGAAAATGGAAAAGGAGTAATACTCCGTGGAACATCTGTAATGGAAGATAAAAATGATAAAAAACCTCACCTCAGTTATGAGCAATCTTTTGAACTTCTGAATGATGCCTTGACCAAATATAAATTTGCGATAGGCACGATGCCAGGTAGAGTAGTTTTACACAAGACTTCAAAATATTATGAGGATGAACTTGAAGGTTTTATTCAAGCAATGCGAAATTTTGGAGTAACAGAATACGACATTGTAACCGTTATGGAAACTGATTTACGTCTTTTTAGAAATAATCCTTATCCACCGGTAAGAGGGGCAATGTTATCATTAACAGAACAAAGACACATACTTTATACTAGAGGTTCAGTTCATTATTACCAGACATACCCTGGAATGTATATTCCTTCTCCTTTAGAAGTACGAATTGTAAGTTCTGTTTCCTCCGCAAAGACAATTTGTAAAGAAATTCTTGGCTTAACAAAGATGAATTGGAATAACACACAATTTGACAACAAATATCCGATAACAATTGGTTGTGCAAGACGAGTAGGGGAAATAATGAAATATCTTGGAGACAATGAACAACCAAAGGAATCTTATGCATTTTATATGTGATGACAAGAATCTCAGACAACACCACCAAATCCTAACTCTTCTCCGGAATAATCAAATATTTGAATTTAATTCTCAAAATTTGCATAAAAAATGTATATTTTTAAAATAAAATCATATTATATTCGTTTTTATTTGTAATTTTGCAAAGTGTATAAAGAATACTTGAGATGATACAAGAAATCAAGATAAAAAATTTTTTATCTTTTAAAGAGGAAGTTACATTTAGCTTTGAAGCAACCAAAGACAGTTTTGCTGAAGAGTACCAGGTGGTAGAGGTGGCAAAAGGAGTACGACTATTGCGTTTTGCAATGATCTATGGGGCAAATGCTTCAGGGAAATCAAACTTGTTGAATGTATTCCATTTTTTACATCAATTTTGGTTCTACAAACCGGATGACATGGACGAATCAACAGGTGTAATTCCTTTTAAGTTGGATAAAGTTACAACAAATGAGCCCTCTTCTTTTGAGTTAATCTTCTATGTCAACAATACTAAATATTGGTATCAATTAGAATTAGACGAAAAGCAAGTCTATACGGAAAAATTATTATTCTACAAAACTGTTCAACCGACACTCCTTTTTCATAGAGAATTAATGGATGGACAATCTGTTATTAACTTTAACCCTGCGGCTGTTAAAGTGAGTTCTATTGTTAGGGAAAAAATTTCTGTGGAGTGTCTAAAAAATATGTCTTTCTTTGCAGCGCGCGATAAAGTAAATGCTACTATCCCGGAAATTGACACGGCTAAAGATTGGTTGAAAAAGCAAATTATGCCCGTTGTATCACCTCGGACTAGGATGTTTGAATATGCAGAAAAGCTAATGTTAGATAACAAGGAGATAAAATCTTATCTATTGAACTTTGTACGTGTTGCGGATTTTAATATCGCAGATATCACTACTAAAATTGAAAGAAGGGAAATCGCCCAAGACCTTTTTGATTTTCTTATCAATAGACCTGAAATAACAGAACAAGAAAAAGAAGAACTAAAAAAAGATCGCTTTGTACCTACAACTAAAACTGATTTTATTCACACTGTACATAATGAACGTGGGAAAGAGCAATACAATTTATCCGGAGAATTACAATCGGAAGGGACTAAAAGAATTTTTGGTTTAGAAGCTGCCATTTACGAGGCAATTCAAGATAATGGTGTCCTATTTGTTGATGAAGTGGAAACCTCCTTGCACCCACAATTGCTCAGATTTGTTTTACTTAACTTTTTGAGAAAAGAATCTTCCCGGTCACAACTCTTAATCACAACCCATTATGATCCTTTGTTAAATGATATTGATGATATTTTCAGAAAAGACACTGTTTGGTTTACTGAAAAAACAAAATCGGGTCATACAGATCTTTATTCTTTAGCTGATTTTAAAGGGTTGAACAGACTTTCCTCCATACAAAAAGCTTATAATTATAGGAAATTTGGAGCGTTTCCTGAAATAAATCTATAGTTATGGCAAGAGTAATGAGAAAAAGTCGTCAGTTGAAATCCTCTCCTATAGTAATTATTGGAGAAGGTCTTACTGAACAGTATTATTTTTCACATCTTCGTTCTTTATACAATTTTCAATACACCATAAAACCTTATTATTTTGGAACAACTTCATTAAAAGATATGGATAGAAAAGCCGGAGAAGTTATTGCCGGTGGCGGTATTGCCGTTTGTGTATTTGATGCAGACATTTCGGAAAGGGACGAAACTGAAAAGAAAAAACTAGAACAACTTCGTAAAAAATATGAAAAAGAGAAAAACATCATTTTCTGTGACAGTTTGCCATCGATAGAGTTTTGGTTTTTACTACATTATTGCAATACGAATAAACATTTTAAAGACTCTAAGTCAGTTGAAAAAGAACTACGAAAATTTATTGTCCAATACGAAAAGAAAAAAGTTTTCTTAGAAAAAGAAAAATGGGTAGTTGACTTGTGTGCAGAGGAGAAAATGGAACTCGCTCAACAAAGAGCTAAACTGTTTTCAAAGGAAAAAGGTTCCTATTCGAATATTTACAAAGTTTTTGAACAAATAACACTAAGGCAATGAATACCTTAACAGAATTTGATATAGAACAGTTTGCAATTTCGTTGCTTGAAACCCTCGGTTACGAGTACATCTATGCACCGAATATTGCTCCTGATAGCAAAACACCTGAAAGGGAAAACTTTGAGCAGGTTTTATTACTTGGTCGTTTGCAAAAAGCTGTAAATCGCATTAATTCATCCATCCCTGCTGATGTACAAGCTGAAGCCATTAAAGAAATCCAACGTATTTCCTCACCTGAACTATTGGCTAATAATGAGACTTTTCATCGGCTTTTAACCGAAGGTATTCCCGTTTCAAAACGAGTAGATGGAATAGAGCGTGGCGACCGTGTTTGGTTAATCGACTTTAAGAATCCGCATAACAATGAGTTTGTGGTTGTCAATCAGTTTACGGTAGTTGAAAACAATCAAAATAAACGTCCCGATATTGTATTGTTTGTCAATGGTATTCCATTGGTAGTCATGGAGTTGAAAAATCCGGTAGATGAAAACGCTACAATCCACTCGGCATTTAAGCAGATAGAGACCTATAAATCGATTATTCCGAATCTGTCTACTTACAATGGTTTTGTTGTTATCTCCGATGGTCTGGAAGCCAAAGCAGGCTCCATTTCGGCGGGCTTTACTCGTTACATGGCTTGGAAATCAATCGATGGAAAAGTCGAGGCATCGCACTTGGTAAGTCAGCTGGAGACGCTCATTTTGGGTATGCTCAACAAAGAAACGCTGATAGACCTAATCCGCCATTTTATTGTATTTGAAAAGCAAAAACGAGAAGACATCGAAACGAAAATCACAACGATCACTACCGTGAAGAAACTGGCTGCATACCATCAATACTATGCTGTCAATCGTGCTGTGGAATCCACTCTCCGTGCCTCGGGCTTTAGTTCCCCTCCCGTGGAGGGGTGTCAGACGCAGTCTGACGGGGTGGTATATTCGCTTTCTCCGGAGAAAATCGCGGAAGAATCCCCCGAAAGTTATGGTTTACCGGGAGTGAAACAACAACCTGTGGGCGACCGTAAAGGGGGTGTGGTTTGGCATACACAAGGAAGTGGGAAGTCGCTATCCATGGTCTTTTATACGGGTAAAATCGTGTTGGCAATGAATAATCCTACCGTTGTGGTTATTACCGACCGTAACGATTTGGATGATCAGCTTTTCGATACATTTGCAGCATCGAAACAATTGTTGCGTCAAGATCCGGTACAAGCGGAAAATAGAAACCACCTTAAAGAACTCTTAAAAGTGGGTTCGGGGGGTGTGGTTTTTACAACCATTCAGAAATTTCAACCCGAAGAAGGTAATGTGTATGAGTTGTTATCCGATCGGGAGAATATTGTAGTAATTGCCGATGAAGCACACCGTACCCAGTATGGATTCAAAGCCAAAACCATTGATGATAAAGATGAACAAGGCGATGTAATCGGTAAAAAGATAGTCTATGGTTTTGCAAAATATATGCGGGATGCTTTGCCCAATGCAACCTATCTCGGCTTTACGGGCACACCCATTGAAAGTACCGATGTAAATACTCCTGCAGTATTTGGAAATTATGTAGATATCTACGATATTGCTCAAGCCGTTGATGATGGAGCAACTGTTCCGATCTATTATGAAAGTCGCCTGGCAAAAGTAAATTTGAGCGAAGAGGGTAAGAGATTGGTTGAAGAATTTGATGATGAGTTGGATCAGGAGGACTTGACGGAAACTCAGAAAGCAAAAGCCAAGTGGACACAGTTGGAAGCTTTGGTAGGGAGTGAAAATCGAATTAACCAGATTGCAAATGATATCATCATGCACTTTGAGGAACGCCAAAAGGTGATGGAAGGCAAAGCGATGATTGTCGCTATGAGTCGTCGTATTGCAGCCGATCTGTACGATGCAATCATTAAGCTCCGACCTGAATGGCATTCCGATGAATTGACAAAAGGTGTGATCAAAGTAGTTATGACTTCAGCCTCTTCCGATGGTCCGAAGATTGCAAAACACCATACAAATAAGGAAGAACGTCGTAAATTAGCCGAGCGCATGAGAGATCCGAATGATGAACTGAAATTGGTTATTGTTCGGGATATGTGGCTCACCGGTTTTGATGTGCCATGTTTAAACACCATGTACATAGATAAACCTATGAAAGGACATAACCTGATGCAGGCAATTGCAAGGGTTAATCGTGTTTACAAAGACAAAAAGGGCGGTTTAATTGTGGATTATTTGGGTATCGCAGCCGATCTAAAAGAGGCACTATCTTTCTATTCCGATGCCGGCGGTAAAGGAGATCCTACAATCTTACAAGAAGAGGCTGTTCAGATGATGTTGGAAAAACTGGAAGTAGTTTCACAAATGTTCCGGGAATCCTCCGGACAGGGTGGTTTTAATTACAAAGAGTACTTCACCGCCGATACTTCCACAAAACTCTCAATTATATTGGGCGCTGAAGAGCATATTTTAGGCTTGGAAGACGGGAAGAAACGCTATATCAATGAGGTTATGGCATTGTCAAAAGCCTTCGCTATAGCTGTTCCTCACGACAAAGCTATGGATGTTAAAGATGAAATCTCTTTCTTTCAGGCAGTCAAAGCGCGTTTGGCAAAATTTGATAGCGTTAGTTTAGGAAAAAGCGATGAGGTGTTTGAAACCACCATCCGCCAGGTAATTGACAAAGCATTGGTAACTGAAAAAGTAATTGATGTTTTTGATGCCGCAGGATTGAAAAAACCTGACATTTCCATACTTTCAGAGGAGTTTCTTATGGAACTGAAAGGAATGAAACATAAAAATATTGCTCTCGAAGTGTTGAAAAAGCTACTCAACGATGAAATTAAATTGAGGGCCAAAAAGAACCTGGTTCAAAGTAAGACCTTAAAGGAAATGTTGGAAAATTCCATCAGAAAATATCACAACAAAATCCTTACGGCTGCCGAGGTGATTGAAGAACTGATAAACCTCAGCAAAGGCATCGTTGAAATGGACAAAGAGCCTGAAAAAATGGGTCTGACGGACTTCGAATATGCTTTTTATACTGCTGTTGCCGATAATGATAGTGCAAAAGAGTTGATGGGCAAAGAGAAATTGAGAGAGCTTGCCGTGGTTCTCACAGAATCGATCAGGAAGAATGCAACGATTGACTGGACCATCAAGGAAAGTGTAAAAGCAAAACTAAAAGTATCTGTAAAAAGAATTTTAAGAAGGTATGGCTATCCGCCCGATATGCAAAAATTGGCAACCGATACCGTATTAAAGCAAGCCGAATCGATTGCAAAAGAGCTGGCAAGTCAGTAAATACCCTACAACATCTCAATCCCTCTGATTACCACCTCTTTGCCTTCGGGTAAGCCCTCCAAAACTTCAATAAAGGAGTTGTTCATATTGCCGACTTCGACTTTGCTCTTTCTGAGGTAGTACTTGTCGTCCTCTTTCTTTTCTAACACAAATACAAAGTATTTATCCTCCTCTTTTTGGAAAGCGCTGACAGGCAGGGCCTCGATTTCGAAATTGTCCACCATAATTTTGGCTTCGGCGTAACTGTGATTGACCAATCGACTTTTGTCAACATCCCCGATTTTGGCGATACATTCAATCGCCCGGGTCTCAGGATTGATCGTTTTGCCTACAGTAATCAATGTGGCTTCAACACTTTGTGACCATCTTCCGCAGACATTGAACAGCACTTTTTGTCCTACTTTCAAGCGCATCAGATTTCTTTCAAAAACAGAGAGCTGTAACTGTAAGCTGTTGACATTCACCACTTCAGCTAGTTCATTTTGCATCTCCACATACTGCCCAATCACTGCACCGGTGGCGGTAATATGTCCGCTGATGGGCGCTACCACAGGGAATGAGGAGTAGATCTCTCCACTCTCAATCTGCGATGGATTGAGTCGTAACGCCTGAATACGGGCTTTCAGTGCATGATAAGTAACCATTGCAGTTTTGTAAACAGTTTCTGTTGCTTTCAACTCTTTTTCTGCGCCAATATTCTCTGCACGCAAAGCTTTTACTCTTTCGTAATCCAACCTGGCTTGTTGATAATGTGCAGCCGCTTCAGCAAACTGCTGTTGCAGATCTAAAAAGTCACTGCCTGAAATGGTACAAACCACCTCTCCCTGACGCACATAATCACCGATTTTAACCCGAAAACTCTCCACTTTTCCGGCAATGGGCGAACTGATCTTGGCAGTACCATCAGCCGGAGCAGTAAGAAATCCTTTACAAGTGATTTCGTCAGTGAAACTTTGCAAACTCACTTCTCCCAACATCATTCCGCTGGTTTCAAACTGTTCGGAAGTAATCTCGATGAGGTTAGCTCCCGCTGCTTCCGCCGTTTCATTTTCGTTATCCGATTTCTTCCCACAAGAGAAGAAAAACAAGGCAGAAAGGGTATAGATTAATATTTTTTTCATAGGATTCTATATTTTTCGTTTATTTTCTATGTTATTTTACACTTTTTAAAAGTTATTCAATGGTTAAATAGTTGATATCCAATGCTATCCGATTGTACTCCAATAGTGCTTCGTAGTAATCCAATGTCAGACTTAAGGCATTCTCCATGCTGATGGCAAACTCGTAAAACCCGATCTCACCTGCTTCGTAACTTTTGGTGGCAGTATGGGCAATCTCTTCGCTCAACTGCTTTCCGGTATGGTTGTAAAAATCAATTGCTTTACGATACTTTTCCAACTCACTCTGTAAGCTGTTGTACCTAGCCTCCAGAATAATCAGATTATTTTGCAAAAGCAGTTCATTGGCTTGAGCAGCAAACTTACTCGCTTTGATTTTCGCACGCTGGTCATTCCAGAAAAGCGGAATTCCAATACCCACCTCAAATCCATGATAGCCACGCGCATCAGCATAGCGGTTGGTTCCGTAGAAATAGCCTAATGTAATATCGGGAAGGAGTTGGTGCTGTTCTGATTTTGTATTCAATTTCAGATATTGAGAGCGAAGTTGATACTGCTGAATCTCCGGATTGCTCTGAAAATCAGGCTGATTCACAATAACTATGCCCATTTCACCATCGGCAATGCGGAACTGCTCATCGCTTTGCATCATCGCTTTCAAATTGCTGTACGCGTTCTGAATCTCAATGTTGATCTGGTTGATTTCCAACGCGATTTGCTCTCTCTTCGCCCTACTGTTCAGTCTGTCAAGTTGAGAAATATCTCCTAACTGCAACTGAATTTCAGACATGGTATTCAACCGGGCATACAAACTGTCTATATGCGTAAAATAGCGCTTTTTCCCCTCCAGGAATTGGACGGAATAGTACGCAGAAGCTACATTTTTCATCAGCAAGAATTGCTGCTTTTTAAGCTCATATTCAGCTATGTTGACCTCAAGATCTTCCATCTTATTCATGTAGTAATAGGTCGTTGGGAAAGAAAATGACTGTTCTACGCCCACTACATGCAGAGTATATCCGTTCTCATCCGGATTCATCTCGTCATAGTTGTAGTAAACATTGGCTTTGTCCGCACTCATAAACGGTTTTGCCAGCGCTTTTCGTTCTTCAATTTTAAGATTATAGGCACCGATCTCCTTATTGTTCTTTAATGCCACATCAATGCACTGTTCCAGTGTGTAGGCAGGCGACTGTGCTGCTACGGTTCCTGAAATTACTAACAAAAATGGAAGAATAAGGTTTTTCATTTTAGATTTTCTTACAAATTGATATTTAAGACCCTTCTCATCATGGAAAATTTTGAAGAGTAAAGGAATTACAATCATGGTCAATAGGGTAGAGGTGATCAATCCGCCAATCACTACGGTTGCCAGTGGACGTTGTACTTCTGCACCGGCACCGGTTGAGATTGCCATCGGCAAGAAACCCATTGCAGCAGCCGAAGCGGTAAGCAGCACCGGACGAAGTCGGTCGGTGGTTCCTTTCATGACCAATTTGTCCATGTCGGTCATGCCGCTTTTCTGCAAATCTTTCAGGTGTTCAATCAGCACAATCCCATTCAGCACGGCGACCCCAAACAGCGCAATAAATCCGATTCCTGCGGAAATACTGAACGGCATTCCGCGAATCCATAAAGAAACAATTCCACCCACTACAGCCAAAGGTACAGCAGTAAAAATCATAACGGTATCTTTCAACGACTTAAAAGCAAAGTGAAGGAACACAAATATCAGTGCCAAAGCAATCGGCACGGCAATAGTCAATCGTCTGGAAGCGTTTTGCAGGTTCTCAAACTGACCACCATAGTTGATGTAGTAGCCCGGATTGAGCTTCACTTTTTCACCCACAACCTTTTGAATATCATCTGCTACGGACTGCAAGTCGCGGTTACGCACATTGACACCCACAACCACACAACGATGTGTATTTTCACGACTAATTTTGGCAGGACCGGTTGTGTAATGGATATCAGCCAATTCACTCAAAGGTACTTGTGAGTTGTTGGGGAGCAACACCGGTAATCGACGAATGTTTTCGATATCGGTTCTGTGCGATTCCTGTAAACGAAGTACCAAGTCAAAGCGACGTTCTCCCTCAAAAACCGTTCCGGCAACTTCACCGCCGAATGCAGCAGAGAGGTAAGAATTCAATGTTTGGATATCAACCCCATAGTAAGCAATTCTGGAACGATTATAGGCAAC
>Ga0208459_1002246_pt1 | contig 16551 bp, 11 predicted proteins | sample AD_UKC087_MetaG_FD_184433 | JGI IMG/M metagenome (GOLD analysis project Ga0208459, IMG submission 184433) | Active sludge microbial communities of municipal wastewater-treating anaerobic digesters from USA - AD_UKC087_MetaG (SPAdes) (version 2) | ecosystem: Engineered > Bioreactor > Anaerobic >... | reverse complement strand
TTGGCGCCGCCCTTGATCGCGTCCACCGCCTGCGCGCACAGCGAGGCCAGCTTGGCCTCGACGCCCTCGCGGCCCCAGTCCAGCGGGTAGGTGATGTCGATGGTGGCGCTCTTGAACTTGCCGTGGGTGTACTGCTCGATGTCGCGCAGCTTGGCCATGTCGGCAAAGTCGAGCACGGGCTGGCTCACTTCAAGCCGCATCGGGGGGTTGACCTGGTTGATGTCCAGCAGGTTGGGCTTGGGGCCGATGAAGCTGTTGAGCGACATCACGATGGCCTCGCGGATCGGGTCGATCGGCGGATTCGTCACCTGGGCGAACAGCTGCTTGAAGTAGTTGTACAGCGGCTTGTTCTTGCCTGAAAGCACAGCCAGCGGGCTGTCGTTGCCCATGGATCCGATGCCTTCTTCGCCGTTCTTGGCCATGGGCGCCATCAGGAACTTGATGTCTTCCTGGGTATAGCCAAAGGCTTGCTGGCGGTCCAGCAGTGGCAGCGTGGCGGCCTGCGGTGCAGCGGCCTGGGCGCCGGTCTCGATGCTGTCGAGCTTGATGCGCAGGTTTTCAATCCACTGTTTGTAAGGCTTGGTGTTGACGACGTTGGCTTTGAGCTCGTCGTCGTCGATCATGCGACCCTGTTCCAGATCGATCAGGAACATCTTGCCGGGCTGCAGGCGCCACTTGCGCACGATCTTGTTCTCGGGAATGGGCAGCACACCCGACTCGGAGCCCATGATGACCAGGTCGTCGTCGGTGATGCAGTAGCGCGAAGGGCGCAGGCCGTTGCGGTCCAGCGTGGCGCCGATCTGGCGGCCATCGGTGAACACGATGGAGGCCGGGCCATCCCAGGGCTCGAGCATGGCGGCGTGGTATTCATAGAAGGCGCGGCGGCGCTCGTCCATGGTGGTGTGCTGCTCCCAGGGCTCGGGGATCATCATCATCACGGCCTGGCTGATGGGGTAGCCGGCCATGGTCAGCAGCTCCAGGCAGTTGTCGAACGTGGCCGTGTCGGACTGGTCGGCAAAGCTGATGGGGTAAAGCTTTTGCAGGTCGGCCGCGAGCACGGGCGAGGCCATCACGCCTTCGCGCGCCTTCATCCAGTTGTAGTTGCCCTTGACGGTGTTGATTTCACCGTTGTGCGCCACATAGCGGTAGGGGTGGGCCAGCGGCCACTCGGGGAAGGTGTTGGTCGAAAAGCGCTGGTGCACCAGGCCGATGGCCGAAATGCAGCGCTCGTCAGACAAGTCTTTGTAATACACGCCCACCTGGTCAGCCAGCAGCAGGCCCTTGTAGACCACGGTGCGGCTGCTCATGCTGGGCACGTAATACTCTTTGCTGTGCTTGAGCTTGAGTGCCTGAATGTGGGCACTGGCGGTCTTGCGGATCACGTACAGCTTGCGTTCCAACGCGTCCTGCACGATCACGTCGCTGCCACGGCCGATGAACACCTGGCGCAGGATAGGTTCTTTCTTGCGCACGGTGGGCGACATGGGCATGTCCACGTTCACCGGCACGTCGCGCCAGCCCAGCAGCACCTGGCCTTCGGCCTTGATGGCGCGCTCCATCTCCTGCTCGCAGGCCAGACGGCTGGCATGCTCCTTGGGCAGAAAGATCATGCCCACGCCGTATTCGCCGGCAGGTGGCAGGGCCACGCCGAGCTTGGCCATCTCTTCGCGGTACAGCGCATCAGGAATCTGGATCAGGATACCTGCGCCGTCCCCCATCAGCGGATCGGCACCCACGGCGCCACGGTGGTCGATGTTTTCCAGAATCTTCAGGGCCTGCGTCACGATGTCGTGGCGCTTGATGCCCTTGATGTGGGCCACAAACCCGAGGCCGCAGGCGTCGTGTTCGTTGCCCGATGAATACAAACCGTGTTGTTGCAGATGCTGGATCTCGGCAGCCGTGGTCATGGCGCACTCCTCAAGTGTTTCGCAGGGAGTACAAGATTAGTGCATTGCAGCATGGATAGGCAAGCACAACAATTAGGGTCAGACTCTAATTAATCACAGCTTAAATCCAAGCCATTAAAATAAGGGACATATCAAACTTAATAGCATTAGGCTCATATGAATGAATGGCTCACACCCTATTTCACCGCCATTTCTCGGACCACCACAGGTCGCCCCGGTCGCGCTTTGGCGACGCGACGCGGTGATTTTTTTTGTAACTCAGCCACAAAATTCGCATCGCCCAGCGCCCAGCCACGCAAGGCCGCGTCGGTGAGCGCTGCCTGCTCTGCACTGCCGATGCCCGCCTGCACCAACGCCGCATAGGCCGCCTCGCGCGCAAACGGCGTGTTACCCAGCGCCCAGTACAACGCATGCGGCGTGACCAGTTTGTCACTGCGCTGGCCCAGGTAATGGGCGTGGCTGGACCAGGGCCAGGCCGCGGGTTGCGCCACCATGGCGGCGCGCACCGGGTTCAGGTCGATATAGACCATGCAGGCCAGCAGATAGCGCTCGGTCTCGATCAGCGTAGAGCGGTAGCGCCCTTCCCACAGCGTGCCGGTACGGCCATGGCGCTGGTTGAAATAGCGCACATAGCTGCGCCCCACGGCCTGCATCATCAGGGGCAGTGCCTCGGCCGTGGCCGGCGTGGCCAGCAAATGAAAGTGGTTGTCCATCAGCACATAGGCATGAACGGCCACGGCAAACTTCTGCGCGTTGTCGGCCAGCAGCGCCAGCATGGCCTCGAAATCCTGCGCGTCCGCAAAGATCATCTGGCGGTTGTTGCCGCGCTGGATGATGTGGTGCGGGTAGCCGGCAAGCGTGAGACGGGGCAGGCGGGCCATGGGCAGCTCCTGAAAAAGGCAGAGCGTGGCATTTTAATTGGAGTCTGACCCCAAATAATCCACCACGCCCGGTTCAATCCACCGGCAGCCCGAAACGCGCGCCCAGCGCCTGCTCCAGGCCAAACTCGCGCAGGATGGCGCGCAACCGCTCCTGGGCGCTGCGCTTTTTCTGCCCCGTGTAACGGGCGATGATGAGCTCGTTCTTCATGCTGTGCTCCCAGCCCACCAGCTCGGTCACGGTGACCTGGTAGCCGCTGGCCTCCAGGTGCAGGCAGCGCAGCACGTTCGTCACCTGGCTGCCCAGCTCACGCGTGTGCAAGGGGTGGCGCCACAGTTCGGCCAGCGGCGTGCGCGCCAGTTGCAGCGCCTTGCCCTGGCGCAGGCAGGCGGCCACCTCGGCCTGGCAGCAGGGCACGATGACCATGGCACGCGCATGCTTTTGCAGGCCGAAGGCGATGGCGTCGTCGGTGGCGGTGTCGCAGGCATGCAGCGCGGTGACCATGTCGATGCGCTCGGGCAGTTCAGCCGCGTCGGTCGATTCGGCCACCGACAGGTTCAGGAACGACATGCGCCCGAACCCCAGCTGCTGCGCCAATGCGCGCGATTTGTCGACCAGCTCGGCGCGCCACTCGATGCCATAGATGTGGCCGCGCCCCAGCGCCTTGAAGTACAGGTCGTACAGGATGAAGCCCAGGTACGACTTGCCCGCGCCATGGTCGGCCAGCGTGGGGCTGTGGCCGTCTTCTGACAGCTCCTGCAGCAAAGGCTCGATGAAATTGAACAGGTGGTAGACCTGCTTGAGCTTGCGGCGTGAATCCTGGTTCAAACGCCCTTCGCGCGTAAGGATATGCAGCTCTTTGAGCAGCTCGACGGACTGGCCCGGGCGCAACTCGGAGAGCTCTGCACTGGCCGCCGCAGCATTCTTGCCAGACACCTTGGTGGCCACCTTGGGCTGCGCGGCTTTCATGCCTGGCCCTTCGTCGTTGCAGATCCGGCCGCCGCGGTGCCATCCCCTGCCCCCACCTCCAGCGTCTGCCAGCCTGGCATGCCCAGCTGTTCCAGCACCTCCATGTTGCGCTCGTAGATGGCCTCTGCTTCGGGGTAGGCCTGCACGGCCCGGTCGATGCTGTCTTCGCGCAGCAGGTGCAAGGTGGGATAAGGCGCGCGGTTGGTGCAGTTGGTCACATCGTCCGCAGCGGTGCCGGCAAACTGGAACTGCGGATGAAAGCTGGCAATCTGCAGCGTGCCGTCCAGGTCCAGCTCCTGCAGCACCGCTTCGGCCACATCAAGGAAATCGTTGAACGCCAGAAAGTCCTGCAGGCAGTCGGGCGCCATCAACAAGGTGGTGTCACGCACCTGCGCGGGGGTGGCGGCCAGGTCGGCCAGCTCGCGCCGCAGGTCCTGCTCCAGTGCAGTGCCATCGGTGGCGGTGCTCACCACATAGTAGATCTGTCCCTTGGCATGCACGCCCTTGGCAAACGGGCACAGGTTCAGGCCGATGACGGCCCGCTCGAGCCAGCGCACCATGTCCGCCGTCACAAGGCCCGCCCGTTCAGAAAGGGCTGGGGGCGACGCGGGGGCAGCAGGCTTCATGGCAGATCGATTCACAAGACAACAAGGATGCTGCGAATTTTACCGGCCCACCCTCGCCGCGTTGCCAGGTCCCTGGCTTCTCAGCCCAGCAGATGCAGGCCGGTCAGGCGCTCATGCTCGCGCACCGCGAAGCGGTCGGTCATCCCGGCGATGAAATCCGCCACCGCGCGGGCACGCACCGACAGCTCACCTTCCAGCGCCTGGCGGGTGAAGCGCGGCTTCATTTCGCCAGGCTCGGCCAGGTACGCGGCAAACAGCTCGGTCACCACGCGCTGGGCGCGCCCCGTGGTTTCCACCACCTGCGGATGGCGGTAGAGGTTCTTGAAAAGAAAGCGTTTGAGCTGTGACGACTGGGCCCGCATGGGGGCGCTGAAGCCCACCAGCGGTGCGGCCCCACGCACATCGGCCACCGTGCGCGGCGCGGCATGGGCCAGCGCCGCACTGGTGGCATCAATCACGTCGTACACCTGCGCGCTGAGCATGCGCCGGATGGTTTCGTACAGCAGGCGCCGCTCCATCGCAGCGCCCACCAGATGCGGATGCTCGGCCTGCGCCACGCGGCGGTAATGGTCGAACAGCGGCACCTCAGCCAACTGCGCCAGCGTGACCAGGCCCGAGCGCACGCCATCATCGATGTCATGCGCGTTGTAGGCGATCTCATCGGCCAGATTGCACAGCTGCGCCTCCAGGCTGGGCTGCTCTTTGCGCAAAAATCGTCCGCCCACGCCGCCTGGCTCGCTGGCCTCGAGACGCTGCGCATTGGCTTGCGAGCAATGCTTGAGGACGCCCTCGCGCGTTTCGAACGTGAGGTTGATGCCGTCGTAGTCGGGGTAGCGCTCTTCGAGCTGGTCCACCACGCGCAGGCTCTGCAGGTTGTGCTCGAAACCGCCATGGGCCTGCATGCAGCCGTTGAGCGCATCCTGCCCCGCATGCCCAAAAGGGGTGTGGCCCAGGTCGTGGGCCAGCGAGATGGCCTCCACCAGGTCTTCATTGATGCGCAAGGACCGCGCAATCGAACGCCCCAGCTGGGCCACCTCGAGCGAATGCGTGAGCCGCGTGCGAAACAGGTCGCCCTCGTGGTTCAGAAACACCTGGGTCTTGTAGACCAGCCGGCGAAACGCCGAGGAATGCACAATGCGATCACGGTCGCGCTGGTACTCGGTGCGCGTGGGTGCCGGCGCCTCCGGGTGCCTGCGCCCCCGAGTGTGCGCCGGGTCGCAGGCGTAGCCTGCCAAGCCTTGGCTTTGCATCAAATCGGTCGCAAGTGCAATATATTCATCAGTATATTGCTATTACTTAAATAGCAATCAAGCACAGCACAGGTCAATCACTTCACGCACCAGAGAATCGGGCGCGGGCCGCACAACGGCCTTGCCCGGACCGTCAATCAACACAAAACGAATCTCGCCCGCCTCGGACTTCTTGTCCACGCGCATCAGCTCGAGGTAGCGGCCAGCGTTGTCAGCCGCATCCAGCACCGGCCCGCGCAAAGGCAGGCCCGCACGCTGCACCAGCGCTTTCAGGCGCGCCACAAACGCCTCGTCCACCAGGCCCAGCCGGCGCGACAGCTCGGCCGCCATCACCATGCCGGCGCCCACGCCCTCGCCGTGCAGCCAGGCGCCATAGCCCATGCCGGCCTCGATGGCGTGCCCGAAGGTATGGCCAAAGTTCAAAATGGCGCGCAGTCCACCCTCGCGCTCGTCCTGCCCCACCACCCAGGCCTTGATTTCGCAGCTACGCCGCACCGAATGCGCCAGCGCCGTTCGGTCGCGTGCCAGCAGCGCATCCATATGCGCTTCCAGCCAGCCCATGAAATCCATGTCGGCAATCGGTCCGTATTTGATGATCTCAGCCAGTCCGGCACTGAGCTCGCGCGCCGGCAGGGTGTCGAGCGTGGCCAGATCGCACACCACCAGCTGCGGCTGGTAGAACGCGCCGATCATGTTCTTGCCCAGCGGGTGGTTGATGGCCGTCTTGCCGCCCACCGACGAATCCACCTGCGCCAGGAGCGTGGTCGGCACCTGCACAAAGGGCACACCACGCATGTAGCTGGCAGCGGCAAAGCCCGTCATGTCGCCCACCACCCCGCCGCCCAGCGCAAACAGCACCGTCTTGCGGTCGCAGCCATGCTGCAGCAAGGCGTCAAAGATCAGGTTGAGGGTCTGCCAGTTCTTGTGCTCTTCGCCGTCGGGCAGCACCACCAGGTGCACCTGGGCGTACTTAGGTGCCAGCGTGGCGCGCAAGGCATCGGCATACAGCGGCGCCACTGTGGTGTTGGTGACGATGAGTGCCGCGGCCGCCTGGGGCAGCGCCGTGTAAGTGGCAGGAGCACCCAGCAGGCCGGTGCCGATCGCGATGGGGTAGCTGCGCTCGGCCAGGTCAATAGCAACAGTTTGTGCGCCCGGGACGGGAAATGAAATCGACGCAAAGGCCGGAAACGTGCGCGATGCGGGCGCAGCGCCTTCGTGCTGCAACGCTGACTTCGGTGAGGTAATGGCAGTGGACATGATGAGCCTAGTTTAGGGCAGGCGCACCGGCAACCCGGTTGCGCCGCTGCTCGCACAAGGACATATCCAACGCCTTTGGCGAAGGAAGACCAACAGCAACCCAGCGGATCAAACGGAAGCAGATCCCAGGGCACCAAAGGGTGGCCGTGCAAGGCATCATCAGCGCCCATCAAAGAGCACCCTGAAAAGGAGTACAGCCAAAGAGGCTGCCTTCCGAACAATCGGTCACAGTCTAAAAACGCTGGTGCAGAACCGACTTTCGAAGTGCCGCCCAATAAGGGACTTGTGTGCGTATGTCAGGCCTATTCATCACGACTCCGCAAGTCACGCTGAACACAAGTTGACAGAAATTTACCTTGGCGTTCGGCAGTTGTTCACGCCATAAGCGGGCGTCAAGAACGAACCATTTTTGTCATCGCCCTCGATAAACCCTGTTGTGTAGGTCTTCTCAACCACGCCCTCCGAACCTGCCACACTGGTAGTCACTTTCACGGCATATACAAGCCATGTCGCCACATTCATGGGGTACTCTACCTGTACAGTGGAGCGACCATTCGTACCGGTTGTTTTATCACCAATAAAGGACAGAACCACATCCGCCTTGCGTGGAGAAATTTCATTATCACCGTCACCTGCAATGATTTCATCTGCATCCAGAAATCCGTTTCGGTTCAAGTCTTCATTCGGGCACCAAGTGCGTGGACTGGCATATGGTCCTTTGCCATAGAAACGCAGATCAACACTCGCAGATATTTGCGCATTGGACACTGCGTTGCCTGCTGCGTCCGCCACTGCAATATCAAATTTCTTGATATAGGTGAGATTGTTCGCTCCCTTCGCCAGCTCGTTGTTGTCGCCCAAGGTAATCGAAAGTGGCTGGCTAGCCACTGTCATAGTTGCAGTCCTAGAATTTGGACAGGCGCCATTCGCGATCTCTGCATCGGTCAGACCGTAACAAACACGAATCCGAACCCCATCCGTAGGACTGGACCGAGTCCCAGCGATGTATTCAGACAACACCTGGCCACTGGCATCGCTATACACCGTTGCAACACCCGTTGAAATCACTTCACCACTGCCCAGCCCTGGCGGAACAATTTCGAAGCGGGCGCGAACATTCGCAATAGCTTGGTTGGCCCCGTTTTGAAACACAGCCCTCAATCCCGCCCGATTCGTGCTGGAGGCCGCCGCATTGGGCGCAATGGTGTTGGGCGTAATAGCCAAACTGGCTGCACTGATCACTCCCGTTGCATTGGGAATACCAGTTCCGCCAGGCAGCAATACCTGCACGTCTGGCGTTTGGGCAGTCACACCCGAAGCGGTCGCCAAAATGGTGTAAGTGCCCGCAGACACAGGGGCAGCCTGCAATTGAACCGTGGCATTGCCACCGCTGTCGGTAGTCACACTTTGTGTGAATCCCAGCGTACCCCCCAACTTGACGGGAGCCTGTGCAATACCCGACCCATTGACGTCAGTCACTTTAATAGACAACGTGGCCGGTCCACCGGGAACTGGCGCGGCAGGAACCAAAGACAAAGCTACTTTACTACCCGTAACAGGAATCACTGCTGTCGCAGTCTTGTCTCCCATTTTTATTGCCGCTGCAATATCCCTATTAGCCTTATTGCCTCCGATAGAGATCTTTCCGGAAGCTTTGCCTGTGGCATCGGAGACAGTCACGACCGGCGTATAAACACCAGAATTAACCGAAACAGCCAAAGCAACATTTGCGACCGGATTGTTACCGGCATCCAGAGCAGTAACCGTTAAAGTAGCCTCGTCCACACCCGAATTGGTCAATGCATTTTTATCCAACTGATAAATAATACTTGCAACGCTTACAGTTACGGGTGCTCCATTAGATGAAGTCCCGGAACTTCCGCCACCACCACCGCATGCCACCAACAAGGTTATCAACGACAGCGTCAATATTCTGAACAGTTTTCTCATTTCCCCTCCCATAATAGAATCATTTAACGCACTGGACCGCGGTCGGTAATGACCTTGGGCGTGATAAAGACCAACATCTCTCTCTTGGTTGATTCTTTGGTGTTATTTTTAAAGAGATGACCCAGCACCGGCACATCGCCCAGAAGCGGTATTTTGTTTTCCTGATTGGTTTCTTCCATTTCGAAGATCCCGCCAATCACCACGGTTCCACCGTTCTCGATCAGGATTTGCGTCTTGATGTGCTTGGTATCGATGGCCACGCCCTGCGTCGTGGTTTCGCCGCGGCTATCCTTGTTAATGTCAAGATCGAGAATGATGTTGCCTTCGGGCGTGATCTGGGGGGTGACTTCCAGCTTGAGCACAGCCTTCTTGAACGCCAGGGTGGTGGCGCCGTTCGGTGCAGTCACCGAATACGGATATTCCGTACCCTGCTCGATCAAGGCCTTGGTCTGGTCGGCCGTGATGATGCGGGGGCTCGACACGATCTTGCCCTTGCCATCAGCCTCCATGGCCGAGAGCTCCAGCGTCAGGAACCGGTTGGCGGAGGAGTTGAAGATGGACAGCGCGAAGGTTCCCACACTGCTCACCCCAGACACACTGGCGGGCAAATTGACAAAGGTTCCGCTGGTATTGGTGGCACCGCCTGCGCCACTAGAAGCCACCGCGTTGCCATAACTGGTGCCAAACGCTACGCGGTTGTTTCCACCAATGCCATAGCCGCCATCGCCACCGCGGTTGGCACGCAGATCGGTGCCGCCCAGCCGCACGCCCAGCGAACGGCCAAAAGAGTCCCGCGCCTCCACAATGCGCGCCTCGATCAGCACCTGGCGCACGGCGACGTCCAGCTTCAGCAGCAGTTGCCGCACTTCTTCCAGTTTGTTGGGCGTATCGGTCACGAAGAGCTGGTTGGTACGCGGCTCGGAAATGGCACTGCCACGCTCCGTCAGGAAGCGCGTCGAAGCAGATGTCCCTGAACTGGAACTGCTTGCCAGCTGCGTGAGCATGTCTGCCGCTTTGGCGTAGTTGAGCTGGAAAGCCTGCGTTTTGAGGGGCTCGAGTTTCTGGATGGCCAGCGCAGCTTCGAAGTCTTTCTTGGTGCGCGCATCGATTTCGTCCTTGGGCGCAATCCACAACACGGTTCCTGATTTGCGCATGCCCAGACCCTTGGCATCCATGATGATCTGCAGGGCCTGGTCCCAGGGCACGTCTTTTAACCGAAGCGTCAAGGCGCCCGTCACGGTGTCCGACGTCACGATATTGAAGTTGGTGAAATCTGCAATCACCTGCAGCAGAGACCGCACTTCAATGTTCTGGAAATTCAACGACAGTTTTTCACCACTGTAACCGGGGCCCTGGGTCAATTTGGACAAATCCACCTTCTTTTGCCGGATCTCCACCACAAACTGGTTGTCGCTCTGATAAGCGCTGTGCTCCCAGTCGCCAACGGGCTCCACCACCATGCGAACGCGTTCACCCTGTTGGGAGGTTGTCACCATTTGGACGGGAGTGCCAAAATCCGCGACATCAAGGCGCCGACGCAGACCTTCTGGCAGGGAGGAACGCAGAAAATCGATGGTCAACCCCTTATCTTGCCGGCGCAGATCAACACCCACCTGGCTGTTGGCAAGCCCGACCACAATGCGGCCGGAGCCATCGGCACCCCGGCGAAAATCGACATCCTTCAAAGGAAGCATGTCGCTATTTCCATTTTCTGCAAATACCGTGGAAACAGCCTTTTGCGAAGATTCAGCAGAAGAGTTCACCGGCAGAAGAGAAATGAGAAGGACCTTGCCTTGCACTTCAGCCCGATACGAAGTGGCCTGTTTGAGATTCAAAACCAGGCGAGACCGATCTGCGGCTTGCACAATGTTGATCGACTTCAAATTCCCCTGGTTCACATCGACGACCGACCGCCCCACGGCATTGGTGGTTCCAGGAAAATCCAGCGCAATACGCGCTGGCGATTGGATCGCAAAACCGGTAGGAACTCCAGCAAGGGGTTCGGACAGTTCGACGCGCACCACTTCCCCACCACCTTGCATCGTGCCCGTCACCGCCTCGATGGCGCCTTGCGCCATGGCGACCGTTGCCGCAAGCGTTGCAACCATGGCACAGGCGGCGTTCCGGTAGTGACTCATCATCCAGGTATTTTTCGTTGTCATTTCTTTCCCTCTTGCAGGTCAAGCGATGCGATGCGCTCTATCCAATCTCCGGTAGCGTCTTGCACTATTTCGCGCAATTGGATCGCTGTTTCAGAAATTTTGATAATCTTTCCGTAATTCTGGCCGAGGTAATTTCCCACGCGAACCTGGTAAAGCAAGTTGTCGACTTTGAGCAGCGCCGTAGGTGCGCCCTCCTTGTTCAGGCTGCCAACCATGGCCATAGAATCCAGGGGAAATGCCTCTAAAGGCTCTTTTCGACGAGCCATTTCAGGCGCAATCAAAGTCGCATTCGAGGCGATCTGCACTGAGTCGCGCTTCAACGCCTGTGTGAGCTTAATCTGGCTGAACGGCTCTACGGAGCTCTCCACCGTATAGGCCTGGGGCTGAAACTGCTTGGGCTCGGTCAGAGGCGTGATCTGCGGTTTGGTGGTAGCGCGCTGCTCGGCCATCCATTGGCGCAGTTCGTCCTCACCTGTGGGGCCGCACCCGCTCAGAACCCCAGCACAACACAGCAAGACAAGGCGGCCGGTCCACATCATTTCTTCCCTCCGGCATTCTTCTGCAACTGAATCTCTTCGGGATCCAGATAACGGAATGTTCTCGCTGTGGCATCCATGGTCAACATGCCTGCCTCCTTGCCTCCAGGAGCAATCGAAATGTTATTCAACGTCACGATACGGGACAAATGCGCGACATCGGACGCAAACGCACCCATATCGTGGTACTTCCCCGTTACCCGCACAGCGATAGGGAGTTCAGCATAATAATCCCTGACCACTATCTGACCAGGGCGAAACAAATCAAATTGCAAGCTTCGACCCAATCCTGCCTGATTGATATCAGACAACAGAGCGGACATTTCTGCCTTGCTTGGCAATTGCTTTTCGAGCTGAATCACATACTGCTGGATCTGCTCGCGCTGTTTCTTGAGCCCTTCAAGACTGACTGCTTTCACCAGCTTCTTGGAGTAGTCGCCACGCAAAACCAATTCCTTGCTGCGCTCTGCTTCAAGTTCTGCCTCGTAATCTGTCAGCAAGGCAAACCACAGAACCGCTGCCACGCCCAGCGCAATGAACGCACAGAGCAGTGCTTTCGGAAAAGTCGGCCAGAGGGATGGGTCCTTGGGATCGAGATTTCGAAACTGCCGCTGCAGATCGCGCTGCAGCGCAGCGAAATCGATTTTTGAGGGTTGTTTTTTTACCATAGCCTACTTTCCAGCCGGGGCAGCCACCGCCGTGCTGGCGGCATCCATGGCTTTTTGAGCTTCGCTGGATCGCACCAACTGAAATTTCAAGTTGAAAGCAGCCACACGCCGTTGGTCCCGGGGAGTCAGCGCCACATTGTTGGCGACAATTTCCACCAATTCCGGCTTTGAAAACCAAGGGGTGTTGTTGGTGATATTGCGCAACATCTCCGAGACACGCTCATTCGATTGCGCCATGCCTTGCATAGAAATAGTTTGATCGGCCTGCTTCAGGCTGGTGATGTAGACCCCATCGGGCAGTTGCTTGACGAGTTCGTTGAGCAGATGCACAGGCAAATTGCGGTCAGCCTGCAGGTTCTCCACGGCCTTCTGCCGGGCGCGCAAGGCTGCAATTTCGTCTTCAATGGATGCGATTTCCTTGATTTGCCCTTCAAGAACCTTGATTTCCTGTTGAAGAAAACTGTTTTTCTCTTGCTGGTCCGTAATCATCACTTGAAACCACCAGTAAATGGCACCCGCGATAGCCAAGCCCAAAAGAAACGATGCAAACATCGTTGCTTGGAAGGCCTCACGCCGGCGTTTGCGCGCGGCCTCCCGGTGAGGGAGCAGATTGATCAATATCACTGTAGAAACCTCCGCATGGCCAAACCACATGAAGTGAGATACGAAGGGGCTTCACGGACCATTTTTTTCAGACGGACGGAACTGCCAATTTTCATGCCATCAAACGGGTTGACCGCGCTGCACGCAAAGCCAGTTTGCTGGGTGACCGCCTCGGTCAAACCAGGCAACGGGGCCGACCCACCAGCCAGCATGATGTGATCGACGCGGTTGTGCGGGGTACTGGTGAAGAAAAATTGCAATGCCCGGCCAATTTCCTGCGACAGGCTTTCCACAAAGGGCCGTAAAACCGATGCCTGGTAATCTTCGGGGAGTTCACCACTGCGCTTTTTGCTTTCGGCCTCTTCCACGGAAAAACCATACTGGCGCACGATGAGTTGCGTCAGTTGCGCACCGCCAAAAGCCTGGTCCCGGTCATACAAGACTTCATCATTACGGATGACCTGCATGCTGGTGGTGAGCGCCCCCACCTCAAACAACGCAACCAGAGCGTCCTGCCCTTTGTTGGGCAACGCTTCTGTCAACCGTCCGGCAGCCAGCCGGGATGCGTGGGACTCGATGTCGACGACCACGGGCTTGAGTCCCGCAGCCTCGGCGAGACCCTGCCGGTCTTGCACCTTTTCACGCCGTGAGGCAGCAATCAGCACTTCCACGTCGCCGGGCGCATTTTTGCTGGGCCCCACCACGCAAAAATCCAGACTGACCTCATCGAGGGAAAACGGAATGTACTGGTTGGCCTCGGACTCGACCTGGACCTCGAGTTCCTGCTCTGTCATGCCCCCAGGCAAGGTGATTTTCTTGGTGATCACTGCCGTCGGGGGCAAGGCCAAGGCGACATTCTTGGTGCGGGTGCCACTCTTTTTGACGAGCCGACGCAACGCGTCAGCGACTTCGTCGAATTTTTCGATGTTGCCGTCTGTGATCCATCCGCGTTCCAGCGGCTCGATCGCACAACGCTCGAGCACCAGCCCTCCGTCCTTGTCACGCCCTAACTCCACCAGCTTGACGCTGGAGGAACTGATGTCGATACCCAGCAGCGGCGCGGCCTGGCGACTAAAAAAAGACCCCGTAGAGATCAAGATTGGTCCCCTGTAACTGGCAAAAATGGTGCAACAAAACTTAACATTTCACTTGCATGCTATCAGTAAGATAGTTCCCCAGCCAAGCGTTTTAGGCACGTGCATTCTGTAGGGCGTTGCCAAAAGCAGACGATTGTGCGCCTCCGAGCAATGCCTTCGATGCGATCACCCCACCGCTGGTGGCCGGTGAATTCGCAGTCCTTCCCGCTTGACCGATTCCGAAGTCACCGTTTTTTATAATGGTGGCTCATTTCCCTCCGCAGCAATATGGCGCCCTCCACCTCCCCAAAAAAACCTCCAACGCCTGACGCTGCGGTGGCCAGTCAACGACCCGGGCGGGCACACTGGATTTTTCGCATCTTTTTCTGGATCGGTGGGCTCGGGTTGGCGGGCGCTCTGGCCTTGCTGCTGGCCATCGGGGTGGCACTCGCCATGGCTTACCCCAATCTTCCCGATGTGTCTGACCTTGCCGACTACCGCCCCAAGCTGCCGCTGCGGGTCTACTCCTCCGAGGGCGCGCTGCTGGGGGAATTCGGCGAGGAACGGCGCAACCTGACTCCCATCGGGGACATTCCCACTGTGGTGAAAGATGCGGTGCTGGCCATTGAAGACACCCGCTTCTTCCAGCACGGCGGCGTGGACTACAAAGGAATGGTGCGCGCTGCTCTGGCCAATCTGGGACGTGTCAAAAGCCAAGGCGCCTCGACCATCACCATGCAGGTGGCCCGCAATGTTTATCTGTCCTCTGAAAAGACATTCACGCGGAAGATTTACGAAATCTTACTGACATTCAAACTCGAGCATTTGCTGACCAAAGACCAGATTCTCGAGATCTATATGAATCAGATTTATCTGGGCAACCGGGCCTACGGATTTGCAGCCGCATCCGAGGCCTATTTTGGCAAGCCGCTCGAGTCGGTTTCCATTGCCGAAGCAGCGATGCTGGCGGGCCTTCCCAAGGCTCCTTCTGCCTACAACCCCATCAGCAATCCCAAGCGCGCACGGGCTCGCCAGCTCTACATCATTGAACGGATGCAGGAAAACGGCTTCATCACGGCCCAGGACGCCGCTGCCGCAAAGCAGGAAGAAGTCAAAATCCGCACGGGACAGGACAACACCCGCGTCCACGCCGAATATGTGGCCGAGATGGTGCGGCAACTGATCTTCAGCCAGTATGGCAACGAGGCCTACACCCGCGGCTTGAACGTCTACACCACGCTGAACGCAGGCGACCAGGAAGCCGCCTACGTCGCACTGCGGCGCGGCATCATGGACTACGAGCGGCGCCAGCCATACCGTGGCCCCGAGCAGTTCGTGGCCCTGCCTGCGGCTGCACCGGAGGTGGAGGACGCCATTGATGATGCGCTGGCCAATCATCCGGACAACGGCGACGTCTTGGCAGCCGTGGTACTGGAAGCCACGGCACGCAAGATCGTGGCAGCACGCGCCAACGGCGACACCCTCGAGATCATGGGCGACGGACTCAAGCCCGCCCAGTCCGGCCTGAGCGACAAGGCGGCTCCCAACATCAAGATTCGCCGTGGTGCCGTGATCCGCGTGGTCAAAACGCCCAAGAACACCTGGGAAATCACCCAATTGCCCGAAGTGGAAGGGGCCCTTGTGGCGCTGGACCCACGCAGTGGCGCCATCAAGGCATTGGTAGGCGGTTTTGACTTTGACAAGAACAAGTTCAACCATGCAGCACAGGCCTGGCGCCAGCCAGGCTCCAGCTTCAAGCCGTTCATCTACTCCGCCGCACTGGAGAAGGGCTTTACTCCGGCCACCGTCATCAACGACGCCCCGCTCTTTTTTGATGCGGGCGTGACCGGCGGACAACCCTGGGAGCCCAAGAACTACGACGGAAAGTACGATGGCCCCATGACCATGCGCACAGGTCTTGCCCGATCCAAGAACATGGTCTCCATCCGGATCCTGCAGGCAGTGGGCCCCAAGACGGCCCAGGACTGGGTCACCCGCTTCGGGTTCGAGGCAGAAAAGCACCCTGCCTACCTGACCATGGCTTTGGGTGCAGGATCGGTCACGCCACTGCAGATGGCATCGGCCTATTCGGTGTTTGCCAATGGCGGCTACCGCGTCAACCCTTGGCTGATTGCGCGCGTAACCGACCACAAAGGCCGGGTGATTTCCGAAAACCCACCCCCCGTTGCCAGCGACCTGCCACGCACCATTGATGCAAGAAATGCCTTCATCATGGACAACCTGCTGCAAGAGGTTGCGCGCTCAGGGACCGCTGCACGGGCACAAGCCACCCTCAAGCGACCCGACCTGCATGGCAAGACCGGCACCACCAATGACTCTGTGGACGCCTGGTTTGCAGGCTACCAACCCACACTCACCGCAGTGACCTGGATCGGTTATGACAAGCCGCGCAACTTGGGCAGCCGGGAGACAGGGGGAGGACTGAGCCTGCCCGTGTGGATCAACTTCATGGAACGGGCCCTCAAGGGCGTGCCGGTCATGGAGACCGCCGTACCGCCGGGCGTGGTGAATGTGGGCGGGGAATGGTTCTATGAGGAATATGCACGCAACGCTGGGGTCGCCAACGTGGGGCTGGCAGATCGGTCTGGCGCTTCAGCAGCCGTGGCACCGCAGGAAGCGCCAGCAACCGAGGAGCGCAATCGCATCC
>Ga0208459_1002243_pt1 | contig 16565 bp, 13 predicted proteins | sample AD_UKC087_MetaG_FD_184433 | JGI IMG/M metagenome (GOLD analysis project Ga0208459, IMG submission 184433) | Active sludge microbial communities of municipal wastewater-treating anaerobic digesters from USA - AD_UKC087_MetaG (SPAdes) (version 2) | ecosystem: Engineered > Bioreactor > Anaerobic >... | reverse complement strand
ACAGACAATCCACACAGGCAGAGCCAGAAGAGTCTGCGATAGAATCGTTTCTGCAATAGAAAGTTTTTTAAGTCTTAGATAGAATATCATACTGAAAGCAATAATAAAGAAACTGAAACCGCTGCAAGAATCAATCAGCCGAATAGTACCCATAGAAGTATGAATGACATTAAAACCTCCTTCTTCAGTCATCGGAGACATTAAATAGACCGAAGAAAGTATGCCCGACGGCACGAGAAACAATTTGTTAATCAGATCCGGATATATTTTACCTATTGTATTAAGAATAAAAAACAGCGATGCTGCAAATAGAATCCTTCTGCTGCGGTAAAGATTTCTGATTACACAGATAACATTCCATAGAAAATTATCTAAAAATGAATTTGCTCCTTTCATCTTCCCTCCTGAAAATTTGCAAAAAATCAAATTACGGAAGTAAAACTAAGGGTTAATATGAAAATAATATGAAAAGAGCGTGAAACGGCTGTGAAAGAATAATAGCTTTAAGTATTATTTATAAATGATTATCAAAATGTACGGATATTATACTGTTTCCAAGAAAAAAGATTGCAGTCATTATTCATTGTTTTTTATTTGTGTTCATCAGAAGATACAGCTTTAATTGTTTTGGAGCCGGTTATGAAGAAATTCTTTTTTCTCTTATTATTTATTCTTAATGCCTGCTCCTCGGGAACTCCGACTCAGACAATTCAGATTATTAACACCGGAACAGATAAATGCTCTCTCACTCTGGAGGCATATACGGCTGAAGGAGTTCTTTCAGATAAATATGCAGTCGATGAAACAATAGAACCTCAGAAGGCGGTTTTTACTCAAGTATACGAAGGAATCTATTTAATCTCTGTATGGGCCGCGGACGGTAAACTTATCAGGAAATTTGACAAAATTTCCATCAAATTATCTGAAGGAAAAAGCATTTATACTCCTATTGTAATCGACACTGCTCTCGACAAGAATTTTGCTCTTGTCAATCTCAACTATCTCTATTCGGGAGGTTCTTTTGCGGAGAATATGTCAAAATCACTAGGTACACATTCAGATGATCTGAAAATTCTCCACTATTACAGCGGAAGCTCTCCGTTTTTTGTACCCGAAAAATACAGGTCAGACTTAACTTTTGTCGATGTCTTCACTGAGAAATTGCCGGAAGAAACTGTGTACGGAAATATTGTTTACGGATTGATTCCTGTTCCGGCAAAAATAACCAAGAAAAACGATGTCACCGCATATATTGAGAATTATCTTGAAAAAAAGATTTAATACATTCTTTTCAGCAGAACCGGTCATTCATCCTGAAGCCGTAAGCCGGGCAGAATCAAATGACTAAAACCAACAACAAAAAAACAGTCTTTTTGAATACAGTTTTTGTTATTTCCGAAACTATTATTAATAAATTTGCTTTTTTTATTATTAACATAATAGTTTCACGCTATTTGAAAGAAGTTAAATTCGGAGAGTACGCAACTGCTTTAGGTTTCGCAACTTACTTTGCGATGTTTTCCGACATAGGAATAAACACAACACTTGTAAGGATGATCATAAAAGATCCCGAACACGAAAGAAATCATATTACAAATGCTTTTCTTATAAAAACCGGGCTTGCAGTATTAAGCTATATTGCTCTCTGTATTTCTCTCTATTTTATTTATTATCCGACGGGCGAATTTGACATTATATATCTGACTCTTATCTTCGGAGTTGTCAGAATAGGAAATGATTTCATGAGCACATTTTATGCGATATTTACTGCTCATGATAAATTCAGAAATTCAACAATAATCAACAGCTGCTTTTCCATTCTTTTCCTTTTATCAACCGCGCTGGTAGTATTTTTTGCAGGAAATTACTATCACATAGCTTTATCGAGAATGCTGATAGTTATCGCTTTTACAACCGCATTCATTATATACGTAACAAAAAAATATGTATTCTGTTTTTCTTTTACCAAATTCAGGGAGTTCCTGCATTTCGCTTTCTTTTTCGGATTAGGTAATGTTATCCAGAATTCATTATACCGTTTGAATGTCATGCTTGTTCCTGTTCTTACAGCGCCTATCTACGGCGGTTATTTCTCAAACGCCTTTATATTTTATTCATCTTTGATTTTTGTTCCGGGCGGTCTTGGAAGAGTTCTGATTTCTTATCTCTATAAGCATAAAGAGGATAAGAACAAGTACCAGTTTGTTTATGATACTTATTCGAAAATACTGATAATCCTTTCTTTCTACATCGCAATGATTACTTTCTTTTATGCCGAAGAAATAATTACTCTCATCTACGGCAGTAAATTTCTTCTTTCAGCGCTTCCTTTGAAAATTATAGCTTTAGCGATACCGAGCCTGTTTATCATATCGGACTCAATTATGACAGGCATGGACAAACAGAAAGAAAGAACACATATACTTATAAAAGCATTGATAGTTAACGTAATATTAAACGCAGTTCTTATTAAACTCTTTGCTATGACAGGAGCAGCTGTTGCGGTAATCGCAACACAGGTTTTTCTCAGCTTCAGTTATACATGGTATCTGAAAAAGAACAGAATAATCGAATTCAGGAAACATTTTATCAATGTCGCAAAGATGTTAACAATCGCGGGAATATGCGCGGCAGTGAATTATTATTTAACTCAGGGATTAAATCCGGTTCTCGGTGGTATTACAATATCTGCCGTTTATCTTCTTCTGGTTATGTGCATTATTTTTGAAAAAGATGATATTAGAATTATAAAAAATATAATCGGGAAGAAATAGAAGCAGCAAAAATCCATTTTACTGCTTCTATTTTTCTCACTTGCTTAAACCGAGAGCCTTGTCGATACGCATCTTGTTTACCGACAGAATCTCGCCTGTTTCGACGCGGTACATCTTTATAAACAGCTCATAATATCCTTCTTTTGAATAGAGATTGCTTCCTATCAGTATTTTAGCGCCTAACATTTTTCCGAGTTTTACAGCGCTTTCCTCTGAAGTTATTCCCGTATTCTGAAGCTCGATTTCTTCAAGAATCTTCTGTAAATTCTTTCTTTCAACAAGCTTAAACGTTTTATTCGCCGCTAAAGAAAAATTAGCCTGCTCAGCAAAGTATTCAGCATCAGCGGCGTTATTTTTATCAGAAGTGATTACCGGAAGAAGGCTTACCGGAGTACCCGCGTCTATCCTGATTGTCGAATAATCCACAAGCTGTGAAAGCGCCATATCAAAAAGCTTTTTCAAAGTTTCTTCATTTTTTTCAGATTCAATCTTTTTCGCTTCGATGTATTCTTCATCTTTTTCAACCGGTTTGTCAGAAAGATTAGAAAGCTCTTCCTTCGCGAATTTTATGATTATCGCCTCAAGTTTATCCGTCTGAAAATTCGCGCCTGTGTGATGACTGACGCTTCCTTCGGCGCCGCCCGCGCTTTCTCCTTTTTCACCATAGGTAAGAAAAATATATTTTCCGTAAGTATACTGCGAAATCTGCCGCAGAACATATTCTCCGTCAAGATCGAGACCTCCAGTTCCCACAGAGAAAATCTTTATTCCTTTTTTTCTGGCCTCACGCGCGGCATCTACATACGTAAACTTCTGCTCATAATCGAGATGAGGCGCCGCGTCCGTAATAGCGTAAACAAGACGTATGCCGTTTTTGTTCCATGCAATTTTATTCACAGCGTCATTCAGCGCGCTCTGAAGATCCTCAGGAGTATCCCCGCCGCCGTTCGCTTCAACCTTCGCAAGCTCTTTCTGAAATCCGTCAAGGTCGGCAGTCAGCGGAATTACTTTCGTCACATATTCATCGCCCTTATCGCGGTAAAGAATCATACCGAAACGGATTTCGGGTTTTGCAAACATCGCGGCGAGATTGTTGTTGATTATCTCAATAGTCTGCTTCAAACGGGCGATTTCCTCTCCCATGCTTCCGGTGGTATCCATAATGAAAAGAAGATCCAGCGGAATATTTTTCTGAGATACACGCTTGATATCAAGCTTCACGTTAACGTCACGGCTTCCCTTCCGGGATATCGTGATATTTTTTTTACTCTGGGCGTAAACTACTTCGCAATTATACGATGCATCATTCTTGTTATGCTCGGATGGGAAAAACAAAAAGCTTCCGTCGGAATAGGTTTTGCCGGACGCGATCTCCTTCTGGCCGGCTTTTATTTTTACAAGAGCATTCGCGACGGATTTCCCTTCAGAATCAACGACTCTGATTATAATGCGCTCGGAAACATTGATAGGATGATGATTTGCCTTTTTATAATCCTCAAGGAATTTTATGAAATAACCATATTGCTTGTTGTCGTCTGAAAAAGAAGCTTTAAGCCCGGAAGCTGATGCTCCGCCGTTTTTTCTAGCGGGAGATACTTCTGATGCAGTTCTTTCCGGTGATGATTTTTTTAATTCTGCTGAATAGTCCTTATCCATTGTCTTTGGTTCAGGCGGAGAAAATAAACCGGCATCATCTGCACCGGTTTTGCCGCCGCTGCGAACTTCAAGCTCTTCGGTTTTTTTAGATTTTCCTGCACTAACATCATCTTTTGAAGTTGGTTTTTCTATAGTTTCAGGTTCTTTTACTGCGGAACCTCCAGCACAGGCACAGATCAATATAAAAACAAAACTCAACAGTAACGCTGTTTTTCTCATATATCCTCCGAAATATTATTCACATTAATTATTAACATTTTATTATTATACTTAATAATAATCAATAAGAAATAAATGAAGATTCGGGATGATCGGCAGGCTTCTAATTATTCCAACTTGCCAAAGCGTTTGAAGACAAGATACTCTTTTCAGTATATGTTATCTTATAATCGATTTTGATTATGTAGAGAATGTGAAGAAGATTCCTATCAGAGTGATTTTTCTCTTCTATATAAAACTTATAATCAGTTGACACACTCTATTATTATGTTAATAAAGATTTTTAAAATCAAAAAAATGGAGACTCCCGATGAACAAAATAATTTTTATTATTTTAGTTTTAATTATTTCTTTAAACTTATTCGCAGATACATCTTTCATAATTTTACCTGATGGGAAAATGGTCGCAGTTTCAAATTATTCACTAAGATATGACAAAACAATAGACTATGCTGAATTTGTAAGCCCTGAATTATTTGAAACCAAAGCCGGAAACTTTAAAGCTTATAAAGTTTTTTATGACGAGAAAAATAATCTTAAAAAACTTCTGCTATTTGAAACTCAAGATATAAAAATTTCTTCAAACAATCTAAAGATTGATGAAATTGATTTTTATGAAAATGGTGAAGCAAAATCCATTCATCTGATCGAACCTCAGATTTTAAAAATATCTATTGGAAAAATTCTCGTAATTAATACCATTGAATTATATCAAAACGGAATTATTCAGTCTGTTAATCTAAATGACATTCAAACTATTGCTTCCCCTGCAGGAAATATTGATGTAAAAAATTATATTAATTTTAACGACAATGGGACAATTCAATTAACAGAACTAAATTCTACCGTAAAAACAAAATCTTCAATTGGAACAATAACCTTAAAAGAATATATCGGATTTTTCTCAAACGGTAATATTAAAGAAGGAAAAATTGCAGATGATTTAATACACTTAAACAAAAGTAATGCTAAAGGTTCTTTTTCAAACGTATTAATTTCTTTTTTTTCAAACGAACAGATAAAATCAATTGCATCGGAATTCAATGAAAGTTTTACTATTAAAACAAATTTTGGAACTCTAAAAGTAAAATCTATTAATTTCTATAAATCTGGTGAAATCAGTAAAATTCAGCTCGATGAACCTCATATAATAAAAACTCAATTTGGTCCTTATGAGTTCCAACAAAATGAAAATATTATTCTTTATAAAAATGGTTTTATAAAAGAGCTTTTTTGCCAAAAAGAATTTAAACTTAAAACTCCCGTAGGCAAATTTGGTACCGATAAAGCCACTTTTTATCCTAATGGAAAAATTCAATCAATTGATTGGTCTGAATATCAATACATTGAAACTCCAGTTGGGAATTTTGAATGTAATAATGTTTCATTTTTCAACAATGGCAAAATTAAAGAAGTATATTTTTACCCTACCATGGAGTCACCTATAATTGATACCGGAAAAGGCGGAATGCTTTTAAACAAGGCTGAATTTTTTGAAAGCGGCAAAATCAAATATGCTAATATTGTTAATCAGACATCTACTGTCAAATCGCTTTATGGCAAAATTGATATATGGACTGAAATTTCCTTTTATGAAAACGGAAATTTTAAGACAATATGCCAAGCAAGTTGTTTATTTGTGAAAAACAAATTCGGAACAATTCAATTTGGAAGCGACTTAGAATTTTATCCGAATGGCACACTTAAAAGCGGAAAAGTTCATCACTCAAAAGATTATAACATAAATTTTCCTGAAGCCACTATTACAATATCTTTTATTTCATTCTATAATAATGGGAACATTCATGAAATAGAACCTGTAAGTAGTAAAGTAAATACCAATTACTGCAGTTTTTCTATAAACAAAATAATTATGAATAGAAACATGAAACTAAAAGCATTGTCTCGCTTCAAATAATTTGAACATTTTGAAAATAAATTAAGAGACAACCTCCAAGTATTCCTTATTTTTCGCCACACGGTATTTTTTTGCAAGTATTAACTTTCTTTTTCGCTCATTCAATATTTCTATGTCCCGCCCAAAAAACATGTCGGCTGGACGTAGATATCTAATTCCCGAATGAAGTCTGTCATAATTGTATTCATAAACATAATCATTCAAAATTCTCCATGCTTCAGAATAGCTCTGAGGATAATATTTTCTTACAGCTTCATTTTTCACAATCCCGTTCAGTCGTTCGATCTTTCCGTTTGTTTGCGGATGACTTCTTCTCGTATGAACAGGTCTTATGTTTATCCGGCTTAGCATAGTTTTGAAATCCTTCGATATAAACTGAGATCCGTTATCCATTATCATCATAGGATTAACGTAAGGATATTTTTCCTTCACTCTCTGTATGAAAAGGGATACTGAATGTTCTGTCATGTCAGTCATCAATTCCCAGTCGAGAATAAATCTAGAATACCCGTCAAGAAGCATTATCAAATAGTAATAAATGTTTCCGACTTTGATATAAGCTATGTCCGTATGCCAATGATGATGAACATACTTCGGCTTATTTTTGTATTCATCCTCCGCATATGTTTTTACCGTTCCCATATGAAGCATTCCAAACTCCTGTAAAAGCCTGTAAACACTAGTCTCCGGAAGATATGCCTTCTTCGAATCAATCATCATCCATGCAAGTTTTCTGTAACCCACATCCTGATGTTCAAGCCGGAATTCTTTGACCGCATCTTTTTCTTCAGGAAGAACAGCCGATAAGCTATGTCTTCTTTTCTTCCTTTTAGAAATTATATCGCCTGAAGAATTAAACCAGTTTCTATATGTATTCATTTTAATTCCATATAGCAACAGGATTTTACCGTGTTTCATTTTAGTTCTCTCAACATGTTTTTTTATGTCGGCGATTATCTCCGTTCTGAGCTGCGGTTTGATATGCGCCGACAAATCTATTCCTAAAGCTTTTTTTTTAACTGAATGTTCTCGGATGTTATTTCGGCTATAACATCTTTCATTCGCTGATTTTCTTTTTCGAGTTCAGCGGCTTTAATAGCTTCCGCGGTATTTGGTCTACCCCGTTTCACATTGAATCCTTCAAGAGCAGATTCAAAAAATTGTTTCTGCCAATTATAAAAATTATTCGGATGAATCGAATATTTCCGGCATACTTCACTGATGGGGGTGTTTGTTGTCAGTGCTTCTTTTACGATTTTAAACTTTTCTTCTGCAGTGTAATTCTTCTTTGACATAAAAACTCCTTTAATTATTATATTCTACAGGAAGTTTTTGTCTCTTATTTTTTAACTCATTTTGTTCAATTTTTTAAAAGCGGGACACTTCACACATAAATAAAAAATAAGGAAGACCCTCCGGTATATCTCTGCCATATGTTTTTGAACTGTAAAAAAAACACACCAATAGAATGATTGTGATAATACTTTTGGACTTTGATCGCACAATATCTCCTTCTTTACTGGATAAAATTTTAGGGAATATGCTTAAGATCCTGTCATATTAAATCAAAAGCTATAACTGATTAATACTCAGACATTACTTCATATGGGGAACACTGCTGACTCTTCATTCTAAGAAATATTTTATCAAAATACCGTATTCTCTTTCACCTTTTCTCTTCAGCATCACCCGTCCATAAGGTTCAACAAACAGCCCGCTATCAAAAAGAGGAAGCGGAATACCCAGAAACAGGTGTGCTCCTTTTCCACTATCATACTTTTTCAGGGGGTAACTGTATCCGACCCCGGCATTAATAAAATAATACCCGCCGATCTCACCGTAACAAATAACCGGAAAATTGTCTTTTGAGGATATAACCTGTTTCAACCCGAAGGATGTCCAGGGAACCGGCATCTTGGGCCAGCTCAGTGCGGGAAGAGAAGTTGATTCATATCCCCTTATATCGGCCCAAACCGCAGTACAATCAAAAGTCCAGACAGGATGATACTCGCGGGCTTTTCCAGTTGCACCGAGCGACGGTCCGAAAGTATAAATATTACCCGCATGCAATGCTGAACATATTATAATGATAAACATTGATAGGATAAAAATACGCATATCAGTTCCTCTCCGCGAAAGAAAGTATCTAATTATTATACTTCTCATCAGGCGGTTGAATCTCCTTTTATCAAATGATTCCTCTTCTGAACGGTCTGAACTGCTCTAAATTAAAGCGTCTTTACTTTGGCAAGTCAATTGTTTTAACGGATGAAAGTGTTGCAATAATACATGACTGGCGTGCGTTATCCGAATAATGATTGCAATTATGCGGCACTTAGAGCAAAAATTTAAAGTGTAATTTTTAACCGAGGATTTAATAAATGTGTTTTGAAAAAATTATAACGTTCAATTTACTCTTAGCTCTTTTATGTGGTACGGTTTTAGTTCCAGCAGGTTGCGGCTCCTCAGACTTGCCTGATCACCGCGTCGAACTGAGTCAAACCCTGCAAACACTGGCAGCCGAGTCTGACGATCCATTTATGAAGCTCCATTTTAATTCGATTATTAAAGTTATCGACGCTGGCGATGAAGGAAAACTCAATGACACGTTAAACATCAATGCTCTCTGGAGCGCATTCGCAGATGAGGCTAACAGCAATAGCGTCAGGCGTCGGGACAGTTACCTCAATCGATCATATCCCCTCATTATAGCCTGGGTCTCACCTACTGATGGTCAGGTCTCTTTCTCTTGGTTGCTGCTTCCCGCGCAATGGGATCCACAAAAGGAATATCCTCTCTATGTAAGTCTACATGGGTTCTGGGATGTGGCGGAGGAACGGTTATCCTATTTGAGCTATCCTTTTCAGGGTCAGCAAAACAGTTTCGCTTTTGAAGATGGCTACAATATTTCACCCTGGGGACGCGGTAATCAATGGTACCGTGGAATCTCAGAGACTGATATCCGAGAATGCATCGAGAAAATCAAAAGCCTGGTGCATATTGACGAAAGCCGCCAATATCTAACCGGTCATTCCATGGGAGGGTTTGGTGCGTGGCACATTGCCCTTGGTTCACCAAATACTTGGGCGGCTTTAGGAATCCACGCCGGTGGATTTTTATATGATAAAAGTGAACTCAATGCGTCTGCGGCTAATACATTACGCAATTTGCCAACATATTTTGTAGTGGGAACCTCCGATTCTTTATACAAGATTAATAAAACCGCATATCAGCTGCTCGTTGATGCCAATAACTCCCACTTATCATTCGTCTCTTTTTCCGGCGGTCACGAATACCGTCAACAAGACGTCGAGAAAATGTATCTGTGGATGAAATATTTTGACCGTGACTGATACCAGATTAAGTGGAAAACAAAACCCACAAAGACAGAGAACCTATCGTTCTTTTTTAAATTTTCTGGGCTTCCCGATTTTTCGATTTTAATCAATGCATTTCCTGGCGGGATAGGATAAACTTAGTTTATAATTGATGATACCAACATCGATAGAATAAGCACATATCAACAAAAAACAATATGAAGTTGAAACACTTTCGTCCTTCTCATAATTCCCATTATTATCTTGCCGCTTTTCTTATTTGAAGAAAATTTGTTATAAGCATTAATCAATTGAAAAATAATATGTTTTTCTTAAAATTGCCCTATGAACAAAGCCATAGATATCAGCGCCTTGTATAAACGTTATTCTTCCTCGGATAAGTATGCCGTAGAAAACGTATCTTTTTCTGCACAATACGGACAGGCTCTTGCATTGATTGGAGCCAATGGATCCGGAAAGACGACGCTCATACGTCTTATTTCAGGAATTATCCGTGCTGATTCCGGAAATATTGAAGTTGCAGGCCAGAATGTTGTGCACGAAACCGCATTCAAAAGAAAAATAGGAGTTCTCCTTTCGTCGGAAAATTCACTTTACGAAAGACTCAGCGCTTATGAAAACGCACTTTATTTTTCAAGAATATTCGGTGTGGAAAGAAAACAATTTGATCTGCGCGCTAAAATATTTTCTGAAATGTTTCAAATGAACGATTTTATAAAAAAAAGATCAGCCGGTTATTCCAAGGGAATGAAGCAGAAATCGCTTCTTCTACGATCGATTATTCACAATCCGGAAATAGTTCTTCTTGATGAGCCGTCCGGCGGTTTGGACATTCATTCTTCCATTGCTCTCCGGAAATTTATAAAGCAGTGCGTTTCCGAAAATAAAGCGGTTATTTTTTCTTCTCATGACATGGATGAAATCAAATCCTGTGCGGACAGAATTCTTTTCTTAAAAAATGGAAAGACCGAATATTTCGGAAGCTCTTCGCGGTTTTTCAGAACATATAAAAAAATAACGGATCTGCGGTGACAGATGTGATTTTTACAATTTTTCGCAAAGAAATGCTGGATATTCTTCGTGACCGGAAAACGATTATGGCAGGAATAATTCTTCCTGTAATATTTCTGCCCCTTTCCTTTATCCTTATAGGAAATGACATAAGCGCTGATTCGGACTTATCCAATAAAATCAATATTTCTTTTTCTGTAAAAGCAGACTCTGCTAGAAAATTATTATCTAATAGAGAGAATTTTAATAATATTGAAGGCAATTTGGAAGAAAATCTTGTTTCCGGAAAAATCCATATTGCTTTAACAAATGATCAAGAAGGCGATCTGATTCTAATTGATTCAAGAAGAACCGAATCGATTAAGGCTGCCGCCGTTATCGCGAAATATCTTGATGCGCTTTATTCGGACAATAATATAAAAGCTAAAAAACGAATCGGACAGAAATTCATGTTTGGGGGTGGTGCCGAGCGATCATTTCTTTCATTAATTTTCCCTGTTATCATTGCCGTATTTTGTGCGGTGGCTCCTCTTTCTGCAGCTTCGGATTTATTTGCCGGCGAGAAGGAGCGTTCGACAATTGAACCTCTTTTTGCTACTCCTGCAGGCAGATTTCAAATTTTAGCAGCTAAGTATTTTGCAGTTTCCTGCATTGGAATATTCCAGAGCTTTTCATTCATTCTTGGTCTTTTTCTTTCCTATGCACTCTCTCCAGAAATCTTTGGTAAAATTTTCCCTTATGGGACTTGTGATATTTTGTTGATAATTATCTCAATTATTATTCTCACCGCTCTTTTTGCTTCAGCGGAAGTTATCATTAGTTCGTATGCAAAATCTTCGAGAGAAGCTCAGACATTATCTATTCCTTTTTTGATGATTGTTTCCTTTTCTGCATATCATGTAATGTTTCTTGAGGTTCCGTTTGGAGCCGGGAATGAAATATTTATTCCTGTAATCGGAAACATATATGCCCTGAAATCTGTTTTAACCGGAATATATTCGTCAGCTGATATATTCTTATCTTTTTTCTTTAGCTGCTTGTATTCCGTTGTCTTTCTTTTCATAGCTTACATTATTTTCCGACGGGAAGATATGATTTTCAGAAGTTGAAAAATATTTGACAATAATCTGTACTCAATTATGCTTATTATAGTTAAGAGGCTGATATGGATGTTCTTGGTATCCTTTTAATTGTTTTACTTGTGGTCGTGATAGTAAAACTTATATAAATCTTGGAGGAATTCATGATTCTTTATCTTCTTCTCATTGTTTTAGTAGTAGTTGTTATCGTAAAGCTTGTTTAATTTCTCCTTCTATTATATCAGCTTATTTTACCTGTCTTGTAAAGGAATCTGCGATTATTGCTACGCTATAACAGATTAGATCCATTAGTATTTCATGGATAATCATTAGGTTCGCAACATCTCTTTCAGATCCTTTTAATATCAATCATTGAAAAAATATAACGATGTGGCGAATTAACTGATTAGATAATTTAACTTACAGCAAATATTTGCTGAATAATGATTGCATATTTATGCGAAATGAGTCAGAATCTCCTGAGGAAAAAGGAGCGTCTGTTTTAATCCGTCAATATGGCAAACAATGAATACACAATCGGTTATCTGACTCTCAAACTGGATGATGCTTACTTGGGTTCATTATGGGAAGGCATACATACAGCTTCTTCTGCCGCCGGGGTTAAACTTGTTGTTTTGGCAGGTTATAGTATTGATTCACCCAACTTCTATGATACCGCTCATAATATTGCATATGATCTTGTTCCAAAAATAAAAATGGATGGTCTTATCATTTCCGGAGCTGCAATAGGCAGTTACTGCGGAATTAAAACTCTTGACGCTTATATGAATGATATTCGCGGCGGACTGCCGTTAGTATCAATTGCAGCAAATATAAGTAATGCTGTTACAATATGTTCTGATAATAAAAGCGGTGTCCGACAGGCCATCAATCATCTCATAATAGATCATGGCTGTAAGACCTTCGCTTTTCTTGCCGGGCCTCCTACAAATCCTGAAAGCAATGAGCGGCTTGAGACACTTGAGCAGACACTTAAGGAGGCAGGTCTTAAACTTAATCCTGAATTGATTGAATACGGTAATTTTTACTATCCGGATGCTAAAAATGCCTCATTAAGACTTCTCGATAAAAGCATACCTTTCGATGCATTATTCGCCGCTAATGATGACATGGCTTTGAGTTTTATTGATGCTTGCAAAGAAAGAGGTATAGAAATTCCTGGTACCATACGTGTAATTGGTCTTGATAATGGTCTCAGTGGAAAATGCAGTACGCCACGCTTGTCATCTATTGATACACAAGTATCCGCTCAGGGAGCAGAGGCTGTCGAAATATTAATTAATCTGCTCAACAATAAAAATCAGAAAGATATTGTGGTTCCTTCATCTTTCGTTAAAAGGGAATCCTGCGGTTGTGCATTATCTGAATTTAAACCTGATGAAAACCCGGAAATTCAACCTATCAAACCATTGTCGCAAGTTCTACATGGCATTGCTGAATCTATTCTAACCGCCCGTGCAGAATTCCTTTATCCTAAAGCAAGCAAAGATATCTTCGTATCATTTATTAATGATTTTACAGATGTTGTCAGCAGGGATTCTTTATCAGGTTCATCAGAAGGTGTCCGGATGTTTTACAAATTTTTCACCGCTTACATAAATAAGAAAAATTACGTCCAGGTTTTACAGATACTTCTTCCAGCTTTTCAGGACGCAATCGTTATAAAAGTACAGGAGAATGAACTTGTTCAAAAAATCTGCAAATCAATTGAAGATATGAAATTATACTGCTCAATAGAACTGGAGAGAATTCTGTCCGAAAAGTTCTGGTCTTTAAAAAATATCTCTTATTCTCTTCAGAATTTTAACCAGAAAATTCAGCCGTCGCAGACCTTCGATGAATTATCAGAAGCAGTTATACAGGAACTCCCGTTTTTAAACATTAAAGATTTTTTTATAGTTCAATTCATGAATCCTCCTCAGAAAAATGGATTGCATTATTCTTTCAACGGCTTTCATCAGAGCCTCATGATTTCCGGCGGTGAAATTCACCGTTTTACCGAACCTTTCGATTCGCTCAATCCTTTCCTCAATATGTCTGAAATTCCGGGATGGATTATAATGCCGATTTTATGCAAAGATGAACATTTCGGTTTCATGGGTATGGGACTAAATAAGAATGCTGAACTTATAAGTGAACCGATAGCGACAACTATCGGCGGAGTTTTTAAAAATATCCAGATTATCGAAGCAAAGAGAATAGCGGAAAAACAATTACTTCAGGCAGTTGATCAACTTGCACAATTGTCTGTTATCGATGAACTTACCGGACTTTATAACAGACGGGGTTTTCTTGATCAGGCACAACAACTTGCAGCTGCAGCAAGCAAATCCTGTAATGATGTTATTGTATTATACGCAGATCTTGATAATTTAAAAAAAGTCAACGACACATGGGGACATTCTGCGGGCGATGAAATGATAAAGGATGCAGCCATGATATTCAAATCCGCATTTCGCCAGGCAGATATTGTCGGAAGAATGGGCGGAGATGAGTTTGCAATTGCCTGCAAAACTATTTCTCCTGAAGAAATGATCTTGATTGAAAAGAGACTCGATAACGTAATCAGCAATTTCAACAACAAGCATAATAAGAAATGGGAACTTTCCATGTCAATCGGTGCAGGTTCAATGATTCAGACAGGTATAGATTCTATACATGAACTATTGGAATATTCTGATCAATTGCTTTACAATAAAAAAAGAGAGAAGAAATTGAAGCAGAAATAAAAAACTGAATTTTTCTAAATGCAATATAATGCAGTTGTCAAATTCAAGCAAATATTTGAAAAATGAGCCGACAAAAAGAAAGACTAAAAATGCAACAAGGCGGACGGAAGGTTTCTCATAAAACATCGAATTAATGTTATTTTTATAATGATAATTAATCTTTTAATTATCTCCGGGTGCGGATCATCAACAGATTCAGATGAAGACACTTTCAATTCGACGCTTTTCTTTTCGGGATACACATGGCAGGTAAAGACCGGTGATGAAAAGATGGGACCCGGCCCTAATTATTTTTCTAATAATGCAAAAAACGCATGGGTTGATTCATCGGGATATCTGCATCTGGCAATCACCAACAGAAACGGTGAATGGCAGTGTGCGGAAGTCATCTGCACAGAAAGTCTCGGATACGGAACATACTCATTCGATGTCGACACTCCGGCTGATTCAATCGATAAAAACACTGTGTTGGGTCTCTTTACCTGGGACGATGATTTTCCGTCTTATTATCGTGAGATCGATATCGAAATTTCAAGGTGGGGAGAAGACCGGCCGTATCCGAATACTCAGTTCGTGATTCAGCCGTACACCCGGGCTGGAAACATTCACAGGTTTGACATATCGAGCGCGATTGATAAAACCACCAATAGTTTTACCTGGAGCAATTCGGGAATAGCGTTTGATACATCCAAAAAAGATTTAACTTCAATCGAGTCGTGGAACTATATTAAAGGCGCAGATTATCCGGAACCGGGAAATGAAAAAGTACATATCAATCTCTGGCTTCTCGAAAACAGCATTCCATCTGACGGTCAACCGGAAGAAGTGATAATCAGTAAATTCAGTTTCGTTAAGTGATATGAATCTAACAGATCCTTTAATGACCGTAATAAGGAAATTAAATCTCAATGAATGAAGGCCAGCAGATTACAATTGCCTTTCTGCAAGATCTTCCCATGAGTGAATATACCATGTATCTTGATGTTTTCTAAATATCCAGAGGGCGATTTCTTTCTTTCCATTCTTATTCGTTTTACATACGATAATCCCTTTGTCGCTGCCGAAATCAAATACTTTGTTTATATGACTGAATGTACTCTCTTTGAACTCAATGAACGAAGGATCTTCCTTGTCTGATTCGAACTCGACTAACAGCTTTTCTGCTTCTTTCGCAAGTTCGGATCCCGGATAAAAGAATTTAAGGACCTCACCAAACCTAAGTTTGGTCATATTCCTTATTATCTCTTTTGTTGTATTAACAATCGTCTCGTTTTCATCAGGCAAATCATTAGCATACATTCCGGCTGAAGATAAAACCACGGTCATAAATATTGTCATTATTAAATGTTTCATTTATTCCTACCTCTGTATTACTTTCCGGCAAAAGTATAATATTCGATCAAAGTATAATATCAATTACTTTTCAAAGTCAGTTCTTACTTTACTGAATATATACATTTAACCAATGCATTTTTTAAGTAATGCTTTCTTTAAGTACAATAAACCACTCATAACTATTCCGCCTTGACAGAACACAAAGCTGATTAAGTTTCAATGGAACAATATTTAATAAAGAGCTCATAATGGATTTTATACCTGCCAAGACAATTGTTTCCGGATACCGCGAAAGCGATGAATGGTTCGGAAACAACTACAATATGAATATTTACAAGGGATGCTGCCACGGATGTATTTACTGCGACAGCAGAAGCGAATGCTATCATATTGATAATTTCGACACGGTCAGAGCAAAGGAAAACGCTCTCTTTCTGATTGAACGCGATCTGAAATCGAAAAGAAAAACCGGAGTGATAGGCACA
>Ga0208459_1002235_pt1 | contig 16615 bp, 19 predicted proteins | sample AD_UKC087_MetaG_FD_184433 | JGI IMG/M metagenome (GOLD analysis project Ga0208459, IMG submission 184433) | Active sludge microbial communities of municipal wastewater-treating anaerobic digesters from USA - AD_UKC087_MetaG (SPAdes) (version 2) | ecosystem: Engineered > Bioreactor > Anaerobic >... | reverse complement strand
GGTGTCCCGGACGTGTTATTATCGGGAAATCATGCGGAAATAGAAACGTGGCGCAAAACAGAATCACTCCGAAGAACCTATAAAAAACGGCCGGATTTGCTCAAAAAAATGAAACTTTCCCCGGAAGATCAGAAAATCATCGATAAAATCAAACTGGAAGAGATATAAAACCTTGATTTTCGGAAATTTATAATGTATGGGTGTGCGCCTGAATAGTCAGGATGATTTATATGATGCGGTAAGCGAAATGCTTTATGTAGCTCTTTTACATTATCCGGTATATAATAAAAACGGCGATGTTGTCACGACGGCAATTGCGAACATGGATATTCACGATATTGCCAGAACAGTGAAAACATATGAGGCCGACGGTTTTTATATTGTCAATCCCATTGAAGAACAGCGAAGCCTGGCGCAGGAGATCATCAGTCACTGGCGAGAGGGTTACGGAGCTGGATACAATGCATTCCGCAGAGCGGCGTTTGAATCGATTAAGCTTGAAGAAAGCCTCCGGGCCATTATAGACGACATCATTGCTCGAACGAGGCGCAAACCGAAGACCATTGTTACCGGCGCAAATTTTACGGGAAACGTTTTAACGTTTGCCGAGCTGAAAGACTTTTTAAAGAATGGCGACGGTACGTATCTATTAATTTTCGGCACGGGATTCGGCATATCCGACGAGTTGATTAACGCTTCCGACTTTAAACTGGAGCCGATAAAAGGTGCTTCCGGTTATAACCATCTGTCCGTACGATCGGCTGTGGCAATTATCCTGGACAGAATTATGAGTGTTTGAATTTTTTATAGCAATCTTTGGAGGGAAATATGAATATTGTAGAAATGATTGAAAAGGAACAAATGAGAGGCGATATTCCCGGCTTTAAAACCGGTGACACCGTAAAGGTTTACGTGAGAATTATTGAAGGCCAGAAGCAGCGAATCCAGGCTTTTGAAGGCGTTGTCATTCGGAAAAGACAGGGAAACAGCCGCGCCAATTTTACGGTAAGAAAAGTGTCTTACGGCGTGGGCGTCGAAAGGACATTTCCCCTGCATTCTCCGGTTATTGATCAGATTGAGGTAATCAGCCGGGGCAAAGTGCGCCGATCACGTCTTTATTATTTGAGAAATCTAAGAGGTAAAAAAGCAAGAATTAAAGACGCCGCGAAACAGTAAGAAACGTCCGCAGCCGTTTTTAAAAAACGTTTAACATACTGGATCTTAAGGCAAGGGCTTCTTCTTCACGAATGAATACTTATGAAAAAATCGCCCGCAAAGACGGATATCGTTTGATTGCCGGTGTCGATGAAGTGGGAAGAGGGCCTTTAGCCGGTCCGGTTGTTGCGGCAGCGGTTGTTTTGCCGCCCGATTACATTAATTCCGACATAAAAGATTCCAAAAAACTTACCGCGGCAAAGAGAGAAAGACTATTCTCCATCATCGAAAAAGATTCTCTTGCTGTCGGCATGCGGGTGGTTGATGTTGATGTTATCGATCGTGTCAATATTCTCCAGGCTTCTTTACAAGCCATGCGCGATTCCGTTCTGGAACTGTCCGTTTCTCCCGATTTTATCCTGGTCGACGGAGTGCATCGCGTTCCCATCATCACCCCGCAGAAGCCTCTGATCAAAGGAGACAACCTCAGTATTTCCATCGCGGCCGCCTCGATTATGGCCAAAGTAACCCGCGACCACATCATGGAAATATACCATCGTCAGTTCCCGCATTACAATTTTCTTAAAAACAAGGGGTACGGAACAAAAGAACATCTTGACGCCATCCGGAAGTTCGGCATTTGTAAAATTCATCGCAAATCGTTTCATGTTAAAAACTTAAATCAGGTCTCTTTTGAGTTTAACGTTTAATGCAGGACAAGACGAAAATCATGACCGGCCAAGAAGGTGAAAAAATCGCCGCTGTTTTTTTGAAGAACAACGGCTATCGCCTCATGGAAACCAATTTCCGTTGTCCGTTAGGTGAAATCGACATGATTGCCGAGGAAGGCGGAGACATTGTTTTTATCGAAGTTAAAACGAGAAAATCCTGGGCATTGGGATATCCCGAACAGGCTGTAGGCATGAAGAAGCAGAAAAAATTATCACAACTGGCTTTATGGTATCTTCAGAACAACCATCTCGCGGATAAAAAAACGCGTTTTGATGTTGTCGCGATAACCCTGACATCTCAACGCAATGAAATTCATTTAATTAAAAACGCTTTTGATTTTATCGATATTTGTTAATGCGAAAATCTTAAATATGCGTCAGAGCCGGCTTCCCGATCCGATAAACATTAAACCCGATGGAAAAACATTTCCGATGATCCAGAATATTCCGGCCGTCGAAGAGAAATGCCGGTTTGATCATCGAGCGGTATACTCTTCTGAAATCCAGCCTGCGGTATACATCCCAATCCGTCAGCACGATAACGGCGTGGCTGTTCGCCGCCGCCGCATAGGGATCTTCGATAAACGAAACTTTTCCTTTCGCTCCCGCAAGGTCAAACTTTGCATTTTTCAACGCCCGGGGATCTGAAATAACTATTTCAGCCTGTTCCGCCATCAGCTTCTGGGTAATATACAGGGCCGGGCTTTCCCGGGTATCACTGGTGTCGGCTTTGAAAGCAAACCCCAGGATAGAAAGTTTCTTGCCCGCTAACGTTCCGAACATGCTGTGAAGGATCTGGTTGATGAATCGTTCCCGCTGATATTCATTAATCCGGATAACGTTTTCCCAGTAAGAGGCAACCTCCCGTAGTCCATAGTAATTACACAAATAAACAAGATTCAGAATATCTTTTTTAAAACACGATCCGCCGAAGCCGATGCCGGCTTTCAGAAATTTATCGCCGATTCGTCTGTCCATTCCGATGGCTTTAGCGACTTCGTTAATATCCGCGTCGGTTTTTTCACACAAAGCGGATATGGAATTGATTGAGGACACACGTTGAGCAAGAAAAGCGTTGGCCACCAACTTGGATAATTCACTGCTCCAGATGTTGGAGGTAATAATCTTATCTTGCGGAATCCAGCGGGTATAAATATCCACTAACCGGGACCTTGCTTTCAATCCGCACTTTGTCTCACGGGAACCGATGAGTACGCGATCGGGATTCTCCAGATCGCCGATGGCCGTGCCCTCCGCCATAAACTCGGGATTGGAAAGCACTTCAAAACGGATTTTTCCTTTCGCATGGGACAATATTTTTTCCATGGCCAGAGCGGTTTTAACCGGCAACGTGCTTTTTTCGACGACGATTTTTGATGATTGTGAAAATTTTAGAATCTGTCGGGCGGTTTTTTCCACATATTGTAAATCGGCGGCCATATTCGCCCCGGCGCCGTAGCTTTTTGTCGGCGTATTGACGCTGACAAAGATGATGTCATTTTCTTTGATCTGATTTTCAATATCCGTTCTGAAAAAAAGATTTTTGCCGCGGGTTTTTTTTACAATATTATCCAGGCCGGGTTCGAAAACGGGAAGCTGCGAAGAATTCCAGGCGTCAATTCTTGCTGAATTTATGTCCACCACCGTCACCTGATAATCGGGACATTTGTAGGCAATCATGGCCATGGAGGGACCGCCGACATAACCCGCACCGATACATAGAATTTTTTTCTTGAATCTCATTGCACATTCAGTCCTTTTATAATCATTTATGATGTTTTCAATGCTCTGCGAAAATACTCAATCGTTCGGGCAAGACCATCGGCCAAGTTAATTTTCGGGAACCAGCCCAGTCTGGTTTTTGCCAGTGTTATATCCGGTCTTCTTTGAACCGGATCATCCTCCGGTAAAGCAAGGAATTTTATTTTAGAATTACTTTTCGTCAGTTCAATCACTTTTTCCGCCAGTTCCATGATGGTAAATTCCTCCGGATTGCCGATATTCACCGGACCGTAAAAATCATTCGGCGAGGTCATCATCAGGATCAACCCCTCAATCATGTCGTCGATATAGCAAAACGATCTGGTTTGTAAACCATCTCCGTAAACGGTGATGTCTTTGTTTTGCAGGGCCTGAATGATGAAATTACTGACGACACGACCGTCATTAAGTGCCATATGCGGACCGTAGGTATTAAAAATGCGAACTATTTTTGTGTTGACGGCATTCTGCCTCCGATAATCCATCATCAGGCATTCCGCCGCTCTTTTCCCTTCATCATAGCAGCTGCGAATCCCTATCGGGTTGACCTTCCCCCAGTAGGATTCATTTTGCGGATGCACTTCGGGATCGCCGTATATTTCAGATGTGGAAGCCTGCAGGATTTTAGCCTTCGTTCTTTTGGCAATACCCAGGACATTAATCGCGCCCAGGACATTGGTCTTGATGGTCTTAATGGGATTATACTGATAATGAACAGGCGAAGCCGGACAGGCCATGTTGTAAATTTCGTCAACTTCGATGTAGACGGAATTAATGATGTCGTGACGCATTAGTTCAAAACGAGGATTGCCGAGCAGATGAGTAATATTGTTTTTATCGCCGGTAAAATAATTATCCAAACAGATGATATCGTTGCCTTCCGCCAGCAGCCGTTCGCAAAGGTGGGAGCCGATGAACCCGGCTCCTCCGGTAATGAGAATCCTTTTCATATTTTTTCTTTCTATCATATTTTGAAAATCATTCAATACGAAATCATCGGAGAAAGTCAACAATAAAAACGGTTTCCTGTAATTTTTAAATACCCGATATTTTCGGATATATATCTTGAACTGTTTTGTTCTCTATGGTAACAATTCCAATACTTCAAAAAAATCTTATTGAGTAAACGGCGATAAGGAGATGAATATGGATGCGCATTCCATCCCAGGCGATCATAAAGAAATTCACGATCTCAACGAGGCGTTTCCCGACGATAAAAATGACAGCAATCAGGAGGTCATTGTCGTGGACGGCCGAGGTTACGATAACGATTCCCTGCTTGCAAAAGAGGTTTATACCTTGGTTGATGTCATTGAGGAAAACCAAACGGGAAATAAACTATACGAAGACGTAATGAAAAAAACGGAAGAAATACTGGAAAGAATCGCCCGTAAAATTGTTCCGGAAATCGCGGAGAGAATTATCAAGGAAGAAATTGAAAAAATAAAAAAAGGGAGTCCCGAATAGAATCCTTGATCAGCTTATGAATGAGTTTAAAGCCAAAATTTTATGGATCATTGTCATGGTGATCATCAGCGGATGTGTTGAACATTCGCAAAATCTTATCCATAAAAATGAAAAAGATAAAATGAGCGTTAAGGCCGTCGCCATTCTTCCGATAGATGCAATCAATGCCGATTATCGAGACGTTCAACTCTTGCGAACCAGAATTTTCGAAGAGATGTTTTTTAAAGGATATCCCAAAATAGCACTGGAAGAAATAGATGCCCGAATGGCCTCCTTAAAGGAAAGCACCCGTGAAGGAAAAACACCGCAAACAGTTTCAGACATTTTGAAAAATTCACTCAACGCCGACGCGGCAATGTATTGCACGCTTAAAAAAGAAAGTGAATTCATGTTGATTTGCGCACCGGTCAGTATCACAGTGAGCTGTGAATTAAGGAATACGGATACGAGCGAGGTCGTCTGGAAAGCTCAAACAAAATCTGTCAAAAGAAGTTTTGATTTTACCAGAGAGCGACTGGAAAAAAAATCGACGGAAGGCCTTGAATCGCTTATCGATGAAGCTTCAAATAACGTTCTTGAGACTCTTCCCGATGGGCCAAACCTTGCCAACTAAGAGTTACATATTAAAATATAAACACGGCAGACAAAGATTGATAAGTCATTGACCATGAACATTCCTAATTTTTTATCGTTATTACGAATTATTCTCGTTCCCGTCATTGTCATATTTCTCATCCAGAATGAATATGCCAAGGCGTTAATTGCTTTTTTTGTTGCGGGTCTTACGGATGCACTGGATGGTGCTCTGGCTCGGCTCCTGAAAAAACAGACAGAGTTGGGAGCATTTCTGGATCCTCTGGCAGACAAGATCCTTTTGTCCACCAGCTTTATATCCCTGTCAATTTTCGGTCTGATACCCGGATGGTTGACGGTGATTGTTATCAGCCGTGATTTGATTATTCTTATCGGCATCATCACATTAACCATGCTGTCTGTAACCTATGAAATTAAACCGGTTTTCGTCAGTAAAATCACTACGGCTCTGCAAATAGGAACGGTTTTTATTTCCTTGTCCTTAAAGATATTTGCCTATAATGAAATTAGCTACGATTTGATCAAAATTCTTTTCTGGCTAACCGCTTTTTTCACAGTTATATCCGGTTTGGTTTATATATTAAAAGGCATAAAGTTTTTGAATCGCACCTCTGAAAAATAGGCTAATATATAAGATATTTAGCTTGACATGGATTCGGTTTGCTGCTATTTACGCACCGTTAAAAATATTGGTGATTTTTGTAGGCAAGTAGCTCAGGGGGAGAGCGCCATCCTGACGCGGTGGATGTCCAGGGTTCAAATCCCTGCTTGCCTACCATTTTTTAATAAAAGAATGTCTTGATTATATAACGAAAGGGCATCAGCAAGACAGTGATGCCCTTTTCAAATGAAGTTGATTTGAGTGATTAAATTATGGATATAAAGATTGTTTTCCCAGATAATAAAGAAATTTCCTTCAAAAAGGGAATTACCGCCGCCGAGGCTGTCAAAACATGGAAAGAAGAAACTCTGACCTATACCGTGGCGGTTAAAATCAACAACAAGCCGTCGGACTTAAGCTGTCCGATAACTGAACATTCGAAAATTGATTTAATCGATATCTCCTCCGGCGAAGGACTGTCCATTTTACGTCACAGCATATCTCATGTTATGGCTCAGGCGGTTCAGGAAGTGTTTCCCGGCGCCAAGGTCAGTATCGGTCCTTCTATCGAAGACGGATTCTATTATGATTTCGAATACAAAGAAACTTTTACCATCGATGATTTTGCAGAAATTGAAAAGCGAATGAAAGCAATCATCAGCGCCGACCATCCTTTCATCAGAGAAGAAATGCCGCGTGAGGCAGCAGTAAAATTATTCGAAGACAGAGGCGAAAATTACAAGGTTGAATTAATAAACGATCTGCCTGACGAAATCAAAGAAGTCAGCATTTATAAACAGGGTGGCTATATTGATTTGTGCCGGGGACCGCACATTCCCTCAACCGGAATGATCAAAGCGTTCAAGCTTCTCAATGTAGCGGGCGCATACTGGCGCGGCAATGAAAACAACGCCATGCTGCAACGCATTTACGGAACCGGTTTTGCTACGGAAAGCGAACTTCATGATTATTTAACCCTGCTGGAAGAAGCCAAGAAACGGGATCATCGCCGTTTGGGAAGAGAACTTGATTTATTTCAGGTCAATGAAGAAGCCGGAGCGGGTCTCGTTATTTTTCATCCCAAAGGCATGCTGCTGCGTTACCTGATCGAAGAATGGGAAAGAAAAGAACATTTGAAACGCGGATATGATATGGTGATGGGGCCGCAGATTCTCAAAGTGGATCTTTGGAAAAAATCCGGTCATTTTGACCATTATCGCGACAACATGTATTTCACTGAAGTCGACGAACAGACGTACGGCATCAAGCCCATGAACTGTCTTTCCCATATGCTGATTTATAAATCAAAAATCAGAAGTTATCGTGATTTGCCGTTGCGCTACTTCGAACTGGGCACGGTTCACCGCCATGAAAAAACCGGCGTTCTCCATGGACTCATGAGAGTGCGGCAATTTACCCAGGATGACGCGCATATTCTCTGCACGCCCGAACAATTGAATGCTGAAATACGCGCCATTGCCGATTTCGTCAATTACGCCATGGGAATTTTCGGGTTCGAATACGAAGTGGAATTAAGCACCAGACCGGATAAATCCATAGGATCCGATGCGGACTGGAACTTGGCAACCACCGCTCTGGAAAATGCTCTTAAGGATAATAACATCCATTATGAAGTCAACGAAGGCGATGGAGCTTTCTATGGCCCGAAAATAGATTTTAAGCTAAAAGATGCCCTGAAAAGGAAATGGCAGTGCGCCACCATTCAATGCGATTTTACGCTGCCGGAACGATTCGATTTGAGTTATATCGGCGCGGATGGGGAAAAACACCGCCCTGTCATGCTGCATCGGGTTATTCTCGGCGCAATAGAGCGTTTTATGGGTGTCCTGATCGAACATTATGCGGGAGCATTTCCCGTCTGGCTGTCGCCGACTCAGTGTATGCTGCTGACGGTGACAGACAAACACATTCCCTACGCTCAAACGGTTCAGGATCGATTGATCGAGGCAGGCATCCGATCCGAAACATATTTCGATAATGAAAAACTGGGGTATAAAATTCGTCAGGCGCAGATGCAAAAGATTCCTTATATGCTGGTAATCGGCGACAAGGAAGTCGACGCGGCCGCGGTTGCTCCGCGGACACGTGACGGACAGAATCTGGGATCCATGCCGGTTGATGCATTTATCAGCCTGATTAAAGAAAAATGCGAAAAGAAACAGTAGAAAATTTTTTCAACAAACCACATGCTCAGGAGGTGACCTATAGTAAAGGATCTTAGAATCAACAGAGAAATAAAATCCGCCAACGTGAGGGTAATCAGCGATGATGGGAAACAACTCGGAGTCTTGACGCTGGAAGAAGCTCTGGCCAAGGCGGAAGAGGTTGGGTTTGATTTGGTAGAAGTATCATCCTCCGGCGATACGCCTGTTTGTAAGATCATGGATTACGGGAAGTATCGTTACAAACAGAGCAAAAAAATGCATGATGCCAGGAAGAGTCAGACCATCATACAGGTTAAAGAGATTAAATTGAAACCCAAAACGGAAGATCATGACGTGCAGGTGAAAATGAAACATATCAGAAAATTTCTCGGCAATCATGATAAAGTGAAGGTTTCCATGATGTTCAGGGGCAGAGAAATTGCTTTTACGGACATCGGCAGAAAGTTGATGGAAAAAATTAGAAACGAGCTGGTCAGTGATTGTATTATTGATCAGGAGCCCCGTTTGGAAGGTCGCAACATGGTGATGATTTTGTCACCTAAAAAACAATAATCATAGAAAGGTAAACGCATGCCAAAAGTAAAAACACACCGAGGAGCTGCAAAACGTTTTTCGCTAACCGCAAAAGGCAAGGTGAAGCGCAGCAAGGCTTTTGCCAGTCATATCCTCACGAAGAAAACGACAAAGAGAAAGAGGACGTTAAGGAAATCAACCGTAGTCGATTCGGCAAATTATAAAGCCATCAAGAAACTGATTCCTTATTTATAATTTATTTGGAACAAAAGTCACATTTGTAATTTAGGAGAAAAGAAAAATGTCCAGGATAAAAAGGAGCGTCAACGCTCGTAAAAGAAGAAGAAAGGTGCTGAAACTGGCGAAAGGTTTCTTCGGCGCCCGCAGTCGTTTGCTGAGAACGGCCACTGAAGCGGTAAACAAAGCAATGAAATACGCGTATCGCGACCGCCGGGCGAGAAAGAGAGAATTTCGTCAATTATGGATCGCACGCATTAGTGCTGCTGCCGGCATGAACAGCATTACATACAGCCGTCTGATTGACGGTATGAGAAAATCCGGAATCGAGCTGGATCGGAAGATTCTTGCAGAATTGGCCGTCAATGATCCGCAGGCTTTTGCGCAGGTTGTAACCATTGCTAAAGGCAAGTAATTTTCATGATAAACAGGCTTCAACAACTGGAAAAAGATGCTCTGGCTGAAATAAATTCAGCTGTAACCGAAGAGCATTTTCTGAACATTAAAACCAAATATCTTGGCAGAAAAGGACTGTTAACCGGCCTTTTGCGAAATATAGCGCAAGTTCCTGATGATGAAAAGCCGATGTTCGGCAAGTTGTGCAATGAGTTAAAAAACGCACTGACCGTCAAGATTGATGAAGCCGTTCAGCAATACGCAAGACGAAATAAAGAAGAACTTTTAGCAAAACAAAAAATTGATGTTACGCTGCCGGGAAGTTCCATTAAATGCGGGCGAGTTCATCCCGTTCTTCAGATACGGAGAGAAATCTGTTCTTTTTTTTCATCCTTCGGTTTTTCTATTGTGGAAGGACCGGAAATAGAGCTGGATTACTATAATTTTGAGGCTCTCAATATTCCCAAGGACCATCCGGCCCGCGACATGCAGGATACTTTCTATATTGACGGCAATATCGTTTTAAGAACACACACCTCGCCCGTTCAGGTGCGGGTGATGGAAAAAGTCAGGCCTCCTCTGAGGATTTTATCACCGGGAAAGGTTTACCGCCCCGACTCTGACATATCCCATACTCCGATGTTTCATCAAATTGAAGGCCTCCTGGTTGACAGAGGCGTCACGTTCGGCGATTTGAAGGGAATCCTGACGGCATTTCTTAAAAAGATTTTCGGACGTTCAACCACCTTGCGTTTTCGTCCAAGTTTCTTTCCTTTCACGGAACCTTCGGCTGAAGTGGATATCCGCTGTGTCATATGCAACGGGAAGGGTTGCCGGGTATGCGGTCAAAGCGGCTGGCTGGAAATTCTCGGCTCAGGCATGGTGGACCCGGCCGTTTTCCAGAATGTAAATTACGATTATGAAGAATATACCGGCTTTGCTTTCGGTCTCGGTCTGGAACGCATTGCCATGTTGAAGTATGGCATCTCCGACATTCGTTTATTCTTTGAAAACGACATCAGATTCCTCAAACAATTTTAGGAGACTTCTTTCTTTATGCTGGTCAGTATCAAATGGCTTAAAGATTATATTGATATGGAATTGACGGCTGAAGAACTGGCCGACAAACTGACTATGGCCGGTCTTGAAGTGGACGAGATTAAAACCATCCGTCCTCAATTCAGCGGCGTTGTCACGGCAAAAATCCTCTCGGTCAAGCCTCATCCTTCCGCGGACAAACTTTCTCTTTGCGAGGTCAGCGACGGAACGGAAACCTATCCGATCGTCTGCGGCGCAAAGAATATTGCGCCGGGAAATGTTGTTCCTTTGGCCAGAGTCGGCGCTGTCATTCCAGGAGGCTATACCATCAAATCATCCGTTCTGCGCGGTGAAAAATCAGACGGCATGCTTTGTTCCGAGGCGGAACTGGAAATCGGCAGCGATGAGTCGGGTATTATGCAATTATCTTCGGATATACCGATCGGCCTTCCTCTGGAACAGGCTTTAAATATTGAAGACATTGTCTTAGACGTCAATGTTACACCCAACCGTTCCGATTGTTTGAGCATGATTGGCATAGCCAGAGAGGTCGCGGCCATAACCGGCAAAAAAATGAAACTGCCGACCGTGAAAATCAAGGAAAAAGCAGAAGACATTCATCCGCTGACTTCTGTCGAAATAATCGATTCCGATCTTTGTCCCCGTTATACCGCACGAGTCATAAAAAATGTTAACATAGGGCCTTCTCCCTTGTGGATGAAAGTCCGGCTGGAAGCGGCAGGATTGCGCGCCATCAATAATATTGTTGATGTCACCAATTTTGTCATGCTGGAGATGGGACAGCCGTTGCACGCCTTTGACTTCCGCTATCTGGAAGAAGGAAGAATCGTTGTGCGCAAATCAAAGGAAAACGAAGAATTTATTTCGCTGGATGGCAAAAGCAGAGTCTTGCCGGCCGATACGTTATTAATATGCGACGGTGTCAAGCCAGTCGCCATCGGTGGAATTATGGGCGGTCTCAATTCGGAGGTTAAGGATGATACCCGGATGATTCTTCTGGAGAGCGCTTATTTCAATCCGCCATCCATCCGGCGTTCCGCCCGCAAACTGGCCATGCCCACCGACGCCGCTTTCCGTTTTGAAAGAGGCATTGATCCCGAAGGTGTCGTCAGAGCGCTTAATCGGGCAGCGCAACTCATTGCGGAACTTTCCCAGGGCTCTGTTTGTAAGAATTATATTGATGAGTATCCACGGAAAATTCCCGCCATTGAGGACATTCCTTTAAGAATGAAAAGAATCCATCAGATCATCGGTACAAATATTGAAGCAAAAGATGTGGTCCGGATACTGCGTGGAATCGATATGATTGTAAAGCCGGGAGGGAAGGGACGATATTGTGTTACACCGCCGACATGTCGCGTCGATATTTCCAGAGAAGTGGATCTCATTGAAGAAATCGCCCGACTTTACGGCTATGATCGCGTACCGGTGACTCTACCCGATGTGTCCGTAACAGAAATGGAAGTCATTCCCCGTCTTGATCTGGAAGAAAAAATCCGTCAATTGCTTATCGGTGACGGGTTTACGGAGATTATTAACTACAGTTTTGGCACACCGCAGGCGGCGGATATGCTTTCTCTATCTGATCGCGACGAAAGACGTAATTTTGTCAGAATTAAAAATCCGCTGGGAGAGGACCTCTCCGCCATGCGGACAACCATGGTTTATGGTTTGCTTGAGGCGGCAAAAAGAAACGCCAACAATGGTTCTTTTGATTTAAAAATTTTTGAAATCGGCAGAATTTTCTTGCATCGCCGGGACGGGGAACTGCCGGAAGAAAGAAACATGCTGTCAGGTCTCATCACGGGGAAAATCACGGATGATCTCTGGAACTCCGGTAAAATGGTTGACTTTTACACGTTAAAAGGCAGCCTGGAAAATATTTCTCATGATTTGAAAATTACGAATTGCCACTATATTGCCACGATGGATGAATGTTTCCTTCATCCCGGAAAGGCCTGCAAAATTCTTTTCAACGACAGGCAAATTGGTGTGGCAGGCGAAATTCATCCGAATGTTCTCGAAAGAATAGATTCTAAAAATAATATCTATGTATTTGAAATTAATCTTGATATTTTATGCGATATTTACAGGGGCAGCAAAATTTTCTATCAGGAATTATCGAAATATCCTTCTGTGACGCGTGATGCCGCTTTCGTTGTTTCCGAACGGATGGAAGCTGATAAAATGATCAATATTGTCTGGCAACAGAAGGAAGATTTGCTTGAAAATGTTAGCGTTTTTGATATATATATGGGAAAAGGAATTCCGGAAGGAACAAAAAGTCTGGGATTGCGATTTTCTTACCGCGCCACCGATAAAACATTAACTGATGAAGAAGCCAGCGCTGTTCATGAAAGAATCGTGCAGAAGACCGTCAGTTTGACAGGTGCAAAATTAAGATCATAAAATTCATAAAGTTAAAATGGAGGTAAAAAATGACGAAAATTGATATCATTCAGAACGTTCATGAAAAGCTTGGTTTTTCCAAAAAAGATTCCTCAGACATCGTCGAATCCGTTTTTGACATTATCAAAGATTGTCTGGCCAAAGGTGAAAGAGTAAAAATTTCCGGGTTCGGAAATTTTCTGGTCAAGGAAAAAAGAGCGCGCCGCGGACGTAATCCCCAGACCGGACAGGAAATATCCATTACGGCCAGGAGAGTGCTTACATTCAAATCCTCTCAGGTACTGCGTAAAGCCCTGAATTAAATTTCAACATTCAAGCGCGCGTTTTCCTGCTCAGGACACAATGGTTTAAGGCTCAAGTTCCGCCGCTTGATTCAGTCTAAGAGATTTGGGGACGTTTATGGAAACGACAATTCCCGACAAGGCTTATTTCCGCATTGGCGAGGTCAGTAAAATTCTCAATGTGGAACCTTACGTCATCAGATACTGGGAGACCGAATTCAAGACGGTCAATCCCGTACGAACAAAAACTGCACAACGATTATACAGGAAAAAAGACGTGCAGGAATTGTTAACCATCAAAAATCTTCTTTATGCTCAACGTTTCACCATTGATGGTGCGAAAAAGCAGCTTCATAAAATGCGTAATAATGAAGAACCCGAAGAAAAAAGCGGTGAAAAACAAAAACTTTTTTTGATGCGCATCAGACGGGAATTACAGCAAATCAGAGAACTTGTCAGTTGATAAAAAAGCCAGCTTTCATAAGCTGGCTTTTTTATATCATGTATAAATATTATTATGCTTTCTTGCTTGCTCGCTTGGAAGCCTTGAGCGGATTGATTTTCTGAGTTTCTTTGATTTCCAGCTTAACATGAGTGGCGGTCGGACACCGTCCGCTCATCCATTTCCCGGCCGGATCAGGATAAACCTTGCAATATTTGCTTGATTCGTACTCCAATATTTTTGCGCAACCTTCGCATTTATCAATTACAACCTGACAACTGCCGTTCACAAAGCCACAACCGTTTTTGGACATAAAAGCGCAATCAAATCCAGCTTTAACTGTCTTGCAAATCATTTAAATAACCCCCTTGTATGATTCTGTTTTTTAGACGTTACAGGAAATGAAAATTTTACAACGATATTCCACAAACGCCTCTGTATTTTTAAACCGGCGTGTCCTTAACAACAAAAATTATGCCTGTCAAGAAAAATGAATTCTTTTAAATAAAAATGATTTAACCGTTTTTCAGAGAAAAAACTTGAATCAGAAACGATTTATTGTTAAAGAAAGAAAAGTTTGTTTACGGAATAGCCAATGCGAGCCGTTATTCAAAGAGTAGATCGCGCCTGCGTCACCATTAATCATCAGGAATTATCATCCATCAAAGAAGGAATTCTTGTTTTATTAGGTGTGGAGAAAGAAGACACCGAAGCAGACGCCGATTATATCCTGGAGAAAGCTGTCAACCTCCGTATTTTCGAGGATGAGCAGGACAAGATGAATCGGTCTCTCCTGGATACGGGAGGGGCCATGCTGGTTGTTTCCCAGTTTACACTATTGGGAAATTGTGTGAAGGGCAGACGTCCGTCATTTACCGCCGCGGAAGAACCGGATAAAGCCAATACGCTTTATAAATATTTTGTAGCCAAAGCAAAGGGAAAGATATCCGATCTGGCCACCGGAAAATTTCAGGAAATGATGAGAATCGAACTTATCAACAATGGTCCGGTTACCATATTACTGGACAGCAGAAAAAATTTTTAAAAAAGATGGAAAGTTTTGATATAAAGATAGACAAAGATGGTGTGTGGTATTATAAAGGCGCACACATGTTTCGCAAGGAAATTCTGCACATCTTCTACGAACATCTGCACATGGATGAATGTGGCAGATACCTCATTGAACTCGGACAGGAACGCAGTTATCTCGACGTTGAAGATACGGTGTTTGTTGTATCAGTTGTTTATAAAACTCAAAATCCTCTCAACGGCCGGGAACAGATTGAAATTGTGCTCAACGACGATTCCTGCGAAATATTGGAGATGAACACTCTCAGCGAAGGTCCGGATAATGTCCTCTATTGCCGGGTGAAAGAAGGGAAATTCGTCGCCCGTTTTTCCCGCAAAAGTTATTATCAGCTTGCTGAATTTATCGAAGCGTCGGACAGCGGCGACTGCTTTTTTATAAATTTAAACGGCGACAAATATTTCATTGCCGACGTTCAGACTGCAGAGGCCCCATCGGCCGATTCCGGAAAATAGAATCGGCAAGCGGCAGACTGATGAAGATTTATCCGGCTAATATGCACGTATTCCAACATGATCATTGATAATAAAAACGGAGGCAAAAATGCTCGATGACACAATAAAAGAATCGTTAACGTTTGATGATGTGCTGCTGGTTCCGGCAGATTCCAATGTTTTGCCAAAAGATGTCGATACATCCACATCGCTGACCCAAAATATATCCCTGAAAATCCCGATCGTTTCCGCCGCCATGGATACGGTCACCGAATCGCGCACCGCGATTTGCATGGCTCAGGAAGGCGGCATCGGCATCATTCATCGCAATATGAGCATCGAGCAACAGGCGATTGAAGTGGATAAAGTAAAAAAATCGGAAAGCGGAATGATCGTCGATCCCATCACGATCGAACCGGATCGGAAAGTCAGCGACGCCTTAAAATTAATGGACCAGTATTCGATTTCCGGAGTGCCGGTCGTTAAGAAAGGCAAGCTGGTGGGTATTCTGACCAACCGTGACCTCCGATTCGAAGAAAATCTGGATCAGCCGGTATCTAATGTGATGACCAAGAAAAATCTTGTTACCGTGTCTTCCAATATTTCTCTGGAAAAATCCAAAAAACTGCTTCACGAACACAGAATCGAGAAGCTGCTGGTTGTTGATGATGAATACCGGCTCAAAGGACTGATCACGATCAAGGATATCGAAAAAATAAGAAAGTATCCCAACGCCTGCAAGGATTCACTGGGCAGATTAAGAGTGGGAGCCGCCGTCGGGATTATTGACCGGGAAGCCCGAGTTGAAGCGTTGCTGGCCGCCGGCGCGGATGTCATCGCGATCGATACATCGCACGGACACTCCGCAGGCGTTATCAGAGCCGTCAAGGCGACAAAATCCAGTTTCCCCAAATGTGAGTTGATTGCCGGAAATGTGGCAACAGCCGAAGGCGCAAAAGCGCTGATCGATGCCGGCGTGGATGCCATCAAAGTCGGTGTGGGGCCGGGATCTATCTGCACCACACGCATCATTGCCGGCGTCGGCGTCGCCCAGATTTCCGCAATCAGAGACACGTTCAAAATCGCAGCCAAGAAAGGCATTCCCGTTGTTGCCGACGGAGGAATAAAATATTCCGGCGATATTGTAAAAGCCATCGGTGCGGGAGCCAGCTGCGTCATGATCGGCGGTTTGTTTGCGGGCACGGAAGAAAGCCCCGGAGAAACTATTTTATTTCAGGGACGCAGTTATAAAGTCTACCGCG
>Ga0208459_1002219_pt1 | contig 16679 bp, 19 predicted proteins | sample AD_UKC087_MetaG_FD_184433 | JGI IMG/M metagenome (GOLD analysis project Ga0208459, IMG submission 184433) | Active sludge microbial communities of municipal wastewater-treating anaerobic digesters from USA - AD_UKC087_MetaG (SPAdes) (version 2) | ecosystem: Engineered > Bioreactor > Anaerobic >... | reverse complement strand
TAGAGCTTGAAGCATTAAAGTGCAAATCATCCAGTCCGTCCCAAGGTAAATATACCATAACCATTCCTAAAAAAGGCGCCCACATCAAATCAAATTTGGAGATCGAATACCAGGTTGAATACAGCACGACAGACAAGAGGATTTATTTCATTAAAGGGGAATTGAATTTAGTGTCCGGCGAATAGAAAATCCGGATTGATTCTTTATGCTTTAAAAGGAGGTCTAGTCTGATGTCCAGCTATGGGGTTTATAAAGTAACCGATAAGAAATGCGCGACATGTTCATTCTGGTCAGGTAAGCGGACAATTGTTTTTCGCGCCAATAAACCGTTTAACGTGAATGCTGATGCAGGTCATGTAGACTGTATCGCTCAGAAGGGAAAAAAGTCCACAGCGGCAACCACATGTTTAAAGTGGCAGCAGTGGGAAAAATTGTTTTGTGCTTCTTAATCTGGCTGCAACGTATATAAAATAATAAGGAGGGGATCATGGAGGAGGGAAAAGAATTAGTAACGATTACATCAAATGAGCTAGATCAACTTGATCGAGAATATTCTGAATTATCAAAAAATGCCCACAAGGACCTCACACATGAAAGTGACTATCAAGCAGCTTTAAGAGTTCCCGCTGCCTATTTGAGAAAACCATCCAACTTTGAACAATCCTTTGATAAAATCCTTTTTCATTTAGATGAGGCATATCGAAAAAGTAATGATGCAAATACAAAGATCATGGTATCCAGAACAACAGATGATATTTTTCACAAAGTCATCTGTATCATTCAGGCAAAAATTGATCTGGTTGCAAAAGAAAACGCCAGAACGTTTTTTCAAAAAGTTAGAGATTCAATTAGTAATTTATTTGATAATGTTAAAGAAAACCTTCATTTAGCTGAGCCATCTGCAATAATAACAGCATCGGCCGCACCAGAAGTAGGTAAATTATCGGTAGCTTTCTTTGATTACCTTTTAACTAAATGGGAAATAAAAAATGAAGAGTCATATTTTTATAATCAATTAGCTAATGTTTATCAGAAAATATTAGACTCAAAATCGTTTAGTAACGAATTTGGGCTTATAAGAAATACATTCACAACAAATAAAGACAATATTTTGACATACGTTGTCCTGCAAAAAGGATTAACTGCCGCAAAAAATTTGATGAAATATGATGAAAAGGATAGCGAGCGACAGGATTCTGCAAGAATAATAATAAGAACACTGATTGCTATGCAAGAATGGGAAAAGGGCGCGAACTTTCTCCACGAGATTAATACTTCCGGGCTGGCTAATTACATGGAATTAAAAGACGAGTTTATCGGAGAATACAAACAATTCCTCGTTTATTTAAAAAGCAAGGAGGGAAAAGAAGACCCAGGAAAGGAAATAACAAAACGATATCCAACAGCAGATTCAATAGAATATCTCATAAGTGCTGACAAAAACGGATATAATAAATACATGTCAGTGAGAAAGATAAAAAAACTGGCCATTATATTTTCAATTGTTTTTGCAGTCGTGGCATTCTTTATCTGGGCTGGCATTGAAGGCAACAAAATGGAGCAGGAGAAAAAACAATATTTGACTGATAATGCCTCAACAATACAAAACCAATGGAGTCAAATTGAAAAAGCAGCAACAAAGATTGATAAACTCTTAGCCGAAAAGAATTTCAAGGAAGCAATTCCGTTGATCAATACGGGGCTAGTATTTCATGATCCAAGTGGTAAGGCGGATAATTATGTTTCGAAAGCTGATGAACTCAAACACAGCAAACTTCTTAAGTCTGTTGACGGTATTCTCGCGGAAATCGGCATTTATGTTTCCAAAGATATGAATGATGAGGCATATCAAAATATCACTGAAACACTTATCCCATTATATAACACTACTACATCGAGTTTTAAAGAAGAACAGATGGAGAGTTATAAAGAAAAGCTTGACCCTCTTCTTGATAAAATTGATAAAACCAGAGACACATATCTCACTCAACGAGAGAATACTGTTATTAGCTTAATAAAAAGCAAAAAATATAAGGATGCAAATAATCATATTGAAAAACTTACACATAAATCTGATAAAAGAAGAGGGCCATTGTTCTTAAGCAAATATAATGAATACTGGGCTGACAAAAGGGCAGAATATAAAAAAGAAATCCCCGTCACTGAATGACATTAGGTTTATTCATTCATTTCAGTTCAAATTGTTTTTTAACCCCGTCAAAATGGCGGGGTTTCTTTGTGATGCCCGTTTTTTAATCCATAAAAAATGTCGATAAGCAACCGGAACTTTATGATGGTATTATTCTAACAAAAAGATAAACAGCTGACTTTTGTTCACGTTTTTAAGTCACTGGCTCTCGGTGACAATCGAATTATTCTCCTTGTCATACTGCGCCAGTCTGAGCTTGATGCCCTCGCGGATGAATTTGGACATGGTTGTCTTTTGCAGTCCGGCAATCATTTTCAGTCGTTTATAGGTGTCGGGCTCGATCAGCAAATTGATTGATGTGTGCAATATTCTTTTTCTCATGGTTTATTCCTCCTTATGACATTATGTTGGTAAAATCAGCGGTAAGATCCGTTTCATTACTGGCATGATATATGTTATCAAATGCGTAATCATGCACGTAATCCTCTTGTAAAATATCACCGGGCACGTCTGATAAAAAATAGGATTCTTCAGTGTCGATATATGGATAGGAATAACTGCATTGAAATTTTGACCTCGTTAGAATTAGTTCGTTTTTCGCCCTTGTGATCGCCACATACAGCGTGCGTCTTTCTTCCTCCTCTTCGCCTTCCTTCCCTATGCTGCGCATATGAGGGTAAATTCCCGGTTCAGCGCGAATAATATAGCAAACAGGAGATTCGATTCCCTTTGCGCTATGAACTGTAATCAGGGTAACGACATCCTGGTTATCCGATACGGCTGCTGTTGACGTTATCGGGTCCAGTGTATAGACTTCAATAAACCGCATGAGACTTGTATATCGTTCGGCAAGTTTCACCAGAAGGTCAAAATCCTTTTTTCGCACGTTCCATTGATCATATTTTTCTGACAGGAGCGGCTCAAAGAACTCCGCTCCCACTTTCAGTGCTTTGGCCGGTTCGTTCCAATGTTTCAGTATGACTTCAGGGCCTCTGATTATTTCAAATCTCTTTTCATTTTTGCACGCTATCTCACAAACTGCTTGTGTAAAAGAACTGAACTTATTCATGGATGCGATAATACGCGACGCAGTCACATCCCCGATTTTCGGCCATAGCACCAGATAACGCTTCCAGGAGATTTCGTCCTGTGGATTTCCTGCCGCTCTGACCAAGCAAAGAAGGTCTTTGACGTGGGCAGACTGAAGAAAGCTCGCTCCCCCGATAAATACATAGGGAATCTTTTTCTCAATCAGCATCGCTTCCACACTTCTTGCGCCATAGGCGGTTCTTGTAAGAATCGTGTGGTCCTTCCATGAATTTCCTTCTTCGTGACGTTTGATAAGATCCTCAGCGATCCATTTTGCTTCCGCAAGGTCACTGGAAAAACTCTTCATGACTGGTTTTATCCCTTTCCCTCTCTGTGCCTTAAGGTTCTTGTCATAGTTCAGCGGTGATTCTCTTAATAGCCAATTGGAAAAATCCAGAATTTCCTGCGTCGATCGATAATTGTCTTCCAGTTTCAAAACCACGGAATCAGGAACCCGGTCTTTAAAAGAATGCACATTCCTGAAATCGGCTCCCCGGAAAGCATAAATGCTTTGCGCGTCGTCACCCACACAAAAGAGTTTGGCAGGGTCTCTGAGTCCGTCCAGAATGCGCCATTGCAGGGGGTTCGTGTCCTGCATTTCGTCAACCAGGATGTGGTCATATTGCGATCGTAATTGCTCGTTGATCGAAGGGGAATTATGCAGGACTTCGCCAAACCGATAAATGATGTCGTCAAAATCGAGGTAACGGTGAGCTTGTTTACTTTGATCGTAGTCGCTAAAAACATTTAGGATTTTGGTTGAAATTTCATAGTCGTATTCTGCGTACTTGTTTAAGTATTCGGAAAATTTCATCTTCGTGTTGCGGGCGTATGAATAAAAGTTGACCAGCTTGGAAGCTATCGGGAACTTTACTCCTTTTGTTACATATTTGGCCCTTGCAAGATTCATGAGGGATATTTGATCGTCACGGTCGATTACTGTAAAATCCCGTATCCCGAATTTGTCCGGCTCTTTGCGCATGGTCAGCAGACAGAAGTGATGGAAAGTGCCTGTCGTTACCTCTTTTGCGGCATCTCCAATGCTCAAGGATAATCTGTCTGTCATTTCTTTTGCTGCGCGCCGGGTAAAGGTCAGAAGAAGGATCCGTTGGGGATCAACGCCTTTTTGGATTAAGTATTCTACCCGCGCGATGATTGTCGATGTCTTCCCTGTTCCGGCGCCGGCTAAAACCAAAATATGTTGATCTTCATGTTCAGCGGCAATTCTCTGATTCTCGTTTAGTTTGATCGCTTTGTTCATTTGATTTCCTCTCTTTCTAGAATAGGTTTAAGTTGTTGAATTCACATTAGTCATTCGTCTGCCATGTTTACTCTCGTTGTAACCCGCCTAGTCGTGGATAATTTCTTGCTGAAATTGATTGTGGTTGTGCGTTGCCAACTTTTCCCGAATCGCTTCCCTGATATAATCCGAGATACCGATTTCCTCGTTGTCCGCGATAGTCTTCACCTGAACGAACATATCTTCTGAGAGCACCACTGATACCGGCCTCGTGTAAATCTTCTTCTTCATAGGCAGTCACCTCCTTTCTGAAATTTATTTTATAAATTTCTTAATCATATATTTGTTCTATGGTTCATCGAAGATCGGAAGGATTTTCTGGCAAGAAACGAACTGTGGTGCGTTTTTGTTTGAAACCAGACGAAAGAATGCTTCTGACTTTTTTCCGATGGCCAGATCAAAGTCCCATCCCCCCATTTATGAAAGACCATGACTGTATAGTGATGTAAACAGTAGTAAAATGATCCGCGCGACTAACTAATACGCGGTAGCTTGGTCCTTATAAGCCCGTTCATTTTATTTATGAATTAATTACTATTATTTATTATTATTGTTTATTATTAATTACTATTATTATTTAATTATATCAAGCACTTACAAAATTTTTTTCTTGACAACACGGAATCACATGGTGTAAAATAGAAACAAAAATATGGAGAGCATTTTTAATTTTTTTGGAGGTGGCAAAATGGAATTGTCGAAGCACGCACTAACTAGAAAGCAGCAGAGAGGATTTCAGGCCGATGATATTGAGCTCATAACATTCTTTGGAAATTGCGTAGCAAGACCTGGAAACGTTGTCGAGTATCAGATGACTCAGAAAAGAAAAAAACATCTGATACAGGCCCTTGACAGAATCGAAGATAAGGCGGTTTTGTTAAGTCACAATGAGACGACAGTGGTGACACTTTACAATCTCGATAAAAAGAGAAGAAAGGAGAATCGATATGATCGATGAAAATACTAAACCTTCTTTATGGATTCAGATAAAATTTCACATTTTTTTGAAGCTCGGGTTTAGTTTATGGCAATATGTAATTTTTCACGGAGACTATTGGAAAAGACCTTACGGAATATCATTTACGGGGAGTCGTGATTTTATAAAACGAATAAAATATGATTTATCGGACATGGATGATGATTTGGAAGTTGAGATAGAAAAGCAGAAGTGAAATTGTTGAGAGGTCGGATTGAAGAATAAATCCGGCCTCTCTGAAGCCTATCCTTTTATCAATTAAGTAAAATGAAAGGAAAAGAAATGAATTCTTTGTCGATCATCCATGAAGAAGTCATCACTGTTGATAGAAATTATGATACTGTTAAATCAACGATCCAAGAAAATTTGAGCAAATGGTCCGACATGTATATGTTTGACGATACCCTTCATCAAATTCGTTATAAAACGGAAGGACCTCTTATCCCTGAAGATAATTCCAAGACTCCCATATTGATATTGTTAAGTAATCCCCATCCTCATTCTGTTAAACAAGGAATGTTTTTGTCGCCGAACAGAATAGGAAGGACGAATCCCTTCTGGGATACGTTGAGAGGCACCGGGTGTTTCGAATACGATAATAAAATTGATGCTGCCTTTATGATTAAAAACCAATATCGAGGACCTTTCAGATTCTTTATGGCAGTATTGTTCCCCTTTCCTACGGAAGATCCAATGCATTTGATTGATTTCTTTGGGAAGGCAGAATACGAAAAAATGGTTGGAACAAGCAAGGTCGCTATTAGGAAACTGATTGTTGATCATAACATTATGAACGTTATTTGCTTTGGTAAGACACAGTACGATATTATCAAGCGTTCACCTAACGTCTCATATAATTATATTTCAGCCTTAAAAAGGGGGGAAATAATTAACAATAAAATATGGTTCTCTGAAAATATTAGTGTATATTTGACGTATCCGACGGGGTGGCGATTTGCAAAAAATCATAAAATTTTAAAAAAAGACAATTTGAAAATAATTTTGAACTTAATGAGACTACAATGACTTACAATAGCTCAAGAACAAATGATCAATGCCATTTAATTCAATGTGGAATTTGCAACGCATCTGTTAGACAAGATAGAATGGCACGTCACATGAAAAAAGTTCACAATATTTCATCTGCCATTTCCGTAACATCCACGGAACAGAAACCCTCAATAATCAGAGCAAGACCAAGTTATAAAACGGTTTGGCCCTGGACTGAAAAACCTGTTTATACAATTGTCCACCAACCTAAACCATCAAAACAAATAAATCGAACACAAAATATAAGCAACAAAATAAGTTTATTAGCACCAGTGAAGGAATCATATTTAGAAAAAGCAGTGCGTGACATTTACCCTGAATATAAAAAAGTATCGTTCGGATCTGATATGAAAAAAGGAGAAATGGTCAATATTCAAAAATATGTCGAACTACATCGTAATATTAACGTATACTTTTTCTATAAAAATTATGTAAGATACAAAGCAATATTGATTGATGAATTTTATATCTTCTCAAGTATTAGGATCCACCCAAAACCTTGGGGTTCATGGAATGATTGTTTTAGCAATTATTATACAGTAATAAATATCAAACCGTTTGAAATACCAATTACTAATTTCACATATTCAAGCACAAAAAATAAAATTGAGTTTTCTCCTCGTAAACCACGTTGGGTCTTTGATATTAATTAGTTGTTGAATCCTGCTACATTAACCAATCCCAATTCTTCGCGGCACTCAGGACAGTAATCCATAACATTCGTCTCACCCGTAACCTCTAAAAATATTTTCCCCAGTTCATCTATCGGATTGAGAGGATCTTCTTCTCTTTCATCAAATTCTCGATAACAATTTTTACATATTTTCATGACGCCCGTTTAAAATAGAAACTAATATTTTTTTGTTCGCCGGCCATGCGGATAGGGTCTTCTATTCCCTAGTCCTGTATAGAGACCTCTTTCCAATCTTATAATGTGCGCTGATTTAATGGGTCCACCCCATTTTCTCATGCGTTCTTCCTTTTCTGCTTCAATTTGCTCTTTGGTTGGAAATTTCAAATATCCTTTTTCATGCATCCAGAAACGAATAGCCATAACAAAAATGAAGTAACAAACAACTATCATCACCGCCACCGCCATGGATTCGGCTTTCACTATTTCAAAAAAAACCCCAAGTAAAATAACAGGGCCGATAAACAGCAAAAATAGTAATATGATTAGGCATCTGGCTTCATATTTGTCTGGGGTTGGTTCTACTTGCGTTTCATGAACTTCATTTTCTGCGATTGATGGTTGTGAATAAACATTAACTGGCGGTGGCTCTGAAATCACGTTTTCATCTTTTTTATCTTCTGTTGTCTTCTGCTTGAATAAATCTTTCTGTCTGTTCGTGAATAAATTGTTCAAATGAGTTTCAAGCTCTAAATATTCTATCGGAATACCAGGTCTTTCCCGCCACTCTGATAATGTTTCGTTGTCTTTGGGAATTAAGTCAGGCCGTCCTTCTTTTTCTGCTATTTCGTAAATGCAGCCATAAACTTTGTTATCAATATAATAATAAGTCCGATTCGACCTTGAGATTTCACTCAGGTGCTTCCGTATAATCTCTTGATTGTCATTGATAAGTGCATTCATCATCATAGAAAGTTGCCAGTGTTCATAAATGTTCACTCATTTTATGCACAACTTGATCAGCTAAAGTAATATTTCCAGAAGGTTGAATGACATAATAGCACTATTCAATATTTTTAAAAGCTAAATTGTCATCTTGCATAATTGTAATTATTGATGATTTATTTCAGCTTACCTAACATGATTTTCATCAATATCAAATACCGGCACATAATCATTATTTCACTGTCCGACCATCTACCATCGAGATAAAAAAGCCCCTCGAAGAATAATATCTCTTACGAGGGGCTAACGAGATCCGCCTATGCCGTCTTGTCTTTTTACTGGAGTCCATCATTCAAGGCCTGGTCTAAAAGGGTGATAATCACCACGAAGACCCTAGGATTGTTTTTCGTTAACATCCAGTAGAATAGACTCAATACGTACATCGCAGAATCTCGACTATTTCTGCATATCTTTCAAAGAGCGTGAAGACAATATCAAAGAGTGCTGCAATGCTTTTTGCTTCCTTTTTATAAGCTGTAGTCAGCTTATTTAATGATCTTTCAGCAGGTCATTATCACTGCCAATATCTCGCAATGTTCTTCGTTTAACCTCCCAGTGAAACAATTCACCTTTCACTTACTTCAGGATACACAATTGAACTCGAGCATTGCAGCACCTTTATTGCCTTAATGTTAATATACAGATGCTCATTGATAATGTCAATGGGTGCAGCAGTCAAGATCAGGAAGGATAGGTCTTATAAATAGCCAAATTATTCCAACATATTATCAAGGCCGAAGCCGTTCCTTGTAAATACCCAGAACCGGCAAAAACGGCCTTAAAACCTGAATGATCCCAACCATTTAAAAACTAATTCTGGTCAGTCCGGGAATGTGATCAATAACTGGAAATACGCAGGATGCTGCGCTTACTAAACTAAGAAAGGCGCAGCGCTTTTCTTTCTACCCGTTATATGCAAAAGAATTCTCAGTAAATTTGAATTGTGCTGGAGGGCGTATAACACCTACTTATCATGCATACAACCATCGCCGAGGATTCGCTGATTATGACTTGAAATAAATATTTATTTAACATTAACCAACATTTCATAGACGGCTTCTGAGATAATGCGACGGTATTCGTCTGTATCGGATATTAAAGCCTCTTGCGGGTGCACTATTACAGCAGCCTCAAGCAATAGTGCGGGAGATTTGGCATTTTTCAGAATCGTCAGTTCATCATAAATATAAATTCCTTTATCAGGCATCAATATTTCTCTGTTTTCACCGGTAATTGGTTCTGCATGATGTAGTGTTGGAATCAGTCCTCTCTTGAGCAAGGCTGTTCCAAGCGCTTCGGCATATCGGACAGATTCGTTATAATGTGGATTTTTTCGGGACACAAAAATTGAAAATCCCTTAGCTTTTTTTGAGCAATAACCGCGAATGTTGGATTTACTATATAAAAATTGCGACTGAACAGAATCGTGGTGAAGGGAAAGTAGAAGGCAATTTTCATTACTTTTTTGTGCACGCTCAATCAGACTGATATTTTCGTTGTTCAATCGTGTCAAATCAGTCGGTATGTTTTTTCTTTTCAAAAATGCAGCAACTGCTTTTGCAAGAGCATCATTATAAAGGTATTCATGTTTGCCGTTGCAGCCAATGGTCCCGGGAGATTTCGGCGAATGTCCCGGATCGATAAGCACGCTTTCTAATTTCGTACTGTTTTCACCAGTTGCAATGCCACACGTAAAAATGAATATAATTACGAAGGCGATGATTTGTTTTATCGTGTTGATAATTGTTCTATACGCTCCTGATAAACTTTCAGCATGGCGTCTTCATCCGTACAGACATCACGTTCATTCTTTAACCATGCAAGCTGTTCCCGTTTCAAGGCCTGTTTATCGTCCGTTCTTGACATTACGGCTTCATAAACCTGAGCCAATGCTACATCTGCTGTAGCAAGTTCCTCACTTGAGCAAATAAGCAGTTCTGCGTTACTAGATGCCTTTGTACAATCGAAACTAGGCGACCACACAGTCATTTCAGAGGTCTGATCCGGGACTGCTGTTGGTGCCGAGGCTTCCGGTTCTTGTGCGCTACTATATGGTAATTCTTCGGATATATATCCTTCTGAATTTATATAGTATGTTGTCTTACACCCACCGTGTTTTGAACTGATTATTAAATTATTGGGATGACCACTTATTATTTCAATTGCAGACGTTGTTGACGAATTACATGCATCCAATTGAACGCTAGATAAATTTGTTGCAGTTGGGTTATCAGCAAAAAATGCTTGAGCGCAAGTATAAGCTGTCTTTAATTCGGCTTTTGATAATGCACAGTACGACTTTGCTCTGTACGCGCTAAATTGTGGGATGGCGATTGCGGCCAATATGCCAATAATGAATATCACAGGGACAATCAAAACAAGTACCTTAAGAAACACATTAACCGGCGGCATCAATTGGCCATTATTGTATTTCGCCGCCCATTTTTGTGGGCTGGAGAATACGATAATAATCAGCTCGATAAAAGCAATGAGGCTGGGTATCCCAGTCCAGCAGAAGAGTAAATACAAAACTCCGCTTGCTATTTTACCAAGATAAAACCGGTGTGCCCCAAAGGCACCTAAAAATGCACATAAAAGTCCGGCTACTGTCTGGCTCTTCAGAGAGGTCGATGACAAACCCTGGGCAGATTGTGGCGCTCCACAATGAGGACACGTTGGCGCTGTTTCGTGAATTTCCTTCCCGCAACCACGACAAAATACCATTCCCATTTTTGTTTCCTCCTGTGCATTTATTTAAACAAAATAAAAAACGAGGTGTCTTTTACGGGGATGTTAAGAACCGCAATGCAGTTCATAAAGGTACATTGCCCTTAATATTTTCTCGCAAAATCAGTATCGGACATTGTTATGTAAATAATGCCTTCAATGAATCCGATAATTGCTGGGATGAATGTCCAGCAAAATACCAGATAAATAAACCCTTGTAGGATCTTTTCAAGATAGAATTTGTGAATGCCAAAACCACCTAGAAAAATTGCTAAGAGAGCGGCGGTAATTCTGTTTTTATTTCCAGTAACGTTAATTCCAGCAGACTGTGGGGCTCCACACTTGGGACAAGTCACAGCAGTTTCGTGGAGCGTTGCCCCACAACCCCTGCAAAACACATGATGTGCCGGTAAAGGTTTGGCAGCCGTTTCTATTACGGACGATGAAGAAATAGGGAGAGAAGGTTGCATTGCACCGCATGACGGACACTGCATTGCAGTGACGTGGATGACTTTCGCACATGAAAAACAGTGCTTTTGATCTGCACTCTTGGGTTGTTCAATGGGGACAATGGCTTGTTGATTATCTGGGGTTGTCATACTAACGTGCCTCCTTGTCTGTGAAAAAACAAATTGAATGGCCAAAGAGAATAAATAAAGTCTTTAAACCAGAGTTGCCATCTATTAATAAGATTTATCCAATCTAAACCAAATATTATAGTCAATAGATAGTGCAATAACAGAATGCCAAGCAGTATGTTTAGAATAGCAATCAATATTGCTGGTCTGATAATCCTAATTTCCGCATATTCAAGTTTTTTATTTTTCCAGAGCCATAGATTCAATAACGATATTATCATTCCAGTGAGTGCTACTGGAAAGAAGGGAACACATCCAAGCAACAAACCAAACAACACAGCCTTGTCATGTGATTTGAAAAAACCGTTCAGCCTAATTAAGGTATTTTGTATTTCTTTTCCTAAAGCACTGGAAGACATAAAATTAGTTCCTCGTTACAGCCTTATAGACTGTACCTGCTACTGGAACCTAATATTATATTTATTGATAGGGACTTCCTTTATTCTTGGATACGTATATTTGGCGGTTGCTTGTATGTCAAGATAAATTATGCACAATCAAGGTTCATCTATTAGGAATCCTCCTAGATCCTCCCGCATTACGAAGAGCGTTTTCTCTACTAACATCCCTTTGCTCCTCAAACACCGATTGTTACTCTCTATATATTAGACCAACCCATTGAAAATGAGGGGCCCTAATTCTAGCCCCAAAAGCGTTAGTGCCGTCTATTGTGCCTTTTCCTTTGAGCGCCAACATCACTTTGGGGGCCATGAAGCCACCTTTAAAGTGAGTTCCTTTTGGAATTCCCGTAACAATAATTTGGTCTGGCGCACCTGTTGCATCACGCAAATTTGTATATCCGCTAAAGAAAATTGCGGATGTGCTAGAAAGCATTTTTTTAAATTGCACCAAAACAGCTATCGTACGACCCTCATACTCGTATGGATTAATTTCTAAATCGCCAATTCTTGCAACCTTTTCAACGCCATACTTCCTTCTTATTTCTTCCTGCTCCTTGAGTTTTGCAGCTTCCTTTTCTCGCAGTATTCTTTGTTCTTCCCTTTCTATACGCGCTTTTTCTTCTTTTGCTTTCTCTTCCTGTCTAAATCTCTCCTTCATTTCCTCTTCATAGAGACGATCTCTTTCTACCAATTTTAAATGTTTTTCTGATTTTTCCATTTTTATATCAGTGAACGTATATCCAGCGACGGATAATTGAGTAGAGTGCGGTGAGCACATAGCATCCACAATTTCTTTATCAAGTGTTTCTTCAACAAGTTCAGCCTTAGATCGATCTTTTAAAAAACTACCAATTATTTCTGTAAAATCCTTGCCTTTCATATCTTTAACAGGAATTGTCTTCTCTGAGTCAACCCTGAACCAACAACCAGATGTTAATTCTACAAAACCACTATATTGACGGCCTGTAGTTTTAAAAACTACTTCTAAAGGGCATACTGGCTCACCTGAATCAGACCAGCACTTGGAGCGAAACTGTTGTAACCTACCTTTATATTTAAAGTAGGACCCCATATGTTCATTAGAATTGACAGTTTTTACCCGACCCCCACCGCCCACGACTAGAAACAAGTTACCTTTCTTAAAAGGTATTGTTATATTCTCATCCTGACTATCAATAATACCCGCGTTGTGCAGAGACACTAAATCGGTATTATTGACAGTAATTTTAACATCTTTGCATGCTAAGAAATACGATTCTTCTGCATGCAAAATAGAAGGGATTATCAATAAAACAACTAACGCAATCAAAATTTTTTTCATCTACCTCGCCTCTTTGGATAAGATGTCTACCATTCCTTGAAATTCTCAAGCTCTTTAACTCGCGATGCTGTAGTCATCATAAAGCAATCACTTGACCTTACAGATGCCATTGTTCCTCCATCTGGGTCATTGTAGAAATTGCAATTTGCATCTCGGAATTTTACCCAAGCGCGTTGAGCGTCTCGTAACTCCTTTTTGCGTGGTTCCGATAGTTCAGCCATTACATCTTTATAGACCTTATTGAGGCGAGCATCTTGAAGTTTTGTTTCTGCGGCAATGCAGCCAAGCATTTCAACAGTTACACCATCAGATTTATCCATACACTGTGAAAACTTTTTCGATAATCCTAAATCATCAGCATATGCTACCTGAGTGAGGCAGCACAACAATAAACCGGCAAGAAAAGACTTCTTTGAAGCCATAATTTTCTCCTTATTTCGATGACTGAACAGCTAAAAACACTACAAAACCAGAGTGCCTAACGAAAAATCACCCGGAGCGTAGCGGTCGGGTGGATTGATTTTGTTAGAGACCTATTTGTCCATATCTGGTGCTTTTAAGACTTCCCCATCAGCAAACGCAATGGACTCCGGCTCAAAAGTGGCTTTCATGGAACTAAACTCACGCCCAGCAATTTTCTCGATATTTCCATTCATGAAGCGATTAATTCTCCAGCCACTTCCGGTTGTGGTTGTTAAAGATTCTCTTGCGCCGATAGGTTGATCAAAGTCAACAGGCAGCGTTCCTACCGTATCACCAGTTGCGTCTCGGAAGACAACACGTCCTTTCAGTTGCAGAATAGTTTTATCAGACTTGTTTTCAACGGCGTATTTCACGCTGAGCAATTCACTGTAACGCCCAGCGTCATAGTTTTTTGGTAACACAGTCTTGTCTATCACGGCAACAACAACACTCGATGATATTTTGTCTGAGATTACCTTACGCTCGGCCAATACCTTAGCCTTTAATAGTTCGGCTTCTTTTTCTTGCTTTACTTTTTCAGCTTCAGCGACCTTCATTTTTTCCTTCCAGATTCGTGCATCCGCAAGCACCTCTCCTACGGTACGGCCTGTAGCTGGTTTTACATCACCACCGAATATCTTACCCATCTCTGAAATTGTAAGGTAGCCCACTAACAGCATTCTATCTTCTTCTGGTAGTTTCTTAAATTGCTCTCCTTGTTCCGCAATCTGCTTGAGAGGCTCTGGGCCAAAAACAATATCTTTGGGGTTGCTGCAACCTGCCACGAATAAAACAATCACTAAAACGGTTATAAGACGGCGCATAGCATTCTCCTTTTTTGAAACAGTTTGATTATTAATCTTATCTCTAACAATTAATATACTAACTTGGTTTTTTCCGATGTTTGGTGCGATATTACTCTTTTGGGAAAATAATGCAACGAAAACAGTGCTTAAATATCAATCAATATGATCTCATGATACTTGGTATTTTGTAGTAACGATGAAGCTAAGTTGGCATATTATGATAAATTTTATAATACAAAAAACAACATTAATGAATGCCAATTGAAAAAGAGCATGATGTTATTAGTTAACGGATACTCACTTTCAGGAAGATATACGTACCCCCACTCATCACAACATGAACCCTCCGAAAGCACACCCTTTCATCCCGTATTCATTGATCCAAGCTATCTGGCAAACCCTCCTGGGAGTCATTCCTGAACTCATCCTCCCCTATATATTCCTCGCTGAGGATCTCTCTCCCTGAACGACCCGGGAAGGTTCCAGTGGCTATTGTTCTGATATAACCAGAAGCAGTAGCAGCCGACTATTGCACCTATATTTTTTCATATTAATTATCGTTGTTGGATGAATTATTTCTCACACGTCCAATCCCTTTTCCTTAGGTATTTCCAATCCCACTACCTTCTTGATGCTTTCCTTCCATTTAATTTGCGGATTATCCTTATATCGTGAATAGTGTTCCATTATCCACTCATCAGATTGTATTGACGTGATATGTTTTATGGTCGCCAGAGTTTCCGAATCATTAGCACCATTAAGTGCTAGTCTTACAAGAGGATAATTCAGCTTTCCCAACCAGATTGAATCCGTTACATATGGAGATACCTTGAAAATAAGTTCATCAATTTTTTCATCCAGCATGGGTTCGCAGGAAACACTCGTCTTGTATCCCATGCTAAATGCATATTCCAATGCAGCTAATCTCTCTTCAAAGTCGGGTGCACCCGGTTCCCAGAATTTTAATACCGCAGAATCCGTTGATCCTATGGTAAACCGAAAAAGAATCTGCTGTTTATACTGGGGTAGCAAATCACATATTTTGCTTATACATTCCAGATGCGGCTTAGAGACCACCAGCACTTCATTCCCTGGTCTCAGAATATTTTCGAGAAAAGAAATACATTCATCTAAATGATCCGGAGTAATGTCATGCGCTGTGGGAAACATGAATGTGCCACTACGTTTGCGAAAACTTTTTGCTAATTTATTATTTTTGATATTCTCAATTTTCCAGTTATCCGGAGTTTTTCTTTTCATTCGAATTGCAATAGATTTTGCGTAACAATATTTACAGTCGTGGGTACAGCCACTAATGCAATTCTCATTATACTTTGCCCATTCCTGTGTTCCAAAAACTAATTTATCATTCATTATATTTTCTCCATTTTAAAAGTCCTTTCCATTGACGATCCCCGAAGGCTTGCGTGGGTGTTGTTCTGATATAACCAGAAGCAGCAGCAGACTATTCTTTTCTTCTTACTGTTTGTTTTGTTTGTTTGGTTAAGGTCATCTTCCCACTAGTAAAATCCGATTAGGGAGAGGTTATCTCCTGAAATAACCTCTCCCGTGATCTTAAAAACATTTCCCATAGCCAATAGGTTGCTTATATCGGTCTTTCAAAATTCTCTATCAGAAATTGGATTGTATCCATCATCAACATTAACCTTTTTTCTTGGCGGGATTTCCTAAAAATCAAAATTCATCTCTACACATTCCTCTTGTTTTTTTGGTGTATTCTTTTTCACCGGTTTTGCCATTTTGAGATCGAAATCCGACTCCTTTTGTACTACCGGAGCTTCTGTTTTTTCGTTCATTGAATCATTTGCTATCTCGAGTGATTTAAACCCCTCATAACTGGTAAGCTCAGCCTCAGAAGTAAAAACTTGAACAACAAAATATTCTATCATCTTTTTGATCACTCTCCAGTTGAGATATTTTAACGAACAATATTCCTTAAAGTATTTCCAGTCATCATCATTTTCTCCTTGGAATGACAATTTCTCTTCAATATAATCAACAAGCTCCAGAACCATATAGTTCCATTCATAACTGTTCATATATGCCCTACTATATGGATTGGTTTTTCTCTTTTTTTCATTGTCCTTCAACATAGTTTTATCC